>Ga0209745_1000164_pt1 | contig 37211 bp, 30 predicted proteins | sample BarGraNGADG00312_FD_184495 | JGI IMG/M metagenome (GOLD analysis project Ga0209745, IMG submission 184495) | Arctic peat soil microbial communities from Barrow, Alaska - Barrow Graham LP Ref core NGADG0004-312 (SPAdes) (version 2) | ecosystem: Environmental > Terrestrial > Soil > Wetlands > Peat... | reverse complement strand
CAGGTGCACCGGGTCGCGGCCCAGGAGCTGACCTACGCGAGCGACCAACCCGGACATTACCGTGCCGAAGCGTGGGTGCTGGCCCATGGCCGCGAGGGGTTCGTACCGTGGATCGTCGGTAACCCGATCTACGTTGGCGGCCTTGGGTCAGCGCACGCGTCGCCGCAGCCGGACATGACCGGCCCGACGTTCTGGCTCGAGGTGTCCGACCCGCTGTGGGGCGTCGAGCACGATAAGGGATCGCAGGCGACCATCGAGAGGGAGGGAGGTCGCATTGCGTTGCGTTACGCGCTGGGAAGAGGGTCCGCGGCAGCGCCCTACGCCGCGCTCAACGCGACGACGAGCGTCGACGGGCGGGCGACGGGTGTCGCGTTCCGGGCGTCGGCCGACCGGCCGATGCGGCTCTCGATTCAACTTCGGGTGCCGACACAGGGTGAAGGCTACCGATGGCAGCGTTCCGTCTACCTTGATCCGACGGTTCGCGAGATCGTCATTCCCTTTGCCGACATGCGAGCGGTCGGCGCCACTGCTGCCCGGTCTCCTCAACTTGCCGGCGTGCGAACCGTCCTCTTCGTCGTCGATACCGTCAACACCAGCCCCGGGTCCGCAGGCCGGTTCGCTCTTGACGAGGTCCGGTTCTTCTCGCCGGACACCACGCCTCCTCGATAGCCTGACGTTCGCCTCCTGGACCGAGGGTAGAGCTGGAGGGGCCCAGAAACAGGCGAGAAAACAGCGACGAACTACTTCGTAGCCGCCACGACGAACAGTTTCGTAGTCCGCACGACGAACGTCCTCGTGTGGCGGACTACGTGCGGACGGTGAGAATCATGTAGGCGGCGCCGGCGCCAAAGAGAAGGTTAGGGGCCCATGCCGCAAGCGCGGGCGCGAGGAGGCCCGCGGCGCCCACCACGCCAAAGAGATTGTTGGCCGTCCAGTAGACGATGGCGAGAACGATCCCGACGCCGATCCCGTAGAGCGCTCCGCGACGCCCGGTCATGGCGCCGAACGGAACCGCCAGGAGGGTCATGACAATCGTCACGAACGGGAACGAAACCTTGCGGTGCAGATCCACCAGGTACTGCAGGATGTTGACGCCTGAGCCCTGCATGCTGTCGATGTAGTCGCGAAGATCGGCGTAAGTCATCGACGCGGCTTCGGGCTGCTCGGTGCCAAAGTAGTCGGGGGGCTCCAGTGTCAGGTTGCGATCGTCGAAGGTGGCGTAAAGCGATTCGCCGCCGGACTTGATCTCGCGGGTCCACCCCTGGTGAGCCTTCCACGTCGCCACCGTCGCCTCGGGCTTGAGCGACGCCGAGTCGAACCTGGCGGACGCCACCGACGTGACACGCAACAATCGCCAGTTCTTCTGGTCGAATTCGTACCGCGAGAAACCGTGCAGTTCGCCTCGTCTGGGGTCGAAGAAATCGTAGTGATAGATGTCGCCATTCTTGCCGACGGTCCACCGCCGGTTGAGCACGTTGGTGGTGCGGACCGTGCCGTGCCGGATCAGGTGATCCAGGTCCTTGGCATGCCGGTTGGACGCCGCCAGCACGTATTCCTCGATGCCGAACAACAGCACACTGGAGGCGGCCGCCAGCGCAACGAGCGGCAACGCCGCCCGGTACAGGCTGATCCCGCACGCGCGCATCACGATCAGCTCGCTGTTCCGGGTGAGGGCGCCGATGGTGACAAGCGACGCGATCAGGACCGACAGGGGAATGACGTAGAAGACAAACTGCGGGGTCTGGAAGATGAAGAACTTCAGCATCAGATCGGCGGACGCAGTTCCTCGAAACAGCTTGTCGGACAGATCGATGAATTGCGAGATGTAGAAGATCCCCAACAGGCTGCCAAATGTCAGCAGTTGCAGCCTGAGATACATCTTCCCGATGTAGCGGTCGAGAATCCCTGGCTGCGGCAGCCAGATTTCAGGGAAGCGCACGACCAGCACGGGGCGCGCCAGGGTCCCGCCCCCGTCGCCCTGCGCGCCAGGGGAGACCGTTCGGGCGGGCAGAAGCTTCTTCAGGAACCCGACCGCCGGAATGGTGAGCTGGAAGGACCTGCCCGATGAGCGGGCGCGCCGGTACATCACTGCCGCGCCGACGGGGCCCAGCACCATGTTCGGAAGCCATGCTGCCAGCCACGCCGGAATCACACCGCCGAGCGACAGCGACCGCGCCTCGTACATCACGATGTAGTAGGCGAAGATAACGCCGCTGCCGAGGGCGAAGGCCGCCAGCTTTCCGCCGCGGCTCGTGCTCACGCCAAGCCCGAGCCCCATCAGGGCGAAGACGAAGCACGCGATCGGAATCGAGAACTTGATGTGGATGTAATACTCGGGGCGCTCGGTCGGCAGCCCTTGCTTCCGCAGGTCGTCGATCGTCTGTCGAAGCTCGCTCACGGTCTTTTCCGCCTCGCCCTTGAGGGGGCTGACAGTAGGAAAGACCATTTCCGGGTCGAGTTTGGTGCGTACGAGCCCTGACGAGTTCTCCTCGAACTCGGCCCGGCCGTTCGCGTCGGTGCCGAAACGGTACGTCACGCGGTCTTCGAGCACCATCTCGACTGTGCGCCGCTCACGGTCGAGTAGCATTCGACCATTCCGGGCGACCGACACCTGTGGCGGCCCGGGCTTACTGGTGTCCGCCACGAAGACGTCGGTCCACCCGTGGCCGCTCGGAGCGGTATCTCTCGCGTAGAGCACCAGGTTGGGGAAGTCGTCGAAGAAGATCCTGGGCTTGATCTCGCTCTCGACGCGCGCCGCGACCACCCCGTACTGGATCTCACGGAACGCCTGGTTCGACCGCGGAACGGAGTCGACCAGTATCCACTGGGTGGCGGCCCAGCTGAGAACGGCGAGCGTCATGACCGGGCGGAGCATCCGGAGAAGGGTCACGCCGCAGGCCTGCATGGCGACCCATTCGCTGTCGCCGGAGAGGCGGCCGAAGGCGACCAGCATGCCCAGCAGGAAGGCCATCGGGATGGTGATGGCGAGCGCCTGTGGTACCAGGAGGACGAGCATGCGGAGGATGACCGGGGCCGACACGCCTTTGGCCAGGAGCTGCTGGGCGTTCTGGTCGATGGGGCCCATCATCAACATGAACGTGAAGACGAGGAGCGCCAGCATGAACGGCGGCAGGATTTCACGAAGCGTGTAGCGGTCGAGGATGCGGAACATGCGACCGCAGCAACGATAGCACAGGTAGGGCTTGGTCTTGCAGGCCGACGCGGGTCACGATTCGGCCTGGGGGCGGTGGCGGACGGTGAAAGGGGAGCGTTGAGGCCGCGGAGGACATCCGCAGAATTTCCACAGGGTGGTTTTAAACGGTATTTCTATTGTGTCTGATAATGTATGTTATGTTAACCTAGCGGCCTGGTTCGAACTCCCCCTCCCGCTTCCACCTTGGAATCACGGGAAACGGGACGGCGAGGTGCTGCCGGGGTCAGACCTGAAAATAGTGATGTTTCAAGACCTGACCCCAGATTAGTTACGGCTGTCGGAGTTCGTTGAGGATGCCCTCGAGAGTGTCGATGATTTCCTGCCGTTCGACGGAGCCTTTCCGGAACTGCAGTCTCATCGTGAACGCCTTCGTGGTGGGACGATAGTTGAAGACGTAGGCCTTCGGTCGTCCAGCGGTTGCCGGCCGCGGCTTCGCCCTCTCGCGACGCACTGATTCGCGAGTGGCGTGCCCGGAGACGATCCGCTCGACCAAGCCGATCATTTTCTGAGTGTCAGACTGTCTAACTATCTCTAAAAGAATGGACTTAGAGGAAATGTCGGCCAGCCGACAGAGGTTTCGAACATCATCAGGCATCTTGGCCAGCGCGAGAGACTCGGTAATTGATGTCCTGGAGCGGCTGAGCTTCTTCGCCAGCTCTTCGTGCGTGTAGCCACACCGGGCCGCCAGCCCGTGCAACGCGTCGGCCTCTTCGAACGGGGTCAGATCCTTCCGCTGGAGGTTCTCGACGAGAGCAAGTTCGATGACCTCCGTGTCGTCCGCGTCGCGCAGCACGACCGGGAGCTCCTCGAGCCCGGCTTGCACCGCGGCTTGGTAGCGCCGCTCCCCTGCCACAATTTGGTATCGATCGCCACGCTGGCGAACCAGCAAGGGCTCGAGGATCCCCTTCTCGCTCACCGACGCGATCAGCTCCGAGAGGTCACCCATCATCTGCCTTGGCTGTGTGGGGTTAGGATCGATCTGCTCGATCGCAACCATCCGGCCAACCGGGGCCCCAGCCGACGCCGCCAACGCTTCGACGTAGTGCTCGTCGTGACGCATCCGAACGGTTTCCGGCAAGCCACGCCTAGGCACGGTCCATCACCTCCTCAGAGAGCGAGTAGTACTCGGTGGCGCCGCTCGAGTCTGGCGCAAACGTGAAAATCGATTCCTTGTACGCCGGACTTTCCTCCAGCCGGACGCTCTTCGTGATGATCGTGTTGAAGACCTTCGAGCCAAATACCTTCTGGATCTGTCCCCGGATGTCCCGCGCCAGCGACGTCCGCTTGTCGTGCATCGTGATCAGCACCCCCATGATTTCGAGCCCCGGGTTCGCCCGGCTTCTGACCTTCTCCACCGTCTCCAGGAGATCGTCCGTTCCCTCGAGCGCGAAGTAAGACGACTGGATCGGAATCAGCAGGTGCGTCGCGGCAACCAGCGCATTAACCGTCAGCAGGCCCAGGGCAGGCGGGCAGTCGATGACGATGATGTCGTGGTTCTTCGTGACAGGATCCAGCTTGTCCTTCAGCCGGAAGTGGGCGTCCATCTCCCCTACCAACTTGCCCTCGAGCTTGGCCAGTCCAATGCGCGACGGGATGATGGAGAGCCGCTCGACGGTCGTGGGAAGGACAATGTCCGAGATGGAGCAGGTTGGGTCGGTCAACGCATCGAACAGGCTTCGCGTGACACCGGCCATGTCCACGTAGGACATAGTGCTGTTCGCCTGCGGGTCCAGGTCGATTAGGAGCGTTCGATGTCCCCGGAGGGCCAAGGCGGCGCCGAGGTTAATCGCTGTCGTTGTCTTACCGACGCCGCCCTTTTGGTTCGCAATCGCAAGAATCATCAGAGGCGTTCAGGCGCGCGCTCGCGCAATGGGTAATCCGGTAGGTTCCACTATTCTAGGAACCACGGCGTACGCTGTCAATTACATCTTGTACTTGCCCAGTTCCTCGGGATCGAGACCCTCGAGCCACTGCTGCAGTCGTTCCGAGTCGGCCTTGTCGGTACTGAAATCCACCCCCTTCGCGTTGTCGATGACGGTCTCCTCGACGAAGATCGGGGCCTGCGTTCGCAGCGCGAGGGCGATCGCGTCGCTCGGCCTGGCGTCGATGGCAACAGTGTCGGTCTGCGTCTCCACGTAGATGAGGGCGTAGAACGTGTTGTCCTTGAGATCGGAGACGACGATCTTCGTCACGGCGCCGGAAAGATCCTCGATGATGTTGCGCAGCAGGTCGTGCGTCATAGGGCGTGGCGTGGAGATGTTCTCCATCTGCAGCGCGATCGCGTTGGCTTCGAAGATGCCCACCCATATCGGGAGCACGCGCTGCCCATCCTTGTCGCACAAGATGATGATGGGCATGCTGGTGATCGGATCCACCATCAGCCCCCTAATCGTCATCTCGATCTGCATCGGCTCTCCCCGCCCGAACTACGACTCCACGGTTGTTGATTCGCCCGCGTCTACAACGTACGCGCCAACTGATGTCGTGTCAACCGGCGCTCCTCCGCGAACCTCACCCCACAGGCTGTTCGGCCCAGCCCGGAGGATTGTCACAGCCACGACTTGCCCAAGCCATTCCGGCTTGCCAGGCAGGTTCACCACCGCGTTGCCCGTCGTCCGGCCCGCCAGTTCGTGCTGACGGCGGCGGCTCCGTGAGTCGACCAGCACCTCGTGAACACGCCCCAGATCGGACCGGTGGATGGCCCACTGGATGGCCTTCTGGGCTTCCTGCAGCTCCGTCAGGCGCATCCCCTTCTCGTCGTCCGGCACGTCATCTTTCAGACGCCTGGCCGCCAGCGTGTTGGGACGCTCAGAGTACTTGAACGAAAACATCGAGCTGAACCTGACGGCTTCCGTCAGTGACAGCGTCTCCCGAAAGTCCTGGTCAGTCTCCCCTGGAAACCCCACGATCATATCGGTCGAAATGGCCATGTCCGGGATAGCCTGGCGGAGTCGATCGGTCAGCGCGAGGTAATCCTCGCGAGTGTGCCGGCGCCGCATCGCCCGAAGAACGCGCGTAGACCCGGACTGAACGGGCAGGTGAACGTGCTTGCACACGTGCGGGAGATCTCGTATCGCGGCGATAAGGCGTTCGGATGCGTGACGGGGATGCGGGCTGGCGAAGCGAATTCGCTCCACCCCGGGCACGTCGTTCACCGCCTCGAGGAGCGCCGCAAAATCGCACGACGCATCGTCCGGCGCCTCGTAGTGGTTCACTATCTGCCCGAGCAGCTGCACTTCCCTTCTGCCCGACGCCACCGCCTCCCGGACCTCCGCCAGGATTTCCGCCTTCGACCGCATCCGTTCGTGGCCGCGCGTGTAGGGCACCACGCAGAACGCGCAGAAGTCGTTGCACCCTTCGAGAATCGTGACGTAGGCTTTGACCGGATCCGAGCGCCTCGCAAGCCCGAGCGGGAAGCTGACGTCCTCGTAAGGATTCAGATCCACCTGCTGCCGCCCGGTCGTCGCGGCCTGTTCGATGAGCGCCGGCAGTTGACGGGCCGCCTGGGTGCCGACGATAACGTCCACGTATGGGGCGCGTTTGAGAATGCGGCTTCCCTCCTGCTGCGCGACGCAGCCCGCGACCGCGATGAGAGGCCGGGTCTCCTCCGAGCCTCCTGCCGTCCGGAGTTCGCCGAGTCGGGAGAAGAGTTTCTCCGACGCGCGCTCACGGACGCTACACGTGTTCAGCACCACGACTTCGGCGTCTTCGGGATCCTCCGTTGCCTCGAAGCCGGCCTGCTCCAGGAGCCCGGCCATCCTCTCCGAGTCATGGAAGTTCATCTGGCAGCCGAACGTTTCTATCAAGTACTTTCGCGCCATCGGGACTATCGCCTGGGGGCTTTCGCTTTCGCCCTTTCGCTTTCGCCTTTCGTGGTGTATTCGCTTTCGCCTTGCCTGGTGTGGAGCATCTCTCTCGCGCTTTCCCTGGCCGCCGCGGTCACTTCGGCACCGCCAATCATCCGTGCGAGTTCGGCCTCCCTTCCCACCCGATCGAGCGTGTCGACTTCGGTCGCGGTCCTCCCGTCGCGCACTTCCTTGCGAATGCGGTATTGCCGGCGCCCATATGCGGCGATCTGGGGAAGATGCGTGATGCACAACACCTGGACGGTCTGTCCAAGGTGGCGAAGTTTCCCTCCGACGGCGTCGGCCACCCGGCCGCCGATCCCTGCGTCCACCTCATCGAAGACGAGCGTCTTCCCGGGCTGGTCCAGTGACGCGAGGCTCTTGATGGCGAGCATGACTCGGGACATCTCGCCGCCGGAGACGATTCGCGCGAGAGGCCGGAGTTCTTCTCCGGGATTCGGCGAGAGGTAGAACTCCCCGACGTCGATGCCGCGGTTGGTCCATTGCTCCTCCGGCAGCACGCCGTCATCGAATCTTACCTCAAACCGCGTGTCTTCCATGGCGAGTTCGGTCACTTGACCTATCAGCGCGGACGAAAAATGGGTAGCTGCCGCTCGGCGTTGGCGCGAAAGGTCGCCTGCACTCTCGACGTAGCGTGAAGTGGCTCGTGCCAGGTCGGCGTCTGCCGCAGCCAACCGGTCCGTCAGCGACTCGAGCCCCACCCGTTCCTCGCAAAGCGCGCGATGTCTGCCGACCACATCAGCAAGAGTCGGACCGTGCTTCCGCTTCAGACGCTCGATGAGCGCCAGCCGGTCCTCGACTTCCTGCAGGCGTGCCGGCGACGCGTCGATGCTGGCGGCGTAGCCCCTGAGGAAGGCGGCCAGGTCTTCGAGCTGTGACTTGATGCCGTCACGCCCATCGAGGAATGTCGCGAAGCGCCCGTCGAGCGTCGCCAGCTCCGCGACCCTTCTCCATACCTGCCCCAACCCGGCCAGCACCGCATCGTCCTTGTCGTACAGGATGGCATAGCTCTCGTTGGAAAGCCGCCGCACACGCTCGGCGCTCGAGAGCAACGTGCGCAGCGCGAGGAGCTCTTCGTCCTCACCTTCCCTGGGCTGCGCCCGGTCGAGTTCGGCCAGCTGAAATTCGATCAGCTCAAGACGAGATCCGCGCTGTCGGGACAACTCGCGGACCTGCGCCAGCCCGCCGCGCGCGGACTGCAGCTGGCTGAACGCCTCCGCGACCAGCTGCCGCTGCGAATCCAGGCCGGCGAACCGGTCGAGAAGGTCGATGTGCGTTTCGGGGTCGAGGAGCGCCTGGTGCTCGTGCTGCCCATGCAGGTCGACGAGCCTGGCACCCAGTTCACGCAGCGCGCCTGCGGTCACGAGTGAACCGTTGATGAAAGCCCGGCTCCTTCCCTGCGCCGTGACCTCCCGCCGGACGACGAGTTCGCTGCCATCGTCGGCCTCGAAGATCGCCTGGACCGTAGCGCACTCCTCGCCGGTCCGGACGAGGTCGGGCGACGCGCGGCCGCCGAGTAGCAGGCCGACGGCTTCGACGAGGATCGACTTGCCGGCGCCGGTCTCACCGGTCAGGACGGTCAGCCCCGCGTCGAACTCGATCTCGACCGCCTCGATGACGGCCAGGTTCTGGATGGCGAGGAATCGGAGCATGCGCGTCCCCGCGAGGACGGATGAGTCGCTTCCGGATGAAGTCTTCGACGTCCGGGAACAGAAATCGTGGCCGGCTGGCGAAAGCCGGGAAGCGCAATGATATCATACATTTGACAGGCATTTCGGCGCGTGCTAGGCTAGGTCAACTGCGCTGTCCCAGCGGCGCGAGGTCCATGAAGCGGAGGCACGTTTGCGCACGCTTGGATACTTGGCGCTTGCACTGCAGGTGCAGGGCGCGGCGGCACCTGAGGGTGTATTGGGCGGAAACCTGCTTCGGTTGGTCTTCCGCTCCAGTTGGCTCGCCCAGTTCGTCCTGCTGATCCTCTTACTGTTCTCCGTTGCGTCGTGGGGAATCATCCTCTACAAGCTCTGGACGTTTCGCCGAGCCGAGCGGCAGTCGACGACTTTCCTCGACGTGTTCCGCAAGAGCAGCAAGTTCTCCGAGGTTCACGCGGTCTGCAAGACGCTGGGCGACAGCCCTCTGGTCGGGGTCTTTCAATCGGGCTACGCTGAACTGAACACGCAGTTGCGGCAAACTGGAGGCGTGTCGGTGACGGCGCAGACGATTGCCCCCGGGGGCGTCCAGGTGCGGCCGACGTTGAAGAGCCTGCCGGCGGTCGACCGGGCGCTGCTGCGCGCCTCGACCCAGGAGATCAACAAACTGGAAAACCGGGTGCCCTTTCTGGCGACCACGGCCAGCATCACGCCATTCATCGGGCTGTTCGGCACGGTATGGGGCATCATCAGCGCGTTCGACAGCATCGGCCAGACGGCGTCCACGAGCCTGGCGGTTGTCGCGCCGGGAATCGCCGAGGCGCTGATCGCGACGGCGGCGGGCCTGTTCGCCGCGATCCCGGCCGTGTATTTCTACAACCTGCTCGCGCACCGGATCAAACTGTTCGCCACGCAGATGGATGACTTCTCGCTCGAGTTCCTGAATATCGCCGAGCGCAACTTCACGTAGGACGGCCAAAGACGCGATGCCGAAGGTTCAGCCGATTGAAGCGGGCGGCGGCGGCGGGCGTGCGCGCACGCGGCGGGTCGTCTCGACGCTCAACGAGATCAACGTGGTTCCGCTGGTGGACGTGATGCTTGTGCTGCTGATCATCTTCATGGTCACGGCACCGATGATGCAGCGCGGTCTCGACGTGAACCTGCCGCAGGCGCGCCGCGCGCAGGAGATCAACGACCAGCGGCTGTTCGTCACCGTGCCGTTGACGTTTCGCAAGGACCGGAGGGTTCACCTCGGGCAGGACGCCGTGCCCTTCGAGTTTCTCGCCGAGCGCGTCCGCCAGGCGATGCGCTGGCGATCGGAAAAACAGGCGTTCCTGCAGATCGACGCGGCGCTCGGCGTCCAGGACATGATCGACGTGATGGACAAGCTCAAGGAAGGGGGCGTCGACAAGGTCGGGATTGTGGCGAAGTTCCCTGAAACGCGCTGAGTTCTTACAATCGCCATGGAAGCCGTCACTGCCGTTCTGGTCGATCGTGAGCACGAGGCCCGCGGGCTGAGCCCGATGCTGGCCTGCTCGATCGGGCTGCATCTGCTGGTGGCCGTCGCGGTGGTGTTCGGGCCTGGCCGGTGGCTGGCGGGGACGACGACGCAGGTACCGAAAGTAGTCATGTCGGTGAGTCTGGGCGGCGGGCGCGGACCGGATAACGGGGGCTCGAATCCGCTCGGTGGGCGACCGGTCCAGCAGGCAGTGCCCGCGCCTGAAGCCCGGCCGCAACCGGTGAGACCGCCGGCTGCGAAAACGCCGGAGATGACAGTGCCCGTGCCGGCGCCGAAAGCGCGAACCAAGCCGCTCGCGGAGACGCCGCGGACCGAGGTGAAGGCAGCGCCCGAGGATGCGCGCGGCAGGATTCCGACCACGGGGCCTGAAGAGAAATTCGGGTCGAGTTTCGCGGAGACGGGCGTGAGCGGCCTCGGCCTCGGCTTGGCCACGGGTGGCGCCGGGACCGGGTCGTCTCTGGACGTCGGCAATTTCTGCTGTCCCGACTACCTCCGCATCATGACGCGGCGGATCACGGAGAACTGGAACTCGCGTCAGGGGGTGACGGGCATCACCGTGATGCGATTCACGATCCTCCGCGACGGCCGAATCACGGACATCGGGGTGGAGCAATCGGCTGGGTACGTGCTCGATCTCACGGCGCAGCGGGCCCTGCAGCGGGTCGGGCAGTTGCCGCCGCTGCCGACGGCCTACACGTTTCCGAACCTGACGGTGTACCTGAGATTCGAGTACCAACGCTGATGCGCCGAAACGTCCTCGTCCTCGCCACGTCCCTGGCCGCCGCCGCGGTGCTGGTCATCACCGGCCACGCGGCGCAGTCCACCGCGACCCCACAGCAGCAACCGCCGGCCGTCTCGCTCACGATCACCGGCGAGCCGGGTGCGCTGCCCCGCTACGCGGTGCCCGACTTCATCGCGCTGTCGAGCGACGCCGAGACCGTGGAGGCGGCGAAGACGATCGGGCAGGTGCTGTGGGATGATCTGAATTTCGAACGCGAGTTCGACATGATTCCGCGCGACACCTACGCGTCGATTCCTGCCGCGCGGTCACTCACGGGCGTACCGTTCGACCGGTGGCGCGAACTGGGCGCAGACGGCTTGATCGTCGGCACTGTGGAGAGGCAGGGCGACTCCTTCCGTGTGGAGGTGCGCCTGTTCGGCGTGAAGGCGAAGCAGTCCGCGTTCGGGCGGGAATACGCGGCCCCGGCGTCGAACCCCCGGTTCTTCGCGCACACGATCGCGGACGAGATCTTCCAGACCCAACTGGCGCTGCGCGGCGTGGCCCGCACGAAGATCGCGTTCGTGTCCGACCGCGACGGCGAGCGCCTGACGGGCACCGTGGAAACGCGCACGGTGAAGGAAATCTACATTTGTGACTACGACGGCGCGAACCAGCGCCGCGTGACGGTGAACCGGTCGCTGAACATCAACCCCACGTGGTCGCCCGACGGGCGTTCGCTCGCCTACACGTCGTACCGACGGGGCGCGCCCGACATCTTCATCTCGATGATTTACCAGGGCACGATCGAGAACCCGCTCCACAGCAAGGGCGAGGAGAACTTCCTGCCGGTGTGGTCGCCCGACGGGACGAAGATTGCGTTCCAGTCGAACCGCGACGGCAACGCGGAGATCTACGTGATGAACCGGGACGGGTCGGGAATCCGGCGGATTACCACTCACCCCGCGAGTGACGCGACGCCGACCTGGTCCCCGTCGGGCAAGCAGCTGGCGTTCACCTCGGACCGCTCGGGATCGCCGCAGATCTACGTCGTCGACACCGACGGGCTCAACCTGCGCCCCATGACGTCGGAGTCTTACTGCGACCGGCCCACGTGGTCCCCGGCGCCGTACAACGAAATTGCCTACTCGGCTCGAACCGGGCCCGGGTTCGACATCAAGGTGCTCGATATCGCGACCCGAGAGCGCCGGCAACTGACGTTCGGCGAAGGCAGCAACGAGAGCCCGGCATACGCCGCCAACGGCCGGCATATCGCCTTCAGCTCCATGCGGGCGGGCAAGCGTCATCTGTATACCATCGAGCGCACGGGCAAGGACCTGCGGCAGCTCACGAAGACTGGCAACAATCAAACGCCGGATTGGTCGAAATAGCAACCCGGAGAGGAGTCGACATGCGAAGTCGTTGGGGTCTGCCCGGAATGGTCGTCATCGTGGCGTTCGTGGCGCTGACGGTCGGCGCCTGCCACAAGAAGGTTCCGCCCGTCGCGCGGCCTGTTCAGCCGCCGCCTCCGACCACGGTCGGGTCGCCGACGAGGCCGCCGGCGCCGCCCGAACCGATCAGCGAACCGGTGGTCATCCCGCCCGCGCCGATCGCCGAAGATCGCGTCTCGACGGGGTCGCTCGACGAGATCAACAAGAACTCGCCGCTCAAGCCGGTCTTTTTCAACTACGACAGCGGCGAGATTTCGTCCGAGAGTCAGAAGATCCTCGACGGGAACGCCGAGGTGCTGAAAAAGAACTCGACGTGGGTCGTCACGATCGAGGGGCACTGCGACGAGCGTGGCACCGCCGAGTACAACCTGGCGCTCGGCGAACGCCGCGCGGTGGCGGCCAGAACCTACCTGGTGTCGCTCGGAATCCTGGCCGACCGGATCCGCACCGTCAGCTACGGCAAGGAGTTTCCGTTCGACCCGGGCCACACCGAGACGGCGTGGGGGAAGAACCGCCGCGACCATTTCGTGGTCACCCAGAAGTAAGGTCGGCCGGACGACGCGACAATTGGGATAGTGGAGTGAGGCGGTTGCCCGGTCCGGTTTGCGAGGCAGGTTGAATGTTATGGCGAGAGAACCCATGCTCCGATTCATCCTGGTGGCGGTACTGGTCCTTGCGGCATCCGGCGCGGCGTCGGCGGCCAACAAGGAGCACCAGCAGATGATGGCGGACATCCGCATGCTGCACGAGCAGACGCTCCTGCTGCAGGCGCACCTCGTCGCGCTGACCGATGCCTTGCGGGCCGTCGGCGTGAAGCTGGACGAGCAGGCCGGCGCCTCTCGGAAGGCCTTCGCCGACCAGAAACTGCTCGTGGACACGATTTCGACCGATCTCCGCGTCGTGCGCGAAAAGGTGGACGACAACAACGTCCGCATCAGCTCGCTCTCGCAGGAACTGGAGGCGGTGCGGATCGCCCTGCCCCAGGGCGGCGCTGCCATGCCTGGAACGGTCGGTGGAAACCCGGCGATTCCCCCGGCGGCGCAGGCGGGCGCGGGCGGCCAGGCACCGGCGGCCGCGGGAAATCCCGGGATCTCGCCCCAACGGCTCTACGACATGGCATGGGCCGACTACGTCGGCTCCCAGTACAACCTCGCGATCTCCGGGTTCGAGAACTACATCCGCAGCTACGGTCGCACCGAGCAGGCGGGCGACGCCCAGTATTTCATCGGTGAGAGCTACTACCAGCAGGGGATGTTCAAGGATGCGGCGGCGGCCTACGACCGCGGGATCGCCGACTACCCGAACAGCAAGCGGATCCCCGACACGTACTTCAAGCGCGGGATGGCGCTCAACGCGCTCGGCCAGTCCGACCGCGCCCGTGAGAGCTGGGAGTACGTGGTGAAGAACTTCCCGAATTCCGACGCCGGGCGCCTCGCGCGGCAGCGGCTCGACCAGATCATCCGTCGGGATCCGCCGGCCGACGACGATCCGGCGCGAGAACCGTAGGGGCGATAGACGGCACATGAAAGGATGCTTCGATGGGCTCCGTGAATCGGGTGATTCTGGTCGGTAACCTGGGTGCGGACTCCGAGTTGCGCTTTACGGGCGCCGGGGCCGCGGTGGCGAAATTCCGTCTCGCGACATCTGAGGTCTTCAAGGACAAGGAAGGCCAGAAGCGCGAAGAGACCGAGTGGCACCGGGTCAATCTCTGGGGCAAGCAGGCCGAGACAATTCAGCAGTACCTGACCAAGGGGAAGCAGGTCTACGTCGAGGGTCGGCTCCAGACACACAAGTGGCAGGACAAGGAGGGTAAGGACCGCTACTCGACGGAAGTCCGGGCCGACCGCGTGGTCCTGCTTGGCGGCGGCGCCCGGCGCGAGAGCACCGAGCACGACGACGCGGGCCGTGAACCTGGCGGGGCCGACGCCGGCGTGTCGATGCCGGGCGACGACGAGGTGCCCTTCTAGACAGGGATCGGGGGCCAGGGGCGCCTCTGGTCCCCGATCCGTGTTCGCGCTACGTCCTTTGCGCGTCTTCCCGGCCGTAGCGATCTTCCAGCCGCACTACGTCATCGAGTTCCGGTGTCGAGACTTCGAAGATGTCGCAGTCTTCGATCGCCGTCATCCGGTGAACGGTCTTCGGCGCCACGTGCACGCGGTCGCCAGGCTTCATCTCCAGCCGCGTCAGCGAGCCGTTTTTCTCGATCTCGAACAACAGGTGGCCGGCCCAGAGAAGAATCGTCTCCTCCTTCCGGTTGTGGTACTGCAGGCTGAGAGAGTGCCCCGCATTCACGTGCAGGATCTTGCCGACGTAGCGGTCGGTCTTCGCCCAGTGCAGCTCGTAGCCCCAGGGTTTCTCCACTTTCGCGACATCAGCGCTGTCCACTCGTGCCTCCCGTGCCGGCATCCCGGCGTATAGACTGGCCGCGCCCGGATTGGGGTGTCGCGCCGCGACACGGGTCAGGTCCGCGTCTCCATGCCCGACCGAGATTCAGGCGCAGTCAACACGCCAATGCCCGTCAGGCGGTGCACGGCTCCTCACCGAATCCCGATTCGACGAGCTGGCACAGCGCGTCGATCGCCGCGACCTCGTCGGTGCCCTCGGCCGAAATCGTGATGTCCGATCCCCGCGCGGCGGCCAGCAGCAGGACGCCCATGATGCTCTTGCCGTCCATGACATGGGCGCCCCGTTCCACGCGCACGCGCGCCTGGAAGGCGCTGGCGGCATGAACGAAGCGCGCCGCGGCGCGGGCATGCATCCCGAGCGGATTACAGACGGTCACAGTTCTGGACACCATAGAACAGCCCCGAAGTGGCGAAATGAACATCTTTAAGTTTCTGTCTTTGTCTGGGACCTCAGCAGGTCCGACGCGATCCAGATGGCGTTGCGCCCGTGTTCCCGCATGTCGCGGGCGACCGCGAGCAGGTTCGAGGACTTCTGCGCGCCGGCGAGCTTGATGAGCATCGGCAGGTTCACGCCGGTGATCACCTCGACCCGGTCCGCCTCGAGGAAGGTCAGGCCCAGGTTGGCGGGGGTCCCGCCGAACATGTCGGTCAGGATCAGGACGCCTTCCGGGCCCTGCACCCTGCCGATCGCCTGCTTGATCTCCTCCCGCGCATCGTCCACGTCGTCGTGCCAACCGATCGAGACCGCGGCGAACTGAGGGAGGTCGCCCACGATCGCCTCGGCCGCGTTGACCAACTCGGTTGCCAGTTGCCCGTGCGTGACGACGACTACACCGATCATCGTTTCACTCCAGAGGCCAGCAACCGCCGGCCAGTGTGCCCCGTGCGCTCAACCGACTACTCTGCCCGGCCGTCGACTATCATCCCGTCCTCCGACTACTCATTGCCGATGTCGATATCCCTGTGCCGCACCCGCAGCCGCACGCCGTCCAGGTCCGCGAGGTGACGACGCAGCGCTTCGGCCATCATCACGGAGCGGTGGCGCCCGCCGGTGCAGCCGACGGCCACCGTGAGATAGCTCTTCCCCTCGGCCACGTAATGGGGAACCACGAAGCGCAGGAACTCGATGATCTTCTCGAGGAACGCGCCTGTCGCCTCGTGCTCGTCCATGAACCGGACGACGAGGCGATCGCGCCCCGTCCGCATGCGCAGCTCCGGCACGAAGTGGGGGTTCGGCAGGCACCGGACGTCGAACACCAGATCTGACTCGGCCGGGACGCCGTGCTTGAACCCGAAGCTCGTGAAGGTAATCAGCATCCGCCCGCGGGGCGATCGGCCGCGCGAAAGCGACATGAACGTTTCGCGCAGCTCGTGCACCGTCAGGTCGGTGGTGTCGACGATCTCGTCGGCCAGCTCGCGGATCGATCCCAGGCGTTCACGCTCTTCGCGGATGCCGTCGATGACCGGCCGGTCGTGCGCGAGCGGATGAGGCCGGCGCGTTTCGCTGAACCGGCGGACCAGCGCGTCGTCGCTCGCCTCGAGGAAGATCAGAGCCGGGTTCAGGCCGCGCATGGCGCGAAGCTTCCGCAGCGCTTTCGGAAAGCGCAACAGGAAGGCGCCTTCGCGCACGTCCACGACGATGGCCACCTTCTTCAGGTCGCTCTCGGCGCGCCGCGACAACTCGGCCAGCGTCGGGATCAGCGTGGTCGGCAGGTTGTCAACGCAGAAGTACCCGAGGTCCTCGAGCGCGCGGATCGCCTGTGACTTCCCCGCCCCCGACAACCCGGTGAGCACGACGAACCGGCTGCCAGCTGCCCCGCGTCCGGCCCTGACCGCCCGGGTCGACGACGACGTCACGGTTCCCCCTCCGTAGGCTCATCGCGGTCGGCGTTGGGATCGACCGCCTCGGCTGCCGGTTCGCGAAGTTGTTGTTCGAGGCGGGCCGCGAGCTTGCGGGCAGCGTGGTGGCCGCGCGACCGCAACAACTGGTTGCGGGCGGCCACCTCCACGAGGATCGAGACGTTGCGCCCGGGGGCGACGGGCATGCGCAGCAACGGCACGTGGAGTCCCAGGATCTCGTAGTACACGTCGTCGAGGCCAAGGCGCTCGTATTCGCGGCCCGGCTCCCACCGTTCCAGCTGGACGACGAGTTCGACGCGCTTGGACGAGCGCGTCGAGGCGACGCCGAACAGGTCCTTGATGTTGATCAGACCCAGGCCGCGCACCTCCATGTGGTGGCGCGTCAGATCCGGGCAGGTCCCGATGAGGACGCTCTCGGCGCGTCGCCGGATCTCGACGGTATCGTCGGCCACGAGCCGGTGCCCGCGGACGATGAGATCGAGCGCGCACTCGCTCTTGCCGATCCCGCTCTCGCCCACGATGAGCACGCCGAGGCCGATGATGTCCATCAGGACGGCGTGGATGATCGTGCGCGCCGCGAGCGAGTCTTCGAGGATCGCGCTGACCTTGGCAATGGCGAATGGAGTGGGGATCCCGGTGCTGAGCAGCGGCACGCCGGCGCGTTCCGACTCGATTGTCAGCTCGGGAGGCGCGGTCAGGCCGCCGGTGATCATGACGGCCGGGATGCCGTGCGCGAACGTCCGCCGCAGCGCATCGACGCGCGACGAGGAGGCGAGGCTCTCGAGGTACCGGATCTCGCTCTCGCCGAAAATCAGGAGGCGGCCGGCCGACAGGTACGCGTCAAAGCCGGCCAGCGCGAGGCCGGTCTTCTGGATGTGCGGGCTGGTGATACGGCGGTCGAGTCCCGCCGCGCCAGAGACCAGCTCCAGCGGGAGCCCGAGCGTCTCGGGGCGGCTGCGCAGGAGCGCGCCAATCGTTACGCCGGTAGTCGCGGGGGCCATCGGGTGGCGACCATCCGGGGCCTAGCCCTCGGGCTCGATCAGCCCGAGGTGCCCGTCCTTGCGGCGGTACACCACGTTGATCGAATCGGTCGCGGCGTTGCGGAAGACCAGGAACGTATCGTCACCCGAGTCCACCGAGAGTGCCGCTTCCTCGACCGTCATGGGCTTCACGGGATACCGCGGCACGCGGCGGACGCGCCTCTTCTTGGGCGCCGCGGGCGCGGGTGGGGCGACCGCAGCCTCCGCCGCCAGCAGCCGCGGGGACGTGGCGCGCCGCTTTCTCTCCTGCCACTTGCCCTTCATCTTCGCCAACTGCTGGGTGAGCTTCTCGATGGCGTCGGTGATGGAGGTCTCCCAGGCGTTCGTATCAGCGATGCCGTGCAGGAAGTGCTCACCGCGCGTGTGGACGGTGAACTCCGACTGGTGGCGGTACTTCTCGAGCGTGAGTACCGCCTGCACGGACACGATACCGCCCTCGAGGAGACGATCGAGTTTGGCGAGTTTCTTCTCGACCTGTTTGCGCAAGTCGGGCGTGATGTCGACGTGTCGGCCCGTCAGTTCAAGTCGCATAGGCAGCCGTCTGTCAATACATGACCTTGCGCTGGTTGGACGTAGAAATCCTCAGCTCTTCGCGATACTTCGCGATGGTACGCCTCGCCAGCACCAGTCCTTCCTTCTGAAGCATGCTCACGATCTTCGAATCGCTGAGGGGCTTGTGCGGATCCTCGTTCTCGATGATCTTCCGGATGTGCTGTTTGACCGTCACCGACGAGACGCTCTCGCCGTACGAGCTGCTGATGCCGCTGTGGAAGAAGAACTTCATCTCGACCACGCCTTGCGGCGTGTGCATGTACTTGTTCGTGACGACGCGGCTCACGGTGGACTCGTGCATCCCGATGTCGTTCGCGACGTCGCGCAGCACGAGCGGGCGCAGGTGTTCGATGCCGTGGTCGAGGAAGTCGCGCTGGAAGTTCACGAGGCTCGTCGCGACCTTGAAGATCGTCTTCTGCCGCTGTTCGACCGACTTGATCAGCCACAGCGCCGACCGGAACTTGTCCTTCACGTACGCGCGCGTCTCGTCGCTGTTCTCGGTGCCCTTCTCGAGCAGCCGGCGGTAGGCCGGGCTGACGCGCAGTTGCGGCAGCCCGTCCTCGTTCAGCAGGACGACGTACTGGTCCTCAACCTTCACGACGGTCACGTCCGGCGTGACGTACTGCGACTTCGGTCGGTTGTACCGGCTGCCGGGCTTGGGATCGAGGTGCTGAATGATCGCGATGTGCTGCTTCAGTTCTTCCACCGACAGCCCCAGCTTGCGCGCCAACTCGGGCACCTGGTGGTTCTGCAGAAGCCGGAGGTGCTCGGTGACGATCTTCTCGGTCGGTGTCCCCTCGACTCCCAGGAGGCGCAGCTGCAGCCAGAGGCATTCCTGGAGGTCGCGGGCGGCCACGCCTATCGGGTCGAAGCTCTGCACCAGCTTGAGCGTGCTCTCGACGTCGGCGACCTCCCAGCTCCCCATCGCCGCGATCTCGTCCACCGACGCCACCAAGTACCCGTCGTCGTCCAGGTTCCCGATGATCGCCGTGCCGATCTCGCGCAGGGCATCGTCGTCGGTCTGGATGGAGAGCTGCCAGAGGAGGTGATCCGAGAGCGACGTGGTGGTCGACAGGGTGTTCTCGATCGGCGGCAGTTCCTTGACTTCCTGCTGCGCGCGCGGGCGGTACCCGTCGTCGAGGTAGTCGCCGAAGAAATACTCGTAGTCCTGATCGTCCCAGGCGTCTGGCTTCTGTTCCTTCGGAGGCTCTTCGACCTTCTCGGGGACCGCGGCCGCTTCCGACGCCTGGATGTCCTCGGCGGGTACCTCCTCGAGCATCGGGTTCTCGACCATTTCCTGCGTCAGCAGTTCGCTGAGCTCGAGCGTCGACATCGGCAGCAGCTTGATCGCCTGCTGGAGCGATGGCGTCAGGATGAGCTTCTGAACGAGCTTCTGATGGAGTCTCTGCTGAATCGGCATGGCCTAGTGGTCCGCCACAACGGGACCGTAATCCATATTAGTCCAACCTGAAGTCGGTCCCGAGGTAATTCCGTCGAACATCTTCGTCGCTCGCCAGGCTGTCCGGCGTGCCGCTCCGGAAGATCGCGCCGTCCCTGACGATATAGGCCCGATCCGTGATGCGGAGTGTCTCTCGCACGTTGTGGTCCGTGATCAGCACGCCGATGCCCCGCTCTTTCAGGTGAAAGATGATCTTCTGGATATCCGCGACCGCGATCGGATCGATGCCGGCGAACGGCTCATCCAGCAGGATGAACAGCGGCGACACGACCAGGGCTCGCGTGATTTCGACCCGGCGCCGCTCTCCGCCGGACAACGTGTAGGCCGGCGCGCCGGCCAGCGGGGTCAGGTTCAGCTCGGCGAGCAACTCGCGCAGCCGCGCCCGCCGCGTGGGTCCGTCGATCGGGAGCGTCTCGAGGATGGCGAGGATGTTCTGTTCGACCGTCAGCCCGCGGAAAATCGACGGTTCCTGTGGCAGGTACCCGATCCCCTTCCGCGCCCGGATGTACATCGGGTCGCTGGTGACGTCCTTGCCGTTCAGCAGCACGTACCCCGAGTCCGGCGCCGCGAGACCAACCGTCATGTAGAACGTCGTCGTCTTGCCGGCCCCGTTCGGGCCGAGCAGCCCAACGACTTCGCCGGAGGCCACCTCGAGGCTGACACCACGCACCACCGTGCGGCCGCTGTAGGACTTCGTCAGTTCGTGCGTCTGGAGGGTGGCCATTCAGTCGACACGAAGCCCGTCAGCGTTTGATGCCGCGCTTGAGTTCAGTGCGTCTCTGCTCTTTCCCGTCGACGACGATCCTATCAGTCGATCTGAAGAAAGTCAAAGAATTGCCTGTAGTTTCGCCAGATTCGTCCTCGAGCTTCACCGGCGCGCCGGTCATGTCGTACTGCTCCCGGGCAGCGACGTAGGTCAGGCGGTTGCCGCTCGCCTTGCGGCCGTCCGACGTGCGGAGAGTGACGCTCGTGTACGCCTCGACCCGCTCCACCTCGCCGCCGCCCTCCTTGAGAAACAGCTCGATCCGATCGGCTGCCAGGTCCCCTTCGGGGCCATTCAGGTGCGCCCCGCCGGTATAGGTCGCGCATCGGCTCTTGTCGTCGTAGGCCAGGTCCTTGGCCGCCGCCACCGACCGCACCTGCTCCCGGGCCTTCGTCTTCTCGTTCACCTGGTCGAGGATCATCCTCGACGCCACGCCGCCGCTTGCCGACAAGTCGCCTGTCTGGTCGTCCACGACGATGGTGTCTCCCTTGATCGTCGTCTCGCCCTGCCACAACTGGGCGCTGCCGCTGTAGGTGGCCAACGACACCGCACTGTCGTACACGAGGCTGTCGGAGGTCGCGTAGACCGGCTTGTCCTGCTTGAGCATCGCCGGTCGCCGCCCCGGCGCCTTCTCTCCGGGAGCGGTTCCCGTTCGCTGGCCGTTCCTGCCGGCTGCTTCGCGCATCTCGGTCTTCACCGAGTCGGTGGCGGTGATCTTCTTGCCGTCGAGCAGGATCTCGATCCGCTTTGCCTCGATGGTGGCCTGCTCGTCCAGCACCTGGGGCGAGCGGCCCGTCTTCTCGTCCGCGCCCGCCAGGGTGAGCGTGCCGGCCGTGATGAGGTAGCGCGCCTCGCGCGCCAACGCCGTCATCGTCCCTTGCTCGAAACGCACACCTCCGCCGAATCGCGCCGCGTCGATCGACCCGAAGCCGCTCTTCATCGCCAGGTCGAGCGTGTCGGATTTCGCGGCCCTGGGAGACGCGGGCGCCGGCGGCCACTCTCGAAAATCGACCCCCTCGCTGAAACTCGCGCCGGTGAGCCCGGTTCCCGGAGCCCCGCTCCCTTGCAGCGCGCCCGACCGGATGGTGCGCGCCGGCGTGCTCTTGTCGGCGAACATCTCCAGTTGGACCCTCTCGCGGGCCATCAGCGATGTCAGGGTCGATCCGTCGGGGGCCAGCCCGAGATCGATGAACTGGCCGGACAGCCGACGGCCGCCGCTCCCGGCGGAGCCCGCCAGTTCGATGACGCCGTCGCCGCTGAGCAACGAGCGCTGGAGGGTGCGCCCATCGGGCGCGTACGTCAGGTTCATGTCGCGCGCGTTCATCGCCTTCAGGCCACCGCCGGCCCGGGGAGTCCCAGTGACGCGGGACGATCCGCGCAGTTCGAGCATCTGGATGCGTTTCTCGTCCTGGGTGAGATAGGCCACGGCGGCGTCTGCCTGGATCGTCTGCCCTTCGCGGACGATTTTCACGCCCCGCTCAAACCGCATGTACTTGTCGGCGCGGGCCAGGCCAGCTGCGCCCGCGTGGACCTCCGCGCCACCCTCACCCTTCTCGTCCGGCGCGTTGTGGATCGCGGCCTGGTCGAGGAGCCAGAGGACGTCCCGGGTCTTGTCGTAGGTCATGCCGACGGCGGTGCCGCTCATCCGCGTTCGCGTGAACGCGACGGGGCCGGGAGCGCGCACCACCCCTTCGGCATTGACGTAGGTCGCTTCTTCGGTGCGCAGCGTCAGGCCGTCGCTCGAGGTGACCTCGACGGCGCCCTTGAGGGCGACGTCCATATTCGGGGCCTGCCCCGTCACCTCCGCGTCCCTGGCAGTGATGAGGAAGTCGCGACCGCCGCGCTGCAGCACCTTGAATCGCCCCCCGGAGATCTTCGTCCGGCCATCTGCGTACTGCACCAGCTTGTCGTAGTGCTCGACGGTCACATCCTGCTTCGCCCCGATCGCGCGGATCGATCGGCCAGAGGTGCTCTCGAGCACGGCTGCCGGGTCGCTCTTGGTGGGAAGCGGCTTTGGCGTGGAGGTCGGCATCGGTCGGCGGAGCGACACGACGAGGACCACCGCCAGGGCGACGATGAAGAAGCCCAGACCGAGACGGAGGCGGCGTTGCCAGGGTGTCATGCGATGGTTCTGTGACGAGGCACGTGCGCGGCGGTCACACTCACACGGCGGTCGCGGGACTCAATGCCGGTGCGCGCATGTCGGCCAGCGTCAGCTCGGTGTTCGTCTCGCCGTTGAACGTATTCTGCGTGAGCGAGAACGCCACGTCCAGCGCGCCGCGATGCTCCACGAGGAACGGCTCCCGCTCGACCGACCGCCACGCGATCGCGCGAAAGATGCGGCCGTGCTGGCGCACCGCCATCTTCAGGTGGCGCTCCTTGATCCGTCGCGGGCCGTCCACGATCTCGACCGGGCCGGCGCAGAACACCGGCCTCGGGTTGCCAAGGCCGAACGGCTCGAGGGACAGCACGTCCTCGACCAGACGCCCCTTGATGGCATCCAGTCCCAACCGGGCATCGATCCGGAGCCTGGGCCGCAAGTCGTCCGGTCCGAGATGGTCGTCCCCGTGCGCCTGCAGCGCGGAGCGGAACGCCTTGAGCGCCCCGGCCTCCAGCGTGAGGCCGGCTGCCATCTTGTGACCGCCGAACCGCACCAGGTGCGTTCCGCAGGCCTCGATCGCCCCGAGCATGTCGAAGGCGCCGATGCTGCGGCACGATCCGTGCCCCACCCCGTCCTCGATCGAGATCACAACCGCCGGCCGGTGGAACGCATCCACCAGCTTGGAGGCGACGATGCCGATCACGCCGCGATGCCACCCCTCGCCGGCGACCACCAGGACGGAATGGGCGCCGATGTCAGGATCGTTCTCAATCGCGCGGCGGGCCTCGGCCAGGATCTCCTGCTCCTGGTCCTGCCGCCGCAGGTTCTCCTCGTTCAGCTGCGCGGCGAGGGCCCGGGCCTCCTCGGCCATCGCGTCATCGGTGGCGAGGAGGAGTCGCGCGGCAATGTCGGGGGTCGCCATGCGACCCGCGGCGTTCACGCGCGGCGCGAGGATGAAGGACACGTGGTAGCTATCGATCGTCTTGCCGGTCAGGCCGGACGCATCCAGCAACGCGCGAAGGCCGACCTTGTGGGGGCCGCGCGAGAGCAGCTCGAGGCCGATCTTCGCAATGACGCGGTTCTCGCCAACCAGCGGCACCACGTCTGCCAGCGTGCCGATGGCGGCAATCTTCACGAAGCCTGGCAGCCACTTCTCCCGGCCCGACCTCGCGCACAGCGCCTGCACGAGCTTGAGAGCCACGCCGACGCCGGCGAGGTTCTTGTCCGGGTAGGAGCAGTCCGGGCGCTTCGGGTTGATCACCGCGAGCGCGCGCGGCAACTCCCGCCCGGGCTCGTGGTGGTCGGTGATGATGAGATCGATCCCGAGGTCCGCGGCGCGCCGCGCGGCGTCCATGCTGCGAATGCCGCAGTCCACCGAGATGATCAGGCGGACGCCGTCCCCGTGCAGGCGCTCGACCGCCGGCACCTGGAGGCCGTACCCATCGCGAATGCGCTCGGGAATGAAGTGGGTCACCTGCCCGCCGAGCGCCGCGATCATGCGTTCCAGGATCACCGTGGACGTGATGCCGTCCACGTCGTAATCGCCGTGGATCGCGACGCGCTCCTTGCGGGAGATTGCGCCGAGCACTCGCTCCACGGCGACGCCCATGTCGGCCAGCGCAAAGGGATCGTGCAGGTGGTCGAGAGAGGGTTTCAGGAAGCGCGCCGCTTCCCCGGGGCTGACGATGCCCCGCTGGCACAACAGGCGCGCGGTGACCAGGCCGATCTTCAGCGATTCGGACAGCGCGGCGGCTGCCGCTTCGTCGCACGGTTGGTAGTCCCAGAGCAGTGAAGACATGAAGGTGTTCCGCGACTACGTGCCGGCTTCGACGAAGTCCGTGCCGAGCCGTCCCATATTGCGGAACTTCTCGTAACGACTGTTGATCCGCGCCTCCGGCGCCTGCGCCTTGACCACCCCGAGCGCGCTCTGGATGGCCCGGTCGAGGAGCCCGGCCGCCGACTCGGGGTCGCTGTGCGCGGCTCCGACCGGTTCGGGCACGATGGTGTCCACGATCCCCAGTTTCAGCATGTCCGGCGCGGTCAGCTTGAGCGCCTCCGAGGCCTCGACCTTTCGTCCCGAGTCGCGCCAGAGGATAGCCGCGCATCCCTCGGGAGGAATCACGCTGTAGATCGCGAACTCCTGGATGAGGATCCGGTCGCCGATGGCCAGGCCGAGGGCACCGCCGCTGCCCCCTTCGCCACAAATCGACACGATGATCGGCGTGTTGAGGACGGCCATCTCGCGGAGGTTGAACGCGATGGCCTCCGCCACGCCCCGCTCCTCGGATTCGATTCCCGGGTAGGCGGCCGGCGTGTCCACGATCACGAGGACCGGGCGGCCGAACTTCTCGGCGAGCCTCATCGCCCGGATCGCCTTTCGGTAGCCCTCGGGCTTCGCGTACCCGAAGTTCCGGTAGATCTTCTGCTTCGTGCTCGCCCCGCCTTTCTGGTGGCCGACCACCAGGACGGGCTCGCCGTGATAACGCGCCATGCCGGCGATGATCGCGTGGTCATCGCCGAACCGGCGATCGCCGTGGATCTCCACGAACTCGGTGAAGAGCCGTGCCACGTAGTCGAGCATGCAGGGGCGATTCGGGTGACGGGCGAGTTGCACCCGCTGCCAGGGTGTCAGGTTGGCGTAGATCTCCCGCCGCAGCGAGTCCGCCCGACGACGCAGCTGCTCGATATCCCGGTCGCGCTGGTCGGTCCGGGGCATCATCGAGAGCGCCTCGATTTCCTTCAGCAGCACCGCGATCGGCGCCTCGAATTCCAGCACGTCGTTCGGTTTGCTCATGTCTCTCCTGCCCGCTACCGTAGGACCACGGCACCTTCGCCGCAGATCCGTTCGAGATCGGCCACGAGTTGGGCCGACGGTTTCACGCGCGTAGGGCCGAGGACATCGGCGCGGACGACCAGTGGCCGCTTCCCGCCCCGCAGCTCGACCTCGAGCGACACCTTCCGGTCGCCCTTGTGATGCGCCAGCACGTCGAGTACCGCCTCCACGGTGGCCCGATCGTGAGGCGGCATCGCGAGGCGGATCGCCACGCCTCGCGCGGCCCGTTCCCGGACGACGTCGATAGCCACGATCTCGCTCGCCAACAGCCGGATCGTGTCGTCGTCCCGCTCGAACTTGCCCTTCACCAGGACCATCGAGTCGGTCTGGATGAGCGCAGCGGACTTCGCAAATGTCTCGGGAAACACCACGACCTCGATGCTGCCATGGGGATCGTCCAGCGCGAAGGCGGCCATGCGGTCGCCCTTCCGTGTCTTCAGCGATCGGACGGCCCCGACGATACCGCCGATGGTGACCTCGAACGCCCGTGGCGCCGCACCGCCCTCCGCGCCGTCCTCGTCGCCGCCCGTCAGGTCGGCGATCGTTCGCGCGCCCAACGCCTGCAATTCCCCAGAATAGCGTTCGATCGGATGGCCGCTCCAGTAGAGCCCCAGCGACTCCTTCTCGCCGGCGAGTTGCTGCGCTTCGGTCCACGGAGGGGCATCCGGCAACTCCACGTCGGAGGACACGGCGCCTTCCGCCGGTTCGTCGAAGCCGCCGAAGAGCTGCGCCTGGCCCTGGTCACGGTCGCGCCGGCTGCGGTTTCCGTACTCGATCGCCTTGTCCACCGCCGCAAACAGGCGCGCCCGGAGCGACGAGACCGGGAGACTGGCGGTGGCCGGCGATCCGGCCGCCAAAGAGTCCATGGCCCCGGCCTTCACCAAGCTCTCGAACACCCGCCGATTCACCTGCCGCGAGTCGAGTTGCTCGGAGAGGCGATACAGCGACCGGACACGGCCGTCGCGCCGCCGCACCTCGAGCAGCGCGAGCACCGCCGCCTCGCCCACGTTCTTCACGGCGCCAAGACCAAAGCGCACGCCGTCGGGGGTGACCGTGAACGCCAGCTCGCTGCTGTTGATGTCCGGCGGCAGGACCGGCACGCCAAGGTCTCGGCACTCGCCCAGGTACACCGCCAGCTTCGTGGCGTTCTGCGACTCGATCGTGAGCAGCGCGGCCATGAAGTGGGCCGGGTAGTTCACTTTCAGGTAGGCCGTCTGGTACGCCACGAGCGCGTAGGTCGTCGAGTGCGACTTGTTGAAGCCGTACCCGGCAAACGCCTCCATGAGGTCGAACAGGTCTCCCGCCTTCTTCGCGTCCACGTTCCGCGCCTTCGAGCCGTCGAGGAACTTCTGGCGCTGCGCCTGCATGACCTCGACGTTCTTCTTCCCCATCGCCTTCCGCAGCAGGTCGCCTTCGCCAAGGCTGAAGCCCGCCACCTCGTAGGCGATCCGCATCACCTGTTCCTGATAGGCGATGACGCCGTAGGTCTCGCGCAGGATCGGCTCGAGCTGCGGCAACACGTACTTCACCTCGACGCGGCCCTGCTTGCGGTTGATGAAATCGTCCACCATCCCGCCGCGGAGCGGCCCGGGGCGATACAGGGCGTTCAACGCGATCAGGTCCTCGAAGCGCTGCGGCTTGGCCTTCCGCAGGATCTCGCGCATGCCGGAGCTCTCGAACTGGAAGATGCCCAGCGTCTGTCCCTCCGAGAACAACTGAAACGTCTTCGCATCGTCGAGTGGGAGCGCGGCGAGGTCGATCTCCTGCCCCGTCGTCCGCTTGATTTCGACGACCGCGTCATCGAGCAGCGTGAGCGTGCTCAGCCCCAGGAAGTCCATCTTGAGGAGGCCGATGCGCTCGATCTCCTTCATGCTCCACTGGGTGGTAATTTCGTCGCGGGCCCCCTTGTGCAGCGGGGCGAACTCGGTGATCGGCTTCGGCGCGATGACAACGCCGGCCGCGTGGACCGAGGCGTGGCGCGTCATCCCCTCGAGGCGCCGGGCCACCTCGAGCAACTCCTTCACGCGAGGGTCATTGGTCTCGAGATCCTTGAGCGCCGGGCTCTCGGCCAACGCCTTGTCGAGCGTCATGTCGAGCGTCGGCGGGATCAATTTGGCGACCTTGTCCACGTCAGCGTAGGCGATATCGAGCGCCCGCCCGACGTCCCGCACGACGGCCTTCGCCTTCATCGTGCCGAACGTGATGATCTGCGCGACGTTCTCCCGTCCGTACTTCCGCGTCACGTACTCGATGACCTCGCCGCGGCGCCGCTCGCAGAAGTCGATGTCGATATCGGGCAGCGATACGCGCTCCGGGTTCAGGAAGCGCTCGAAGATCAGGTCGAAGTGCAGCGGATCGACGTCCGTGATGTTCAGGCAGTAGGCGACGACGCTGCCGGCAGCCGACCCGCGGCCGGGTCCGACGGGGATCCGCTGCTCCCGCGCGTAGCGGATGAAATCCCAGACGATCAGGAAGTATCCGGCGTACTTCATCTGCTTGATCATCGCGATTTCGTAGGCGACGCGGTCCTTGTACTCGACCATCGTGTGCCGCAGCAGCCCGGCGCTCAACAGCTTCTCGAGGCGAGGCAGGCGGCGCGTGAACCCGTCCCAGACCATCCGCTCGAAGTACTCGTCGAGCGTGTACCCGTCGGGCACGTCGAACTCGGGCAGCTGGTGCACGGTCTTCCCGAGATCGACGTCGCACCGCTCCGCGATCCGCACCGTATTGGCCATCGCCTCCGGGAAGTCGCCGAAGACCTGCGCCATCTCGTCGGGCGACTTCAGGTAGAACTGGTCGCCGTGGTAGCGCATGCGCCCGGTGTCGTTCACGGTCTTGCCGTGGCCAATGCACAGCAGAATGTCGTGGGCCTTGAAGTCCTCCCTGTGCAGATAATGCACGTCGTTGGTACACACGAGCGGCAGGTCCAGCGCCTTCGCCACCCGCTGCAGGCCGGTGTTCACCACCCGCTGGTCGTCGATCCCCTGGTACTGCATTTCCAGGAAGAAGTTTCCGGGACCCAGGATGTCACGGTAGGTGGCTGCCGCGGTCATGGCCCGCTGCTCCTGCTCGGTGCGCAGGTGGACCGCGACCTCGCCTTTCAGGCAGCTGCTCAACCCGATGAGGCCACGCGAGTGTTGCGCCAGCAGTTCCTTGTCGATGCGCGGCCGGTAATAGAACCCCTCGGTGTAGGCCGCCGAGACCAGCTTGATGAGGTTCCGATACCCTTCGTGGTTCTCGGCCAGCAGGACGAGGTGATTGTTGCTCTCCCCGCTCCTGTGGCTCTCCCCGGTCGCGCCGCCCTTGGTGAATCGGCTGCTCGTCGCCACGTAGGTCTCGCACCCGAGGATCGGCTTGACCCCCTTCTTCCGGGCCTTGTCGTGAAACAGGACGGACGAGAACATGTTCCCGTGCTCGGTCACGGCCAGCGCGAGGATCTTCTGGCGCGAGGCCAGCTCGAGCAGTTCGTCCACCTTGCACGCGCCGTCGAGCAGCGAGTACTCGGTGTGGAGATGAAGATGTATGAACTCAGCCATCGAGACTGTTTCTCGTCGAATCGTTACAGACGGAGGGGTACCCCTGACGGTATTATACCGGCGTGAAGTTGGCCCGACACATTCGTCGCGTTCCCGGCGTGATCGCCATCCTCTTTCTCCTCTCTGCCGCCGCCGCCACACCGGCGCCGCAGCCGCAGTCGCAACCGCCAGGCCAGCGGTCCGAGGCGCCAGGCCGTCCGCCGGACAAGAAGAACGACGCGAAGAAGGCGCCGCCCTTGTCAATGGTCGCGTCGTGGACCGTCACGCTTCCATCGCCCGCGGCGGGCAGCCTCGGCTTTGACACCACGCAGGCCTACGTCCCCACTCGTTCGTCGGAACTCGTCGCGCTCTCGCTCGAGGATGGCACGGTCGCATGGACCGTTCCGCTGACGGACATCGTCGGCCCGCCAGCCACCGGTGACGGGCTCGTGTTCGTCGCGCACGCCCGGCAGGTGGAGGCCCTCGACGCGCGAACGGCGGCATCGCGCTGGCGCGCGACGGTCGAGGGACCGATTTCTGCGCCGCTCCTGTGGCAGAACGGATGGCTGCTGGCTGCCACAAAACAGGGCGATGCCATCATGTTCCGGGCCGCCACGGGAGAGGTGCTGTGGAAACAGGCGCTTGGATCGGCCGTCCGCGTTCAGCCAGCGGCCGCCGACGATCGCGTGTACGTCCTGCTCGAAGACGGCCGTGTCGCGGCGCTGGCGCTCGGTACCGGCAAGACGATCTGGGAAGCGACACTGCCGGGCCGGGGCACGATGATCTATCCCCTCGACGATCGGATCTTCGTCGGCAGCGCCGACAAGTTCTTCTACTGCCTCGCCGCTGACACCGGCAAGAGGAAGTGGCAATGGCGAACCGGCGGCACGATCGTGGGCACCGCGGCGGTGGACGACGACCTCGTCTACTTCGTGTCGCTCGACGGCATGCTGCGCGCCCTGGACCGGTCGAACGGCCACCAGGCGTGGAAGATACCGCTCCCCCACCGCCCGACCGGCGGGCCGTTCCTCTCGGGGCGGCGGCTGCTGGTACCGGGGATGTCGGCGGAGGTGCCGGCGTTTCACGCCATCGACGGCAGCGCAGCTGGGAGTGCAAAGCTCCCTGGAGAACCGGCGGTCCCGCCGGCATGGCTGCCGGGCCCGGACGGCAAGGTGGGACGCATGATGGTCGTCGCCGGGGAAGGTCAGGCCCAGTTGCTCGTGCCTGGACTACCCCCACTCCCCGGGAACCCGATCCCGGGCCTGCCGAACTTCTCGCTCCCGCCTGAGGTCAAGGGCGACGTGCCGGAGCGGGTCGATCCCGGCACTCCGACGGAGTTCTGAGAGGACTGGACGCGGGCAGGCTGCCAGTTGTCGGCTGCCTGCGGGCCGCTGTCAGATTTCCACCGGCGCCTTGTGCCCAGCCAGTTCTTCCTTCACCACCCGCGTCAGCCGCTGCACGCCTTCGACGATCTTCTCCTTCGTGGGGAGCGAGAACGACAGGCGGAGGATGTTGGCGCCGGTGCCGTCAATGAAGAACGCGCTGCCGGCCACGTAGATCACCCGCTGCTCGATCGCGCGGGGCAGCATGTCATCGGTGCTGCAATGCGCCGGCAGGGTGGCCCACAGGAAGAACCCGCCTTTCGGCTCCGGCCAGGTGATCAGGTCGCCCAGCTGGGCCCGCAGTTCATCCTGCATGACGGTGCGCTTTTCCTGGTAGAACTTCCGGAGCATCGGAAGCCGGCTGGTCAGGATACCCCGACGGTACGCCTGGTAGATGACGTGCTGATCGAGCGTGGGCGTCATGAGGTCCTGCGTCTGCTTGAACAGGTCCAGCTTCGACGCGATCGGCTCGGGCGCCACCATCCACGCGACGCGGAAGCCGGGAGCGAGGGTCTTCGAGAAACTGCTCAAGTAGATCACTCGCCCTTCCCCATCGTCGGCTTTGAGGGGTCGGGTGTCGCCTGAGGTTGCTGTGTCCTCGAAGTACAGCGCGCCGTACGGATCGTCCTCGACGATCAGCAGGTTCGCGCGGGACGCCCAGTCCAGGAGCCGCTTCCGCTTCTCGAGCGAGAGCAGGAGGCCGGTCGGGTTCTGGAAATTCGGGACGAGATACAGGCATCGGATCGTGCGCCCGGCGGCACGCTCCCTGGCCACGACCCGCTCGAGGTCTTCGATGTCGATTCCGTCCGCCTCCTGCCTGACCCCAACGAGTGCCGCGCCAGTGTTCTTGAACGCGGCGATCGCGCCGGTGTAGGCGGGCAACTCGAGGAGGACGACATCGCCGGGATCGAGCAGGACCCTGCCGATCAAGTCGATCCCCTGCTGTGAACCCGTCGTGATCAACACCTGCTCGATTGTCGCCCTGATGTCCCGAGACGCCAGGATTTCCAGGCAGGCCTCGATGAGCGGCTTGTGCCCGCGCGTGGGCCCGTACTGCAGCACCGTCCCGTCCCGTCCCGTCAACAGCTCCGATGCGATCTCGCGGAACTCCTCCCAGGCGTATACCGCCGGATCCGGGTACCCGGGGGCAAACGAGATCATGTCGGGCATGCGCACCGCCATCACGCCCATCTTGCGGATCGCCGAACCCTGGGATTTCAGCGCGGCTTTCGAGAGAAAGCGATCGTAGTCAATCATGGCGTGGCTCATCGGGAAGATGGGACCGCCCCGGTGTCCGCCCCGTCCCCGACGAACGATCGGTAAAGGGACAGGTACGCAGACAGCACGGTCAGCCCAAGGTATTGGAACAGGAGGTTACGCAGCAACCAGGCCCCCAGTTGCAGGGGCAGCACGATGAGACCCGCCAGCGGTACGTATGCGATGAGATAGAAGCCCCACGTGGCCGCGACCGATAGAATCGTGCCCAGCACCAGCAGGAGAACGGTCACTCCAAACACGCGAGAGAGTTTCCAGAACTCCCCTCGCACGAACCGGCTCACGTCGCGAATCGCGGCTCCGACCTTGCCGTCGTGGACGGCCACCACGATCTGCGCGAGCAGGTAGAGGACGTTCACGATGGTTACCAGGGCCACGAACAGGCTGATCGCGAGCGCCGCCACCGAGCCCAGCAGGAGAGGCCGGTCGCCACCGAGCCGGTACAGCCCATACGCCAGGAGCAGAGACAGGGCTGCGACGAGTGCGTACACGACAGTCAGGATAATGCCAAGGGAGAGGTACCGGCGGAAGAGCCGCGCCGCACCACCCGTGAAGGTCTCGATCGAGAACTGGATCGCCCGGCGGACACCCGCCATGCGCAGCGGTGGACGTTCCACCGGACCGCCCACACGATCGGCAAGGACGAGGACCGCGACAGTGCCCCCTTTCACGAGGAACATCAGCACCGCGCCGCCGGCAAGCACCAGGACGAGGCCGAACACGTAAGACGCCAGCGCCAGCGGCCGTGCGGCCAGCGTGGCGGCGACGCCAATCAGGATCTCCCGGAGGTCGCCCGCCAGCACGTCACTCGAGTCCCGGCCCAACAGCGTGGTCACGAGGACCGCTCCGCCGACAACGGGCACGGCAAGGAGGAGCTTGAAAGTGGTGTCGGCGACAGCCTGGATGGCCACGACCTGCCAATTGGCGGCCGCCATCAGCGAGCCACGCTTGAGTGCCGTCCGAGCCTTCCCGGGATGGGTCATGTGCGGGAGTGCGGCCCCGTGAACGCAGCGGGCGCGCGGGCCGGCTGCGCGCTAACCGCCCGCACACTATACCACTGAAGCGATCCCTTTTCTCCGCCTCCCTCCTGACGTATGCTGACCTCATCACATGCGTCTCGACCTACGGCGGCGGCACGCTCTCCTGATCACCTTCCTCGGCCTCGCGTGCGCTGCCCTCGTGGCCGCGGGCGGCTGGGTCGCGGAGAGGGCCCGCCTTGGCGCGGATGCCCAAGCCGCCTACGCGAGGGTCGAGCAGGAGGTACGGTCCGAATTCGAACGGATGTCCTCGTCGCTCGGCCGCGTGGCCCAGGCCGCCGCCGCCACCGCCGAGCCGATCCTGCGCCAGCCCCCCGAAGAACGCGACCTTCGCCCCTTGTTCCAGCGCGCAGCGCAGTTGATCGGCACCGACGTCTCGGAACCATTGGCCATCACCGTGTACGCCGCTGACGGCACTCCCCTGGCCTGGGCGGGACGGCCGTCGGAGCTGACCGGGGGACAGCGCGGCGGTGTTGCGCAGGGATTCGACCGGATGTCCGGCCCAGCCGCGCTGTTCGTCGCGCCGGGCCCACTCGGTTTCCGGCTCGTGAAACTGCAACCCCTCAATGCCGGAGGTGGTCGAACACCGACCCGGCTCGGTGTGGTTGCAGCCGAGCGCGTGTTCTCCGAACAAGCCACGGTCGGCAACGCCTCATCCGAGAGGTTCAGCATCGAGACGTCGCTGGCTCCCGTGTCGCTCCGGACCCGATACGAGGGCGCGGGCGAGCACGTCCGTCCCTTCAGCTTCGTGATCTGGTCGCCGTCCGGCGAGCTTCTCGTCGAGGCGAGCGTGGATCCGGCGTCGCTGGCCCGCGCGCGTCAGGAGCACCGCCAGGTCGTGCTCAGCCTCGTAGTCGTCGTGCTGGCGTTGACGACGCTCCTGCTGGTGGGCCCGGTCCTCGACCGGCGGGCCCTGGCGCGCGCCCGGCGTGCCTACCTGACCGCCACCGCCGTGGCCGTCGGCCTCGTCGTCCTCGCACGGTTGCTCCTGGGACTTGCCCTGCCGGTGGGCCAAACGCCCATGCTGTCTCCCGACGTGTATCACTGGCCGCGTCTGGGCATCGTCATGCGGCATCCGGCCGATTTCCTCCTGACGGCCCTGGCCGCCCTCGCGGTGGTCGCGTTGGTGGCCGGAGCGATCGAGCGACGCCGCCAGCTCTATCGCGGCCACCGGCAGGCCGTCTTGAACGGCCGCAAACCTTCATGGGCGTTTCTCCTGTCGCAGGCCGCCGGCGGGGCCGCCCTCGCGCTGATCGTCATTGGCTACGAGCAGTTTCTGGCCGAGACGTTCCGACGATCGACCGTCGATATCCTCCATTTCTCGCCGCACCCGTGGCAAACGGACCGGATGACGATGGCGCTCGGCCTTGTCTGCTTCCACGCGGCGCTCGTGTGGGCGCTCGTGCTCGCGTGGCGGCTGCTCTTCGCGCGCTGGCGGTCCCGGCAGGGCGATCTCCGCGTCGCGCTGTTATTGCTGCTGTCCTGGGGGCTGCCGATCGCCACGGTGTGGGCCTGGGCATGGACCGGACTGCTCAGTGACCTCCCGCGCATCGAGGCGTTGTTGATCGTCGGCGCCATCGCGGCCGCCGCGCTCTTCGGCCCGCGCGGCCTGATCCGCCTGCGTCACGCCTCGCAGGGGTACCGGCTGGTGGTCGCGTTCTTCGCCCTGCTCGCGCCCGCAGCCGTCATGTATCCGTCGCTGGTGTTCTTCGAAGAGGGGGCCCGGCGGCGGGTCGTTGAAACGAACTACGGCCCGGAAGTGCTCGACCAGCGCGAGAGCCTGCAGATGCGCCTGCGTGCCGCGCAGGCGGAAATCGACGGGCGCGAGGCAGCGCTCCAGGCATCCGTGTCAGTGCCGGCGCCCGCGCCCGGCACGAATGTCCGGACCGACAGCGCCTTCCTCATGTGGCAGGGAACGGCGCTCGAGCGCTACCGGGTCTCGTCGGCCATCGAGTTGTACAACAGCGCCCAGATGCTCGTCAGCCGGTTCGCCCTCAATCTGCCAGAGGAAACGACGGCCCAGCTCTGGCGGGAGGATAGCTGTTCCTGGCGAACGTTCGGCCAGATCAGCCCGTTCGGCTCGCACGAACGGCAGTTGCTGCACGCCGGACGCAATGTCTGCGACCGAGACGGGCGCGTATTTGGGACGGTCGTCATTCACGTGATCCTCGACAACAGCACGATGTCCTTCATCTCGTCCCAGAACCCGTACCTTGAACTGCTGCGCGGGCAATCGGCGAGCCGACGCGAAGAGTTGCGCGGTCGGGACATCGAGTTCGTCGTCTACGGGTGGAGCCGGACGCCGATCTACGTGTCGGGCACCAGCGCCTGGCCAATCGACGACGGCCTGTTCGGAAGAATCTATGACTCGCGCCGGCCGTTCTGGACACGATTGAGCCTCGGAGGCGTGGACTACCACGTGTACATCGAGAACGACCGCTCCGGGTTCTACGCGCTGGGCTACCCGCTGATCCCGCCGATCGGCCACTTCATCAACCTGGCCGAACTGACCGTGCTCGTGGCGCTCGCCTATGTCGGCATCCTGTCGGGCGCCGCGCTCTTCCGGGCGATTGGCGCACGGCGGATCCGCTCGGGCCGCGCGTTTCTCCGCGAGATCCGCGAGAGTTTCTACCGCAAGCTCTTCCTGGCGTTTGTCGCGGCCTCGGTGATCCCGGTCGTCACGCTGGCCCTCGTGACCAGGGTCTACATCGCCGATCGCCTCCGCCACGACGTCGAATCCGCTGCCCACAAGACGACGGTGATCGCTCGCCAGATCATCGAGGACTACCGGGTACAACCCCGTGCGACGCTCAGCGACGACGCGATGGTCGGGCTGAGCCGGGTGGTCGGCCAGGACGTCAACATCTTCAGCGGCGCGCGGCTGCAGGCCACGAGCGAGCGCGACCTGTTCGCCTCGGGACTCCTCCCCGCCCGCACCCCCGCCGACGTGTATCGAGCGATCGTGCTCGACCGGATGCCCCTCGTGATCGCCGAGGAACAGGTGGCCGGGTTCCGCTATATGGTCGCCGCCGCCCCGCTGAGGGCGGCGGACCGGGATGCTATCCTCACGGTACCGTTGACCCTCCGGCAACAGGAGATCGAGCGCGAGATCGACGACCTGAACCGCCGCATCGTCCTCGCGGCCATGTTGTTCATCCTGATCGGCGCGGCGGTTGGATATCCGATGGCCGAGCGGATTGCCGATCCGGTCAACCGCCTCACGCGCGCGACCCGACGGATCGCCCGGGGCGATTTCGACGCCCGGGTGGCCGCGACCTCGTCAGACGAACTGCGGCGGCTGGTCGAAGCGTTCAACCGGATGTCGGCCGAACTCCTCCGTCAGCGGGGGGAACTCGAGCGCACGCACCGTCTCGAGGCATGGGCCGAGATGGCGCGACAGGTCGCCCACGACATCAAGAATCCGCTCACACCCATCCAGCTGTCCGCGGAGCATCTCCGGCGTGTCCACGCCGACCGCGGCAAGCCGCTCGGACCGGTTCTCGAAGGTTGCGTTGATTCGATCCTTTCGCAGGTCCGCCTGCTTCGGCAGATTGCATCCGAATTCTCCAGCTTCGCTTCGTCACCGAGCGCGCGGCTCGCGCCCGCGGATCTTCCCGAACTGGTGGACGAGGTGGTCCGACCCTACGAGGCCGGGGCCAGCGACCGATGGCTGTTCGCGCGGGAGATCGACGCCGGGATCCCAAAGCTGCTCATCGACCGCACGCTGATCGGCCGCGCCCTGACCAACATCATCGACAACGCGCTGCACGCGATGCCCGGCGGGGGCAGGGTGACGATAGCCGCCCGGCAGATCGAGGGCGCCTCGGTGGAACTGACGCTGACGGATACGGGTGTTGGAATGGACGAGGAGGCCCTTCGACGGCTGTTCGAGCCGTACTTCTCCACCAAGGCCGTCGGGACCGGCCTCGGCCTCTCGATCGCGCGGCGAAACGTCGAGCTGAATGGCGGAACGATTGCCGTCGCGAGCGAACGCGGCCGGGGCACGCGCGTGACGCTCACGCTTCCTGTCGCGACGATGAAGGATCGGAACTGACGATGAAGAGTCGGAACTGACGATGAGGGGTCGGAGCTGACGATGAGGGGTCGGAGCTGACGATGAGGGGTCGGGGCTGACGATGAAGGGTCGGAACTTCAGCGAAAAGTCCGACTCTTCTGCCCCCGGTTCCGACTCTTGTGCGTAAGATGCCGGCTCTTCCGCGTCAGTTCCGACTCTCAGACACAGACCGGGCGGCACGACGGGTTCTCCCTGTTGCCTGCGGGGGACTATGCTACATCGAACGATAGGGCGGGCTGCCGCAGTGTCGGCAAAGGTCTGCCCCACAGTGACAGTCTTTGCGCACTTCGGACACCCGACATGTTGGCCGGAAGTTCCCGAACGCCGGCGTCTGCGAGACCCAGACGTCGAGCCCCTCGCCCAGGGCGAATCCGAGTTGCATCGCGTTGAGCTTCGGCTTGCCCCAGAACCCCATTGCTGCCTCCGTAGGCAATCGGATGCCAATTCCAGCAAGCGTGGGCAGGCCTCGCAGACGCCGCTGTCAAGGTTGAGTCCTTCCG
>Ga0209745_1000162_pt1 | contig 37345 bp, 34 predicted proteins | sample BarGraNGADG00312_FD_184495 | JGI IMG/M metagenome (GOLD analysis project Ga0209745, IMG submission 184495) | Arctic peat soil microbial communities from Barrow, Alaska - Barrow Graham LP Ref core NGADG0004-312 (SPAdes) (version 2) | ecosystem: Environmental > Terrestrial > Soil > Wetlands > Peat... | reverse complement strand
AGACCTTTCAAAACGGAACGCCCCGCAGGGCTCGATCCTCCGGGTGCAACATGTACGCATGAGAGCATTTTACAGGTTGGACGAACGCGTTCGAAATGACGGCGCCGGTTCGTGCGTCCTCGCCGATCCGGAACGGCGGCCACTTCTCGACCGCTGTCCTGATCCATGCGGCTCCCCCGGCCCCGATCCCAGGGGTTCAGCATTCTGAGGATTCATTTACACGAAGTGCGTGTTTCCGCTGATATAATGCAGTCATCATCAGAGCACTGGGGAACGAAATTGCCACTCGAGGTCGGACGCCAGTATTACATCTCACACGACATGCCGTCCAACGGAGCGCCCTATTTCTCAAAAGGCGAACTCGTTAGGATCGAGACCGTCACCGACGAGATACCCATCTACCCCGGCGCCATCTACGTGGTGCGCTCCGCCACGACGGGTACCCTGTACATGCTCAAGGAAGAAGACCTGTCGCTGGACCCGGGGGGTGACGCGAAGGGCGCTACCCCACTGGAAGCAGCCGCGTCCGATACAGAGACGGTGGAGGCCCGCGCGTCCGAGACGGGGTTCCAAGGCGCCGTTGTGAAGGACGAGGGCGCCACTGTGCGTCTCGCCGGCGTCGGACCCGGCTTCCCGCCGGATGGGGTGTCGGACTCCATGGACGGCGGGCCGGCCTGTGAGGTCTACGGTCCCGGGGGAGCCCGGCGGGTCGCGGACGAGTCGTATTTCGATCCCCTGATAGCCGCCATCGAGGAGAGCACCCTCGAGACGAGCATCTGGGACGCGGTTGCTCCCGGACCCTTACAGGACGCCGATGTCGTGCCGCTGGCGAGGGAAGCCAGGCCGCAGTCCGCCGAGCGCGACCCCGGCGGTGGGGCCTTCCCGGAGCCGGCCATCGACTTCGAGGACGAGGGGTCGGACTCCGCGCAGCCTGACTCAGCTTCCGCCGGGGAGCCTGGACCGGCCGGCGATATCTGGTCAGCGATCGAGGTGCTGGGGGATACCGGGGCAACGCCGGCGGTCGAGACGGGTGAGGAAGTCGCCGATAGTCGGCAAGACCTTGATGTGCGACGCGCCGAGGCCTGGGAGCTGGCCTCCATCGGTGACGGGCGCGCCATCGGGCCTCTCGCCGAGACGCTGGAGCGGGGCGACCCCGAGGGGAAGTGGGCGGCCGTCATCGCCCTCGGCGAGATAGGCGACCAGCGGGTGGTAGACCCGCTGATCAGCGCACTCCGCGATCCCGACAGGGATGTGCGCAGGACCGCGACCCAGGTCCTTGGCAGGATACGCGACACTCGCGCCGTGGGCCCGTTGATAGAGGCCCTCGGAGACGAGAGCGATTTTGTGAGGGCGGGCGCCGCCGAGGCGCTCGGCAACATCGGCGAGGAGCGGGCCGTCGACCCGCTGATACTGTCGATGGAGTCAGGCAGCCTCGACGTGGTTGTCGCGGCCGCGCTCGCTCTCGGAAAGACGGGTTCAAAGCGGGCGGTAGGGCCGGTATCGCAGGCGGTTCGCGAAGGTGGCGACGTCGCGCATGCATTGCTTCTCAGGGTCCTGCAGGACTGGGACGAAGAACCGCGAGTGCGTGGGGCCGCGGCTTTCGCGCTGGCGGCCACCGGGGACCGCCGCGCGGTCGAGCTCCTCATCTCGCGACTCGACGACGGTGACCCGGGTGCGCGCGAGGCCGCGGCGGTCGGCCTGGGCTGTGCCGGAGACGGCATGGCGACAGGCGACCTGGTGGAGGCGCTGCGGGACAGCGAGCCGCGCGTGAGGCGCGAAGCCGCGGCCGCGCTGGGCAAGATAGGCGACAGGCGCGCCGTCGCCGGGCTGACCCGTGCCCTGGGCGACTCCAACGGCGTTGTGCGTGCGGAAGCGGCGGCGGCTCTGGGCGAGATAGGTGACCACGAGGCGGTCGAACACCTCCTGAAGGCGCTTCGCGACACCGAAAAGGGCGTCAGGGTGAGGTCCGCGCGTTCTCTCGGCAGGCTCGGGGAAGCGAGCGCCGCCGGCGCGCTGATAGAAGCCCTCGACGACAGCGAGCCACTGGTGAGGCGAGAGGCGGCCCGGGCTCTCGGGTCGGTCGGAGGGGACGAGGCCGTAAAGCCCCTGATGAAAGCTCTTAGGGGAAAAGACAGGGGCGTTAGGAAAGAAGCGGCCAGGGCGCTGGGGAGGCTCGGTGACCCGAGGGCCGCCGCTACACTGACAAGATCGCTCGAGGACAGTGACCGCGAGGTCCGCCTGGAAGCTGCGGCGGCGCTGACCAGGATCGGAGATGAGAGGTGCGTCGACGCTCTCGTCGTCGCAATGGGAAGGGGCGTGCCGGAGATGGTAAGGGCAGTCGCGCTGTCCCTGCCGGAGGTCCGGGACCCCGGGGCGGTCGACAGGCTCGTCTCGGCAATCCAGGCGGCAGGCGAGCCGGCGCGGTTGGTCCTGCGGAAGGCCCTGGCCGAACCGGACCCATCAACCAGGGCTCGTGCCGCCGCCGCCCTTGGGATGATCGAGGACACCGGCGCCTCGAAGGCCCTCGCGGAGGCGCTGCAGGACGAGGATGGAGCCGTGAGGCACGCAGCCGCGAGAGCGCTCGGCGGGCTGCAGGACGACAGGGCGATCGAGCCGCTTCTCAGGTGCGTGGGATCGGAGGACGTGGAGCTCAGGATCGCGGCCGCGGCGGCGCTGGGGCGGATGGGCGACGAGAGGGCGGTCGGCGCCCTCATCGACGTCCTGGCCGAGGCAGATCCCGCGATCAAGCGCGAGGCGGCCGAGGCGCTCTCGCAGATGGGCGGGATGGCGATGCCCGCGCTGATGAGGGTGCTCTCGGACACCGACCAGAAGCCCGACACCAGGTGGGCGTGCGCGTGGGCACTGGCGAATATCGGGGACCCCCGGGCCCTGGATTGCCTGGTCGCGGCCCTGCGTGACCGCGACGGGCAGGTCAGGCGGGCGGCCGCTTACGCGCTGGGTGAGCTCGGAGACCGTGCCGCGGTCCCACCGCTGTCGTCGGCGCTTGCGGACCCTGTCGAGAGCGTTCGACTTCAGGCGGAGAAGTCGTTGAAGAGGATCTCAGAGAAGAGGGAGTTCGAACCGCTGGTAAAGGCTCTCCGCGACCGGGACAGGTCGATCAGGACCGCGGCGATCGCGGCGCTGGGCAACATCGGGGACGAGCGGGCCCTGGAAGCTCTTATAGGCGCGCTGGAAGATCCGGAGACCGGAGTGCGGGAGGAGGCACGCCTCGCGCTGCTCAAGATGGGCTGCCCCGCGCTCGAACCGCTGATAGATGCCCTCGCCAACGGGAGCGGCGTGGTCAGGAGAGAGGCCGCGCAGGCCGTGGGCGAGATAGGTGGCGATAGTGCGATCGCCTCCCTCGTCGGCGCACTGGGTGACCCCGACCCGCTCGTCAGCAAGGCCGCGTCCGACGCGCTCGGCCAGGTGGGCCCCGGAGCGCTCGGGCCGCTTACCGCGGTTCTCCAGGACGAGAGCCTGCCCGGCTCGGTCAGGAGAGCGGCGGCGCTGACCATGGGGACACTGCGTGACGCGGCCGCCGTCGACCCTCTTGTCGAAGCGCTGAGGAAAGCCGACGAACAGGTCGCGGCCGGGGCGGCCGAGGCGCTCGGGATGATAGGCAGGCCGGCGGAGCCGGCCCTGACACGGGTGCTGGATGAAGAGAAGCCTTTCTCGAGAGCGGTCGCCGCAGAAGCACTCGGGCTCGTCGGAGGCTCCGGGGTCGTCGAGCCGTTGGTGAGAGCTCTCGGCGACAGGGCCTCCATTGTCAGGGCGGCCGCCGCCCGGGCCCTCGGCCATGCGGCCGAGGACAGGGCGATGGAGCCTCTCATCTCCGCGTTGGAAGACGATGATGAAAAGGTCCGGGACTGCGCCGCGGCGGCGCTTGGCGCTCTGGGCGAGAGCGCCCTGCCCTCACTGATAAAGACGATGGGTGACGAGGAAAGAGGCCTGAGAGAGATCTGTACCGCCATAGTGCTGGAGATCGGCCAGCCCGCCTTCCCGGCACTGGTAAAAGCGCTACACGAAGAAGACGAGGACATCCGGTGGTCCGCGGCTTACGCGCTCGGGGCGATGGGAGCCGCGGCGATAGTCCACCTCGAACCTGGCACCAGGGATGGCGACCGCCACGTTCGGAGGGCGGCGGTACTGGCACTGGGCCGCACGCGGAGTCCCGCCGCGTGCGACGCCGTTACGCGTGCGCTCACCGACCGTTGCGGGTTCGTCAGGGCGGAGGCCGCCGAGGCACTCGGCGCGGTCGGGGACGAGCGCTCCCTGAGGCCACTGGCCGAGGCTCTGGCTGACCGGGACGAGTACGTGAGGGCCGCGGCCGCCTGCTCCATCGGGAAGATCGGGACGGAGAAAGCCGTCAAGCCGCTGATGAGGTCCCTCAGGGACGAAGACGAAGAGGTCAGAGACGCCGCGGTGGAGGCGCTGACGACTATCGGCGAACCCGCGGTCAAACCACTAATAAGGGCCATCGAGGACGGGGATGCCAGAGGATCGCTCGAGGCCGTCAGGGCTCTCGGCGGGATCGGAGACCACAGGGCGGTCAAGACGCTCAACGACGTCCTCGAGAAGGCGCGCGACCCTGGCGTCCGTGACGAGGTTCGAAGATCGCTCGACAAGATACTCAACCCCTGACCGGGAGGCCATCCGATGAAGATCGTCGACGCCGAGGCATACCTCTGCCACTTTCCGCTGTCAGAGCCTTTCTATCCTTCGTGGATACCGGGGCTTCCGCAGGCCAACAACAGTTTTCTGCTCGTGAGGCTCATCACCGACGAAGGAATCGACGGGTTCGCCGCAACGGTGGCTTTCCTGGGCGAGCTCAAGGGGGTCCCGGAGCTCCTCAAGGTCTTCCTGATCGAGCGCGACCCGTTCAAGGTCGAGGATTTCGTAAGGGTGTTCAGGTCCGCGAAGGCGGTCGGCGTCAGGGCCTGGTTCATGGATGCCGCGCTGTGGGACATCATCGGCAAGGCGACAGGACAGCCGATATACCGGCTGCTCGGCAGCTACCGCGACAGGGTCAAGGCGTACGCGTCGACGGGGGAGCTGCGTGACGCCGGCAGGAGAGCCGAGGACGCGAAGGCCATCGTCGAGAAGGGGTTCAAGGCGATCAAGGTCCGCATCAGGTCCGACGACGCCCGGGAGGACCTCCGGGTGGTCGAGGCGGTCAGGGAGGCGGTTGGGCCCGACGTGGATATTATGGTCGACGCGAACCAGGCCTGGCCGATACACGGCTTCGGGGATTATCCCACCTGGGATCTCAAGCGTGCGATGATGATGGCCAGGGAGCTCGACGACCTGGGAGTGGCGTGGCTTGAGGAGCCGCTAGGAATGTACGACTACGAAGGCCTGTCCGCGCTTACCGCTTCTACGCCCCTGACGATCAGCGGCGGCGAGATGAATTCCGACCTGTTCGATTTCAGAGAGCTCATCAACAGGCGCTGCTACGACATAATCCAACCCGACGTCACGCTCGCGTGTGGCATCCAGAACGGCAAGAAGATCGCCGGGATGGCCGAGGCCGCCGGGATCGCGGTCAATCCGCACACCTGGACCAACGGCATCGGGCTCGCGGCGAACCTCCAGCTCATGGGCGCAATACCGAACTGCACCTACTGCGAATTCCCATACGAGCCTCCCGCCTGGACCCCCGCGGCCCGCGACGCGATGCTCTCGCGTCCCTTCGAGATCGACGCCGAAGGGTGCGTGCCGCTTCCCGAAGGCCCCGGACTCGGTATCGAGATCGACATGGACAGGGTGAGGGCGCACGGCGAGAAGGTCGCCTGACCCCGCCGCGTTCTATTTTTCCCAGAGCTTCCAGCTCTTATGCGGCTGGGTGAAGGCCCAGGTGCCGTGATAGATAAGGCCGAACGTCCACAGCCCCACCGGTATCAGGACCCAGAGCCAGACGTTGGGGACCAGGATGCCGAGGATGATGAGGAAGGCGCACCCCGAGAGCCACGCGGTGATGTGTATGAAGAAGTTGAACTTGGCGAGGGCGGCGCGGACCAGCTCCTGCCGCTCCTCCTCCTCGACGTCCGCCTGATCGAGCGCTTTTTCGTAATCGCTCTTCGGTCTCTCGTCCTCTTCCAACGTGCCCCCGTCTGACAGGCGCCGAATGCGCGTACCCTACCACGACGCCCGCGCCTCGGGGCCGCCGGGGCTGCGGAAGCCGTGGCCACTGTGCTAGTTTAACCTCGTTCCAGTGTATCGGAAAACGCTTGTTCGTCTGCCTTATGGCCTTTTCACGATGGGGCGAGCCGAGTGTCACTCAGCGACGACATACGACTCAAGATCGAACTGCAGTCCAGCGGGGCGCGGGTGCCGGCCGGCCTGCCCGCCCGGATGGGCGGGGCGGGACCGGCGGACGGAGTCACGATGCTCATCGGCGGGCTCACGGCCACCGTGCCCACCGCCGGCCTGTACGCCGCAGCTTCACCTTTCAGCCTCGAGCCGCGCGACGGGTCTTCCTGGCTGGTCCGCCGCGACCGCGCAACGGTGAGAGAGGTCGAACTCGCGAGCGAGCCACGGTTCTACCGGTCCACGACCGGCGGCGGGGTGCCGTTCCGAAAGCTCGCGCTTCGCCACGGTCGCGACGCGGTAGGCTCGACGGTCCAGCAGGGTTGCATGTACGGCGAGGACTCTTGCGCGTTCTGCGCGATCGGCGAGACGGGGCGGAGCGGGCAGGCGAAGACCACCAAGTCACCCGGGGAGCTGGCCGCGGTCTCGGAGGCCGCAGAGTCCGAGGGCTATTCGCACTTCATCCTGACGACCGGGACGACCGACGCGTCCACCAGAGGGATACCTCTGATGGCGTCTTGCGCCGAGGCCATCAGGGAGCGGACCGGGATGAAGGTCCACGTCCAGTTCGAGCCCCCCGCGGACCTACGACTTATCGAGCATGTTTCACAGTTCTCCGACAGCGCGGCGATAAACATCGAGTCGTTTGACGAAGAGGTCCGCCGCGTGATGACCCCGGGAAAGGCCGCGATGGGGACTGCCACTTACGTCGAGGCATGGCGGAGGGCCGTCTCCTGTTACGGGCCGGGGCAGGTGTGCTGCTTCATGATCGTCGGCCTCGGCGAGACCCGGGCGAGCGTCCTGGAAGGCGCCAGGATGCTGGTGTCCCTGGGCGTCTACCCGCTGCTGCTGCCGCTGCGGCCGCTGCGCGGAACGCGCCTGGAATCGTGGTCGCCACCGAGCGCGAAAGATATAACGTCCGTCTTCGAGAGCGCCGCCGCCATCGTCGCCGGCTCCGGCCTGGCGGCGTCGTCCTGTTCAGCGGGCTGCGTGAGGTGCGGGGCGTGCAGCGCGTTCACGGATATCACTGGATGAGCGCGAGAAAAAAAAGAAGGGCCCGAAGGCCCCGTGCGCCGAACGGCTTTCAGGCGGAGAGCGCGCATTCCTTTCTTATCTTCTGCTTGATGCGGCAGAGGGCGTTGTCGACCACCTTGGTCTCGCAGTCGACCCCCTCGGCGATCTCCTGGTAGCTCTTGCCGTCGAGGTATTCGACGAAGACGCTCCACTCGAGGTCGCTCAGCTTTTCGCGCAGCACTCCGATCACGCCGTCGAGCTCCTCCTCGAATATGAAGAGATCTAGCGGGTCGTCGGACTTGTCGGAGCCGAGCGTATGGGACGCCAGGCTGTCCAGGATGCTCTCGTCCGGCACCTGGGTGTCGAGCGACTGGTACGAGCTCAAGGGGTTGTGCTTCTTGCGGGCGTGCGTCTTGACGGCCGTGATTATCTGCCTGGTGATGCACAGGATCGCGAACGACCGGAACGAGCAGAGCTCGCCTTCCTTGTAGTCCCTGATGGCCTTGAACAGGCCTATCATGCCTTCCTGGACGGTGTCTTCGTGGTCGGCGCCGGTGAGGAAATAAGACCTCGCTTTGACGTGGGCGAGGTACTGGTAACGACTGATGAGGACCGACTCAGCGACCGGGTCTCCCGACCGTATCTGCCGGACGAGCTCCTTATCCGAAAGAGCCTTGTATTTCCTTATGGAAGGATTCACGGTTTTGCTTCTCGGCAAACCTTTCTCCTTAAGACAGCAGTATATGTTGTGCTGCTCGGGAAGAGTATAACATAGATGTAGTGTCTGTCAATTGAGTGTCCTGTCCTGAGTGCCTGTTAATGGTGTGACGCCTGTTGCTGATGTAAGCGTCCATTCGTTTGTCGCGAAACGAGGACACCGACAGGTTCTCATCACGGCCGTCTTCTCGGCACCGCCTCCCGCCATTCGCAAGCCCCGTTAAAAAAGGTAAAGGCGGGACCGGCCCGCCTGTTATGTTCGATATTCGGGGGTGGCTATTCCATCGTGATGGCTTCGGTCGGGCACTCCTCTGCACAATCGCCACAGCCCTCACAGGCATCAGCCTTGATTACGGTGCAGATGTCATCGACGAGGTCGAGGGCCTCCTTGTCGCAAACGTCCACGCAAAGACCGCAGCCGGTGCACTCATCGACATCGATCTTTGGCCTCTTGTCACTGGGTTCTCCCAACGGTTTCACCTCCTAGACGAAAAACAAAATCCGAGAAATAATCCCTCCCGCCCGTCATGCGCGTCAAGCAATGCAGGCGATCATCCTCCGACCCGCACCCATGATACATGAAAACCCCGGCATGGCAACAAACGGATACCGCATCCGAAGACACCCTCCGGCGGGCCGGAGCAACTGTCGAGCTTCTTCTGCTTTGCGGCGACGGACCCGGCCACGTGGCGAAGCGCCGGAGCAGGAGCCTCGAACCCGCCCGCTGGAGTCGGATGCCATGGTAGGAGAACGATTGACAGCGGCGAATGAAAGAAAACTGGCAACTGAAAGACCTGCGGAGGTGATATTGGCCGCTATAAGTATCTTGACAACAAGACGCTCAACTCTTATCATAAGACCAGTATCATGTTTATTAAGACAGCAAAGGAACAAGGAGAGGGTGCAAATGGCTAAGGCAATCGGAATCGACCTCGGAACCACCAACTCGTGTGTGGCCGTTCTCGAGGGTGGGGAGCCCACGGTAATTCCGAACTCCGAAGGGGGACGGACCACCCCTTCAGTCGTCGCCTTCACCAAGACGGGCGAGCGGCTCGTGGGCCAGGTGGCCAAGCGGCAGGCCATAACGAACCCCGACAGGACCATCACTTCCATCAAGAGAAAGATGGGCACCAACGAGAAGATCAAGATCGACGACCGCGAGTACACGCCTCCGGAGATGTCGGCGATGATCCTTCAGAAGCTCAAGGCAGACGCTGAGGAGTATCTGGGGGAAAAGATAACGCAGGCGGTCATCACGACTCCGGCTTACTTCGACGACAGCCAGAGGCAGGCGACGAAGGACGCGGGGAAGATCGCGGGGCTCGAGGTCCTGCGGATCATCAACGAACCGACGGCGGCTTCGCTGGCTTATGGGCTGGACAAGGAAGAAGAGCAGACCATCCTGGTGTTCGACCTCGGCGGCGGCACGTTCGACGTCAGCGTCCTCGAGATAGGCGGCGGTGTCTTCGAGGTCAAGTCGACCAGCGGCAACACCCACCTGGGCGGAGACGACTGGGACCAGCGGGTCATCGACTGGATGGCCGACGACTTCAAGGCCAAGACCGGCATCGACCTGCGCAACGACAAGATGGCTTTGCAGAGGCTCAAGGAGGCCGCGGAGAAAGCGAAGATGGAGCTTTCCACGACTACCAGCACCAGCATCAACCTGCCGTTCATCACGGCGACGGCCGAGGGGCCTCAACACCTCGACATGAACCTTTCACGCTCCGAGTTCAACAAGATGACGGCGGACCTGGTCGACAAGTGCGTGGGGCCTTTCAAGCAGGCGATGACGGACTCGGGCCTCGAGATGAAGGCCATCGACCACGTGATCATGGTGGGTGGAGCGACGCGCATGCCCGCGATACAGGACCTGATACGTTCACTGACCGGCGGCAAGGAGCCTCACAAGGGCGTCAACCCGGACGAGGTAGTCGCGGTGGGCGCGGCCATACAGGCCGGAGTCCTCAAGGGTGAGGTCAAAGACGTACTGCTTCTCGACGTGACCCCGCTCTCGCTGGGGATCGAGACCCTGGGCGGAGTCTTCACCAAGCTGATCGAGCGCAACACGACGATCCCGACACGCAAGAGCGAGACCTTCACGACCGCGGCCGACGGCCAGACGAGCGTCGAGGTACACGTCCTGCAGGGCGAGCGCGAGATGGCCGAGTACAACAAGACACTCGGAAGGTTCCAGCTGGTCGGCCTTCCGCCGGCGCCCAGGGGGATACCCCAGGTCGAGGTGACCTTCGACATCGACGCCAACGGCATCGTGCACGTGACGGCCACGGACAAGGCCACCGGAAACGAGCAGAAGATAACCATCACGGCGACCTCCGGACTGTCCGAGGACGAGATCAAGAAGATGACCAGAGACGCCGAGGAGCACGCCGACGAGGACCATCGCCGCAGGGAGGAAGCGGAGACGCGCAACCGGGCGGACGAGATCGTCTATACGACCGAGAAGTCCCTGCGCGACCTCGGGGACAAGGTCGACGCGGACGAGCGTGCCAAGATCGAGGCTGCGACCGGCGAGGTCAAGGAAGCCCTCAAGGGTTCGGACATACAAAAGATCAAGACCTCCGTCGAAAGCCTGATCCAGGCTTCGCACAAGCTGGCCGAGGCGGTCTACGCGCAGGCCGGCGGCGGCGCGACGGGCGGCACCGGCGATGGCTCGCAAGGCGGTCCCGGCGAGGAAGAGGTCATCGAGGCCGACTACGAGGTCATGGACGAGGAGAAGAGCTGAGCAGGCTCGTCTTCTTGACCTGACCGAGCCGCTCTGTTCAGGCGGTCTCTCGAAAGGAGGGAGTAGTGTGGCGATCATGAGATGGGACCCGTTCGATGCGCTGATGGGGGCCCAGGAGGACCTCAACCGCATGTTCCGCAGGAGCTGGCTTCGCGGGACGAACGCCGAAGGCTCGATCGTGGAGGGTGGCTCCTGGGCACCGGCGGTCGACATATACGAGACAGATGGCTCGCTGGTGGTAGAGGCGGAGCTCCCGGGCATAGAGCCCAGAGAGATCAGCGTCTCGCTCGACGACGGGATACTGACCCTCAAGGGCGAGCGCAAGCTGGGAAAGGAAGTCAAGGAAGAGAACTACCACAGGGTTGAGCGAGCGTATGGCGTCTTCCAGCGGTCGATCCGGGTGCCCCCCGAAGTCGACCCCGACAAGGTCAAGGCCGCGTACGACAACGGCGTCCTTACCGTGACGATCGAGAAGGAGCCACCGCGGCAACCCAGGAGCATCGATGTCGAGGTCGAGAGCAAGAAGGAAAAGAAGTAGTGCTCCGCCCCGGCCCGAAGAGACCAGGGTTTTCGCGGCGGGAAAAGATCCCCGCCGCGAATCCTTGTGAAGGCTCCAGGGCAAGGACCACGAGGGAGCGGTGCGAAAAGGCACCGTCCTGCGCAAGGAGGAGCGGCGCGCTCCCCGGGAGATAAACATGAGTGGAGAGACCGAACAGAAGAAGGCAGGCGGGAAGGAACCGGGAAAGCCCCCGCGGGCAGGCCGGGCGCAGGGGAAACCGGTGAAAGCTCACGAGGAGGCCGGGACGCCGGTCGAGGAGAAGGCAGGCGTTGGCGGCGGCGCGACCGTCCCGGACGCCGAGGAGTACGAGGCGATGAAAGCCAGGTGCGAGGAGCTGGCGGCCGAGAAAGATGAGCTCTTTGACAAGCTGGTCCGGTCGAAGGCGGAGTTCGAGAACTTTCGCAAGCGCATGCTTAAGGAGCAGACCCGCATACTCGAGACGGCCGAGTCGGACCTGATAAAGAAGCTGCTGCCGTCGATCGACAACCTCGCGAGGGCCGTCGAGAACTCGGACGAGACACCTGGCAACCAGGGCCTGGTGAAAGGGGTCCAGATGGTCCTCGGCCAACTCCTCGAGATACTCGCCAGGGAGGGCCTCGAGGTGATCGATCCCGGCGGGGAGCCTTTCGACCCCGAGCACCACGAGGCGATGATGGCGGTCGAGACAGGCGAGTGCCCGGAGGACACCGTCATCGAAGTCGTACAGAAGGGCTACAGGTTCAACGGCCTGCTGATCCGCCCCGCGATGGTCAAGGTATCGTGCCCGGTCAAAGGGTCTTGACCATCCGGGCGCACAGCCATCCGGTGAGCGAACTATCGAGTGCCGCCCGGAGTGATCTGATTTGAACGGCAAGGACTACTACAAGACCCTGGGCGTCGGCAAGAGCGCGACCCAGGACGAGATAAAGAAAGCGTACCGGAAGCTCGCGCAGAGGTACCACCCCGACAAGAACCCGGACAAACCCGAGACCGAGGAGAAGTTCAAGGAGCTGTCGGAGGCCTACGAGGTCCTCAGCGACGAAGAGAAGCGCTCGCAGTACGACTCGGGGCGGCTCTTCACCGGCGCCGGCCCTTACGGAGCGGGCGGTTTCCACCCGGGTGACTTCGCCGGATCCGATGGGTTCGGCAACTTCCAGGGCGGTCCCGGGGGGTTCCAGTTCAGCGGCGACCTGGGCGACCTGTTCAACCTGTTCGGCGGCGCGGGCGGCGGGGGCCGCTCGGGACGGCGGCGCGCACAGCGCGGCAGCGACGTCGAGGTCTCGGTCACCCTGCCTTTCGACGACGCGATCACCGGCGCATACATTCCCGTCACCATGACTCGAAACGAGGCGTGCCCGACCTGCCGGGGAACCGGCTCAGCGCCCGGCACGTTTCCCGAGACATGCCCTTCGTGCGGAGGGCGGGGCTCGGTATCTGAGGACCAGGGTTTCTTCGGCATCAGCCGGCCCTGCCCCACCTGCGGTGGAAGGGGCGTCCTGGTGAAAAACCCCTGCGCGACATGCGGGGGCCTCGGCTCGGCGATGGCGCCGAGGAGCATCAAGGTGAAGATACCCGGGGGCGTGAGCGACGGGTCTCGGATTCGCTTCAAGGGCAAGGGCGAGCCGGGAGCGGGAGGCGGCCCCGCAGGCGACCTCTACGTGGTGACAAAGGTCGAGAAACATCAGTACCTGGGCAGGAAGAACAGCCACATCACGATGGAGTTACCCTTGAGCTTCTCGGAGGCCGCCCTCGGCACGGAGGTCATGATACCGACCATAGACGGCAAGGTGAAGCTGAAGATACCGGCGGGAACGCAGAGCGGCCGCACGTTCAGGCTCAAGGGCAAGGGCGCGCCCCACCTGAAAGGCAAAGGGGCCCGCGGCGACCTGCTGGTCACCGTCCGGGTCGAAGTCCCCAAGCGGGTCAACAAGAAGGAGCGCGAGCTGATAGAGAAGCTCGAGGAGTTCGAGCCCCAGGACATCAGGGCTCACATCAAGTGATCCACCCGGAGGCGATGAAGTGGAAGGGCAAGATCCCGAGAGAGGACTCTACATAATAAGCGTGGCCGCGAGCCTCGGCGAGGTGCACCCGCAGACGCTGCGGCTGTACGAGCGCAAAGGTTTGCTCAGGCCCCAGCGCACGGCCAAGAACAGGCGCCGCTACTCCGATTCGGACATCGTCCGCCTCCGCAGGATCCAGGAGCTCACCCAGTGCGAAGGCCTCAACCTCTGCGGCGTGCGCAAGGTGCTCGCGATGGAGGACGAGATCGCGTCCCTGCGGGACAAGGTCTCGGGCCTCGAGATGGAGGTAGCCGAGATGCACGAGAGGATGCTCGAGGACATGCGCGAGCTCAAGCGCCGCGTGGCGCTCTCGAAGAAGCCACCCTCCCCGATGGCGGTCATCCGCCGGCTGAACCAGCGTTGAGGCTGACCGCACACACCGGGGGTCACGCACACATATGGGGTCAGGTCTCTTTTCGTGCGTTCGTCCAGTCTCGCGGGGCTGCTCGGGATGTTGCTCGGGACGGGTCCCCCTCGTCGATGTCCTCGCTTCGCCGACATCGCTCCCTAAGCCGATGCGAAGCTGCGGATTACTCCTCGGGAGACTCCCTCCCTCGCTCCAGCAAGGATATAAACCCGTCGGAAACACCTGGTGTGGCGGGTAGCGCTGCTCGAGGGACTCCCCGTCTTCGAAGGGCCGCGGTTGATTGTGGCTGAGCCTTCCCTATAATGTTGTTTGGCACGGGAGGGGAAGATGCCAAGAACCTACGACGTGATAATAATCGGTGCCGGCCCTGCCGGCATTTTTTGCGCGCTGGAACTGGCGCGCAAGAGCAGCTTGAAGGTCCTGCTCATAGACAAGGGCGAGGGCATCGAGAACAGGAAATGTCCCGCCCCTTACGGGACCTGCAAGCGCTGCAAGCCATGCCGCAACCTCAGCGGCTGGGGCGGCGCGGGCGCTTTCTCAGATGGCAAGTTGACGCTCTCGGGTGACATCGGCGGGTGGCTCGGAGAGCTGGTGTCGCCGGCACGCCTGAACGGCCTCATCGACCAGGTCGACCGCACGTACCTGGAGTTCGGCGCGCCCGACCAGTCCTTCGGAGACGACGAGGACCGGGTCCACGAGATCGCGAGCAACGCGGTCAAGTCGGACATGGTGCTGATCCCGGCCAGGGTACGCCACATGGGGACCGAGGTCTGCCCGCGCGTCCTGAGCGCGATGTACGAGGAGATCCACGATAAGGTCGAGATCCTGATGGACACCGAGGTCGAGAGCATAAGGGTGAAGGACGGCGTCGCGCGCGGGGTCACCACAACGGACGGCTCCCGCTTCGACTGCAGGTTCCTGGTCGTCGCCCCCGGACGCAGCGGCGCCGACTGGTTCAGCCGCACCGCAAGGGAGCTCGGCTTGAGTCTTAACAACAACATGGTCGACATCGGGGTCCGCGTCGAGGCGCCCGCCGTGATCATGGCGCCTTTGACCGACGACCTGTACGAGCCAAAGCTCATCTACTATTCGAAGGCCTCGGAGGACCGCGTGAGGACCTTCTGCATGAACCCGTACGGCGAGGTCATAAAGGAGTACTACGACGAGGTGCTGACGGTCAACGGCCATTCCTTCGCCGAGAAGAAGACCCAGAACACCAACTTCGCGCTCCTGGTGGACAAGAAGTTCACGGAGCCTTTCAGGGAGCCGATAGCCTACGGCAAGTACATCGCGTGGCTGGCGAACCTGCTCGGCGACGGGATAATCGTGCAGCGGCTCGGCGACCTGATGGCGGGCAGGCGCTCCAACCCCAAGCGCATCTCGAGGGGCACCGTGACGCCGACGCTCACGGACGCGACGCCCGGCGACCTGAGCCTGGTGCTGCCCTTCCGTTACCTGGCCGACATACTCGAGATGCTCCATGCGCTCGACGACCTGGCGCCGGGGGTCTTCTCGAGGAATACCCTTCTGTACGGTGTCGAGGTCAAGTTCTACAGCTCCCGGCTCAAGGTCTCGCCCGGCCTCGAGAGCGAGATAACCAACATGTTCGGTGCCGGGGACGGTGTCGGGATAACCAGGGGGCTGGTGCAGGCATCCGCGTCGGGGGTGCTTGTAGCGGGGTCTATCCTCAAGCGCGATAAAAAGCGCCAGTGAACGATAATCCGGCCCGCGTCCGAGTGATATAGTATGGTCGGCCGGGCGGGGATGCCCGGCGGTGCACAGCGGGCGGGCGCAGTGCGAGTGCCTCGAGTGCCTCGAGTGGCCGGCCGGCAGGCGGCTTATTGATCGGTCGATCCATGGGAGTGGTGATCGGGTTTGTCGGGAACGGTCGTCGTGGGAGCGCAGTGGGGCGACGAGGGCAAGGGAAAGATCGTAGACCTCCTGGCCGACAAGATGGACATAGTCGTGAGGTTTGCGGGCGGCAACAACGCGGGCCACACGGTGGTCTGCGAGAACGACGAGTTCAAGCTCCACCTCATACCTTCCGGCATCCTGTATCCCCACATCACGACGGTGATCGGGAACGGCGTCGTCGTGAACCCGAAGGTCCTGCTCGAGGAGATGGACGGCCTGGAGGCCCGCGGCATATCCACCGCGAACCTCAAGATAAGCTGCAACGCGCACCTGATAATGCCCTACCACCTCGCCTTCGATAAGCTCGGCGAGCTCAGCCTCGGGTCCTCTAAGCTCGGCACGACCCACAGGGGCATTGGCCCCGCTTATGCCGACAAGGCTGACCGGCTCGGCCTGCGCATGCAGGACCTGCTCGACAGGAGGATATTCAGGACCAAGGTGGCGACGGCGCTCGAGCGAAAGAACGCCATACTCTCCAAGGCCTTTGGAATGGAGACCTTCGACGTCGAGCAGATAGTCCACGAGTACATGCTCTACGCGAAACGCCTGGCGCCCATGATCGACGACACGTCGCTGCTTCTGTACCGGGCGCTCGAGGACCGGAAGAAGGTCCTCTTCGAAGGCGCGCAGGGGACCCTTCTCGACCTTGACCACGGCACCTACCCGTTCGTGACGTCCTCGTCGCCCACCATCGGCGGCGCCTTCACCGGCACCGGCGTCGGGCCCCGGCACGTCGAGGAGATCATCGGCGTCGCCAAAGCCTACGTTACACGGGTCGGGTACGGGCCGTTCCCGACCGAGCAGTCAAACGATGTCGGCGAGGCCCTCGGCAGGAAGGGCGTCGAGTTCGGCACCACGACGGGCAGGAAGAGGAGGTGCGGCTGGCTGGACGCTGTGTTGCTCCGGTACGCGGCCAGGGTCAACGGACTCACCGGCATAGCGCTGACCAAGCTCGACGTACTGTCCGAGCTGCCGGAGCTGAAGATATGCGTCGGCTACTCCTACAGCGGAAAGATCTACCACGATTTTCCGCCGCACCAGACCATATTCCACAAGTGCGAGCCGGAGTACCTGGACCTGCCGGGGTGGCACGCGGACATCGGCGAAGTGAGGGAGAGAGGCGACCTCCCGGCGGAGGCGCTCAAGTACGTCGAGTTCGTGGAGCAGGCCGCCGGCGTCCCGGTGAAGGTGATATCCGTGGGGCCGAAGAGGAGCCAGACCATCTGGTCCGCCGACGGGTTGGAGAGAGGGGTGGGCGAAGGCCCTTACCTCTACCGCGAGGAGTACGACCCGCCGTGCCTCACCTGACCGCCGGCGGGAGGAACCGGGCTGCTGCCCGGAGGGCTGACCGGGCGGGCGCGTTTCGAGCAAGGGGTTTCCGATGAGGATCATGGTTGTCGGCAGCGGGGGACGGGAGCACGCCCTGGCCTGGTGCATGACCAGGAGCCCGATGGTAACCGACATCGTGTGCGTACCCGGCAACGGCGGCATGCGTGAGATCGGCGAGTGCGTACCCGGCGACGTCGGGGACGCGGCGGGGCTCGCCCGCATCGCGAGTTCGCGCTCCATAGACCTCACGGTAGTAGGTCCCGAGGCGCCCCTGGTCGCCGGCATCGTCGATCATTTCACCGCCTCCGGGCTGAATATATTCGGCCCCACGGCGACGGCGGCCCGGCTGGAAGGGAGCAAGCTGTTCGCCAAGGATCTGCTCGAGAAACACGGCATACCGACCGGACGAGCGCGCTCCTTCGACGACTTCGAGGAGGCCCGGCGATACGTCGAGTCGCTCGACCCGCCGGTGGTCGTGAAGGCCGACGGACTGGCCGCGGGCAAGGGAGTTATGATCGCGCACGACCGAGAAACGGCGGTTGCCGCCCTGACCGACTGCCTTGTCGAAGGCGTCTTCGGCGGCTCGGGGGACACCGTCCTCGTCGAGGAGTATATGGAAGGCCCCGAGGTGTCCATCCTGTCACTGTCGGACGGCGTATCGGTCGCCCACATGGTACCTTCGCAGGACCACAAGAGGGCTTACGACGGTGACGAGGGCCCCAACACCGGGGGAATGGGCGCGTACTCACCGGTGCCGCTGCTGGAGGAGGCCACCGAGCAGGCCATCCAGCGGGGGGTGATGGAGGCGACCGTCCGCGCCATGGCCGATGACGGAGAGCCTTACAGGGGGGTGCTCTACGGGGGGCTGATGCTCACCGACGAGGGCCCCAGGGTCCTCGAGTTCAACGTGCGCTTCGGTGATCCCGAGACGCAGGTCGTGCTCCCGAGGCTCACGAGCGACATCGTCCCCGGGCTGCTCGCGACCGTCGACGGAACCGTCGGAGACCTCGCGATGGAATGGACGACCGACTACTGCGTCTGCGTGGTGCTCGCGTCGGGCGGCTACCCGGGCAAGTACGTGACCGGGATACCCATCACCGGGCTGAAGGCCGCCTCGTCCGACCCACGGGTAGAGGTCTTTCACGCCGGGACGCGCGTCGAGGACGGCAAGGTGGTCACGGCTGGCGGCAGGGTGCTGAACGTGGTCGCTCTCGGGCCGGACTTCCACGAGGCGCGGGGCCTGGCCTACCAGGCTGTCGAGATGATCGATTTCGAGGGCATGCACTACCGCACGGACATCGGCTTCCGCGCGATGAACGTTGATTGACGGCCCGGGGGAAGCCGGGCCTGGGACCGGGGAGGTCTCGATGGACGCCGTCAAGGTGCTCGTTATAACGGGAAGCGAGAGCGATCTGCCCAAGATGCAGGAGTCCCAGGAGATGCTCTATTCGCTCGGCATCGCGAGCCTGCTAACGGTCGCGTCGGCGCACCGGAGCCCGCAGAGGGTGATCGAAACCGTGCGTAAGGCCGAGGCCGCGGGGGCAGAGGTGATAATCGCGGGGGCCGGCATGAGCGCGCACCTGCCGGGTGTCGTCGCCGCGTATACCGACCTGCCGGTCATAGGGGTCCCGCTCGAGTCTGGGATGCCGGGCGGCATCGACGCGCTGTTCTCGATGGTGCAGATGCCGACCGGGATCCCGGTGGCCACCGTCGCGGTGGGAGGCGCCAGGAACGCCGCCGTGCTGGCGGCCCGCATCCTGGCAATAAAGTATCCCGAGGTCGCAGAGAGACTCAGGGCATATCGGACCACCCTCGCGGGGGAGGGCCAGGCGTGATCGACAGGTACACGCTGCCGGCGATGAAGGGGATTTGGGGCGAGGAGAACAAGCTCTCCAAGTGGCTCAAGATCGAGGTGCTGGCATGCGAGGCTATGGTCGAGCTCGGCCAGGTGCCCCGTGAAGCGCTCGACGAGATACGCGAGAAAGCGGCGTTCGACGTCGAGCGGGTCAAGGAGATCGAGCGCAGGACACGCCACGACGTGGTCGCGTTCCTCGAGAACCTCGCGGAGAACATCGGGCCCTCGGCCCGCTTCCTGCACATGGGCATGACGTCCTCCGACATACTCGACACCGGGCTCGCGCTGCAGATGCGCGATGCCTCGGACGTGCTGTTGGATGACTCCGCCAGGATGCTCGGGCTCCTGAAAGAGATGGCCCTTACACATCGCGGGACCGTGATGATGGGCAGGACCCACGGGGTGCACGCCGAGCCGATAACGTTCGGCCTCAAGCTCGCCGTCTGGGCCTTCGAGACGCGGCGCAACCTCGACAGGCTCCTGGCCGCGCGTGCCACGGTCGGCTACGGCAAGATATCGGGCGCTGTCGGCACGTACGGGAGTCTCGACCCTTACGTCGAGCGGCACGTCTGCGAGAGCCTCGGCCTCAAGCCGGCGGAGGCCGCCACCCAGGTGCTTCAGCGCGACCGGCACGCCGAGTACATGTGCGCGCTGGCGCTGTCGGCGTCGTCGCTCGAGAAGTTCGCCACCGAGATCCGCGCCCTCCAGAAGACCGAGTTCATGGAGGCCGAGGAGCCGTTCAGGGAGGGCCAGACCGGCTCTTCGGCGATGCCGCACAAGCGGAACCCGATAATCTGCGAGAGGATCTGCGGGCTGGCGAGGGTGATCAGGGGGAACAACCAGGTCGCCCTCGAGAACGTCGCCCTGTGGCACGAGCGGGACATCAGCCACTCCTCCGCCGAGCGAGTCATACTACCCGACAGCACGACGCTGCTAGACTACATGCTGAACAAATTCATCGAGGTCATCGACGGCCTGGTGGTCTACCCGGAGAAGATGGAGAGGGACATCGGGCTCACCGGCGGGCTCATCTTCTCGGAGAAGCTACTGCTGGCGCTGGTGGCGAAAGGCGTCACACGCCAGGAGGCGTATCGGATGGTGCAGCGCAACGCCATGGCGTCGGTGCGCGGTGAGAAGCCTTTCGCCGAGGGGTTGCTTGCCGACGAAGAGGTACGTGGCTACCTGAGCGCCGCGGAGGTCGAAGCCTGCTTCGACATCAGGGCGTCGCTCACCCGCATCGATGATATATTCGAGCGACTGGAAGGTCTCAAGACAGAGCCATAGAGGTTCGCGTAGTGAAAGGGGGCAGAGGTGGCTCGCGCCAGGCTGTTCGTCACTTTGAAAGAGGGCATACTCGACCCCCAGGGAAAGACGCTCCTGCGGGCACTGAAGTCCCTGGGCTACGACGAGGTCACCGACCTGCGGGTCGGGAAGTACATGGAGATCGAGATCGACGGGACCGACCGGGCGACCATGGAGCGAAGGCTGGGCGAGATGTCCGAGAGCCTGCTCACCAACCCGATCATCGAGAACTACCGCATGGAGGTCGAGGCCTGATGAAGTTCGGTGTGGTGGTTTTCCCGGGGTCGAACTGCGACCATGACTGCCATTACGTGATCTCCGAGGTGCTGCACCAGGACGTCGACTACGTCTGGCACGGCAGCACCGACGTGACCGGGTACGATTGCCTCGTCCTGCCGGGCGGGTTTTCGTACGGGGACTACCTGCGCACGGGAGCGGTGGCCCGCTTCTCGCCGGTGATGAAGGCGATCGAGGGTTTCGCGGGCCGCGGCGGCCTCGTCATCGGCATATGCAACGGATTTCAGATCCTGCTCGAGGCCGGCCTGCTGCCGGGCGCGATGATGAGGAACACGGGCCTCAAGTTCATCTGCCGCTTCGTCAACATAAGGATCGAGACCGCCAGCACCCCATGGACGAAGGCGGCGAGCGTGGGCCAGGTACTGTCGATACCGATAGCGCACAACGAAGGAAACTACCAGGTGCCGGGGGACGTCCTCGAGGAGATGAAGAGACGGGGCCAGGTCGTCTTCCGATACTGCTCGCCGGAGGGGAGCGTTCTGCAGGAATACAACCCGAACGGCGCCACGGAGAGCATCGCCGGGGTCTGCAACCGCGAGGGCAATGTCCTCGGCATGATGCCACACCCCGAGCGGGCTTCCGAGGCCGAGCTGACCTCGACCGACGGGCTCGTCATATGGAGGTCCCTGCTGAGCCATTGCGGCGTGGAGATACCGGCTTGACCCCGGACCACCCCGGCGAGTCGAGCGCTCACGCCGCCGCGTCCGCATGCGAGGCAGACCCGAAGCGAAGGCACAATTGTCCATAACCGCCGACTTCCACGTCCATACCGTCCACTCACCTGACTCCGTGATAACCTTCCCGCTGCTCGTCGAGGCGTGCCGTCGCAACGGCGTCGACGCGGTGGCGGTGATGGACCACGACGTCATCGAAGGGGCCTTCGAGTTCGAGTCCCGTTCGCTCGAGATGAAGGCGGCCGGCGAGTGGGCGCCGCGCATCCTGGTGGGAGAGGAGGTCCGCACCGCGCAGGGAGAGATATGCGGGTTGTTCCTCAAGGAATGGGTGCCCAACGGGCTCTCGGCCGAGGAGACCATGACGTCGATCCGCTCGCAGGGAGGCCTGGTCTACGTTCCCCACCCGTTCGACATACTCAAGCTGAAGAGGTTGAAGGCGAGGGAGCTCGTCGAACTCCGCGACCTCATCGATATCATCGAGGTCTTCAACGGCAAACCGCGCTACCCGAGGGCCAACCGCCTGGCTGCCAGGTTCGTCAGCCGCAACCCGTTCCCGGCCGCGGCCGGCAGCGACTCGCACGACCCCACCAGGCTCGGCTCGGTGCGGGTCGAACTGGAGGATTTCACAGGGCCGCGCGATCTGCTCGACAAGCTGGAAGACGCGCGGATATCCGGGCACCTCTACAGCCCGTTCGCGTCCGCTTTCACGAGGTTGAGGATGAGGCGGCATGATCAAAATATCTTGGCCTGAGCGGCATCCCTCGCCAAGACAGAAAGCCGCTGAGCTATGGCTCGGTTTTTTTCCCTCTAGCCGGGAAGTTCACAGCTTTACCCTCACCCTTTTTCAGAAGGTAGGGAAGGAAAAATGCAATTACGAAACCCACAACGATTTGGATTATTCCCAGAGTTCCAAAATATGCTTGCACGAAATCATGGAAAGGATTCCTAAAATCCGAACCGCGGTAAACGACCACGAAGGCAATAGCCTCGGCCACTATAAAAAGGATTACCATAATAGGCACCGCCAGTGTAGCCATCCATAGTGCCCTGGGGGATTCGCTATAGATGTTAGTTCCAAGCCTCTTCTTCCGGGTTGACCCCTTGAATATCGCCCACGGAACTGCGACCCCGGCAGTGAGAACAGCCGTTTGCACCCACTGGCGCCTGATCAAAGCCAGAATGAGCCAGAAAGCATAGACTGCGGTTCCACCCAGAAGTCCATAAGGCAGAGCAGCCAGTAACTGGCGCGCCGATCCGTCAGCAGGAAACTTTACCGAGAAGTACTTGCTGATGCTCTTCCGCGCTCTGCTGTTGAGTTTATCCCTAACCGGCTTCTGCTTAGATTGTCTCCGTGGCTTCTTAGCGATATCTTCCTTGTGGCCTTTCTCTGACTTTTCTAATCGAGCATGGTCCTTTCCAGGTTCTTCAGCCTCAATGGGGGCGCATGCGGCGCCTAGTCGTGGGGAAACCAAGACGGCTGCTCGGTCCAAGTCCGGGGGGTTTTGTTTTAAGATATCTATTGGCGCTTCAGCCTTTGGCAATTCTTCTTTGGGGGTTTTTGGTTCAGAGGTAATAATCGCCTCATCGGTTTCTGAATCACTGGTTCCTAAAATATGTTTGCCAAATTCTCTTTCAGGGCTAATTGCAGGTTCTTCGGCCATCGAGGGCTCAGGCAAATCGACGGTTCCGTCCGAATGAACGGTCACCTCGCCAATTACGAAAGACGACGAGGTCCGTGTTTCTGGCGGGCGAGGAATCAACAACTCACCTTCGAGATGCGAATCTTGGTCCTTGTCCGTGCTCTCGAGCTCGACACAGGGAGCGCAGGTCGTCTCGTCGCCGCTGACTTCCATGCATTCGAAGCAGATGGGCCTGCCGCAACGCGCGCAATTTCGGGCCGCGGGCTTGCTGGTGTGTAGGTAGCACGCCCGCCAGCCGCTATCTTTCATCGCCAAGCTTATGTACCTCTCAGGCAGGTCGAGGGGACGTCGGCCACGACCCATTATAAGGCAATCATCTTTGTCGTTTCCTTCGCATCCATCAAAGCGCCGAGCGGATCACGAGAGCGCGGCGGCGTTCGCCTCGTCGACGAACCCGGTCAGTTCACCCGGCGTCGGGAACTCTTCGCTGACGAAGAGGAACTCTTCGCTGTAAGGGTTCACCCTTAGAGCGTCCATCTCTTCCAGCGAGGACCGCTCCTTCAACAGCTCGAAGAGCTCGGTTCCCTTGAAAACCACCAGCGGGAAGAAGGTGGCCGTCGGCAGCCCGTTCGCCCTGAGCACCTCGATGGTCTTCCGGATGCTGTCCCGCGATTCGCCGGGCAGCCCCACGATAAAAGTAAGAACCGGGTTCATCCCCGCGTCGCGGACCATCTTCGCCGCTCCGATGGTGGTCTCGACGCTCAGGCGCTTTCTGACCACGTTCCGCAGTATCTCCTCGTTGAACGACTCCGCGCCGATGGCGACCTGGGTGAAATGCCCGTCCGCGAGCATCCTGACCGTTTCCGCGTCCAGGTAATCGGCCCGGGTCTGTATGCGGTACTCGTATGGGAGGTCCGCGATAAGCTCGAGTATCCGACGGAGCCGCTTCCTGTTCAGGGTGAAGGTGGCATCGCCGAAGAAAAACGAGCCCGCCCCGTCCGGGAAGGCGGAGGCGCAGTATCCGAGCACCTCTCGCACGTACTCCGGCGAGTGAAAGCGGGTACGGCCCCTGTTGAGCGCGGGGTCCAGGCAGAACGTGCACGCCTCCGGGCAACCCCTTGAAGTGAGGAAGCCCGCTCCGGGAATATAATCCCCGGCGGGGTTCAGAGCGGTGAGGATCTCGAACCTCAGTGCTATGTCGAACTCGTCGGAAACTGTGTAAGGGTGGGGCAGGCGGTCCAGGTCCGCGATCGGACCCCGCGGTTCGTTGTGCACGATGTCCGGGCCCGCCCGATAGCTGATGCCTGGTATAGACTCGAGACCGCCGCCGCGCTCGAGCGCGTCGAGCACCTCCGCCACCGTCAGCTCGCCCTCGCCGCGTACGACGATGTCCGCCGCCCCGTCGCCGAGTATCTCCCCCGCGTGAAAGGTGGAGTAGATCCCGCCGGTGACTATCGGTACTCCCGGGAGAGCGTCCCTCATGTCCGAGAGCAACCGCCGCTGGTAGAGAGCCAGGCTGTAGACGGTGATGGGGAACAGCAGCGCGTCGGGCTGGAACGAGCGCAGGGAATCGAACATGTAACGCCTCGATGCCATGGCCGCATCCGGCAGCGCGATGCCCGAGCCCGAGAGCGCGCCCGGGTCGGCCGCCGTCTCCTCGAAAAGCCCTGACCGCCGGTGCACGTCGGCGACCACGTTTATGACGTGCACGTCGCGGCCGGACGCCTTCAGGTACGCGGCGATATGCATCGCCCCGTAGTCTGGCGCCAGCAGGTCCTTGTTGCGGAGCGCGCTCATGCGCACCAGCCAGGCGGGCTCGGGGCGGGCCTCCATGATGCCGAGGCCCAGCGTGTCCGAGACGAGGAGCACCTTCAAATTCCCTCCAGCGGGTAGGCGACAACAACCGGATATTACCGCGCGGGAAGTCGCTTGGCCAACCGGGCCAGTCCCTGCGCATAGCCTGTGCGCGGGAAGGCCGCGGCCGAGGCTGCGCTTCGTGGCCGATTCGAACGCGGGATCATCGTTCGGGGTCACCGAGGTCGTCACTTCGGGGGGCTGGGCCAGGGTGGCGCCGGAGCAGATGGGCGTTCCCAGGGAAGAGGCGGTCGGGTTCTGTGTCTACCTGAGAAAAGCCGATGGCGCAAGGTGGGAAGTGGTCACGACAGGAACGGGCCTTTCTGCCGAAGAACTGCCTGGGGCCCCGGCCGGTCTGTTCGAGCCCTGAGCCCCTGTCGCGTCTAACCGTATTCCCGGGCCGCCTCCACCATCCACCCCAGGTTGCGGGCACTCACGACGTTGCTGGTGTTGGTGGGTGCGAGGATGAAACCTCCGCCCCGCGAGCCGTCGACGATGCAGCGCTCGACCTCCCGGAACACCTCCTCACGCGTGCCGTTGACAAGGGTCCGAGTAATGTCGACGTTGCCGCAGAGGCACAGCCTGTCACCGATGCGCCGCCTGGCCTCGGCCAGGGTGACCCCGGCCGTCGGCTCGAGCGCGTGGACGCCGTCGAAGCCCCAATCGGCCATTGACGTTAGCAGGTCGAGGACGTTGCCGCAGGAATGGAACACGATGCGGCACCCGCCGGCGTGCGCCGCCTCCGCGATGCGCCTGTAGCTCTCGCCGAACAGGCCCTCGAGCATCTTGGGCGAGAGCATCGACCCCGACTTGAACGCAAGGTCGTCGCCGAACCAGATGACGCGGACGCCCGATTCGCCTGCCGCCCGCATCGCCTGGACCGCCAGCTCGGTCTTGTATTCGATGATGTCTCTCAGGAAACCCGGGTCCCGCCGCGCCCACCGGACGAAGTTGGTGAACCCCATGCCCTCGGTGATGTCCTGCTGCATGCTGACGCCGATGCTGGCGACCAGGGCGATCTTCCCGCCCCACACGAAGTTGAGGAAAGAGAACAGAAGGCGGACTCCGCGCGCGTAGGCGGCGGGATCGACCTTCTTGAACCGTCTCCACGCGTCGGGGTCAGTGATCATCCCTTCGCGATACATCGCGTAGACCCCGCCGAAGCCGTCGTCGCACATGGTGTAGCGGCGACCGGCGATATCCTCGATCTCCTCGTGGTCGATGAGCTTCAGGCCGTAGTACATGGCGAGGCCGGCATCGAAGCCCAGTCTCGCGTCGGCCCGCAGGGCGTTCGAGAAGAACGCGGCGCCGCCGATATTGGGGTGGGCGATCGTGTTCCAGAGCCAGGTGGTACGGTCGACGAGCCTCTGCACCAGCGGGCGCTGGACCATCCGGTAGACGGGAAGGTGGGGCATCCCCAGCGCATCGTCTATCGGCTTGGAGTCGAAAAGCAGTGAAAACGTCGGCACCCTGTCGGGCTGCCGGCCCTCGAGCGCCGCCAGCACCCTCTCGAGCTTGTTGATGTCAGCCTCCCCGGGTAGGAGCGGGGCGGGCACCGGGCCCGCCCCGCGATCGTACGTACCGGTGGCAGCCGGCGCGCCCTCGACGGGCGGCGGCACCTGTCCTTACTTCAGCTTGTCCCTGCCGAAGCCGAGGACGTTGCGCGACGTTATGAGCATCTGTATCTGCCCGGTGCCCTCGAAGATGTCGTTGATCTTCGCGTCCCGCATCCACTTCTCGAGCAAGAGGTTACGCGAGTACCCGAGCGGCCCCATCAGCTCGACGCACTTCTGGGTTATCTGCGTGACCGCGAGCCCCGCCTTGGCCTTGGCCATCGACGCCTCGAGGCTGTTGCGCTGCCCGTTGTCGAGCATCCACACCGCGCGCCAGGTCAGCAGGCGCGCCGCCTTGAGGTTGGCCTCCATCTCGGTGATGTCGCGCTCGATGGCGGTCATCCGCGCCGGCGATATCGCGTAGCGCACCTCGAGGCCCTCTTCGGCCAGCGTCTGCTTGAGCCAGTCGAGGGCGGCCCGGCCGACCCCGATCGCCATCGCCGCGACCATCGGCCGGGTGGCATCGAAGGTGGCCATGACTCCCTTGAAGCCTTTCTCGCTCTTCTTCGACGGGTCGACGACCTCGGAGCTGCCGAGGATGTTATCCTCCGGGATGCGGCAGTCCATGAACGAGATCGACACCGTGTCGGAGCAGCGGATGCCCATCTTGTCCTCTATCTTGGTGATCTGCATCCCGGGAGCGCCGTGCTCGACGACGAACGGCTTGATGCCCGCGCGGCCGGCCTTGGGGTCGACGGTTGCCCAGACCACCACGAAACCGTCGGAGTCCTCGAGCGCGCTCTTCCCGGAGGTGACGAATATCTTCTCGCCGTTGAGCACCCACTCGTTGCCGTCCTTGACCGCGGTGGTGCGAAGAGCCGCGGTGTCACTTCCCGCCTCGGGCTCGGTTATGGCCATGGCGCCCCACACAGGGGTGTCGCCCGAGAACCGGGCGAGGAACTGCTCCTTCTGCTCGGGCGTGCCGGTGGCCTGGACGGCCGCCCCGCCCAGACCCTGGCCGGGGAACGCCAGCGCGATGCCCGCGTCTCCCCAGAAGATCTCCTCGACCGTGACCGCGGTCGTGAGCTGGGTCTCACGGCGCTTCTTCTCGCCGCCCTCATCCTTCTTCTCGCCTCCTCCTCCGGTGAGCCCTCCTCCGAGGCCGCCCTTCATGAACCCGTGGACCATCTTCAGCAGGTCCCAGGGCTTTTCGTGCTCCTCTTCGTCGTACTGCCTGGCCGCCGGCCGCATCGCCTGCGCGGCGAACATGCCGAGCATCTTCTGTGTGCCCTTTATCCTGGGCGAAAGTTCAAAATCTATCACTGGCAACGCCTCCTATACCATGACCATGCCTTCGAGGGTGGAAAATGCGCGGGCGTTTCGGAACCACAGCTCGGGCGGGTTGTCCCTGACGTAGCCGTGGCCGCCCATCACCTGCACCGCGCCGTCGCAGACCTTCATGCACTTCTCGGCGGCGTAGTTCTTGGCCAGCGCCGCCTCGGTGGCGAACTCGTCGCCCCGGTCGCATTTCCAGGCCGCCTCCCAGACGAGCATCCTGGTCGCGTCGGTCTCCATGAACATCTCGCCCACCATGAACGCTATTGCCTGGCGGGAGCCTATCGGCTCTCCGAAAGCGATGCGGTCCCTGGCGTAATCCCGCGAGTGCTCGGCGGCCCTGCGCATCATGCCGATGGCCATCGCCGCCAGCGCCAGCCTGGACCGGCTCAGGAGCTTGAGGTAATCGGTCCCCTTCCCGCCGCCCAGCTTGGCCGACAGCGGCACACGCACGTCGTTGAGCGCCACCTCGTACGTCGCCAGGGCTTTGAGGCCCATGTTCTTCTCGCGCTCGCCCACCACCAGGTTCTCCGCGGCGCGCGGCACCATGAAGGCGTCGATCCCCGCGAATCCGGCTCCGGGGCTGGTCGTCGCGAAAACCAGGATGTTCTCCGATTCGGCGGCAAGCGGGACCAGGCACTTCCGGCCCTTGATGATGTACTCCTCGCCGTCCCTCACCGCGGTCGTCTGCAGCTGAGAGGCGCAGAAGTTGTAGCGTGGCTCGATCAGTGCGCACGCGCCGGGCGGGAACGTCTCGCCGCAGAATCCCGGCAGGCACTGCGACCTCTGCTCGTCGCTTCCTTCCAGCATCACCGAGTATGCCATCATGGTCGGCTGCAGGAGATGCATCGCGGTCGAGAGGTCCCCGTGGGCGAGCTCCTCGTATGCGATGGCGCCGGTCAGGGCCGAAGGCGTCTCTCCGAAGCCTCCGTACTCCTCCGGGATAGAGGACGAGATTATCTCCAGTTCCCACCCGGTCTTGACCAGGTCGGTCGAGACCTCACCGGACTCGTCGCACTCCCTCATCATCGGTTCCATCTGGTCGGTCGCGAAGCCGGCGATGGTCTCTTTGACCATCCCCTGTTCTTCGCTGGGCTCGAAAGACAGCATAGGCTCCTCCTCCTTTACGCTGGGGGGACGCCGCCCCCGCCGGATGCCGCCTCTTCCTCGAGGCGGCGCCTGAGTTCCCTCTTCATCACCTTGAGTGTCATGGTCAGGGGCATCTCGTCGATGATCCTGACCTGGCGCGGGGCCTTGTACCCCGCGATGTGTTCCCTGCTCCAGGCGAGGAGCTCGTCCTCGGTGGCGGTCTCGCCCGCCTTGAGCTGGACGAAGGCGACCGGCACCTCGCCCTTGGTGGGGTGCGGAGCGCCGACTATCGCCACCTCGTGCACCTTCTCGTTCCGAAGTATCTCTTCCTCCACCTCGCGAGAGAACACGGAGTAGCCGCCGCTCTTCACGACGTCCTTCTCCCTGTCCACGAAGTAGAGGTAACCGATGCGGTCGCGGTAACCCATGTCGCCGGTGTGGAACCAGCCGTACTCGAACGCCTCGGCGTTGCGCTCCCCGTCGCCCCAGTACCCTTTCATGACGTTCGGGCCCCGCACCACGAACTCACCGACCTCGCCCCTCTTGAGCATCCTCCCGTTCTCGTCCATGACCCGGACCTTGACGCCCGGAACGGGCAGGCCGACCGAGCCGTGTCTGCGGGCGAAATACGGGTTCACGCTGATGATGGGTGACGTCTCGACCAGGCCGTAACCCTCGATGAACCTCCCGCCGAGCTTCTCGAACCGCTTGATCTGGTCTACCGGCATGGCGTCCGCGCCGGAGATCCAGTAGCGCATGCTAGAGAGGTCGTACTTCTCGGGGTGCGACTCGAGCATCAGGTTGTACATGGCGGGAACGCCCATGAACAGCGTGGCGTGGTACTTCTCAATCGCGGCAAGGACCTTCTCGGGCTCGAAGAAACGCATGAGGTAGCCCGAAGCGCCGGAGTACAACCCGCCGACTATCCCCGTGGTAAACCCGAAGATGTGCGCCAGTGGGAGCGCCATGACCCCGAAATCTTTCCTGCCGAGCCTCAGCATCCTGGATGAGAGGGTCACGGTGGAAAGGAGGTTCCTGCTCGTGAGCATGGCGCCTAGCCTGGCCGCCGCGATGAAGAAGAGCCCCTGCTCGGGAACGTTGGTCAGGACGGTCGCGATGCGGTCACCGGCGCGCACGCCCAGACGGTCCCGGAGGGCGGCCGCGACGCCGTTGGCGACCTTCAGCGCCTCGGTGAAGGTCATGGTCTCGCCGCTGTGCCCGTATCCCAGGTTGCGGTATGCGACGGGCGTGTCGCGTATGGCGAACTGCCTGTCCCCGTACCTGCTTGCAGCCCTGTCGATGAGGTTGGCGACGGTTAGACCGCGCGGCATTTGACCCCCTGGCTCGTAGACGGCTGCTACATTATATCCGCTCGCCGCCGCGTGGACACCGACCCCGACCTCGATGCGCCCGCGGGGAGCCGGCGGGCGGCGCCACTCCCACTGAGACGCCCGGAAGACACGAAATCCGGGCTCGGTAAACCCCGTCCCGGCGGCCGATAGGCGCAGGCGGCATCCGGTGTTATCCTTGGTTTGAGGAGGACACGTTGGAGGCTTCGATGACATCGCTGAGGACATCCGCGGTCGTGTTCATCATCGCGGCGCTGTGCCTGGCCGCCGGTTCCGGCTGCGGCGGCACCGCCCCAGGCGTCACGACCGACTCAAGCCAGGTCAATCCGCCGGTGACTTCCGGCTCCACCCCCCAGACAACCGCCACCACGCCCACGACAGGCGCCTCGCCGCAACTGCTTCTTTTCACCCAGCCCGGGTGAAGTGCCTGCGGGCCAGCCGAGCTCCTCGTGAAGGAGCTGGAGCCGCAGTATGCCGGCAAGGTCGCCTTCAAGGAGATCGACGTTTCGAAGGACCCCGACACCGCCGACCGCTACGAGATCCAGTCGACCCCGACCTTCGTGATCGTCGGCAGGGACGGGTCAGTCGAAAGGACCCTGGTGGGCGCGCGGGACAGGGCCGAGATCGTCGAGGAACTGGACAAGGCCGTGTCGGGATAGCCGGGGCGCCGCCGTGCTATCCGGTCGACCGCGGCTCCTCAACTGCAGCTCATCGGGCTGAAACCCGGGATGGCCGACGTCTTGCGACCGTGCCTCAGACCGTCGATGAGCAGGCCGATGGTGCGCTCGGGGCCCAGCACGTTCGCGACGTCCTCGAATATGTCGACGCGCTCCCGCAGCCCGTACCAGACCTCGTGCTTGAACCTGTGCACCCTTGCGAAGTTGCGGGTGAAACGGGCGAACTCCTGCTCGCCTTTCTGCATGTCGGATACAGCCGTCGCCGCGACCTTGCCGGAGACCAGGCCGCCAGAGATGCCGAAGCCCATGAACGGGTCGATGCAGCCTGAGATGGTCCCGCACATGATGAAGCCACCGCGGGTGAGGCTCGGGTTGTCCGGGAGCAGGACCGGGGCAACCCCGTGGACGTAGTCCCATCCGTCCTCTTCCATCCCCTCCGCCCTGCTCATGAACCCGAGGTACCTGTCCAGGGCGTCCCTGCCCACCTCGGCGCCGTACGAGAACAGCAGGTTGTAGTAGATGCCGTTGCAGAACGAGATGTATCCGTACTCGTTGATGCACTCGTCGAGCCAGATCCAGGCAAAGCCATCCCGGTCGGGGTCGCCTTCGCCACGGGCCATCCACGCCCACCAGTGCTCGTACGGTATCTCGAGGTAATCGTACGCGGAGGCGTTGAGCCCGCACGCTATGACCGTCCTGTCCGGCAGCGAGTCGAGCTCCTCTTTTTGCAGCGGCCTGGAGAACTCGAACCGCACTCCCGCCTCGACGCACTCCTGGTAAAGCAGCGCGTCCAGGCTCTGCGGTCTCGAGCTCCGTTCGACGTGGTACGACATGTAAGCGGGCGCGTCTATCTTGAGGTCATGCAGGTACACCGAGAGCGCGGTCACGGGGTGGAATGCGTCGGAGATGTCGATGCCAATGTACTCGGAGGTCGCGGCGAGGTCGAGAGGGGTCGTGTGAGTGGATGGGTTGAAAGCCCTCGAGCCGCCGAAGCCGTCCTCGGCCTCGCGGACCACCACCGCATAACCTTCCCGCGCAAGGTTTACAGCCGCCACCATGCCAGACATCCCCGCGCCGTATACGAGAACTTCGCCTGCGGCCATGCGCAACACCCCCGCTCGTCAGATCGTCGACCCCGCCCGCGGCAAGAATTATACATATAATCAGTCCCGGGCAATCACCGGCGAGCGCGGGACTCTTCCCCGACGCGAGGAGCGACCCGGACAGACATGATCGACCTGCCGGCCGAGTCAGGCGGCGCGACACGCAAGGGGCGGGATAATGGCAAACGGATCCAAGATACTCATCCTCTATCATTCCGGCACCGGCAACACGAAGTTCGCCTGCGACGTCGCCAGAATGGCGCTCGAGAGGGCAGGCGACGAGGTCGCGATGGAGACTTACGCTAAGGCCGGCGGCGTATCCCTGGACGCGTTCGACGCCTGCTGCTTCGCGTCCCCCGTATACGAGTGGGCACCGGCGAGGAACGTTGAGCGTTTCGTGAAGGCCATGCCCGGGCTGCCAGGTGGGTACGCGTTCATCGTAACGAGTTCCGCGGGAGCGGCCGGCCAGGCGACCAACCTGCTCGCCCGATGGCTGGGCGCGAAAGGGCTGACGGTCCTGGGGGATCACAACCTGATCTGCCCCGACTCGTGGGGTGGGACGAGGCGGTGGTCTCACGTGCGCGACTCGGAGGTGCCGACCCTCGGATCGGTCCTCGAGCTGGTCGCTTTCGCCGAGCAGATGTCGGTGATGATCCGGGACCTGCGGTCGGGCGGCCACGTCGATGCGCCCGCCTACAGGGTCGCGCCGACGGGCCTGTTCTGGGCGTCGAGGCTCTCGAGGCTGGCGCCGGGTCCCGGAGTGAAGATGGGCAGGAAGAAAGTGGACGTGCGGGCCTGCAGCGAATGTGGCGTCTGCGAGAAGAACTGCCCCGCGGGCGCCATCAGACTCGAGCCTTATCCGGTCTTCGACAGGAGCTGCATCGCCTGCTGGCGGTGCATCAACACGTGTCCGGAGGACTGCATCACGACCGTGCTCGACTCGGGCAGGCACTATAAGGGCATCCCGAGGCGCGACGAGCTGCTGCACGCGGCGGGACTGGGCCCCGCGCCGGGGAGAGGCAAGAGCTCGCAGCCGCCCGACGCCGATTAGAGCGGAGCTACTTCGCCGCAGGTGAGCCCTATCGATCGGGGTTCCAACCGTTACGCTAAGGCTATTTCCACGTACACTTCGACGGTGGCACGGCGCAACACAATTGCTATCCAATCGAGGGTGATCGGGGTCCCCACCGTCACGTTAAGCTATCTACACGCATGCTTCTACGGTGGCGTAACGCAACCCAAGAGTGAAGCAATCGAAGGTGGTCGGGGCCCCCGTCGTTAAGGTAAGTCTTGTTCCGCGCATGCTTCGACGACGGGGGTACTGGTGGAGCCGGGGGGAATCGAACCCCCATCTCGTCCGCGCGAAGGACGCATCTTCCCATTGGACCACGGCCCCGTTCGAACGCCCTCAGGCGTCTCTAAATTGTAACGCAAACGGGTGCGCGTTCAAGTGCGTCCGGGCGAAGGGTTGCGCCATGACGAGCGCGGGTATGGGTTATAATTATGACAGCTGTCGCTGTAGGAAATTCCTGCGGGACCTAGAAAAGAATAGCCGGGATGTCTGCAGCGACAGCCGGATTCTAGATCGGGGGTGTCTTGGGTGGTAAGAGGTCCGCACGGACATGAAAGAGTGGGCGAGGAGATTCTGAGGGTCAGGTGCTGGAACTGCGGAAACCGGGTCTCCTTCGAGCCTGGCGATGCTAAGACGAAGTGCCCGCACTGCGGGAACACGGTCGAGAGGCCGAAAGAGAAATAGTCCACACGGCGCGGGACCCGGTGGGTGGTTGGGTGTCGGGCGGAATGCCAGGAGGAGTGTTTTGGAACTTGAGGTATCTACCCGGGATGTCGGCGAACACACGGTGATCAAGCTCAAGGGAGAGGTCGACATCTACACTGCGCCCTCTCTCCGGGAGACCATCGTCGACAGCGTCGAGAAAGGCAAGTACAAGATCGCGGTCGACCTCGACGATGTCGATTTCCTTGACAGCACAGGCCTTGGAGTCCTGGTTGGGGGCCTCAAGCGGGTCAAGCAGCACGATGGTGAGCTTGGTATCATCTGCAGCCAGGAGAAAATACTACGCATCTTCAAGATCACCGGCCTCACCAAGATCTTCAAGATGTACAAGAGCGTCGAAGAGCTGGCATAGGGCGGCAGCGCGGCCCGGCAAAATCGCCAGTTGCTCGATCGGCTTGCGGGCGGACTCAGGTCCGCCCCCTTTGCTATCGGGGGTCGATCGATGACCGAGTTTAACAGGGATGTCCACAGGGAGCTCCGCGAGGCGATGGTCGCGGAGCAGATCGAGGCCCGCGGCATAGAGGACGAGCGGGTGCTTCAGGCAATGCGGGAAGTGCCACGACACCTTTTCGTGCTGCCGGCATACAGCGACCGCGCATACGACGACACCCCCCTGGCCATCAAGGAAGGCCAGACGATCTCACAACCCTACATCGTCGCCTGGATGAGCGAGCTTCTCCGGCTCGAGGGGGACGAGACGGTGCTGGAGATCGGCACCGGGAGCGGGTACCAGACCGCCGTGCTGGCCAGGCTGGCCGGGTTCGTCTACAGCATCGAGCGGATCCCAGAGCTGGCGAGGACCGCGGTGGAGCGCCTCAGGAAGGTGGGCGTGACCAACGTGGAGGTGATCGTCGGCGACGGCACGCAGGGTCTACCTGAGCACGCTCCCTACAAAGGTATAATGGTTACCGCCGGTGCCCCGGACGTGCCGCCGCTGCTGGTCGAGCAGCTTGACGAAGGGGGCCGCCTGGTGATCCCGGTCGGCACGACGGCGATGCAGATGCTGACAGTGATCGAGAGAAAGGGCGGCAAGATCCTGACCCGGAAAGAAGGGTCCTGCGTGTTCGTGCCGCTGGTCGGAAGGAACGGCTGGAACCGCTGACCGCGTCTCGCGACGGACGCTCCGCGACGGTCGTTTGTTCGAAAGATATCGAAAGTCGAGGTGAACCCTCAGCATGTTGCCGGTTATCGTCATGCCGACCTACAACGAACGCGAGAATATAGAGAGGATGGTCCGCGAGATCCTGGCGCTTGATTGCGGCATCTCCATCATGATAGTCGACGACAACTCTCCGGACGGCACGGGTGACATCGCCGATTCGCTGGCGCGGGAGTTCCCCGGAACTGTCCACGTCAGGCCCCGCCCCGGCAAGGAAGGCCTCGGGCCCGCCTACCGGTACGGCTTCTCTGAGGCGCTCGCCCTGGGCGCGGATGTGGTGATCGAGATGGACGCCGATTTCTCGCACGACCCGAGCTACCTGCCACGGTTCCTGGCAGAGATCGGCGACCACGACATAATCATCGGATCCAGGTACGTCGAAGGTGGCGGTACCCGGAACTGGAGCACCGTGCGCAAACTGATAAGCCGCGGCGGCTCCGCTTACGCGAGGCTGTGCACGGGCATGAAGATAAAAGACACCACCAGCGGCTTTCGCTGTTACAAGAGAGCGGCGCTCGAGTCGATCGACTTCGACAGGTTGAGCGCGGCAGGTTACGCATTCCAGGTCGAGTTGTCTTACGTCTCTACGCTCAAGGGATTCGACATCATGGAACTGCCCATCATCTTCACCGACCGGCAGGCAGGCCAGTCGAAGATGGGATTCGGGATCGTGAGTGAAGCGATGGTGATGGTAGCGCTGTTGAGGTGGAGGTACAGGGATTTGAGGAAGCTGGAAGCCGGCTGAGAACGGGTGTTTATCCCTACGGTCGGAAATGGTCATGGAGGTCAGATGAGTTACCCCGCGATTGACGAGCAACTGAGTCATCTTTTCGAGCCGAAGAGCCTGGCTGTCGTCGGAGCGAGCAACCAGAAGGTCAAGTGGGGATACATAGTCCCCGCGAATATCATAACGGGTGGTTACCGGGGTGAGTTCTACCCGGTCAACCCCAAGGAGACGGAGATCCTGGAGAGGCCGGTGTTCAAGTCGATCAAGGACGTGCCGGGCGAGGTCGACCTCGCCGTGGTCACAGTCCCGGCGAACCATGTGAACGGCGTTGTGCGCGAGTGCGTGGAGAAGGGGGTCCGCACCTGCGTCGTCATCTCGGGTGGTTTCAGCGAGATGGGCGGAGACGGCGAGCGGATGGAGAAAGAGCTCACCGCCATAGTCAGCGGCACCGGCATGAGGCTGGTCGGCCCCAACACCATGGGCGTCTACTCGGCCCCGGTGTGCCTGCACGCGCTGATGCCCCCGGTGAGACCGGTGCCCGGCAAGATCGCGTTCGCAGCGCAGAGCGGGAACCTGGGCACCCAGATGCTGAGCCTGGGCAAAGCCCTCGGGGTCGGTTTCTCGCGTTTCGTATGCATCGGGAACGAGGCCGACCTGAAGGCCGCCGACTACCTCGAATACTTTGCGGACGACCCGGAGACGGAGGTCATACTCCTTTACATAGAGGGCCTGCGCGACGCCAGGCGTTTCATGGAGGTGGCCGAGCAGACTTCGCCCAAGAAACCCATCGTGGTCATGAAAGCCGGCAAGACGGCGGCGGGTGCACGCGCCGCCCGCTCCCACAGCGCGGCTCTCGCGGCCGACGAGACGATCTTCGAGGGTGTGATGAAGCAGACGGGCATGATCGAAGCCGACACCACGGAAGAGATGCTCGACATAGCCAAGGCGTTCGCGGCCGCGCCGCTGCCCAGAGGCAAGCGCGTCGGTGTCCTGACCTGGGGCGGCGGCTGGGGCGTCGTAACTGCGGACGCGCTGGCCAAGCACGGGCTCGAGCTGGTGGATTTCCCCGCCGAGACTCTGGCGGAGCTCGACGAGGTGCTGCCGCCCTACTGGAGCCATGGAAACCCGGTCGACCTGGTCGGCACCCTCGACCTTTCGATGCACTTCAGGTGCCTTGAGATCGTGGCCAGGTGCTCGTGTGTGGACGCGGTCATCAGCCTCGGCACGATGGGGGCTACCTCATCGTTCCAGTCGTTCGTCGTCGAGGGACCGATGGCCGACGAGATAAGCAGGCTGAAGCCGAGGGTGGTGCCCAGCGAGTTCATCAAGCAGCTGCAGCTCACGGACGAGGCCTACCGGGACGAGGTCATCAAGCTGATGGCAGAGACACAGAAGCCGATCCTGGCCGTGTCGTTCCCGACCTCGGGTGCGATAACCCCGATGCTGGCCCGCCAGAGCGAGGTCGTCATCTACCCTTCACCGGAAAGGGGAGCGAAGACATTGGCGGCTCTCTACGAGTACAGGGAGTTCCTGGAGCGGAATCGAGCCATGGTATGAGTGCGGCGGGCCGTCACCGCGCGAGGCGCTAATGCTGATCGCCCTCAAGTCAGCCATCCTCGGGGTCGTCCAGGGCATAACCGAGTTTCTGCCCATCAGCTCCAGCGGCCACCTTATCCTCGCCTCGAGGCTGTTCGGGTGGCACGACAAGTGGCTGCCGGGAGCGACGACAAGCGGCACCAACACCACCGCGCTGGCGTTCTCGGTCGCGCTTCACATGGGAACGCTGCTGGCTCTCCTCATCTACTTCAACCGGGAATGGATAGTGCTTATCAAGGGTTTTTTCACCGGGTTCGCATCGAGGCCGAGCGCCTGGGACAGCGACCAGAAGCTCGCGTGGCTTATAGTGCTCGCGACTATACCGGCCGCGCTGGTAGGCGCCCTCGCG
>Ga0209745_1000161_pt1 | contig 37773 bp, 25 predicted proteins | sample BarGraNGADG00312_FD_184495 | JGI IMG/M metagenome (GOLD analysis project Ga0209745, IMG submission 184495) | Arctic peat soil microbial communities from Barrow, Alaska - Barrow Graham LP Ref core NGADG0004-312 (SPAdes) (version 2) | ecosystem: Environmental > Terrestrial > Soil > Wetlands > Peat... | reverse complement strand
TGAACCCTCGCCGCTCGAGATGTCGCCTGGCGCCACGTCTTCCTGCGACACATCACCGGCCGGTCCGCCGCCACGCGCCCCGCCAGACAGCGCCCCTTCACCAAGCGAGACTCCAGCTGGCGGCGCAAAACCTCGGGTCCCGCTACCAGCCGATGCCTCACCAGCTGAGACACCGCCCCAGGCGACCACGCGCACAAGCGTGGCCCGGCGCGTTTCGAGGCGCACATCGTTGGCGATCAGTGAAGAAGCAATCTCGCGGGCGCGAGTGCCGCTCAGGCGAACGACCGCCAACCCCCCGCGGCCGGGCGGGGTCGCCAAGGCCACGATGGTGTCGTCGGGGGAGAACATGGCGGAGTCAGGGACCAGGGACTCAGGGACCACTGACCACCCGGAAGTGGCCACTTCCAAGAAACTGTACCATTTCGGTACAGTTTCTTGGGTGTCGAGTCGGGATGCCCATCACGTGAGGCGCTGACAACGGCCAGCCGTTCCCAGCCCCTAGTTCCGTTCCCGCTTGGCCGTGATGATCACGGTCTTCACGGCCGCGTCGCCGATGCTCATGGTGTCGGCCAGGCCCTGCTCGGCCACGGCCATGTGGACGATGCGCCGCTCGTAGGCGTTCAGCGGGCCCAGTTTCTGCTCGAGGCCGCTGCGCTTGGCTTTCTCCCCGAGAAACACCGCCATCTGGCGGATTTCGGCATCCTTGTCGCGCCGGAAGTCGAGGCAATCCACCACGAGCCGTTGATTATCGGGCAGTTCGTCGCGGAAAATGACGGACGCGATGTGCTGAAGCGCCTGGAGCCCCTCGGCCTTGTGGCGCAGGAGCACCTCGCCTTCCTCGCCCGAGAGGTTCACCCGCGGCCCGTCCGGGGTGTCCTCAACGGCAGCCTCCAGCGAGAGGCCCATCGCCGTCGTCACGCTCTTCACAAAATCGAGGAGGCGCGCATTGAAGTCGAATTCGTCCACGGTTCCCCCTACGCCGGCTTTGTCTTCAGCTTCCGATCGGCGGGCGGCCGCGGCACGTTCGGCGGCCCGACAACGCTGTTGGTGATGTACTGCTGGCCGATCGCCAGCAGGTTGCTGAAGAACCAGTAAACCGTCAGGCCGCTCGGCATCCACAGGAACATGAACGTGAACACCAGCGGCATCATCATCATCATCTTCTGCTGGACCGGGTCGCCCGCCGTTGGCGTCATCTTCTGTTGCCAGAGCTGGCTCGCACCCATCAGGATCGGCGTCACGTAGTACGGGTCGTGCGCCGAGAGGTCCTTGATCCACCAGATGAACGGTTCTCCGCGGATTTCGATCGCCTGAGACAGCAGCGAGTAGAACGCGAAAAGCACCGGCATCGTGAGCACCATCGGGATGCACCCGCTCACCGGGTTCACGCCCTTCTCTTTGTAGAGCGCCATCATCTCCGTGTTCATCTTCTGCCGATCGGGATCGGTCGCCTTCAGCTTCCCGTACCGCTCCTGGATGGTCTTGACCTGCGGCTGGATCTCCTGCATCTTCCGCATCGACACCATGCTCTTGTGCCGCAGCGGGAACATCACGGCGTTGATGAGCAGCGTCAGGATGATGATCGCCCAGCCGTAGTTGCCGACGTAGGAGTGGATCCACTTCAGCCCGCGCAGCAGCGGCACCGCGAGGAAGTCGAAGATTCCGAAGTTGATGACGCGCACCAGGTAAAGCTTCGGGTTCACCGCCTCGAGTACGTCGAAATCCTTCGGGCCGAAGAAGAACGTCAGGTCGGTCAGCGACTGCGCTTGTCTGACCCCGAACGCCACGAGGTCGGTGGTCTTCTTCGGGTCCTGCCCGGCGGGCGCCGGCAGCACGACGTGCGCGTAATCCACCCGCACCATCCGCTTCGGCAGCGCCATCGCGATGAAGTACTGGTCGTCAACGCCGGCGGCCGTGAACTCGCCTTCCTGCACCGGATGCGTCGCCAGGTCGGTGGCCGCCACCCGCTGCACTTTGTCGCCCCGGACGATGATCGCCTCGGGCTTCTGGACGTAGCGGCTGCTGTCGGCGCCCGGAATCTGGTCACCGAGCGCCGGCCCCCACAACAGGGTCGGATTCAGCGAGCGATCGCCCACCTGCACCTGCGCGGTGATCCTGACGGTGTAGGTGGCCGGCTCGAAGGCGAACGACTTCATCACGGCAAGGCCCGACGCGTCCTTGTACTCGAACACCAGGGTCGCCGACGTGCGCGTCGCGTCCACGTCGCTGCCGGCGGCGTTCGACACCCGGAACAGCGCGTCCCTGAGGCGCGACGTCACCGCAGGGTCATCAACCTTCAGGTCGAACGGCCGGGGTTCGTCCGGGCCCAGGTAGGTGGCCACCAGTTCCTGGGGCCGTTTCTGCAGATCCAGGTAGGACTTCAGCTGCCAGCTCTTCAGACGCGCGCCGCGGTTCGTGAAGACCGCGTGCACGGTCCGCGTCTCCACCACGACGTCCCGCTCCGCCTGCTCCCCCACGCCCACGAGCGGCGCCGTCTCGGCAGCCGCACCTCCCGCGGGTGCAGGCGCCGACGGTTGCCGCAGCGCGGTGTCCGGCGCCGTCGTCCAACCGGACGGCGATGCTGCGCCCGTAGTCGCCGAGGCGGGCGCCTGGCGCTTTGCGTTGTTCGCCGCAGGCTTGAGGACGAACACCTGGTAGGCGTAGAGCACGAGAAACGACAGGAAGATCGCAACGAGAAGGCGCTTTTCCATGAAACCTGCGATGAGCGGGTCCTTGGACCCGACCTACACTCCGCGTTCAGTACTCACTCTCAGCAATCACTCCGGGAGTGATTTTCCTGATCTGTCCACGAGCAATCACTCCCGGAGTGGATTGATGCGCGGGAGTAGATTGATGCGCGCCACCGGCCGATGACCGGTCCGCCGGACGGGGCGGCCAGGTGTCGGGCACGGGGTCGAATCCGCGCGAGCCCAGCGGGTGACATCGCGCCAGCCGCCTGACCCCCAACCACCCGCCGCGAACCGCACCGTGGCGGCGGACTGCTTCGGCCATGAACTGAGAACAGGAGGGGACGTAGCGGCAGCATCCTGCAAATAGCGGCGACAACAGGATCTGGTAGCCCCGGACCGCCACGATCAGCACGCGCGCCGCAACACTTGGCTGGAGGGCGACGCCCGCGGACGCCGCGCAGTCCAACGCGGACCGGTGTCCCGCTGGGCCAATATTCGCCAGGGTGCCGCTATCGGCCTGGTCTGGCAGGCCTGCCAGCTCGTCGCAACGCATAGCGGAATTCAGATTCAAGCGTGCGGAAGTCGGCATCGAGCATGTCCGGCCGTGGAATGACGACGATGTCCAGGCTTGCCGGGACATCGGCGTGCCTGAACAACTCGCGAACGAGGCGCTTGGCCCGGTTTCGGATCACGGCGCTGCCCAGTTTTCGGGTGGCGGCGATTCCGAGGCGGCTGAAGCCGAGCGTGTTGCGCAGCGTCATCACCGTCATCAACCGAGCACGGACCCTCTCGCCGTGCTCGTAGACCTGCAGGAACTCGGGACGGCGCCGAATCCGGAGCGCTGCGGGGAACGCGTGCGGCCTGGTCGGCGCCTGCTCCACGGGTGTGCCCGAGTCGGGGGCTACGAGGGCGAAGAGACACTCAGACGCTTCCGGCCCTTTGCGCGGCGCCGCTTCAATACCAAGCGGCCGCCCTTGGTCGCCATCCGAACGAGAAATCCGTGGGCCTTCTTCCGACGACGATTATTGGGCTGAAACGTGCGCTTCATTGTCTCGTCCTGTCCCCAAGTCCCGGTACGGGCTGTCCATGAGATGCCGAACTTTCAATGGTAGCGGAGCCGTTCGTCCGCTGTCAATCCTGGGGTTCGAAAAGGCACCCGAGTCCCCCTCTTTATGTGGTACATTACCGAGCCTTCCCCCGCTCTTCCGAATGCCAGAGGAAGCGCTCTCATTTTCGGTCTATTCCCAGAGTTTTCCACAGATGTGGAAAAGTATGTGGAAAAACGGGCTCTCGATGGGTTGTGCTCCCCTGCGAGGGCCGATAATGCGCGTTTCACGGCGGGCGAAAGTGCCCCGGGGCCTTTGACGGCTGAGGTTCTCGCTTCGAGAATATTGAGAAAACCGCAATATTACTGCATCCTGTCCGGCGAAAGTTCGCCGCCCCTGGCGATCATCGATGCTCCTGAGGAGGGTCAGGCGGGAATCATGGACGACACCAACATCTGGGAGCAAATCCTCGAACGGGTCGAAACCAAGGTCAACCAGCACACCTTCCACTCGTGGTTCAAGGCCACGAGCCTCGAGAGAGATGATGGGCGAACGATCGTGGTTCGTGTCGCTAACGCTCTTGTCAAGAACTGGTTACGTCGAAACTACGCCGCTGTTCTGGACGAGGCGATGGCCGAGGTCAATCGCCCGGGTTGCGAGTTGCTCTTCATGACCGAGCCGCTGGATCCGGTCGCGGGGCCGGGCGCCGACGCGCCGGCTGAGGAGCCGGAAGACGGGCCGCCCGAGATCGACGCGCCCCTGGCCCCGGCCACCTCGCGCAGCGGCCTCAACCCCCGCTACTCCTTCGACACGTTCGTCATTGGTCCGTCGAATCAGTTTGCCGAGGCGGCCAGCCGGGCCGTGGCCGAGGCGCCGTCGAGGTCGTACAACCCGCTCTTCATCTACGGCGGCGTGGGCCTTGGCAAGACACACCTGATGCACGCGATTGGCCACTACGTGCTCAGTCATCACCCGAGAATGCGGCTCACCTACATCTCGACCGAACGGTTCAAGAACGAGATGATGAACGCGGTCAAGAACAACCGGATCTACGAATTCCGCGAGCGATACCGGACGGTTGACGTGCTGTTGGTGGACGACATCCAGTTCCTCGCCGGTATGGAAGGGACCCAGACGGAGTTCTTCCACACGTTCAATTCGCTGTTCGATGCGCAGAAGCAACTTGTGATCAGCAGCGACCGGACCCCGCGCGAGATTCCGACGCTCGAGGAACGACTCCGCTCCAGGTTCGAGTGGGGTCTTATCGCGGATATCCAGCCGCCCGACCTCGAGACGAAGGTGGCGATCCTCAAGAAAAAGGCGGAGGCGGAGGCCATCCCGCTCCCGGACAACGTGGCGCTCTACATCGCCGGCAAGATCAAGTCGAACGTCCGCGAACTCGAGGGATCGCTGATTCGGCTAATCGCCTACGCCTCGCTGAAGGGACAGGACATCACGTTGGCGCTTGCGCAGGATGTGCTCAAGCACGTGCTCGACCACGATGAAAAGGCCGTCACCATCGAGGTCATCCAGAAGTACGTCGCGGACTACTACCACTTGCGCCCGGCCGACCTGAAGGCTCGCAACAACTCGAAGTCGGTGGCGAGGCCGCGTCAGATCGCGATGTTCCTGTGCAAGATGCTCACGAACGCGTCGCTTCCCGAGATCGGGCGGAGCTTCGGCGGAAAGCACCACTCCACCGTCATCCATTCGATCCGGATGGTAGCGAAGTTGAAAGAGGCGGACTCGGATTTCAACACCCTTGTCAACAGCTTCGCGGAGTCGCTGAAGTAGGCGTGCGGCCCGTTCTGACGGGCGCGATCTGAGGTGCTGCCCTGGCGCCTCAGAAGAGTTTTCCACAGGCATCCGCCACGGCCATCCGGTGGCGGCTGTGGATGGCTGGCGGCACCGGCTGAGAGGCGGCGGAGCAGCCAATCCATCAACCAACCTTCCACAGCGCAAATGCTTCACACGCAAGGAGTAAGGGACCGATTAACCTTTTCAACAGTTCATTATTTCTTATATAATTGATTGTTCTGGATCTTAGGATCTTTAATACCTAAAGAAGACCTTCACCGAATCTTCAACACCGTTCTCTCACGAGGTCTGAAGCGCCATGGAACTTGTTGTCCGCAAGAGCGACCTATTGCGTGAACTGCAGCTCTTCCAGGGAATCGTCGAGCGGAACAACACGATTCCCGTCCTCGCCAACGTGCTGATGGAGGCCGAGGGCGAGGAGCTTCGATTCCTGGCCACCGATCTCCAGGTGGCGCTGCGCAGCAAGTGCCCCGCGTCGGTGTCGAAGGCCGGTAAAGTCACGCTGCCGGCGAAGAAGCTCTTCGAGATCATCCGCGTGCTTCCGGAGACCGAGGTCCGCATCGAGCAGGACAAGTCTGGCGTGAAAGTTGCGGCCGACCGTTTCGACTCGCGCATCCAGACGATGCCGGCGGAGGATTACCCGTCGCTGCCGCATTCGACCGGGGAGTCGAGCCTGGCGCTGCCGGCAGCCCTCCTCGGGCAGATGATCGCGCGCACGCACTTCGCGACCACGAGCGATGACACCCGCTACTACCTCAACGGCGTGCTGCTCGTGGCCAGCGCGGGACAGTTTTCGCTTGTGGCCACCGATGGTCACCGACTGTCGCTCGTGCAGGCCAAGCGCGAGAGCGATGGCCCGGCCGAAGAGATTCGGGTCATCCTGCCGAAGAAGACCGTGGCGGAACTGGGACGGCTGCTGATCGATGTGGACGGCGACATCCATTACGAGCGCCAGGAGAACCACCTGTTCTTCACGGTCGGTGATCGGGTGCTCATCTCGCGTGTGAACGAGGGGCAGTTCCCCGCGTTCGAGCGCGTCGTGCCGAAGGGCAACGACAAACTGGTGGAGTTCGAGCGCGAACGGCTGATGAACGCGCTCAAGCGCGTCGCGCTGCTGTCGCCCGAGAGGTCGCATGCCGTGAAGTTCGCGATAGAGGAAGGCAAGGTCGAAGTTTCGTCCAGCAGCCCGGAGTTTGGCGAAGCGAAGGAAACAATCCTGGTGGACGAGTACAAGGGCAGCCCTCTGCAGATCGGATTCAACGGCCAATACGTAATCCAGTTCCTGGACGTCGTCGGAACCGACAAGGTGGCGCTGGAGTTGAAGGACGAGGTCAGCCAGGCGGTGATGAGACCCGTCGGCCAGGACGGCTTCGAGTACACCTACGTGCTGATGCCGATGCGGTTCTAATGTCAGATTCCAACGTGAATTCGTCTCCTCACGACGAGCAGGCGGCGGTGCAGGTTCCCGGTACGGATCCAGGTGGAGAGGAGTTGGCGGCCGACGGTCAGGCCGATCTGTCCGCTGGCGTTGCCGATTACGGCGCCGACAAGATCAAGGTCCTCGAAGGTCTCGAGGCCGTCCGCCAGCGGCCGGCGATGTATATCGGATCGACGGGCGCGCCCGGGTTGCACCACCTGGTCTACGAGGTGGTGGACAACTCCATCGACGAGGCGCTCGCCGGTTTCTGCGACACGATCAACGTCACGATCCACATCGACCACTCCGTGACGGTCATCGACAATGGGCGCGGCATCCCCGCGGACATGCACGAGAGCGGCCGTTCAGCGGCCGAGGTCGTGATGACCGTGCTGCACGCGGGCGGGAAGTTCGACAACGAAAGCTACAAGGTGTCGGGCGGCCTGCACGGCGTCGGCGTGTCGGTGGTCAACGCGCTCTCCGAAACGCTCGACCTCGAGATCTGGCGCAACGGCATCGTCTACCGGCAGACGTACGAGCGCGGCAAGCCCGCGTCGGACCTCGAGGTGTCGGGCAAGACGCGAAAGCGCGGCACGAAGATCACGTTCCTCGCCGACGCGCAGATCTTCGAAACGATCGAGTTCAGCTTCGACACCCTGGCGCAGCGGTTGCGCGAACTGGCGTTCCTCAACCCGGGGGTCGCCATCACGCTGGACGACGAGCGGGGCGACGGGCGCGGGCACAAGTTCCAGTACGAGGGCGGCATCCGGGAGTTCGTGACGCACCTGAACCGGAACAAAACGGGCGTCACCGACCAGCCGATCTACATGCGCGGCGAGCGCGACGGCATCGAGGCCGAGATCGCGCTGCAGTGGAACGATGGCTACACAGAGACGCTCTACAGCTTTGCGAACAACATCAACACGCACGAGGGAGGCACGCACCTCTCTGGTTTTCGCGCATCACTCACACGCACCGTCAACTTCTACGCCGGCAAGAACAACCTCACGAAGGACCTCAAGGAGAGCATCAGCGGCGACGACATCCGCGAAGGGCTGACCGCGGTCATCAGCGTCAAGATCCCGCACCCGCAGTTCGAAGGGCAGACGAAGACGAAGCTGGGCAATACCGAAGTCAAGGGGATTGTCGAAGCGATCGTCAACGACATGCTCGGCGCGTACCTCGAGGAGAACCCGGCGGTCGCCAAGCGGATCGTGATGAAGTCGGTGGAAGCGGCGCGTGCGCGGGACGCGGCCCGGAAGGCCCGCGATCTGGTGCGGCGAAAGGGCGCGCTCGAGAGCAGCGCGCTCCCCGGCAAGCTGGCCGACTGCCAGGAACGCGACCCAGCCCGCAGCGAGCTGTACATCGTCGAGGGCGAGTCAGCCGGCGGCTCGGCCAAGCAGGGGCGCGACCGGCGCTTCCAGGCCATCCTCCCCTTGAAGGGGAAGATCCTGAACGTCGAGCGGGCGCGCTTCGACAAGATGCTGGGCAGCGAAGAAATCAAGACGATGATCGCGGCGCTCGGGTGCGGCATCGGCACCGAGGATTTCGACATCGAGAAGCTGCGCTACCACCGGATTATCATCATGACCGACGCGGACGTGGACGGCTCCCACATCCGCACGCTGCTCCTCACGTTCTTCTACCGTCAACTGCCCGAGTTGATCGCGCGCGGCTTCATCTACATCGCGCAGCCGCCGCTCTTCCGCGCCAAGCGCGGGAAAACCGAACACTACATCAAGGACGAGCGCGAACTGGAGAACTGGCTGATTCACCGCGCGGTCGAGAGCCGCGAGGTGCGACAGCAGGATGGCACCACGATCTCGGGGGCGGCGCTCGAGAAGGTGCTGCACCGGCTGATCGCCTTCAAGAAGTACCTCCAGGTGATCGAGCGGCGCGGTTACCAGTTCGACGTGGTGAAGGCCCTGATGGACCGCGATGCAAAGGACAAGGTGTTCTTTGGCAACACGGAAGAGCTCCACAGGCTGGCCCACGAACTCGGGACGATCACGCGGAGTGTCACGGTTCAGCCCGACGAGGAGCACAACATCTCCGCGCTGAGCGTCGAGGACCGGGCGAACGGGTATGCCCGCCACTACACCGTGGATATGGACTTCGTCTGCGGCGGCGAGTATCGGACGCTCCTGTCGAGCTATCGCGACATCAAGGGCCTCCAACTTCCAGTCGTAGTCACCCTCAGCGCGCCGGACCCCCCTGAAGCAGACGAGAAGGACCCGGAAACGCCGGCAGCCGCGGCCGACGACACGCGGATCGGCGGCGGACCGACGGATCGCCCGACGAAGCTTGCGGCAGAACCGGCCGACGCGCGGGAGACGCCGAGCCCGAGCCCGAAGGACGCCGCCGTGACGCTGCCGACGCTCGACGCGCTCGTCGAGTTCTTCATCACCGCCGGCAAGCGGGGAGTCGCGATCAATCGTTACAAGGGCCTTGGCGAGATGAACCCCGAGCAGTTGTGGTCGACGACCATGAAGCCCGAGGTGAGGACGCTCCTGCAGGTGCGAGCCGAGGACCACACGGAAGCCGACCTGATGTTTACGACCCTGATGGGCGACCAGGTCGAGCCCCGGCGGAAGTTCATCGAAGACAACGCGCTCAATGTGAAGAACCTCGACATTTAAGAAGGGACGAGGGACGAGGGACGAGGGATTGATCGAGGGACGAGGGATTGAGGGACGAGGGTACACGCCCTGCCCTGTCCCCGCGAACCTATGACCCCGGGTCTCTGGCCCCAGACTCCGAGTCCCTAATCCCTAGTCCCTAATCCCTAACCCCTGATCATGACCATCGCCGCATCCAAGATCCCCGTCAACATCGAAGACGAGATGAAGCGCTCGTACATGGATTACGCCATGAGCGTAATCATCGGGCGGGCGCTTCCCGACGTTCGCGACGGCCTCAAGCCGGCGCATCGCCGCGTGCTCTACGGCATGCGGACGATGGGGCTGGCGAGCAACCGGACGAGCCGCAAGTGCGCCAAGATCGTCGGCGAGGTGATGGGCAACTTCCATCCCCACGGCGACGCGGCCATCTACGACACGCTCGTCCGGCTCGCGCAGGACTTCAACATGCGGGCGCCCCTGGTGGATGGCCAGGGGAACTTCGGCTCGATGGACGGCGACCCGCCGGCGGCCATGCGGTACACCGAGGCCCGCCTCAAGGCGCTGGCCGAAGAGATGATGGCCGATCTCGACAAGGAGACGGTGGATTTCGTCCCGAACTACGACGAGACCACCGAAGAGCCGACCGTCCTGCCGGCGCCCTTCCCGAACCTGCTCGTCAACGGCTCGGTCGGTATTGCCGTCGGCATGGCGACGAACATCCCTCCGCACAACCTGCGCGAGGTGGTGGACGGCGTCATCTGGCTGATCGAGCACGCGAACGAGACGCCCGAGGCGAAGTTCAAGGCCCTGTTCAAGCAGATTCCCGGCCCCGACTTTCCCACCGGCGCCCTCATCGTCGGGCGCTCCGGGATCGTCCAGGCTTACCGGACCGGCCGCGGCGCGATCACGATTCGCGCGAAGGCCACGGTCGAAGAGGCAAGCAAGGGCGAGCGGACCGCGATTGTCATCACCGAGGTTCCGTACCAGGTCAACAAGGCGAAGCTGATCGAGAAGATCGCGGAGTTGGTGCGCGACAAGACCCTCGAGGGGATCTCGGACCTGCGCGACGAATCGGACCGCGAGGGACTCCGCATCGTCATCGAGTTGAAGCGCGGCGAGGTGGCGGACGTCGTCCTCAACAACCTCTACAAGCACACGCCGCTGCAGATCAGCTTCGGCGTGATCATGCTGGCCATTGTCGGCGGCCGGCCGCGCTACCTGTCGCTCGTGGAGGTGCTCGAGCACTTCGTGGACTTCAGGCGCGAGGTGGTGCGGCGGCGGATCGAGCACGACCTGCGGAAGGCCCAGGCGCGTGCCCACATCCTCGAGGGTCTGAAGATTGCTCTTGACCACCTCGACGCGGTGATCGCGCTGATCCGCGCGTCGAAGTCGCCGGCCGAGGCCCGAGAGGGGTTGATGGCGCAGTTCGGCCTGAGCCAGGCGCAGGCGCAGGCGATCCTCGACATGCAGCTCCAGCGACTGACCGGCCTCGAGCGGCAGAAGATCGTGGACGAGTTGACGGAGATCCTCGCGCTGATCGAGCGGCTCCGGTCGATCCTGGGCGGCGAGGCGCTGCTGATGCAGATCGTGATCGAGGAACTGCGGGCGGTGCGCGACCGGTTCGGTGACGCGCGGCGGACCGAGATCATCGAGGAAGAAGGGGAGTTCCGGATCGAGGACCTGATTGCCGACGAGGACATGGCGATCACGGTGAGCAACACCGGCTACATCAAGCGGACCGCCGTGTCGAACTACCGGACGCAGCGGCGCGGCGGCATGGGACGGAAGGGGATGAGCATGCGCCAGGAGGACTTCGTCTCGCGCCTGTTCGTCGCGTCCACGCACGCCTACATTCTGATTTTCAGCGACAAGGGGCGGGTCTACTGGCTGAAGGTGTACGCGATTCCCGACGTGGGGCCGGACGGGAAGGGCAAGGCGATCGCCAACCTGGTGTCGATGCTGCCGGACGAGAAGATCGCGGCGCTACTGGCGGTCAAGGAGTTCGAGGAAGGGAAGTTCGTGGTGATGGGCACCCGGCGCGGCGTGGTCAAGAAGACGGCGCTGACCGCGTTCCGCAACCCGAGGGCGGCCGGCATCATCGCGATGGGCGTGGAAGAAGGCGACGCGGTCATCGCGGTGCAACTCAGCGACGGGCACGGCGAGGTGTTCATCGGCACGCGGGAAGGGATGGCCATCCGGTTTTCCGAAGAAGACGTGCGGTCCACGGGCCGTGGTACCTTCGGGGTTCGCGGGATCTCGCTCCGGGAAGACGACGCCGCCGTGGCCATGGAAGTGGTCACACCAGGGGGAACCGTCCTGACCGTTTCCGAGAACGGCTACGGCAAGCGGACGGACCTTGACGAATATCGCGTGCAGTCCCGGGGCGGTTTGGGTATTATCAACATCCATACGACGGACCGGAACGGGCGAGTTGTCGGAATCGCGTACGTTCGCGATGAGGATGAGCTGATGCTCATCACGCAGCAGGGTAAGATCCTGCGGATCGGGACGCGTGACGTCCGGACTATCGGTCGGGCCACCCAGGGCGTGCGACTCATCGGGGTCGAAGAAGACGACAGGGTTGTGTCCATCGCTCGACTCGCGGAACGCGACGAGGATATCAACGAGTAAAGCAAGGAGGCTGGCATGCATCGGCCGCGTCATTTTTGGTGTCTTCTCCCCCTCTTGGTCGTTCTCGCATTTTCCGTAGCGGGTTGCGGAGGTTCGGAACACGACCAGATGATCAATCGGTTCTTCCAAGCGTCGTCGATGGGCGACAACATCACTCTGGCGAACATCGCCACGGTGACATTCGACCCCATCAGGGACGGAAAGGCTCAGGGCGTGTCTTTCGTGAGCCAGACACCCGAAAAGACACGCGCGCTGAAGATCAAGGAATTCGACAAGGCGTTCAAGGACGCCCAGGCGACCGAGGCGGACTTCAGCAAGAGGATGAAGGAATTCCAGAATAAGAACATCGACGTCATCAACCGCGTGCTGAAGATCGAACAGGCCGGCAAGGGAAAGGCCGCGGGCAAGGACGGCGCAATACAGGTCGCCTGGACGAAGTGGCGCGACGACCAGACGGTGGAGCAGAGGAAGGTGTCGGAGGCGCGGAAGGTCCTGAACGCCGAGCGCAGGGTGGCCGACCTCTGCCTGCCGGACCATGACGTGACCGTCGGCGAAGCCGTTGAGGCGTCGAAGGAAGTGACCGTAACCGCAAACGTGCGGACGGCCGACAACAATACGACGATGAAGACACTGGTGCTCACGCTGCAGCGCGTCGTGCTGAAGGACGCAACGGGCAAGCGGATCGAGGGCCGGTGGATGATCACCAACCTGAAGGAAGCGGGCACCGGCTCCTAAACCCTTTCGGAACGCTACAGCACCTGGAGCTTCGCGTATTTCGCGATCAACCGCTTGGCGCCGACGTTGGCGAAGCGGACGACCAGCTTCAGGTCGCCGGCCATCGGCTCGACGCTCACCACCGTGCCGACGCCGAACTGCGCGTGACGAACCCGCATCCCAGCCTCGAGGCTGCGGGACCGCGACTGGTCCTCGTCCTCGTAGGTGTAGGAGGGAGGATCCTCGCCCACCCGCGACGGCTGCCGCTGGAGAGACGGCCCGGGACGCCGATCGCCGCCGAGGGAGCCCCCGCCGCTGGAACGGCGCCCGGCCCAAAGGCCAGGCTGGTGCATGGCCGAGCCGGCGGGCTCAACGCGCTCCAGTAACTCGTCCGGCACCTCGTCAATGAACCTCGAAGGGCTCGATGGCCGGTATTCGCCGTACCACCGTCGCCGGTTCGCGCTCCCGAGATAGAGCTTCCGGCGGGCGCGAGTCATCCCGACGTAGCACAGCCGCCGCTCCTCCTCGAGCTCGTCCTCGTCCTCGCTCGAGCGCGAGTGCGGGAACAACCCTTCCTCGAGGCCCGCGATGAAGACGACAGGGAACTCGAGGCCCTTGGCGCTGTGGAGGGTCATCATCATCACCCTGGCGTCCGCCGCGCCTTCAGCCTCGTCCGTATCCGACAGCAGCGACAACCGGTCCACGAAGCCACCCAGCGTCGCGTCCGTCTCTCGCAGCTCGTACTCCTTGGCCGCCGAGACGAGTTCCGCGAGGTTTTCAATCCGGCTCTGGGCTTCCTCGGTGCGGTCCTCGCGGAGCGCGGCGAGATAGCCGGTCCGGTCGAGCACCTTGCCGATGGCGACCGACACCGGGTCCTGGCGGGCCATGTCCACGAGGCCGATCATCAGGTCGCGGAACACGCGGAGCGACGTCGCGGCCCGTCCCGTAAAGGCGCCGCGGTCCAGCCCACCAAGTAGCCGCGACCACAGTGAATGCGGCGACGGGCCTTGGTCGCCCGATAACCCGAGTCCGGCCGGGGCCGACTCGAGCGCGTCCATCACGCCCTTGCCGATTCCCCGCGCCGGCACGTTGATCACCCGTCGCAGGCTCACGTCATCGCCCTGGTTGATGAGGATCTTCAGGTAGGCCAGCGTGTCCTTGATTTCCTTCCGCTCGTAGAACCGGACGCTGCCGATAATGCGGTAGGCGATCCCCTCGCGCCGCAGCGCGTCTTCAATCACGCGCGACTGGGCGTTGGTCCGATAGAGGACCGCCATTGGGGTGTCGCCGGTCGTGCGCACGGCCGATCGCGCGATGCGCGCGATGGTGTCGGCCTCCTCGAGTTCGTCGTTCGACTGGTGGTAGCGGATCTTGTCGCCCCCCTTGGTCTCGGTCCAGAGGCGCTTCTCTTTTCGATTCCTGTTCTGGCGGATCACCGCCGACGCGGCGTCGAGGATGACCTGCGTGGATCTGTAGTTGCGCTCGAGCCGCACCACCCGCGCCTCCGGGTAGTCGGCCTCGAAATCCATGATGTTGCGAAGGTCCGCGCCGCGCCACTTGTAGATCGACTGGTCGGGATCGCCCACGACGCAGATGTTGCGGTGGGCCTCGGCCAGGCGTTTCATCAGCAGGTACTGCGGCCGATTCGTGTCCTGGTACTCGTCAACGAGCAGGAACCGGAATCGGTTCGCGTAGCGGGCACGCACGTCCGCCTTGTCGAACAACTCGACGGTCTTGAGCAGCAGGTCGTCGAAGTCGAGCGCGTTGCTCTCGGCGAGGGTCTTCCGGTACAGCTCGAAGATCTTCCCCAACTCCGCGTCGCGCGGGTTGTAGCTGCCCGTGAACGCGTCGGGGCCCTGCATCAGGTTCTTCGCGTGGCTGATGCGTCCAAGCGCCGCCTTCGGCTGGAGCAGGCTGTCGTCGATCTTCAGCTCGCGCATCACGTGCTTGATCGCCGACACCTGGTCGGACGAATCGTAGATGACGAAATCTCGCGACAAGCCGATGGCCGGCGCATCCCGGCGGAGCAACCGCGCGCACATGGCGTGAAACGTCGAGACCCACGACCCCGTGGCCGCGTCGCCCAGCAGCGTGGCGACGCGCTGCTGCATCTCCTCGGCCGCCTTGTTGGTGAACGTGACCGCCACCACTTCGCGCGCGGCCGCGTGGCCCGCGCCGACCAGGTAGGCGACGCGGTAGGCAATGACTCGCGTCTTCCCCGAGCCCGCGCCGGCGAGAATCAGCAAGGGTCCGTCAACCTGCAGCACGGCCTCGCGCTGCTCGGGGTTCAGTTCGTCGAGGAAGTCCACTATTCTACCGTGACACTCTTCGCCAGGTTGCGGGGTTGATCGACGTCGCACCCGCGGCGCACGGCGATGTGATACGCAAGCAGTTGCAGCGGCAGGACCATGATCACCGGCGACAGCCGGACCCTGGTCTCCGGGAGGCTGATGATCGAGTCGTGCTCGGTGTCGAGCAGACTCTCGACCAGCTCGTCGCGGCCCGTCGTCAGCGCGATCACCGAGCCGCCGCGCGCCTTGACCTCCTGGATGTTGCTCAGCATCTTCTCGAAGACATGGTCGCGCGGCGCCAGTGCCACCACTGGCATCTGTTCGTCGATGAGCGCGATCGGCCCGTGCTTCATCTCGCCGGCCGGATACCCCTCGGCGTGGATATAGGAGATCTCCTTCAGCTTCAGCGCGCCCTCGAGCGCGATCGGGTAGTTGATGCCGCGACCGAGGAACAGGAAGTCGCGGCGGTTGTAGAACCGCCGCGCGATCTCGTCCACCAGCGCCGACACCCGCAGCGTCTGATCGATCAGCGTGGGCAGCTGGAGCAGGCCGTCGATTTCCTCGCGCGCCTGGGCGGGCGCGATCGCGCCGCGCACCTGCGCCAGGTGCAGGGCCAGCAGGTGGAGCGCGACGAGCTGCGACGTGAACGCCTTGGTGGACGCGACGCCAATCTCCGGCCCCGCGTGGGTGTAGACGGTGCCGTCGCTCTCGCGCGTGGCCATGCTGCCGACGACGTTGCAGATGGCGAGGGTGCGCGCACCCTTGCCCTTCGCCTCGCGAAGCGCGGCGAGCGTATCGGCCGTTTCGCCCGACTGCGTGATCACGACGGCCAGTGTCTTCCTGCCGACGATCGGATTGCGATAGCGGTACTCCGAGCCGTAGTCGACTTCGACCGGGAGGTGCGCCAGGCTCTCGATCAGGTACTTGCCGATCAACCCCGCGTGCCACGACGTGCCGCACGCGATGATCGTGACGTTCTCGACCTCCGCGAGGTCCGCGTCCGACAGCGTCATCTCCTCGAGGAACACGCGCCCGGTGTCGAGTGACACGCGCCCGAGCACGGTGTCGCGCACCGCCTGAGGCTGCTCGAAGATCTCCTTCAGCATGAAGTGCTTGAACCCGGCCTTCTCGGCCTGGATCGGGTTCCACAGCACCCGCTGCGTCGGCCGGTCGAGCTTCGTCCCCGCGAAGCTGGTGAAGGTGACGCCGTCCTTGGTCAGCACCGCCATTTCCTCGTCGCCGAGGAAGACCACGTCGCGCGTGTGGGCGAGGATGGCCGGGATGTCCGACGCCACGAAGTACTCGCCGTCTCCAATGCCGACCACCAGCGGAGGGCCGTTCCGGACCGCGACGATCTTCTGCGGCTCGTCAGAAGAGATCAGGACGAGCGCGAACATACCGCGCATGCGCGCGAGCGCGCGGCGCGTGGCGCCCTCGAGGCCGCCGTTCGCCCCCACCGCCTTCAGTTCCTGCTCCACCAGGTGCGCCACAATCTCGGTGTCCGTCTCGGTGACGAACTTGTGGCCCTGACCCTGCAGTTCGTGCTTCAGCTCGAGGTAGTTCTCGATGATCCCGTTGTGGACGACGACGATGCGGCCCGTGCAGTCGCGGTGCGGGTGGGCGTTCTCCTCGGTGGGCCGGCCGTGCGTGGCCCACCGCGTGTGGCCGATGCCGTACTCCCCTTCGAGAGGCTCCGCCCTGATGACATCCTCGAGGCGGGACAGCTTGCCGGCGCTTCGCCGCAGGTTGATCGTGCCCTGCCGCACCACCGCGATGCCCGCCGAATCGTACCCGCGATACTCGAGCCGCCGCAGGCCGTCGATGAGTACCGGGACAACCGGTTTGGGTCCGATGTAACCGATAATGCCGCACATAGGCGCCTCCCCCTACGTCTTCTTCTCGGCCTTCTGTTGCACTTTCTTCAACGTCGCCCAGCCTTCCTTGTTCTCCTGCCTGCCGCGTGCGATGCCGAGCGCGCCGGCCGGAACGTCCTTGGTGATCGACGAGCCGGCCGCCACGTATGCCCCCCGGCCAATGGTGACCGGCGCGATCAACTGGGTGTCGCTGCCGATGAAGACGCCGTCCTCGATCACCGTCCGGTTCTTGTTGACGCCGTCGTAATTGCACGTGATTGTGCCCGCCCCGATGTTCACCTTCTCGCCGATCGTCGCGTCGCCGAGGTACGCCAGGTGGCCTGCTTTCGACCCTGCGCCCAGCCGCGTCTTCTTCAGCTCCACGAAATTCCCGACCCGCGCGCCCGCGCAGATTTCCGACCCGGGGCGGATATGCGCGAACGGCCCGATGGCCACGCCCCCTGCAATACGCGCGCCCATGACGAGGCAGTGGTCGAGCACCGTGACGTCGTCGCCCAACTCCGAGTCCACGATGCGCACGCCAGCGTGGATGACCGCCCTTGCCCCGACCGTCGTTCGACCCAGGAGTGAAACGCCGGGGCGAATCACCGTGTCCGCGCCGACCACCACGTCTTTGTCCACGTAGGTCGTCGCAGGGTCTTCGAGCGTGACGCCTGACGCCATCAGGGCAACGCGCCGCGCCTGCCACACCCGCTCGCTCATGGCCGCGAGTTCTCCCCGCGTGTTGATGCCGAGGATTTCTTCGGGGCGATCGATGGCGAGCGCAGCCACCCGGCGCCCCGCCCGCCGGTAGATAGCGACCAAGTCGGTGAGGTAGTACTCCTGCTGCGCATTGTCCGCGGCCACCTGGCCGAGCGCCGGGAACAGAGGCTCGAGGTCGAACGCGTAGATGCCCGAGTTGATCTCTCGGACCTCTCGCTCGCCGGGCGTCGCGTCCCGCTGCTCGACGATGCGGAGGACCTCGTCGCCATCGCGGACGACCCGGCCGTAGCCGAACGGGTTGTCAACGACGGCGGTCAGCACCGTAGCGGCCGCGCCCGTTTCCTGGTGGCGCGCCAGCAGCGTGCGCAGCGTGTCGGCCGAGAGCAGGGGTACGTCGCCCGAGAGGAGCACCAGGGTTCCGCGGACGCCGGCGAACAACGGCTCAGCTTGCATCACCGCGTGCGCGGTTCCCAACTGGGGCTGCTGGAGGACGAACCGGAGATCCGGGTACGCGGCCAGCGCCGAGCGCAACTGGTCGGCCTCGTGGCCGACGACTACGGTCCGGGTGGCCGCGCCGAGTGAAGCGGCAGTGGCGAGGACGTAGTCGATCATCGGGGCGCCGGCCACGTGGTGAAGGACTTTCGGCCGGCCGGACTTCATCCGAGTGCCCTTGCCGGCGGCAAGGATCAGGACGTGCGACGTAGACATGGGCCTACCTCTTTCGCGCCACGACCCGCCGGCGGGGACCTGACGCCCCGAGCAGGGCAGCGAAACCGGCGTTCTGGCGGAGAGGCTCGAGGTCGGCATCCTGCGCGGCCAGACAGCGTTTCTCCGGGTTCAACTCGATCGCCCGGCGAAGGTGCTCCAACGCCTTCGCGGGCTCTCCGCTCGACGTGTAGACCACGCACAGCATGTAGTGCACGTGATCGCAGCCCGGTTCCTCACCCTCGAGCTTGCGGAGCGACGCGAGGCCTTCGTCGAACGCGCCCCGGTTGATCGCAACCGTCGCGGCATTGACTCGCTCGTCGAACGAGCGCGGCCTGGAATCGCGGAGACCGGCCTGCCGCGCGCAGATGCTCAGGTACACCCGCGCGCGCTCCAGCAACTCCTTTTCGTCCGGAAAGTTGCCCACGACCGCCCTGAGGAGTTCGGCGGCACGGGCGAACTGCCGCTGCTGAAGAGCCCGGAACCCGCACTCGAACGCGTCTATCGCGAGGTCGTGCGACGAGTGCCCCGCGGGAACAGGGACGGGAGCGGACTTGACACCAGCAGACCCAGGCTGCCTCTTCCTCGGCAGCGCTGGTGTCTTTGCTGCAGGGCGCCGCCCGTTCTTCTTCGTCGCGGGAACCGGAGCGCGCGCATGCGGCGCCGCGGCTTTCGACGGCTTCCTCTTCGACGGCTTGGCCGTCTTTGCCGTCTTGGCATGCTTCGGATGAGCCCGTGTCGTCGGTTTCGTCGTCGCGCGGCGTGGAGGCTGACTGCGGCGCTGTTTGGGCATGGGCTGGTCCAGAGGAGGGCTGCGCCCTTGGAACATTACATGATAGCGGCGCTAACTTAACAAATGGACAGGTTCCGGTCAAGGCGCCAGTGCAAGGCTATTCAACAACCTTCAAAATGTTGGTCATTCGACCGATCTCTTGGCCTTCTCAATTGCTCCGTACAGTTCCCTCGAAGCCAGACCATGGCGTTTCGCGAGCCTGCTGATGGCATCCCGGCGCGACAAGCCCTCGCTTTCGGTCAAACGATAGAAAGATTCGAGCAGCGCTGCGTCGGAAGGAAGGGGAGCGGGTGCTGACGCCAGAACCTCTGCACCACCCAGCACAACAGTAAACTCTCCCCTGGGGGGGGGAAGGGCTGAGAGGACCGTCGAGACGGAGCCGCGAATGAACTCCTCGTGGATCTTCGTCAGTTCCCGCCCGACCACGACGGGTCGGTCGCCCAGAACCTGGAGAACTGCCTCGAGCGTTTCGCGGATCCTGTGGGGAGCCTCGAAAAAGACGAGCGTCTCGCGGCGGGATTCGAGTTCCGACAGCCAGCGGGCGCGCGCCTGCGCTCTCGGGGGTGGAAAACCGAGAAAAGAAAATGCATCGGTTGGAAGGCCGGACGGCACGAGGGCGGCCAGCACCGAGCTGGCACCGGGAATGGCTTCCACCCGGGCGCCGGCGGCGATGGCTGCTTTCGTCAACCGGTAGCCGGGGTCCGAGATGCCCGGCGTTCCGGCGTCGGACACCAGGGCGATGCTTTCGCCGGCCGCCAACCGCGCGATCAATCGCGGCGTTTTCTCGCGCTCCACCTGTTCGTAGAAGCTGGTGGTTGGGGTATGGATCTCGTAGTGCGACAGAAGCTTCGCTGTTCGCCGGGTGTCTTCCGCGGCGACCAGTGACACCTCCCGCAACACGCGGAGCGCCCTGAGGGTGATGTCTTCCAGGTTGCCGATGGGTGTGGCGACAAGGAAGAGTGTAGGAACGCCCATGAATGGCCTCGACCGTTCAGATATTGTACCATTGTCAGAGGGGCAGTCTGCCGAGGCGCGGACGACGGGGGTCGTCGGACCGGGCGGGGGCGGCGGCCGGGAACGGCGTAGGCGAGGCGCGACCGTGTATTCATCCGAACCGCTACATCATTTCGTAGACGATTACCTGCGGTACCTGTACGAGATCCAGCCGACCGGCGCGGCCCTCGACGGCGTGCACACGCACGACGACCTTCTCGAGGACCTGAGTCGAAGCGCGCTCGAGTCGCAGGCGCGAGCCTTGTCTGGGTTTGCCAGGAGGCTCGACGAGATACCGCACGAGGGTCTCACGGAGGTCGAGCGGGTCGAGCACCCGGTCATTGCTGCGAACATCCGGGGGCGGATCTTCGAGATCGAAGAAGTCCGCACGTGGGAGCGCAACCCGCAGTACTACGCCGACGTCCTGGCGACGAGCCTTGCGACGCAGGCCATCTTCCCGTACGCGCCCGAGGACGAACGCGCCCGCCGGGTGCTGTCCAAGCTGCGCCAGGCGCCAAGGCTGATGCAGGCGGCGCGCGACAACGTGAAGGAACCGCCCGGCATCTACGTCAAAGTCGGAATGGAGACGTTGCGCGGTGTGCTGAAGTTCATCGAGCACGACCTGCCGCGGGCGTTCTCGGGCGTGGACGACCTGCGCCTGCTCGGCGATCTGGCGGACGCGTCGGTGGATGCCGCCGACGCGCTCAATGGGTACATCGGCTACCTGGAAACCGAGCTCGCGCCGCGCGCGCGCGCCTCGTTCCGGCTAGGCCGTGAGAAGTTCGAGAAGAAACTGAAGCTCGAGGAAGGGCTGTCGATCGGCGTGGACAAACTGTTGGCCATCGCCGGCCGAGAGCTGTGGGCCACCCAGGAGGAGTTCCGCCGCGTGGCGGGCCGCCTCGACGGCGGCGGCGACCCGATAGCCGCGTGGCGTCGCGTGAAAGACGACCACCCGGAGCCCGGGCATCTGGTGAAGACGGCGCAGGATCACATTGCCAGCCTCGTGACATTCATCGAGCGCCACAATCTGGTGACCATTCCGCCTGCCGAACCCCTGGTCGTCGCACAGACGCCCGACTTCTATCGCTGGACCTTCGCCAGCCTGTGGACGCCGGGCCCGTTCGAGACGAAGCCGACGCGCTCCTACTACTACGTGACCGACGCCGACCCGTCGTGGCCGGCCGAGCGGCAGGCGGATTACCTCCGCGATTTCGCCTCGGCCACGCTCTGGTCGATCTCGATGCACGAGGCGTATCCCGGCCACTTCGTGCACGCGCTGCACCTCCGCCAGATCGAATCGAAGCTCCGGAAGTCGCTGCTGTTCTCGCCGGCATCGGCGGTCGAAGGCTGGGCGCACTACTGCGAACAGATGATGATCGAGGCCGGGTTCGAGAAGGGCAACGCGGAAGTCCGTCTCGGCCAGCTGGCCGAGGCCCTCATCCGCCTCGCCCGCTTCATCGTCGGCATCCGGCTCCATGCCGAGGACATGTCGGTCGAAGCCGGGATGCGGTTCTTCCGCGACGAGGCGTTCATGGAGGAGACCGGCGCGCGGCGAGAGGCCGAACGCGGCACGTTCGATCCGACATACCTGGTCTACAGCGTCGGCAAGCTGATGCTGCTGAAGCTGCGCGCAGACTACAAGGCGCTGCAGGGGAGCAAGTTCTCGCTGCGGGCGTTCCACAACACGTATCTCGACAACGGCACGCTGCCGATCTGGGCGCAGCGCAAGCTGATGTTGCCGGGGGACCGCGGGGACGTGCTGGAGTAGCGGGCAGCAGACAGCTTGCAGCGGGCAGTAGACAGCTTGCCCTGAGCGAGCGAAGCGAGTCGAAGGAGCTTGCCCTGAGCGAGCGAAGCGAGTCGAAGGGCGGGCGGAAGAGAGAAGAGAGAAGACGGGGTCCATGCCACTCTACGAATACCGGTGTGAGAGATGCCATGTCACTTTCGAGGTGATTAGGAAGTACTCGGACGCGCCAGTCGAGACGTGCCGGACGTGCGGGGGAGAGGCTCGGCGCCTGTTCTCGGCGCCTGCCATCCAGTTCAAGGGGACCGGTTGGTACATCACCGACTACGCGCGGAAGGGGAAGGGTGGGGGAGAGTCGGAGACCTCTTCGTCGAGCGATACGAGCACCAGCACCACAGACAAGCCAGCCGCCAGCAGCGAGTCGAAGAGCGACAGCAGCACGTCTTCAACGCCGGGCACGCCCTCGCCGAGCACGCCCCCGTCGAGCACGTCCTCGTCGAGCACGACAGCGAGCAGCGACAAGAAGTAGCTTAGTCCTTCGAAGTACTTAGATTCCCGCGTTCTCCCTGAGGTACTTCCGGAATGGCTCGGCCAGGTCCGGCCGCCGCAGCGCGAAGTAGACTACCGCCTTCAGGAATCCCAGCTTGTTGCCGGTGTCGTGCCGGACGCCCTTCACCTCGCAGGCGTAGATCGGCCGGTCCTGCAGCAGCCGGCGAAGGCCGTTGGTCAACTGAATCTCGCCCGTGCGATCGGCCACCGTCGCCTTCAGCGCGGGGAAGATATCGGGCGTGAGGATGTAGCGGCCGATGATCGCCAGGTTGGACGGCGCATCTTCGCGGCGCGGCTTCTCCACCAGGTCCTTGACCCGGTACACGCCGTCGCCAAGCGTTTCGGCGATCTCCACGATCCCGTAGGACGAGACGCTCTCCTCCGGCACGCGCTCGACGGCGAGAACCGGGCCCTGCACGCGGTCGAACACGTCGACCATCTGGCGCAGGGCGGGCGGGTCCGCGTCGATGACGTCGTCGCCGAGAATGACCGCGAACGGTTCCTGGCCGACCAGTTCGCGCGTGACCAGCACGGCGTGACCGAGGCCGAGAGGCTCGCCCTGGCGGACGTACGCGAAGTTGATCAGGTTGGAGACCTTGCGGATCTCCGCAAGCAGCTCCGTTTTCCCGCGCGCTTCGAGGAACGTCTCAAGCTCGATCGAGACGTCGAAGTGATCCTCGATCGCGTTCTTGCCGCGACCGGTGACGAGAATGATGTTGTCAACGCCGGACGCGACGGCCTCCTCGACGCCGTACTGGATGATGGGTTTGTCCACCAGCACGAGCATTTCCTTCGGTTGTGCTTTGGTGGCAGGCAGGAATCTGGTGCCGAGGCCGGCGGCTGGAAACACGGCTTTGCGGACGGTCGTCATTGAGTCTCCTCGACACATCCTAGCCCGGTTTTGGTCTGAGAGAAAACACTAGTAGGATCTGTCCCATGCTCGACCCAGCCTTCGTTCGTGACCATGCCGATCTCGCGCGGGCCGGCCTCCGGAACCGCGGCATCGATCCCGACGCCGATCTCGAGGCGCTGGCGACGTTCGACTCGCGTCGGCGCGCCGTGATCGTCGAAGTCGAGGAACTGAAGCGGCAGCAGAACCGGTCCGGCGAGGACGTGGCGCGCGCCAAGAAGGAAGGGCGCGACCCGAGCGCCGTGTTCGCCGCCAACCGCGAGCGCGGGCAGCAGATCAAGCAACTCGAAGCCGACCTCGGCACCATCGATCAGCAGCGCCGCGCGCTGCTGCTGACAATCCCGAATCTTCCGGCCGCCCACGTGCCGGTCGGCGCAAGCGCCGCCGACAACAAGGAAGTGCGTCGCGTCGGCGAGCCGCGCCTGTTCGACTTCGAGCCGCAGGCCCACTGGGACCTCGGCCCCGCGCTCGGCATCATCGACTTCGAGCGCGCGACCAAGACGTCCGGCGCGCGGTTCGCGTTCCTGATGGGCGACGGCGCGAAGCTGTCGCGGGCGCTGATCAACTTCATGCTCTCGCTGCACACCAGCGAGCACGGCTACACGGAGGTCGAACCGCCGTTCCTGGTCAACGCGGAATCGCTGATCGGCACCGGGAACCTCCCGAAGTTCGAGGCGGATCTCTTCAAGATTGCCGGCGACTGGGATCTGTACCTGGTCCCCACCGCCGAAGTGCCGCTGACGAATCTCCATCGCGGCGAAATCCTCGACGGCCGCCAGCTGCCGCTGAAGTACTGCGCCTACACGCCGTGCTTCCGCAGCGAGGCGGGCTCCTACGGCGCCGACGTGCGCGGCCTGATCCGACAGCACCAGTTCGACAAGGTGGAACTGGTGAAGTTCGCGCCGCCCGACCGGTCGCACGAGGAACTCGAAGGTCTGACGCGCGACGCCGAGCAGGTGCTGATCCGACTCGGGCTGCCCTACCGCACGATGATGCTGTGCACGGGCGACATGGGGTTTGCGTCGGCCACCACCTACGACATCGAGGTGTGGCTGCCGAGCCAGAAGACCTACCGCGAGATCTCGTCGTGCAGCAACACCGAGGCGTTCCAGGCGCGCCGCGCGAGCATCAAGTTCCGCCCGGACGGCAAGGGCAAGGCCGAGTTCGTGCACACGCTGAACGGCTCAGGCCTCGCCGTGGGCCGGACGCTGATCGCGGTCATCGAGAACTACCAGCAGAAAGACGGGTCGATCGTGATCCCGGAAGCCCTGCGTCCGTGGATGGGAGGGCAGGAACGCATCGCGGCGAGAGGATAGAAGATAGAAGATAGAATTCGAACGACGCCGACAGCTGGTTCTTCTGTATTCTGTATTTTGTTCTGCGTCAGCTCCGAGCGCGGAGGGATGGCCGAGCGGTCGATGGCGGTGGTCTTGAAAACCACTGCACGGGGAACCGTGCCGGGGGTTCGAATCCCTCTCCCTCCGCCACCCTATCGTGGGCGCAGCGCTCTGGATGGTATTGTCGATCCGCCGTCGAGGCTTGTGAGTTGCCCACGGCGCGAAGGAGAAACTGCTATCATTTGCGCGGCGCGCCGCGCGGCCCGCCTCAACAAGTGGCGCTTCTTCCACCACGACCGTCCGGTTGGGCTGTGAAGCTGGTACTGGTCGCCGGCTCCCTTGCCCTCGCGCTCGGCGCCACCGAGTGGCTGCTCCGCGAGTTCCTGCCGGTTCGCGGCATGATCTACGAACTCGACAATCGGTACCTGTTCCGCCACATCCCCGGCTCGCGCAAGCTGGCCACTGCCGTCGGGGAGGAGTGGCCGAAGGTGCTCGTCCGCATCAACTCCGCCGGGCGCCGGGGCGATGAATCCGCGCTGCCCCGGGCCGTGCATCGCGTCGTCGTCTACGGTGACTCGTTCGTGTCGGCGGAGGCCACGCCTGACCCTGAGACCTTCACCGCGCAGCTCACACGGCTGCTCAACGAGCGGACCGAGTTGACGGTCGTCCTGAACGCGGGTGTGACGGGGTATGGCATCGATCAGGAGAGTCTCCGCATCGAGGACGAGTTGCCGCGCCTGAGGCCCGATCTGGTCATCGTCGCGGCCTATGCCGGAAACGATTTCGGCGATCTCCTGCGCGACAAGCTGTATCGGCTCGATGACAAAGGGCGGCTGATTGCCAACGTGCCGACCATCGACGATGCCCTGAGGCGGGGCTTTCGGGCGCCGTTCGAGATGTCGTCGATTCAGATCGTCCGGGCCCTTCAGAGCGCGGCTGAAGGATGGGCGTTGCGGCGACCCGGTCAGGCGGCGTCGCCGTCAGCGCCGCAGGATCCGACGGCAGTTCGACTCGCGAATCGTCGATCCGAGTACGAGGAGTACGTACTGCGAGGCGACACCGTCGTCAGAAGCCTGCTAGCCGACCAGTACGATGCCGACGTCAGCCTGGAGCCGGACTCGGAGTCGGCGCGGTACCGAGTGCGCTTGATGGCACGCGTGCTGGAACGGATCCACCAGCTCACGCAGCGGAGCGGCGCGAGTTTGTTGATCGTCATCATCCCGGAACGCTGCGACGTCGTTGGCGACTGCGAAGTGACGCAGTCGCGCCGCCGCTATCCCGGGTACCGACCGACCGGCCTGACCGATGCGCTCGACTCCCTTGCGCACGAGCAGGGCATCGCGCGCCTGAACCTGTTCGAGCCTTTTCACGCCACAGGTGCGGCCGGCCTCTATCATCCACTCGACGACCACTGGAATCGGTCGGGGCAGTTGCTCGCTGCCCGCCTCGCCGCTGACATGATCTTGTCGTCGAGCCTGCTGCGGCCCGCCGCCGGATCCGCTGGCCGATAGATCACGGTTACGACGGCACGGGAAGAGCTCTCCGAGAACCTTACCGGCAATGGCGACAAGAGGGTTGGGATTTCTGGTAGAGCCGATTTCTATGGTGTCGTGGTGTCGCGCCAGAGGACGATGGTGTCGCAGCCGATGAGAAACGCCATGCCTGACGAAAAACCTCCCGACCGACCGTTCGGGGGCCTGCTGCGCGGCGACGATGTGCTGCGCCTGGCGATGCTGAGCCTCGACAAGAGTCCGGACGGCGTCTACTGGTTCGACGTCTCCGGCCGCATCGGTTACGCCAATGACGCCGCCGCGCAGACGCTCGGCTACTCGCGCGACGAACTCATAGGCATGACGGTTGCCGACCTCGACCCATCGTCTCTGCCAGATCACCGGGGCTCCGACGGAACGGGCACGGGCCGGAGCGACGGGCCTTCCGCCCCGGTGCCGCCGTGGGCGACCAGCCGAACGCCGCAAGACGGCGGAACGCCATGCGACGAGACCGTTCATCGCTACGAGACCGTTCATCGGCACAAGGACGGTCGGCTCGTTCCGGTGGAGGTCGGCGCGGCGCACATGGCAATCGGCGACCGGCAGTTCGTGGCCGCCGCCGTGTGCGACATCACCGCGCGACGCCACCTGGAAACGGCGCTCCGAGACATCGAGAGCGAGCGGGACCGCATCGAAGAGGCGCTCCGCCAGGCGAAGGCATCGGCCGACGCGGCCAACCGGACGAAGAGTGACTTCCTGACGCGGATGAGTCACGAGATTCGCACGCCGCTGAACGCGATTGTCGGCATGAGTCATCTCGCGCTGACCACCGAGTTGACGCCGCAGCAGCGCGACTACCTGACGAAGCTGCAAGCATCCGCCGACGTGCTCACGGACATGGTGAGCCGAGGCCTGGAATTCTCGGAGCTCGGGACCGAGGCGCCGCAGGGCGCGCCGTCGAGCGTCGAGGCGAAAGCGGAAGCGGCGGGGTCCGTCCCAGACGCCGCCGCCGGGCCGGCGCTCGTCCTCGTGGTGGAGGACAATCACCTCAACCAGCGCATCGCGAGCGAGATGCTGAAGCGTCTCGGCATCACGGTGGAGCTCGCCGACGACGGGCGCAAGGCGGTGGAGGCCATGCGGCGGGGCCCGGACCGTTTCGACGCCATCCTGATGGACATGCAAATGCCCGAGATGGACGGGCTCGAGGCGACCAGGGTCATCCGCCAGGAATTCCCGCACCGGGCCGTTCCGATCATCGCCGTCACGGCGAACGCGCTGCGATCCGAGAGAGCCGCGTGCTTCAACGCGGGGATGAACGACTACGTGTCCAAGCCGATCGACCCGAAGCGCCTCGAATCTGTGCTGGCCAGGTGGGTGAAGGTCTCATCGACGGCGCCCGGGCCGACCAGGCCGCCGGCCGACCGTCAGCTGCGCGACACGCCGCCGACGGCGATCGCGCTCACCGGCGTCGATGTCGAATCGGCGCTGGCCCGGTTGAGCGGCAAACAGGACCTGCTCGTCCGGCTCCTCCGCGGGTTCATCCAGGAACACGAAACCGCCGCGGCCACGATCGCCGACGCCATTCGTCGCGACGACGTCGACGCGGCCCTGCGCCTGGCCCACAACCTCAAGGGCGTGGCCGGCACGCTGTCGGTGAACGGCGTCTACGAGGCGTCCCGAGAGCTGGAGGTCGGCCTGCGGCAGGGCCAGCGCGAGACGCTGGACGCGCGCGTCGAGCGGCTGAGTCGCGCGCTCGAAGAGGTGTGCCGGTCGGTGACGGGCTGGACCGGGGAGGTCGAGGCGGACACGTCGGTCGGCATCCCGCAGGAGCCCGCGCCGGCAGCCATCGCCGGCGTCCTCGCCGAACTCGACACCCTGTTGAAGAACCGACGGTTCTCGGCGCGCAAGCAGTTCGAGTTGGTGAGAGAGCAGGTGACGACGCTGGAGCTCGAAGGCCGGCTGGACGAGATCCAGTCCTGCCTGAACCGGCTGGACTTCCAGCAGGCAAGGGAACTGCTGCCGTCGCTGGCAACGGCGCTCGGCGTGACACTGGTGCGGGGCTAGCCCCGGAGGCCGCCGCAGGGACGGGTAGAACGGTGGATCTATGCACGCAGCACGGCAATCGATTCTTCTCGTGGACGACGCGCCGGCGAACCTGGAAGCGCTCAACGCGGTCCTCGGCGCCGACTACGAGTTGATCTTCGCCACGAACGGCCTGGAAGCGATCGAACTGGCGCGAGACCAGATGCCGGACCTGATCCTTCTCGACGTGATGATGCCCGGGATGGACGGCTACGAAGCCTGCCGTCGGCTGAAGGACGACAGGCGGACCAAGGGAATTCCGATCATCTTCGTCACCGCGATGGATCACGAGGAAAATGAAGCGGCAGGCCTCGACGCCGGCGCGATCGACTACCTCACCAAACCGATCCGGGCGAGCATCGTGAAGGCGCGCGTGCGCAACCACCTCGACCTGAAGCGCGCCCACGATCTCCTCGAGAGCCTGTCGATCACCGATCCGCTGACGGGCCTGCCGAACCGGCGCCACTTCGACGCTGTGCTCGAGACCGAGGCGCGCCGCGCGGTCCGCAGCATGAGCCCTCTGGGGTTACTGATGTGCGACCTCGACCACTTCAAGGCGTACAACGACTACTACGGCCATCCCGCGGGTGACCAGTGCCTCCAGGCAGTCGCCGCGGTTTTCCGCGAGACGTTCCGGCGGGCGGGCGAGTTGCCTACCAGGTACGGCGGAGAGGAGTTTGCCGTGATCCTGCCGGGCGCGACGCCGCCCAACGCGTGTGTGTTGGGAGAGCGAATCCGCCAGGCGGTGGAAGCGCGCCGCCTGCCGCACGCGCGCGCCGAATCGACGCCCTGGGTGACGTTGAGCGTCGGCGCGGCCAGCATGCTCGTGACCGCGGAGGCGCCCGCCTCCTGGCTCGTGCAGCACGCCGACGTGGCGCTCTACTCGAGCAAGAAAACCGGCCGCAACCGCGTCACGTGCGCCGAGGAAGTCTGAGACAGACACCAGGCGCCGCCTGGCAGGCCGTGTAGACGCTCACCACGACCTGCTATAACCCGGTCGAGCCGGAACCAACGAGGCTCGGCCGGGCTATGAGCGGTGACGGCACCAGCGGCTTCTTCTGCAGCGGCTCCTTGTTCTTCTGGATGTCGAGCTCTTCGAAAATCAGGTTCGGGGTCATCACCGAGACCATCGTCACGGTCGCTGCGGCGAATCCGCCCGAGGAGCCGTAGGTCATCAGCGTCCGCTCCCGAGAGGCCGCGACGATGTCGCGGAAAGTCGTGTGGGTGACGTTGCCGAGCAGCAGGCCGCGGACCGGTTCCTCCCTGCCGTCCGGCGTCACCTTCACCGCCGAGGTCACCTGCATGCCGCTTCGCCCGCCCGATGCGCCAAGCCGCCTCAGGATGTACCCGAACGGCCGCCCCTGCGTCTTCAGCAACGCCAGGTACTTCACCTTCAGCTCCGCCGCCGGCACCGCGCTCGCGCACTCGATCTGGAACACGCCCGCCTGCGGGCCGCCGCCGCGCGCGTGGCCGTTGGACTGCAGCAGGTTCTTCTGCGGCGTGCGCGAGGTCAGCAGCGTGAGCAGCCGGCCGTCCTGCACGAGCGTCACGTCCTGCGCCTTCACGCCCTCGTCATCCACCGCGTAGGCGCCGCCCACCGACTTCGTGCCGAACCGCGTCATCGACGGCGTGTCCTTCACGCTGAACGACTCGGGCAGCACGCGGTTGCCGATGCGCGTCAGAAACGGCGTGACCGCGGCCTGCGCCATGCCTCCGCCGCGCCCATCGTCCGTGTCGGGCGCGCGCCGGGCGAGGAACAACGGCACGAACGACTGCGACACGAGCGTGGCGGCGGCCTCGTTCTCGACCAGGACGGGGCCGCTGTAGTCGTCGCCGACCTTCGCGTTCCGCGTCGCGATCACGTCCTCGAGCATCTGCTTCGTTCGCGCAAGCAACTCCGCGCGCGTGGGGAGACCCTCGGGCCGTTCGACGAGGTTCACGCCGTCGCGGATCGCCATGCCGTCATCGGCGAGAACCGTGACGCCGGCACGGAACGCCACCGACCGCACCGGCGATACCGTGCGGAACCCTTCGCTGTTCACGAAGTAGCGAGTGCCGTCCGCGAGCCCGAGCGTCACGTCCGACAAGACGACCTCCGGGACGCCGAGCACCCGGGAGATCTCCTTGACCGTCTCCTCCCATTCCGCCGGCGCCGACGTCGCGGGCTTCACAGGCTCGATGTGCTCCACCGGCGTTTCCTTCGAGAAGTCCGGGATCTGGTCCGTGTCGTTGCGGTTCTGGAACGCCGCCTTCTTGCGCGAGAATACCTGGACGGCGTTCTTGTAGGCCGAGTCGGTCGTCAGCCAGATCTGCCGCCGCATCGACAGTTCATTGTCGTCGGTTGGCAGAAGCCCCACCGACCCCATCGCTCCGCCGAAGCCGCCAGCCAGGAACCGCGAGCTGTCGAACGCGTAGTCGCCCACGCGCACGTCCGCGCGGAGCAAGCGGACCCGCGCCGACTGGTGCTCGACCAGCGCGCCGAGCGTGGCCCGGTAGTTGCTCCCGATCGCGTCCTCGACGGAGTAGGACAGGTAGTACGGTTCCGGCTCGTCCTTCATCTTCAATGCGGAGATCGAGCGAGCCAGTTCTTCCTTCAGCGCGCGAAGGACCGGCGCGTCGGTCGAGCCCGGCTCCTGCTTCGCGGGCGCGGGCGCGGACAGAATCGGGAGCGTGTCCTGCGACTTCGCCTTCTTCTGCACCTCCACCTCGGACACCAGCAGCGCCGGCGACGACGCCGAGACGGGGACGGGGCCGCTCTCGGCGCCGCAAATCCCGTTGAAGGTCTGCGTCCGATTATCGGTCGCGACGATCTTGTTGAACGCGGCGAGCGGCGTTCCAATCAGATCCACTCCGCGCACCAGCTCCATTGGCCGCCCGTCGGCGTACACCCGGTAGACGATGATCGGCGTCACGTTGAAGGCGTTCGGCACGTAACGCCCGGTGAAGGTGAATCCGCCTTCAACCTGGTCGAACAGCAGGCCGAAGGGTTTTCCCGCCTTGCGAGCCTCCTCCTTCAGCCGCTCCACCAGTTGCGCGAATGGCACGCCGGCCGACGATCCGACGATGAGGTTCGACTGGCGCGAGACCGGGCGCAGCCCCGGCTGGCCGCGGCCGTGGCCGTTCGACTTCGGGAAGCGCGCGAGGGGCGAACGGCTCAGCAGGAACTCGCTCAGCACGCCCTCCTTCACCACGTTGACGCGGCTGCCGCGTATGCCCTCGTCGTCGTACTGGTAATAGCCCGCCAACTCGGTGTCGCCGAGCTTGGGGAGCGTTGGATCGGCGACGACACTCAGGAACGACGGGAGGATGGGTTGGCCCACCTTCTTCGCAAACGTTTGCGCATCGTCAGCCGTCTTCTGCCGCGAGCCTTCGATGCGGTGGCCGAAAATCTCGTGGAAGAAGACGCCGGCGGCCCGCCCCGAGAGGATCGCCGGGCCGGAGAATGGATCGACCACCGGCGCCGCGCGCAACTTGCCGAGCGTGGCCACCATCGCGCGGACGTCCTCGAGCAGCCGCGCCTCGGACGGCAGGCCCGCGAGCGACGTCGCGTAATAGGTCGCAAAGACCGGCAGCTCCATCCCGTCCTCGGCCTTGGTCTGCGCCTGGATCGACAGGCGGCACGCCGTGTCGCCTGTCAGCAACCGGCTGCCCTCGGTGCTCACCAGGTAGCGCGTCTTGGCCTCGACGCTGAGCGCGGCTTCGCCACGCAGGATCAGGGGGTCCTCGGCGAAGAGGGCGGAGAGCCGCCGGAGTCGCGCCTGCCACGTGGCCTTGTCTACCTGGATCGACGCGGGCTTGCCGACGAACACCTGCGGATCTTCGCGAGAGAAGTCGGGAGCGGGGTCCTCTTCCTTCACCTTGGCCGCGAGGTTCGTCTTCACCCGCGCCAGCCGTTCGACCGACTGCCGGTAGGCACGATCGGTGGCCAGCCAGGCGGCCATGCCGACGCCGGCCTCGGAATCCGTCAGCGGGAGGCTGGAGCGGCCGAGACCCGCGGGAGGCGCCGGTTCGCCGCGAATCTCCCGCGTGTTGTCGAGCGCGTAGTCGCCGGTCCGTACGTCCACGCCGAACACGCGCGAGTGATTGTCGAGGTCGGCCACCATCGCGCCGAACGACGCGGCGAGCTGCGACGACTGCGTGTCGTTGACGGTGTAGGCGACAAAGTAGGGGGGCACCGGCTCTTTCCGCAGCACCTCGACGTTCCGCTTCAGCTCGGCCTGAAGGATATCGAGCAGGGCGGTGGACGAGGCGGCGCCTGGGGCCGTGGCGCGCTGCGACGAAGCGCCGACCGGGACGAGGGCGACGAGGGCGAGCACGGCAAACGCGCGGACCCGCGAACTAATCATGGAGGCAGTTGTAACACAGGCGGACGCCATCCGCCACGAGGCAATCGGTGTTGGCCGCAACAGGATCTTGTCGCCGACGTCGAAGACTTCGCGCTTACGGGACGAAGACGCTCTTGCAGCCGAATCGGATATATGTGACCATTTGGTCACGTATAACTGGGGGGCCTCGCCCCCTTGCTCACGCCATTCTCGAGGCTGAGTGCCGAAAGGGGAGCGTCGAACAGCGGGCGGCCCCGCGTTCCACGAGCTGCAATGAGTTCAGACCCGCTGTGGCGCGCGCTGGCAGACCCGACCCGGCGCCGGTTGATCGAGCTGCTCCGGGACGGCCCCCGCACCACCGGCGACCTTTGCCGCGCCTTCTCCACCAGCCGCTTCGCGGTCATGAAGCACCTCCACGTGCTCGCGCGGGCAGGGCTGCTCGTCGTCCACAGGGTGGGCCGGGTGCGGTGGAACGACCTCAACCCGGAACCTCTGCGGGCGCTCGAGGGGCGGTGGCCCCCGCAGGTTCCGGGTCTGACGCCGCTCGAGCCGGCGAGGCTCTCGCTACAGCATGCGCGCGTCACGGTGCCCCGACCCCCGAGGCAGGGCGCGCGGGGACTCGCGGTCGCCATCGAGCAGCAGGTCTTCATCGATGCCGAACCCTGGCGCGTGTTCGACGCGCTGACGGTGAACATTGCCGCCTGGTGGGGCGCGCCGCACTTGCGCTCGCCGTACGCCTCCAACCTCGTGCTCGAGCCACAGCCGGGCGGGCGGTTCTACGAGGAGTGGGGCCATCGGCAGGGCGCCCTGCGAGGCATCGTCACGGCGATCCGGCAGGACGAGCAGATAGAGGTGACCGGATCGATCCTCGATGCGGCAACCCCGCCGAGTTCGCTCCGCTTCCTCCTCGAACGACGCGAGGGAGGCACGCTACTCACGGTCTCGTACTCGGGGGTGGCACTGACGCCCGAGCACGAGGATGCCGACCGCTCCGCGCTCGACGACCTGACCAGGATCAGGCTGAAGGCGTTCGTCGAGCGCGGAACCAGGTCCGGGCTTGCTTCCTGAATACTGGTATTCTCTGGTGGACGACGTCTTCGACGTTTCTGCTGGTCGAGCCCGCACGACGCGTGCGGCGTGTGAGGCGGTTCAGTCGGAGGACGATGTGGGCACTCCGCCACCCGGCGCCATCACGAAATTGCTCGAGCGTTCGCGAGGCGGCCACGCCGCGGCGCTCGAACAGCTCGTGCCCCTCGTCTACGCCGAGCTTCGCCGCATCGCGTCGCGCTATATGCGCCGCGAGCGTCCCGGTCAGTCCCTGCAGGCCACTTCTCTCGTCCACGAGGCGTACCTCCGACTCCTCGAGGACGAAGACCTGTCATTTCAGAACCGCGCGCACTTCCTCGGCATCGCCGCGAGGTCCATGCGCCAGATTCTCGTCGAGCACGCGCGCGCCCGGGACGCCGAAAAGCGCGGCGGTGACCGCCGGCGTATCACGCTGGACGATGCGATCGCCTCGGGCCAGCCGCTCGACGTCGACGTGCTGGCGCTCAACGAGGCGCTCGAACGCCTGGCCCGGCAGGACGCGCAACACGCGCGCATCGTCGAACTTCGGTTTTTCGGCGGGTTGACGAACGAGGAAGCGGCAGAAGCGCTTGGCGTCTCGCCCGCGACGGTCAAGCGGGGATGGACCGTGGCGCGGGCCTGGTTGTTTCGCGAGCTGACACGGTAGCGCCACACCCTCCGGGCACGCCGGCGAGGCCGGCGCGAGGCGGCATGGATCATCGCTGGCAGCGGATCACCGACATCTTCAATGCGGCGCTCGAACACGAGCCCGCCCGGCGCGAGGTTTTTCTGGACGCGCAGTGCGGCGGCGACGCCGCGTTGCGTGCCGAGGTCGAGTCGCTGCTCGCGGCGCACGACGAGGCCGATGGCTTTCTCGACGTGCCCGCCGCCGTCGCCGGCGGCTTCGTGCCCACGCCTCCCGACGAGGGAGGCGATAGCCTGGCCGGCCAGGTGATCGGCCCTTACCGAGTGGAGCGAGAGCTTGGCCGAGGCGGGATGGGTGTCGTGTACCTCGCGGAGGACACGCGCCTCGGTCGCAAGGTCGCGGTCAAGCTGCTCTCGTCGATCTTCAGCCGCGATGCCGTGCGGCGCGAACGGCTCCGTCTCGAAGCCCGGGCGGCGGCCGCGCTCTCGCATCCCGGGATCGCGACGGTCTTCAGCCTCGAAGAACTCGATGGCCGCCTGTGCCTCGTCACCGAGTACGTCCGAGGCGACACGCTGCGTTCGGAGATAGAACACGGGCCGTTGTCGCTGGATCTTGTCCTCGAAACGGGCATCCAGGTGGCGCGCGGGCTTGCCGCTGCTCACGCGGCCGGCGTGATTCATCGGGACCTCAAGCCCGACAACATCATCCGCAGTCGCCAGGGCGAGGTGAAGATCCTCGATTTCGGGATCGCGCGGCTCGAGACACCTTCAGGCACGAACACGCCGCCGCTCACAGGCGCCGGGGCGGTGTTGGGGACGCCAGGGTACATGTCTCCCGAGCAACTCGACGGCGCGGATGTCGATTGGCGGAGCGACATCTTCGCGCTCGGCATCCTGCTGTTCGAGATCGCGACGGCGGTCCACCCGTTCGCCGGGCCGACGCCGGAATCGACGGTGGCAAAAGTATTCGCGGCGGACCCACCGACCCTGACCTCGCTCGATCCGCGCCTGCCGGAAGAACTCGACGCGATCGTCCGCAAGTGCCTGCGCAGACACCGGACCGATCGCTATGCCACGGCGCTGGACGTGGCGCGCGACATGCTGGACCTGCGTGAGGGCCGACTGCGCATACCATCGGCGCCGGCGACGGGCGCGGCCAGCGGTCCATCCCGCCCGTTGTGGTGGTGGCGCCTGCACCAGGCGACGGCGATGATCGTCGTGGGCGCCCTCGTCCTCGGGGTGTGGCAGGTCCACCACGCGGTGAAGCAGGACTGGACGCTCGCGATCCTGATCGCCTACTGCGCGATCGGCGCAATCAACGGCACGCTTCGCGCGCACCTGTGGTTCACCACTGCGTTCAACCCCACCGACATGCCGGAGCAGTTCCGCCGCTCCGCGCCGCTCTTGCGCGGCACCGACCTGGTGGTGGTGGCGCTCCTGCTGGCCTCAGCGGCGTTCGTCGCGCACCGCGACATCCTCCTCTCGTCGGTCATCGCCGCGTTCGGTGTTGGCTTGGCCGTCACCTCCCTCATCGTCGAACCAGCCACGCGCAAGGCCGCCTTCCCCGACTGACTGCGTCAGTTCCGACTGCCTTGACCCTCCCAATCCCTCTTTTTCGCATTCCGAGGTAGAGGGAGGACCACCGTGACGTCTACCACGTTCCAGGATGCCGTTCGCCTGCAGACCAGCGCGCTGTCCACCGCCGAGAAGCGGTTGCTGATCCGAATCGCCCGCCGCCTGCCCGCCTGGATCAGGTCCGACCACCTGACGGCGCTCGGCGCCCTCGCCATGCTGATGGCCGGCGCCTGTTACTGGCTGTCGGCGCGGCATCAGGTCGGGCTGGTCCTCGCCGTCGTCTGCCTGGCCATCAACTGGTTTGGTGACAGCCTCGACGGCACCGTGGCGCGAGTCCGCGACTGCCAGCGACCGCGCTATGGCTTCTACGTGGACCACGTGCTCGACACGGCGGGAACGCTCTTCCTGCTGGCGGGTCTTGGGGCATCCGGCTACATGAGCCCGATGGTCGCGCTCGCGCTTCTCGCAGCCTATTACCTGATCTCGATCGAGATCTACCTCGCCACGTGCGTCCTCCACACGTTTCGGATGGCGTTCTTCAAGCTCGGGCCAACCGAACTGCGAATCCTGTTGGCGGTCGGCACGCTTGCGCTCTTCTTCCACCCTTCCGTCACCATCGCGGGCCGATCGTTCCTCCTGTTCGACGTCGGCGGCGTCGTGGCGGCAGCGGGGTTGGCGGTGATCTTCGGGCTCTCGGCGGCGCGGAACACCCGCACCCTGTACAAGGCAGAGCCCTTGCGGTGACAGAACGCCAGGCCCAAGCCCCTGGGCTCGAGCCTTCCCATGGTCCTCCGCTTCCTCCGCTTCAACGTCGTCGGTGCCCTCGGTGTCGTGGTGCAGCTGTCGGCGGTCGCGATCCTCGTCGGAGGTCTTGGCGTTCACTACCTGGTGGCCACTGCGATTGCGATCGAGATGGCCGTCCTGCACAACTTCTTCTGGCACCTGCGCTGGACGTGGGCAGCACAAAGCGAGCCCGGCCCGGGCAACGCCCCTCGCGCGCAGAGGCACGTCTTCTTCCGGTGCGTCGCGTTCCACGCCGGCAACGGCCTCGTCTCGATGCTCGGCAGCATGGCATTGATGCCGATGCTGGTCGACTGGATCCACCTCCATTACCTTCTGGCAAACCTGGCCGCGATCTGCGTCACGGGACTGATGAACTTCTTTCTCGGTGACCGCGTCATCTTCCGCGCCTGAAACAGATTCCGGAGATCTCCGAGGAACTTGCTTCATTCGTTGCGATCTCAGTCCAGACAGCTGTCTCGTGACTGGGGGGAAGCCTGGAACGACCGTCGGCTGGACCTGGAAGCACCCGCGAGTGGGGCCGAGTTGGAGGCGCGCAGGCGCTGCCTGGTTGGTCGGGCGTTGTGCTATCCTTACAATTGATGCCAGCTACCGGCCGGGCTCTCGCCCGCGGCCGGCCAGCGACCAGCACGGTGAGGTGGCCGAGAGGCTGAAGGCGGCGGTTTGCTAAACCGTTGTACGGGCTAAAACCTGTACCCAGGGTTCGAATCCCTGCCTCACCGCCAAACACACAGGAGCCAGGAGTTTTCCTTTTCTAAATCCCTAAATCCCGATCCCTAACTCCTGAATCCTGCCATGACTTCCCCTCGAGTCCGCTTCGCGCCATCACCCACAGGGTATCTGCACGTTGGCGGCGCTCGCACCGCGCTTTTCAACTGGCTGTATGCCAGGCACAACGGTGGCATCTTCGTCCTGCGCATCGAGGACACGGACGTCGAGCGCTCGTCGTGGGAGA
>Ga0209745_1000160_pt1 | contig 37785 bp, 31 predicted proteins | sample BarGraNGADG00312_FD_184495 | JGI IMG/M metagenome (GOLD analysis project Ga0209745, IMG submission 184495) | Arctic peat soil microbial communities from Barrow, Alaska - Barrow Graham LP Ref core NGADG0004-312 (SPAdes) (version 2) | ecosystem: Environmental > Terrestrial > Soil > Wetlands > Peat... | reverse complement strand
GTGATCTCCGTCACCATGATCCTGTCGCAGTCGAAGACGGCATGAGCTATCTGTTCAGCAACGTCAGACGGATCCATGAAATCTGAAGTATCTTTTCCTTTTTTGTCAGCCCAGAAGGGGGTGTTCATTCCTCCGGGATAGACGGCCACAACCCTGCGGCTGGTTCCTTTCAGCTCTGCACGCAATGCTTCGGTAAAGCCGCGTGCACCCCATTTGGCGGCACAGTAAACTGTTTCTGTAGCCCTGCCTATGAGAGCCGATGTTGACATGATATTGATGATCGTCACTTGCTGCTCTTTTGGCGTGATGCTGAGGATGGCAGATGTAAGCAGGATCATGCCGGTCAGGTTTGATCCCAGGATCTCCTCGACGCGCGGTGAGCGGTTACCGGAGGCGTTACCGAATGATCCGGTCCCGGCATTGTTAAAGAGATAATCAACCGTGAAATTGTTCTCTTTCAGAAATCCGCACAGGATGTCAATGTCCTCCTGGCTGGCTATGTCGCAGCGGAAAGGGATGACAATATTTCCTTTCGCAGAGGCTGAAAGATTCTCAACGGCCCTTATGAGTTTACTTTCGTCTCTTCCGGTTATGATGACGTTTCTGCCTCTTTCAAGAGACTGTTCGGCGAGAGCTTTTCCCAACCCGCTTCCCCCTCCGGAGATTACGGTGAAATGGGATTTATCTTTCTTTAGTGTCATGTTGTAAAAATAGAAAAGTTTTGTATCTTTCTTCTGTTCTCGCTGTGATAAAAGCATTTACAGGTACTGCTTTTGTGATTGTATTTAATTTATTGGCGTACGAGGCCTTCCTTTCCTACAGGTCTGGAGGTCTTTGCGAAGAGTATGGAGCAATTGGTTATGAAAAGCGTCCTCACATGTCTATTACTCCGGACCCGAGGAGCTCTTCACCGTCATACCATGCCGCGAACTGCCCGGGGGTGATGCCGCGTTGCTGCCTGTCAAAGATGATAAAATAACCCTCAGCATGCGCAAAGAGACGCGCCCGCTGAAGAGGCTGACGGTACCTGATCCTTACCAGGTAATCGTGCACCTCACCTGTATTCATGGTAAGGTCGGGTCTTATCCAGTGTACCTCCTCAGCCTTGATGAACAAGCCCTTGCGGTGAAGCCCGGGGTGCGACTGGCCCTCACCGACATAAACAATATTACTGCCGGTGTTAGTGCCAAGGACAAAAAGAGGCTCTTTGTAGCCTCCGAGGTTCAGGCCTTTGCGTTGTCCCACAGTGTAGAAGTGCGCACCGTTGTGCTTCCCTGCAGTGAGGCCGTCCCCCGGATTCATAGTGTGCGGCATGGCCATGTCAAAAAGATCCGAATCCGATATTCCTTCATCAGGGAGACCATCAGGCCAGCTCATGAAAGAATGGTCGGACGGAATGATAATGACCCTGCCTTTCTTCGCTTCAAGCTTCTGTTGCAGGAATACCGGCAGGTCTACCTTGCCGACAAAGCAGATGCCCTGAGAGTCCTTGCGGTCAGCAGTGGCAAGACCAAGATCAACGGCTATCTTCCTCACTTCAGGTTTGGTAAGTACACCAACGGGAAAAAGAACATTACCGAGCTGTCCCTGGCTCACCTGGCACAGGAAGTAACTCTGGTCCTTGTTTCGGTCAACGCCTGCCAGAAGCCGTGTGACACTATTTCCGGCAATATCGATGACTTCTGTGCGGCAATAGTGACCAGTAGCGATATGATCAGCTCCGTCCTTCAGGGCTTCAAGGACAAAAGAATCAAACTTTATCTCACGGTTGCAGAGCACATCGGGATTGGGAGTACGGCCACGGGCATATTCACTGAACATGTAATCGACGACTCTTGTACGGTACTCCTCGCTGAGATCTACAGTCCTGAGCTTTATCTTCAGTTTCTTTGCAACCATTTCCGCAAAGGTTATATCCTCGTCAAAAGGACATTCGCCTTTCAGCAGACCGCGGTTATCGTGCCAGTTGATCATAAAGATCCCTTCTACCTCATATCCCTGTTCTTTAAGAAGCCAAGCGGCCACGCTGGAGTCAACCCCGCCCGACAGACCAACTACAACCTTCTTTTTCACGCCGCAAAGGTAGCTCTAAACTCAATATGTTGAAAACTCCTGCAGTGAACAGGGCAGACATGGCTGAATTTTTATTATTTTTCAAAAGATGAAAGCTTCAGGTAAGTTATTGAGATACAGTGCGTCAGCAGGATCCGGCAAGACCCATGCCCTGACAGGCTTTTATCTTTCCCGCGTTCTTATTGATCCCGGAGCCTACCGCCGCATCCTGGCCGTGACTTTTACAAACAGTGCCGCAGCCGAGATGAAGAGCCGTATCCTCTCGCGTCTGGATACACTGAGTTCAAATGAGGCAGGTACGGAAGTTGAGAGAAATGAATTTGTGACTTACCTCTGCGAATACTTTCCTGACCTGTATCCTGATCCGGAAAAGGCAATGCTGGCAGTAAGAAAAAATGCACCTCTGGCTCTGAAGAACATACTGCAGGATTATTCGCGCTTCACTGTAGGTACAATTGATTCATTCTTTCAGAGGGTGATAAGAGCGTTTGCACGCGAGATCGAGATCCCCGCAGGGTATGAGATTGAACTGGAGCATGACGCTCTTTTATCGGATGCTGTTGACAACCTTCTTTCAGAGGTAGCTACCGACAGCAGGCTAAGAAGCTGGATCTCATCATACGTCGCTTCCCGTCTTGATGATAACAAAGGCTGGGACATACGCCGGGAGATAATGGAAGTTGCTGAACAGATATTCGGCGAGAACTTCAGGCAACTGAGTTCAGAGGACAAAAAAGCGATCAGCGATTATGAAATACTTAATGATTATACAGAAAAGATTTTCAGGATCAAGAAGGGGTTTGAGTCTGAGCTCAGATCGCTCGCAGAAAGAGGGGTGAAGATCTGTGAGGGCTGCGGATTATCGCCTGACGACTTCCTCTCGAAAACAAAAGGCGGTATCGGAGAGATGATGAGGAGATACTCTGAAGGTATTGTAAAAACGCCGGGCAGCGCATGGGGAAAAGCAGCAGGAGATGGCAAATACTTATCGGCAGGAGCTCCGCTGCCTGTGGTAAAAGCACTTCAGGAGGCATTAAGCAAAGGTCTCGGAGATACTGTAATGGCTATTTCATCGTTGTTTGAGAGCAGGTACACGCTGTACGTCTCAGCACTGGTGCAGGTCAGGACCATACATGTCATGGGCATCCTGGGTGCGATCAGCCATAGAGTGCGAGTCCTGGCTCAGGATCAAAACATATTCCTTCTTTCTGACTCCGGGGAGTTGATAAACAAGCTGATAGCTGATGATGACACCCCATTCATTTATGAGAAGATCGGGACAGCCTATGATCATTTTGTAATTGACGAGTTTCAGGACACCTCGCAGATACAATGGAACAACTTCAGGCCACTTATTTCTGAGACGCTGTCACGTGGCAAGGACAATCTTGTTGTGGGAGACGTCAAACAGTCAATTTATCGCTGGCGTAACAGCGACTGGCGAATTATTCATTCGGATGTGGCCCGTGTCTTCGGTGATGAAACGGTGAGAACAATTCCGCTGAGCAAAAACTATCGGAGCCGGAAAAACATCATAAAGTTCAATAACCTGATATTCGCACCCGGAGCCATTCCTTCATTGTGCGATACGAGACTTAATTATGACAGACTTAAGATCAGTGACATTTTTGGCGGATCTGTTCAGGAAGGAACGGTTGAAAAACCGGGTGGCCTGGTAAAGGTGTCCCTTTACAGAAAATCAGAGGAAGAAGGCTGGCGGGAGAAGGTATTGAAGGATATTCCTGCACTGATTGAAGACCTGCAGGATAATCAATACAAGGCCAGCGATATTTTATTCCTCTGCCGTACCAACGAAGAGGGCAAGAGCATTATAAGCAGCATTCTTGAGTACAGCGCGTCATGTCCTCCGGATAAACTTGCACGGTACAATTTCGAAGTGACCTCCGGAGAATCACTGTATCTTGAACGCAATCCTGCGGTCACTCTTCTTCTTTCGTGCCTTCGTTATCTGGTTGATCCTTCCAGCCGGATCAACAGGAGCCAGATGGTCAGGTCATTTATTCTGGCCACAAACGGGAAAGAAGAGTCTGTCTATGCCGGTGACGGTGTATTCGTCACTGAAAGCCCACTGCCGGAAGGCTGGGAGGAGGCTCTCAACGGGTTCAGGAACGCATCACTGTTCAGCGCCACTGAAAACATGATCCGTTATTTCAGTCTCGGATGTCACAGTGAGAACGTGGCTTATTTAAGCTCTTTTCAGGACCTGGTGTTACAGTACTCCGGTCGTTACAGTTCTGATATATCGTCATTTGTATCATGGTGGGAGAGTGACGGATACAAAAGTACCCTGGGGCAATCAGACCGCCAGGAGGCGATGCGGGTGATGACCATTCACAAGGCCAAGGGCCTACAGAGCAGGGTAGTGATCGTACCGTTTGTCTCATGGGACTTTTCAAAGAGAGGCTACAACCGCCCTCTGCTTTGGGTCACAGACGTGCCGGATGCTTTTGCCCCCATGCCTGTAGTACTTCCGGAGCTGAACAACCGCCTTGACGAATCGCTCTTTGCCGGACAGGCAAAAATGGAAAGAGCATCGGAGTGGCTTGACGGTGTCAACCTGCTTTACGTCGCTTTCACGCGTGCAATAGATGCACTTTATATAATGGCGCCGGAGGTCATCAGGGCGTCGGCCAGCGGTGGCAATGCTGACAGCATTCTGAACGAAGCTCTGAATAACCTGCCTGAAGATTTTACCTGGCATGAAACAGAGACAGTCAGGCAGTTTGTATATGGTGCGTTGCCTGCCGCACCTGAGACGGTAAAAGAGGATGCCATGACAATGAAAGAATATTGTGTCTCAGAGCTTCGCGGAACTATGAGACTCAGAACGGGCGGCGCCCTCCCGCTCGATGAGCTGAAGCTTGCCGAGCCCGGCGGAAGAGCCTATGGCATCATGATGCACGAGCTGCTTGGCAGGATTAAAACCACAGCTGATATTGACAGTGCAGCAGCGTATGTCTGTGACGCCGGACTTCTTCCTCTGTCACAGAGAGAGCTGATAACCTCAAGGATCAGATCCATGCTCTCATCCGATAAGGTAAGAGAGTGGTTCGACGGCTCTTCCGCCGTGAAGACTGAGGCTACCATCATACTGCCTTCAGGCGCCGCCCGCCGCCCCGACAGGGTTATGATAAAAGACAAAAGTGTCATTGTTGTAGACTATAAATCCGGGGAACCTTCAGACCGTTACAGGCGCCAGGCTGCCGGATACCGTGAATTGCTGAAGCAGATGGGGTACGAGAGCGTAAAGTCGTGGCTGTGGTATGTTGAAAAGGACATAATCGAGGAGGTATGAAGGGGAAGAACCAGAACAACACCGGGGCTAAACGAAGGTATAATTCCTACACCGAATGGTTCAACACTCTTTTTGGTAAGAGGGTTCAGAAAGTCAGCATCAATGCCGGCTTTACCTGTCCCAACCGTGACGGCACGCTGGGCTTGGGGGGGTGTACTTACTGCAACAATGAGGCCTTCATTCCGGGCTATTGTACACCTGACATAAGTGTGACAGAACAGATTCAAAGAGGGATTGCGTTCCATCAAAGGCGCTATCGCCGTGCCGAGAGTTATCTGGCATATTTTCAAGCTTATACAAATACATATTCGGACATTGGAACACTGAAAGCATTATATGATGAAGCACTGAGTTATCCGGGTGTTCTTGGTCTCGTCATCGGCACACGTCCGGATTGTATAGACAATGACCTGCTCGATTATCTTGCTGAGGTTTCACGTGATTACTTTGTCATGGTTGAGTATGGATTAGAATCGACCGATGATAAGGTTCTCAAACATATAAACAGGGGTCACGATTTCGCTTCAGGTGTCAGGGCTGTTACTGAGACGGCGGAGAAAGGTATCTACACCGGTGCCCACTTCATCTTCGGACTCCCGGGAGAGAGCCGTGAACACATCATTGACAGCTCTGCCGTGATCTCCGCTCTTCCTCTGAGCTCACTCAAGATACGACAGCTGCAGCTTGTCAAAGGAACCCTCATGGCCGAAGAGTACCGGGACAATCCGGCCATCTTCGATTTGTATACGCTTGAAGAATACCTTGACCTTGTAGTGGCATTCTGTGAGAGAATCAGTCCTTCACTTATGATAGAACGCATCAGCGGTGAGGCCCCGCCAGGCATGCTTGATGATCCTCGTGACTGGCATATGCGCAGCAACGAGATCTTCAGGCTTTTTGAAGAAAGGCTTGAGAAAAAGGATACATGGCAGGGCAGACTTTACAATAAATAACGGAAGATGGATTTCCTCGATAAAGTGGCGCATAAGCTCCGTGAGAATTATGGCGATGAGATGGACAGACAGATAGTCGTTCTGCCCAGCCGAAGGGCAGGACTTTACCTGTCCAGGTTCATTGCACGTCTCTGCGATAAGCCCCAGTGGTCACCCATGATGCTGACGGTAAACGAGTTATTTAATTCATTCTCTTCCTTCAGACAGGCAGATACGGAAACCCTGATATTTGAGCTTTACGGCATTTACAAAACGAAGTTCACCCCCGTGATGAGCTTCGATGATTTCTGGTCATGGGGCGAGATCATCATTAACGACTTTAATGATATCGACCTATACCTTGCAGATGCGCAAAAGTTATACACCAACATTTCCGACCTGAAGGAGATAGACACAAAATTCGGCGGTCTGACCGATGAACAGACAGAGATAATCAGGGGCTTCTGGACATCGTTCACTCCCGGTTCGGCTGACAGTGAAGCCCGCTCCAGGTTTCAGTCTGTCTGGCAGAAGCTTGCCCCGCTTTATGATGAGTTCAGGAGTGCGATGAGAGCGCGCGGCCAGGCAGGCGATGGTATGCTTTGCCGGGAGGTGGCTGAGCAGGCATTAAAAGAGAGCCTTGTTGTGCCTGCGGGAATGACCTGGCATATAGTAGGGCTTAACGCTCTTAATAACTGCGAGAAAGCTCTTTTTAAATACCTCAAAAGCAAAGGACAGGCGAAGTTCTACTGGGATGACGATCATTTTTTTATGGACGACAGCGACCATAAAGCAGCTGTCTTCATGAAGGAAAACCTGAAGATTTTCGGCGACGAGCTGGAAAAGAGTGCGGGTGAAGTCACCCCCATCCCACAGGGACGATGGACTGTAATCGATACGCCATCTGATACTGCCCAGGCAAGGATGCTGGGGCAGATTATTGAAGGTTCGGATATTGATATGACAGGTGACCTGACAGACACTGCTATCATCCTTGCCGATGAAAAGTTGTTGCTTCCCGTTCTGACGTCACTTCCCCAGTCCATCGAGGAGGTAAACGTCACCATGGGTCATCCCTTCCGCTTCACCTCGCTATATTCATTCCTCAGGCAGCTGATGGCGCTTATCCGTTCATCCCGGGTGAGTAACGGCAAAACCTCATTCAGGAGTGAAGAGGTGATAACACTGTTGAGACACCAGTATTTCGTTCTCCTGGAAGGTAACGAAGGTGAGAAGATCGTCACAGATATCATTTCAGGAAACATAATAAGGGTTGATGCAGAACGCCTTGTATCTCGTCTTCCACTGAAGAAGCTTTTCACTGTACCTTCTGAAGGTGCCGGCCTGCCTGATCACCTTGTCTCGGTCATGGAGATGATCGAGACCGCCACCTTTAAGGCGCAGGAGGCCGGCAAGGGGTTGAGCATCGACCGTGAGTATCTCAGGATGGCAATGAATGCGACAGGCATGCTTGCCAACCTGATGCATTCCTATAAACTTGACCTCAGGGTAGATACCTGCATCAGATTACTTGACAGGATCTTCAGGAAGCTTAAAGTGCCATTCTCAGGCGAGCCTTTGAGAGGCATCCAGGTCATGGGGGCACTTGAAACGCGGGCCCTCGAGTTCAGCAATATCATTTTCCTTTCCCTGAATGAGGGTATCTTCCCCGGATCATCGTACGACAACACATTTATTCCCTATAACATAAGGAGAGCCTTCGGTCTTCCGACAGTCAACGAGCATGAGTCAATTTATTCATATCATTTCTTCAGGCTTCTTCGTAAGCCCCGACAGGGATGGTTTATGTACAATTCTACAATACAAGGACTCGTATCTGGTGAAATGAGCCGTTACCTGGTGCAGATGAAGTACAGCAAGAAATTCTCTCCGGAGTTCCGGACAGTGCATATCACCGTCGGACGAAGCAGAATGATCGCTGAAAGACTTCCCAAGCTAAAAGAACATAACAGCGTGCTCCTCGGTCTTTATGCGACAGGCGGAGAGAGTGAGAAATATCTCTCGCCAAGCGCTGTCAACACATGGGTAAACTGCCGTATGCGTTTTTATTACAGGTATGTATGCGGAATGCCTGAAGAAGAGATACTTGAAAAAGACATTGACCAGCGAAGGTTTGGCAATATCCTCCACGAAACTCTGAGCAGGCTTTACGAGTCGGTTAAGGGAACCGTGAATACATGCTCAAGGATAAAAATGATGTATGCAGACAAGGAACTGATCAGGAACATAATAATTTCAACGGCCTTATCTGAAATGAATTGGGATGAAGACACGCTCATGGCCGGTAAGGGTGTAATAATTATCGACGTGCTTGAGAGATATGTCAGTGATCTGCTGAAATATGATTCTGGTGTTTCTGACCTTGTCCTGTTGAACCTGGAGGATAACTTCCACGGAACGCAGAATATCTCTTCAACTTCGGGCAAGGTGACCGTCAGGATAGGAGGAAGAGCTGACAGGGTCGACAGCACTGCAGGTGCAATAAGGGTGGTCGATTACAAGACCGGCACTCCAAAGAAAGATACCATGAACCCTGATGACATCTTTAATGAGGAGAAGGAAAAAAGAAACGACGCACTCTTGCAGGCTATGCTTTATTGTCATCTTATCCGTGAAAGCCATCCGGGCAAATTGGTGATACCTGCAGTGTACTGGGTACAGCAGATATCATCTGATGCATACTCTCCTTATGCCTCTGTTGACGGACTTGACGGCCCGGGTGCCGATGCACGTGCCTGGAATGAAGTAATGAGGAAGTTTGCGGAGGGGCTTTCCGTGACTGTCAACCGTATCTTCTCGGAAAGTGAGGATTATATCATGACAGACTTTGTAAGGAGGTGCACCTGGTGTCCTTACAGAATGCTATGCGGCAGATAATTATTAACCGATCAGGAATTACTTTTCTATCTCGCGCTGCAGGGTTGCCATGCGTATGGCTGTGACTGCCGCTTCAATACCTTTGTTCCCGTGTTTGCCGCCTGCCCTCTCAAGAGCCTGCAGATGGTTCAGTGTGGTGAGAATACCAAAAATGAATGGAATGTTATAGTCGAGGTTAAGCTCGGTTATTCCATGTGTCACTCCCTGGCAGATATAAGTGAAGTGAGGTGTTTCTCCCTGTATCACACAACCCAGGCAGATGACACCGTCAAGGTCATCATATTCTGCAAGCCATTGGGCTGCCACAGTGATTTCAAAAGTTCCGGGAACATGCTTTACTACAATATCTTCAGCAATGACGCCATGATGTCTGAGGGTAGCCTCTGCGCCGGCAAGAAGGGCATGAGTAACCTCCGGATTCCAGTCGGCCACTACAATGCCAAACCTCATCCCCGATGCATCAGGGACCTTGGAAGAGTCATATTCAGAAAGGTTCCGGGTTGCCAATGCTTAGTCTATATGCATTTTTACTCTGGCAATATATTTGTCAATACTTCTTCCCTCGGTGCTTTCAGAGTATTTATCCTGAATCTTTTCATATAGTTGAAGAGCCTCTGCAAACTTTCCGGTACTCTCATAGATCATCCCGGCCTTCATGAGGTAGATTGGGGTATGGAAAGAGTTGTCAGCCATATCCGCGGCCTCAAGATAATATTTGATGCCTTCGTCAGTATTACCCATCTCGATATTGGCGTCACCTATGAGTCCCCTGGCCTCGGGTGCCAGTACCTCGTCCTTAAGTGTATATTTTTTAAGATAACCTATAGCTTCCTCAAACTGACCCAGATGTACCAGGCATGCACCTGCATAGAAGTTGGCCAGCTTGCCTGATTTTGTCATCTTGTATTGATCGGAAATATCGATGAACCCCAGATTATTGCCATCGCCGTTAAGCGCAAGCTTAAGCGAATCCTGTGAAAAATACTGTTCGGCCATGAACATCTGGCTCTCGGCTTCATCGTTCTTCTTTCCTGTATACATCTTCAACAGCCAGAAGATGCCGACGACTACAACAATGCCTATCAGTGCGTAGAGAAGTGGTCTATAATTTTGTTCAAGGAACTGTTCGGTTTTGGTCAGTGTCTGTTCAACATTCTCTATACCTTTTCCGGTCTCTTTTTTCTTACTCATATCAATGTTCTCAGTTACAGGTCAAAAAATAACTTCGCAAAAGTAGTATTTATCGTCTTATTTTAAAACAAATGCTTAAAAAAATGCTGGCGTCTTAGAGTCGCTCTTCTTAATCCTCAGCGTGGTTGTTGCAGCCGTTTCTTTTCTTAACTTTGGAACCTTGTTAACTGAAGAGGGAATATGCATCTTGCCAGGATAGAGCTCACCAACTTTAAGAACTATGAAGGAGTGTCACTCGATTTTTCACCCGGGTTCAATTGTTTTGTCGGTAATAATGGCGTGGGCAAGACTAACATTCTCGATGCAGTACATTACCTGTCCCTTACAAAGAGTTTTTTCAACAATTCCGACTCTCTCAGTATAAGATATGGAGAAGATTATTTTATCCTGAAAGGCCTTTTTGAGAAAGATGGAAGTCAGGATGAACTTTTCTGCGCTTTCCAGAAGCAGAAGCAGAAGGTCTTCAAGCTCAACGGCAAGGAATATCCAAGAATGTCGGATCATGTAGGCAGGTACCCGGTGGTAATGCTTTCTCCGGCAGACAGCACACTCATTACAGGAGGCAGCGACGAGAGACGCCGTTTCCTGAATATGATCATAAGCCAGTATGATCCGGCTTACCTTGAGTCACACATGCGTTATAATAAGGCGCTCATGCAGAGGAACAGGGTCATCAGGGAAGGAGGCCCTGATGCTGACAGCATGCTGGAGATCTATGATGAGCAGATGGTACCTGAAGCTGATGTCATTTACAGGGCGCGGCAGGCACTAACTGAAAACCTCACGCCGCTCTTCTCATCATATTATGAAAAGATATCAGGCAGTGCTGAAGAGGTGAGCATCAGGTACCGTACACATCTCGGCGGTGAGGACTATGCCGGACAGCTCGCTTCCTCACGCGGGAGAGACTATGCAATGCAATTCACCACCATGGGAATACACCGTGACGACCTGATTTTTGAAATCGACGGTCATCCGGCAAAAACAACCGCAAGCCAGGGTCAGCAAAAATCATTCATCGTGGCACTCAAGCTGGCAAAATTCGGTTTGATAAGCAGGATGAACGGCTTTGCGCCGGCACTCCTCCTTGATGACATCTTTGATAAATTTGACCAGACCAGGGTGGAGGAGATTATAAGACTGGTGGGTTCGGGTGAGTTCGGGCAGGTATTTATCACTGACACCCAGCAGGACCGAATCCACCGCATCCTTGATAATTCAGGGGTGGATTTCAGACTTTACCGTATTGGTCGAAAAGGGATTGAAGAGGAGATAACAAACGGGACAAAATGAATCCATGCGCAGGAACAAGACCATATCGATTAAGGAAGCACTGGAAGATCTTATCAGGGAATACAACCTCGAGCCAAAGTTAAAGGAGGCGTCGACGATAAAAATATGGGACGGTATCACCGGCAAGGCCATTGCTCAACGCACAAAAAGAATTTATATAAAGGATGGGGTTCTTCATATTTACCTTACTTCCTCTGTGGTTAAAAATGAGCTGATGATGCTTCGCGAATCACTTCGCAGTCAGATTAACAGCAAAGCCGGGGAAGAGGTAGTAAGGGATATAATCATCCACTGATCACGAGACCGAATACTCGCCTTCTCTGATCACGATTTTCCTGTTGTGACCCCGGGTGGCGACGAAATCAAAGGTTTTACCATAACAATGAAGCGTTGCAGTACCATCAAAAAGAGTTATTGATACTTCAGCGACAGGATCGTTGTGAATAAGCCCGTCTGCCATCAGGAAAGCTTTCTCAGAACCATCACCACGTCCGAAATTCCATACCTCATCAGGCTGCGCCATCCGGCCATCGTCATAAACTGACTTGTTTTTCAGCTTATCAACGATCTCATAAATCTCCTCCGGTGATTTGCCACCCAGGTGAGCGTGACACACGGGATTACGTTCAATAGCCGCCTTGATAAAAGGCCTCCAGTCAGTATGTGCCATATCACGGAACGCATATAACGAAAGCAGCGCCATCTCCGACTGGCTTGCCAACGCCCTTACTTTCCTGATTATATCTTCACGGCTGTCAGTGATAAGGATGTCAGGATAAACCTCACTTTCGAAATCCTTATCAGGTGAGGGAAGCTGAGGTTCAGTGATTGTGAATTCCCTGATATCGATGAACATTTTCCTGACACAATCAGTGTACTCGGTGTTGAAAGTATTTAAGAAGTCATTTTCAATTTCCTGAAGGTCATGACCCCTGTGCTTCCTGAGAAAGGTTTCAACGTCATTAAGCATGATCTTTCCGGGAACAATGTCAGGGAAGAATTCTTCTCCGTCAATTTCTTCGAGCAATTTATTTCGCGTATCATCATTCACACTCCATTTTGATGAGTGTTCATATTCAAACAGCTTATCAAGCGGGATATAATAGTTGCTACCTGCTTCAATGTGATGATACTGGAAAAGGCATTTATATACTGATTTGAATCTCAGGAAGTTAATAAAAACAGCAGGAGTCAGCGGCGTTTTGACAAACTCATTCAGTTTCTCAGAAAAGCCTAGGTAATCGTTTCTGTTAATCGTAGCCTTTTTGTAAACCGTATGGATGTAACCGGTGATGTGTGATACTATCGTCACCTTCTCGTTCTCAAGCGCCCTTCTGGCTTTTTCTGAGAGTGATGTCCCGTTGAACCACATGTTTTTTGTCAGGATACGGCGGTTGTTTGTCAGCAGTCCGTCTTTTTCAGTTATATAATTCTGCGAATGAAGCGGTGTTGCCATCATGAAGATCTTTTCCAGAGGTATTTCTCCAATGACGAACATTGCAGCGGCATAAAGAGCGGCGAGGCTCACACACTCACCTGCACCGGTTGAGAAATGCTGCTTGTATCTGAAGGCTGTCATTGCCTCAACAGTCTCCGTCTTCCAGTACGGTATTATTGATGAATCATACTTATCGAGACCAAAATGCCTGCGGATGTCGATACTGAAGTAATACTTGTCGCCCTCATATCCGAACAGAGCATTGGATTGCTTAAGCACCTCAATGTCGAAGAAATCACTGAATCTGGCGGTCTCTTTCTCCTTTTCTGTCAGTCCCCAGGTCTCAAGATCGAGATTAAATACATAATTATCAATTATATACTGCTTAATACGGTTAGCCTTACTGATGAAGTTCTTTTTGTGCATATCCCTGAACCAGGGGTCATCCTTCCATCGCCATAGTACTGGCGACATGATGTCAGCAATCACAAGCGGGTAAAAAAGCTCAGGAAATATGAAGATCTCCATATCTGAGAGAGTGTATGCTGAAGAATACTTCTCAAGCGTTTTTTTATCTGAGAAATCAGGATAAAGAGCAGTAGTCATGTAATTTTCTTAGCAGAACAATCTTATTCAGGTTTTGTTTCCGGGAAGATGGCAGCAGATCAGTACAGCTCAATTGAAGAGAAGAAGAATTTTGTCTCCCTCTCTGCATTTTCGTCTGAGTCAGAACCATGAACGGCATTCATCTGAATGTCGGTGGCAAATTCGGCCCTGACAGTTCCAGGCTCAGCCTTTGCAGGGTCAGTATTGCCAATCAGTTTTCGGAACTGCTCAACAGCATTATCGTGCCTGAGCACCATCACAACAACAGGGCCTGATGTCATGAATTCGACAAGTGCCTGGTAGAAGCCTCGTTCACGATGCACGGCATAGAACTCTTCCGCCTGCTCACGGGTGAGACGCAACATCCTCATTGCAGCGATCTCAAAACCGGCTGCATTGATCATTGAGAGAATGGGGCCTGTCTTACCTGATCTTACTGCATCAGGCTTAATTATCGAAAAGGTGTAATTGTCTATCATAATTGCAATATAATCGGGTTAAATCTGTTGATTTATTATAGCCATATTATTTTTCTTAACTTTGTCGCCTTTATAAGATAACAAAGTGCCAGACTTCGGTAAATATACAAAAGAATTAAGGAAGCTGATTGATGATGCAAATCATATAATGCTGATCTGCCATATCAATCCCGATGGTGATGCTATCGGTGCTATGCTGGGTCTGAGGAGGTGGATCCTTTCACTGGGTAAAAATGCGGAAATGATATCTCCCAACGCCCTGCAGAAGTTTCTTCTCTGGATGAATGATGTCGACAAAGTCGTCGACTTTCATCATAACATAGAGGAAGGCACGAAGCTGATCAGCGAAGCGGACCTTATTATAATGGTCGATTTCAATTCGACTTCAAGAATGGGAAAGGCTGAACAGCTGGTACTTTCGTCAAATGCACGGAAGGTGATGATAGACCATCACCCTGACCCGGGTACATTTACTGATATGAAGATCTCTGACGTCAGCAGAAGCTCAACCTCTGAGCTTGTTTATTTTCTGGTCAATGCCATGGAGGGGAAAGAGTTTAACGACGCTGAGTTCATAACAGCAGTATATGTAGGTATAATAACTGATACCGGCAATTTTGAGCATGGATATTATACCGGTGATACAATGCGTACTGTAGGCCACCTGCTTGACATGGGGGTTAATAAAGAGAAGATATACAATCATATATTCAGCAATTTCTCCCCGGACCGTATCCGCCTAAAGGGTTTTGCCCTTCATTCCCGTATGGTAGTCCATCAGGACCTGCATACGGCATACATCTGGCTGACGAAGGAGGATCTTGAGAGATTTAACCATGTCAAGGGCGATACAGAGGGATTTGCCAACGTGCTTCTTACCATAAAGGGGATCGTCCTTTCAGTCCTTTTTGTTGAGCGCACAGGGTTTGTCAAGATGTCTCTCAGATCGAAGGGAAGCTTTAATGCAAATGTGCTGTCGCGCCAGTGTTTTAACGGAGGCGGGCATCGGAATGCCGCCGGCGGTGAGATGAAGGGAACCATACATGATGTGGTGCAACACTTCGAAAACACTCTGCCTTCCTACAGAAAAGAGCTTGATGATGCAGCCACGGAAATGGCAATATGAAGGCTTCAATACCTATATTAATTCTTTTTATCGCGACTGGCTGTCTTAACAAACCGGACAACAGGAGTTCTTCAAGGCCAGCTCCGGAGACTGATCTTATTGAGTTCAACAAGTCTCTCATCTCCAGCGACCGCGAAATGATCACTGACTATATCAGCAAGACCAGCCTTAGTTTCAGGGAGACGGAGACCGGACTGTGGTACAGTGTAGTTGAAAAGGGAAGGGGAGAAGCTATAAAGACGGGTGATAAAGTCACTTACGATTTTGAGTGCAGCCTGATCAATGGTAATCCTTGCTACAGTGGTTCAAATTCACTCAGAGTGGGGTATGAAGGGGTGGAAAGGGGAGTGACAGAGGGGATCCAGCTGATGAAGACCGGCAGCGATTACATCTTCATCATACCTCCTTACCTGGCTCACGGAATAACAGGTGACGGAGGGAAAATACCGGGAAGATCCATACTGATATACAGGATTAGAATAAAGGAAGTAATTTAGTTTGGAACGAAATTTGTAGAAGATCGGAATATGATCAAAACTTCCATGAGAGATAAAATTAATGCAGCACTTCTTGTAGGCCTTGCTGTTATAGCCGTTTCGTGCAACCCGTCAAAGAAATATGAGGAAGAGGAGAAGAGCATTATAGCTGACTATGTTGCGGATAATAATATCACAGTTACCCCTGATAAACATGGTTTGTATTATATTGAACTTGTGCCTGGCAGCGGAGAATACATTGAGACAAGCGACTCCGTCGGTGTCCATTATAAACTGATGTTCCTAGACGGAAATGAGATAGATTCAAACCTTGCGCCGACTGTTCCTTTCAGATTCAGGGTTGGATCATATGTTATCGATGGCTGGTCAATTGGTCTTACTTATATGCAGTTGGGAACAAAAGCCAAGTTGCTGATACCATCCAGACTTGGCTACGGTAGCAGCGGATACTCCGTGTATGACCCTCTCTATGGTTATAGAACCATCATACCAGGCTATTCTCCACTTCTTTTTGAGATAGAAGTAGTTGAGCTCATTAAAGCCAGGAAATAACAAGCTTTGTTTCTGCGGAAAGTGCCGGGATACCCATTTTGGGTGTCTTTGCGTTATTTTATTATCACCTGATCCCCCGTCAGGGTTACCAGCCTGAGTGCTTCTGTGTATTTCGCCCACGGGCCGTTAATAAACTCATCAATACTTGTATTTGCTTGTGCAAGGGCAGCCCCGGCATCGGCATAATTCTTCTCTTCCTGCTGCGACAGCGACCCCGTTGTCATCATCAGGGACCGGTAACCATTGATCTTTGAGATCAATCCGTCAGGTTTCCTGTCCAGGGCTTCTTCAAGCTTTTTAAGCTCCTCTTTGACAATATTATGTGTGCCTGAGACTGCTTCGGCGAACGAAGGTGATTTTGCAATTAACTCATCACCCTTTGCCACACTCTCTTTTATCTCTTTCACGGTTTTCAGTTTCTCATTCAGATCATTAACGCGCAAAGAAAACGCTTCAGCTGTCTCTATGTTTTTCCTCATTGCATCGAAGTCCTGCCCGGCCATGCGCGGATCAGGTTTAATGGTCACCCTGGTCTCAGCCGTGGCCTCACCTCTTTTCAGTATGACACTATAGGTGCCTGGCAGGGAGATGCCTCCGAAATGCCTTGAATATCTGCCCCTCCGGTCCTGAGGCGGCTCGGTGATATTAGTTGCCTGAGGTAACGGATTACGATCAAAACCCCAGATGAACCGGTTAAATCCTTTCGTCGCATCAACATCTGTCGACCGGATTGTTTTTCCGTCACCGTCCTTAATCTCCACTGCAACTTTACCGGTATCTTCAGAAGCAAAGAATGAGATCATAGCTCCCCGCTCACGGTTGTCACCCATGAATGTTGCATCACCGGAGAAGTAATACCCCGGAAGGTTTTTTGCTGAGGCAAGATAAGCATCCGGTGCTTCAAAAGCGGTCAGTTTGCTTGACAGGAGTCTGGTGCCCTGGATCGCCAGCGCCCGAAGAGGGCGTATGTCATCAAGCACCCAGAGTCCACGACCGAAGGTGCCGATAATGAGATCGTTCTCGCGAGGCTGAATGGCCAGGTCATATGTTGAAACGGTCGGATAACCGCTGGTCCATTTGTTCCAGGCTTCGCCGCCGTTGAATGAGACATAAAGACTATATTCTGTGCCTGCAAACATCAGTCGCGGCTCAATGGGATCCTGTATAAAGCACAGCACATATCCCCGGACATCTGTGTCATCAATGATCCTTTTCCAGCTTTTGCCTGAGTCTTTTGTCTGATAAAGGTAAGCTGCGTTGTCTCCCTGCCGGTAATCGTTCACCACCACAAAGGCTTCTTTTGGGTCATAGAGCGAGGCAGTGATCTGCGGTATCCAGGCATTGCGTGGCAATCCCTTAATATTCTGTGCGGTGTTCTTCCATGTCTTTCCGCCGTCATCAGTAAGCTGTATCAGGCCGTCATCAGTGCCTGCCCAGATGAGGTCACGTTTAAGCGGGCTGGGGGCAATGGTTAAGATGGTACAGTGATTCTCCGCTCCTGTGTTCTCAGGTGTTATGCCTCCGCTTTTGTCCTGTTTTTGCTTCTCGGGGTCATTGGTTGTGAGATCAGGCGAAATCTTTGTCCACGAGCTGCCCCTGTCTATGCTCTTATGAATGAACTGGCTCCCGAAATAGATAGTGTTATTATCAAAAGGATCCTGCGCCAGTGCTGCGTTCCAGTTAAACCTCAGCTTCTCGCTCCCTTCAGGAGCCGGTCTTATGTTCTTTGACCATCCTGTCTGAACATCAAACAGCCTTAAAGAGCCTTCCTGAGATTGAGCGTAGCAATATCTGGCGTCACCGGGAACCGGCATCGCGTCAAATCCGTCGCCGCCGGAGAGAAAATCATACATCTCATTGATTATCGGGCCATTATACCAGGCGTAGGCCGGGCCGCGCCATGAGCCGTTATCCTGAAGCCCTCCGTAGATATTATAAGGAATTTCGTTGTCGACATTAATATGATAGAACTGGCCGAGCGGCAGGTTACCAACATGCCGCCATTTTTCACCCTTATCGTAGCTTATCGCCATGCCTCCGTCGTTGCCGTCCAGCATACGGTCCGGATTAACCGTGTCAATAAACCAAGCATGATGATCGGGGTGTATTGACGATGCAATTTCTTTATCAAAAGTGAGTCCTCCGTCTTCACTCACATTAACCCCTGAATAAAGGGTATAAATCCTGTTCTCATTCTTCGGATCGACATATATCTCAGCATAGTAGAAAGGCCTCGTTCCAATATTCTCTTCACCTCTTTTCTCCCACTTTACACCTCCGTCAGTAGACCTGTAAATAGCGGAAGGTTTTGATTCGACATAGGCATATACATATTCGGGGTTGGAAGCTGCTATGGCCAGGCCTATCCGGCCCTTTTCCCGGGGAAGTCCAGCGGTGATCTCGGTGAACGTGCTGCCTCCGTCTCGTGTAAGCCATAACCCTGACCCTTCTGAAGACGAGGTGAAGAACCATGGCCAGCGCTGATGAGACCACATGGCAACAAATATCTTACCTGGATTTTCGGGATCCATCACCATGTCTGCAACGCCTGAAGTTTCATTCGTAAATAAAACCTGTTTCCATGTCGCGCCACCATCGGAGGACCGATAGAGGCCTCTCTCCATATGCGGAGCCCAGGGACTGCCTAAAGCACCGGCATAGATAATATCAGTATTGACAGGGTCAATCAATATCCTGTGAATATAACGTGTGAGCTCGAGGCCCATGCACTTCCATGTAAGTCCGCCGTCAATGCTCTTATAAATACCGTAACCGGCAGTGACGCTGTTGCGTGGATTGCCCTCTCCTGTTCCTGCCCAGATTATATCTGGCCGGAGAGGGTCAATGGCAAGGGCACCAATTGATGCCACTGCCTCATTGTCAAAGACAGGAAAAAAGGTAGTACCTGCATTTACGGTCTTCCAGAGACCGCCTGAAGCCGTTCCTACATAAAAGACGTTCTCATTCCTCGGATCAACGGCAAAAGCAGTGACCCTGCCGCTCATACCTCCGGGACCAACATTTCTCGGTTTGATGCCGTTAAAAAGGGACATGTCTGCCTTCTGTGCTGTCAGAAGAGATGTAACCATAATAATTAAAGCTGATAGAATAGTTTTTCTGAACATCATAATAATTCTTTTGCCACACACAAATTAAACAATAAAATCAGATGACAGGGGAGGTGATTAGTGTTAATAAATATTATTTCTCTCAGGCCAGGAGCAGAAAAACCACGAGCCGTTTGTCAAGCCTGGGTCTGTCACTCAGCCATAAGGATACCGGCATGGTCCTGATATCTTCTGTCTCAAGTGTAATATCAGCTGCTATGCAAAGTCTTGTTGACGGCTTGCATACTGCAAGAATATCATTAAGCATCTTATCATTGCGGAACGGGGTCTCCATAAAGATCTGAGTCTGTCCGGCAGCAGACCGTTTTTCCAAATCTCTGATCGCTTTCTGTCTTCCGGGTGTATCAACAGGCAGGTAACCATTAAAAGCAAATGATTGTCCGTTTAGTCCCGACGCCACCAGTGCAAGCATTATCGAAGACGCTCCGGTAAGCGGGATCACCCTGAAACCCCTCCGGTGCGCCTCTGCCACGACGATATTTCCAGGGTCTGCGAGTCCCGGCATGCCGGCCTCGCTCATGACGCCGGCATCCGTGCCATCTGAAACTCTTGAGAAGAAATCAATAAGGTCAGCAGGCTCAGAATGTTTACCTATCGGAAAAAAAATTGCATCGTCAATTGGGAAATTCACGTCAATGCTTCTCAGGTATCTGCGTGCAGACCTGACGTCCTCAACTGCAAACAACCTCAGGGAGGAGGTAATCCCGCTTACGATTGCAGGAACTGTCAGACTGTGATCAGAGTTCCCCAGTGTAACAGGAACCATGTAAATATTTCCCTTCATCTGCTGCACTTTAAAGTACCGTAAAGATATGTAAAACGTTGTGGCGGAGCTAAAGTGAACTTTGATATTGTTCTTCTCTAATTTCAGGTTACTTTTGTAAATCGAAAAAAGAGACAGTGAAAATCACCTTTCTCGGAACCGGAACTTCCCAGGGTGTTCCAGTAATTGCCTGTGAGTGTTCTACCTGCTTATCGGCTGACAGCAAGGATAAAAGGCTCAGGGCTGCACTGCTGGTTGAGACTTCCGCTAATACCATCGTCATTGATGCGGGACCTGATTTCCGGCAGCAGATGCTGGCTGCCCATGTGAAGAAGCTTGATGCAATACTCCTGACCCACGAACATAAGGATCATATATCAGGGATGGATGATGTCAGGGCCTTCAACTACAAGAGCCAGGCTGCCATAGATATATATGCCGAGGAGAGAGTTCAGAATGCCGTAAGAACAGAGTATGCTTATGTTTTTGCGGAGAACCAGTATCCCGGAGTACCCAAGATGGAGCTGCATAACATTGATAATTACAATATTAACATTAATGGTGATACAATAATTCCGTTGCGGCTGTTCCATTACCGCCTTCCAATCCTGGGTTTCAGAATAGGAGATATGGCTTATATCACTGACGCCAACTATATCCCTGAGGAAACTAAGGAAAAACTGATCGGAGTGAAATATCTGGTCGTTAACGCTCTGAGAAAAGAAAAGCATATTTCGCACTTTAGTCTTGGTGAAGCACTTGGTATTATTGAAGAAGTGTCACCCCGCAAGGCATATATTACACACATAAGCCACCAGATGGGAAAGCATGCCGAAGTAAACAGGGAGTTGCCTGTCAATGTTACGCTGGCCTGGGATGGACTTGAAGTTTTCTGCGAAGATTGACCTACTTCTTCTTGAATTTGTAGAGTTTTTTCTGATACTGCTTTGAAAAGAAGTATTTATTTCGCCCTAACTGTGAAGTGTCAATATATGAATTTCTCCTTTTGGCCTGGTAAGGATTTTTCTTTGAGGCTGCGCATCCAGGCATCAGCATTATTGCTGAAAGAACTAGAATAATGAAAGTTATGCTTCTATAGTTAACTTTTTTCATTACATCAGACTCATCTAATTTTTAAAAGTAGTAAATATTCTACTAACATAAAAAGAATATTTTTAAATATCTCTGAAACAGTCCTCATTCTGATTTGTGTTTTTGTTTTTTGCCACAATATATTAAATTGCACTCAATTAATGCCGGAAAGGTCCTTATTAGATTTAAACTGACATGCATACCGCAAAGTTTCAGATTTCCCTGATATTTCTACTATCTGCTCTGTCTGTTTCCGGACAGTCACTTGAAAATATTGGCATAACTAAAGATTCAGGAGCCAAATTAGTCAGCTTAATTCTTGATGATAGTACCTCAGTAGCTCTCGACGCTGGCAGACCTCTTTTCAGCTTCAGGCTTGACAGTGTTTATTTCGAATCCGATGATGTGCCTGCCGGTCTGACAGGCAGCCGTTTCATTATGATATTTCCCGGCGGGGTGGAGGCAGCGTTCACACCCCGTGGCGGCTCACATCCCGGCTGGAACGCGGAGCTGGTCTTCAAAAATAACTGGACTGACACTCTTATAATAAGCGATGTAGTTCCTTTCGGCGAGAACAGGAGCAATGCCTATATAACAGGATACGGACAGCCTGACCTGGCAAGAGCCAACCTCTTCCTTCCCGGTAAAAGCCCCGTGCGCGTGATACTGCCCGACAATTCATGGGAATTGGGTTTCTCGGCATTTAAAGCCGATGCTTCAGTTTCTGTCAGCGCGATAGCCAGACGCGGCCAGGTGCAAAACGGCACAAAAAAAAGATATGAAACAATTCTTCCGCCGGGTGCATCAGTGACCTACAACATTTGGGCTGATACATATAAGGGCATATGGCAGGACGGACTGAGACTTATGTTTAGGGACAGGTACCTTTACGACCTCGACAGCTTTAATGATAAATTATACAGGCGCGATGACCTGAAGTGGATACGCAGCAGTTACCTGATGATCCTTCAGATGGCCTGGGATCGTGATTTCCATGACCGCTTTACCGGCGAGTCAGGATTCAGCAGGTTCCTTTCTGAGTATAACGATATCTTCGGCCATGTGGATGTTTACAGTATCTGGCCCACCTGGCCCCGCCTGGGCCTCGATGAGAGAAACCAGTGGGATCTGTACCGCGATCTGCCCGGTGGCCTCAAAGGTCTAAAAGATATCAGCCGTCAGGCTAAACTAAACGATTGCCGGTTTTTTATTGAGTACAACCAGTGGGATGAAAGCACCAGGGCAGAGGACCAGATGAAAGGCATGGCTGAAATACTTAAAGCAACCGAAGCCGACGGAGTTGTACTTGATGCAACGGGCTTTTCAACCTTGCTGCTTCAGCAAACGGCTGACAGTGTCCGCAAAGGCCTGATAATGTATTCTGAAGGTATGGCCGTAGTGAAAGATATGCCTGGCATTGTGTCGGGAAGAGTCCATAATGCATTGTTCCTGAGTCCTGAACTCAACCTGAACAAGCTCATCAGACCCGATTTTGCCATTTTCCGCGTTGCTGACGTCGGTGAGGATATTCTGCACCGCGAGATATCAGTTGCATTCTTTAATGGCTATGGAACTGAGCTGAACCTTTACAGACCGGGTGGGAGAGGTGATGAATACAAAGATGATCTTCAGTATCTCGCCAGAACGACATACCTGCTCCGAAAAAACAACGATGCATTTCTTGACAATGACTGGATCCCACTGATAAAAAGTGAGGCCGACAAGGTCTATGTTAATAAATGGAATGCAGGTGAAAAGACGATATTTACCGTGCTTAATATGGATCACCTCGGGTATGACGGTCCGTTGTTCAATGCCGGAAATATGGAGGGCAAACATATTGTATCACTCTGGAGACATGTGGAGCTTGAACCAGCGACCATTAACGGCCAGAATATGGCCCGGGTGAGCCTGGAAGGCTGGAACCAGTCCTATGATGGAACCAGGCATGAGAGCTCTGTCGACTGCATTGCCCTGCTGCCCTCACTTATAAAATCAGAACTTAAAGGCGACAGACTTCACATAAGCACAGAAAAAAAAGGAACCATTTCAGTTTATAAGGGAACTCCGGGGTATAATAAGAAACCTGTCATCCTCTCTTCACCTGTGGATACATTGCTTGCCATTGAAGATCTTTTTAAGATGAGGGAAGGCAAGATTGTGATAGAACTGGATAATAACGGACTTCTGCTTGACGAAAATGTTGTGATTAACAAAGGGGGTAAGCCATGGCTTATCTCCGAATTTGCCCGGACTGCCTCTGCTACGGAAACACCTGAGAACATGGTGCAAGTCCCTGCCACAACCATAAAATTCACACTTAAGTCAAATGATGACTTCATAATTATCCCTTTCGCCGGAGAGGAAAGAACAGCTGAAATCAGCAGTTTCCTGATAGACAAGTTCCCCGTGACAAATGAAGAGTTTCTCAGGTTTATAAAGGAAACCAGATATATCCCGATAGATACAACAAACTATCTGAAGCACTGGGATAATGGCATGCCGGTGTCCGGGCAGGAGAGGTATCCGGTGGTCAACGTCAGTCTCGAGGATGCCCGGGCATATGCCCGGTGGGCTGGCAAGCGGCTGCCTACAGAAGCTGAGTGGCAGCTTGCTGCTCAGGGGACTGACAGCAGGTTATGGCCCTGGGGTAACGAATTCCACGCCACAAAATGCAATAACGCATTTGGAAGACCAACACCCGTGGATGCTTTCCCGAAAGGAGAGAGTCCTTACGGTGTGGCTGATCTTGTGGGCAATGTCTGGCAGATGACGGGAGATGTTTACTTCAACGGGGCTTACTATTTCAATATCATCAGGGGAGGAAGTTATTTCAAGCCTGAGTCAAGCTCGTGGTATGTACAGGGAGGACCTCAGCCGCTCAATATGACTCAGATCCAGCTCCTTGTATCAGCCGGATATGACCGCAGCACGACAGTGGGGTTCAGATGCGTCAGGGATCTGTAGTCTAAAGTCTGAAAGTCTAAAGTCTGAAAGTCAAGTCTGAAAGCCTAAAATATGAAGGTCGGGTAAAGATCTGATTATCAGACCCTCATACCTTCAGACCTCAGACCTCAGACTCAGACCCTCGGACCTCAGTCAATGCGCCGTGCGCCGTCTCCTATACCCGGCAGGTAAAAATCAGCTGTGAGTCCGGTTTTTTCGTGGTAGACTTTGCCGAGGTTCTTAATGAAGTTATCAGCATGCCTGCTTTCGACTATTGATACGGTGCATCCGCCGAAACCGGCGCCTGTCATTCGCGTGCCTGTTACTCCGGGAAGCTTGCGGCCTTCATAAACAAGGGTGTCAAGCTCGGTGCCTGTCACCTCGTAGTCGGTGCACAGCGAATCATGAGATTCATTCATCAGCTGACCGAACTTCACAATGTCATTATCTTCCAGTGCCTTGATGGCATCAATGGTCCTGCCGTTCTCGGTAATTACATGCTTCGCCCGTTTTCTTACCACCTCATCGTCTATATATTTTTCAAGCATCCAGAGATCACTGACAGTGAGATCACTAAGGTTGCGGATCATGAGATGCCTCGATATAAGCTCAACAGCCTTCTCGCACTCAGAGCGCCGTTCATTGTATTTTGAATCAGTCAGCCCCCTGCGCTTGTTTGTGTTTGTGATAATAAGACGCCTGTTGCCAAGATTAACGGGTGCATATTTGTATTCAAGAGTATCACAGTTAAGGTTGATGGCATGATCTTTCTTTCCGAAACCAACAGCAAACTGGTCCATGATGCCGCAGTTCATGCCTACAAAATTATTTTCAGCCTTCTGTCCCATCTTAACCAGCTCCATCATTGGCAACCGCGCGTCGGTGAAATCATTCAATGCAACAGCAGTTACCATTTCAATTGATGCGGAAGATGATAATCCCGCGCCGTTTGGTATGTCACCGTAGAACAGCAGCTCCATTCCGGGAGCAGCAAAGCCTTTCCGGGCAAACTCATTTATGACTCCAACAGGGTAATTGGTCCAGCTGGCAGGAATGGCAGTGTAAGAATCAGAGACCGGGACTGTGACCCCTCCGGTAAAATTAAGACTTTCAAGTTTTATTTCCGGCCTGTCAGTTTTCCTGGCCACGAGCGAGGTGCCGAAATCGAGCGCGCATGGGAAAACATATCCCCCGTTATAGTCCGTGTGCTCCCCGATGAGGTTCACCCTTCCGGGTGAATAAAAAAGAACAGGGTCTTTTGCCCTGTCTCCGTATTTCTTAAAAAACTCTTCCCTGAGAAAGTCCTTATCAGCTTTCATACTTTAAGTTTCTTTTCTATTTCAATAATCTGGTTCCTGAAGTGGCGGTCTGTGTCGATAAGGTTATTGACAGTCTTGCATGCATGAAGTACTGTTGCATGATCCTTGCCGCCGATAAATGAACCGATGCTTGCCAGTGATGCCTTTGTCAGGTTCTTTGAGAAGTACATTGACACCTGTCTTGCCTGGACTATCTCGCGCTTGCGGGTCTTACCCTGCATCTGATCAACTGCGATCTTATAATAATCACAGACAACTTTCTGAATATAGTCAATGGTAATCTCCCTGCGCTGAGTGTTCACAAGCCTGTCGACCATCTGACGTGCAAGCTCGAGGGTAACCTCCTTGCGGTTAAGAGTTGACTGTGCATATAGTGATATCAGGCCTGACTCCAGTTCCCTGATATTTGATGATATGTTTTCGGCAAGGAACTCAAATATTTCATCAGGCAATTCAATGCCGTCATTGTAGGCCTTTTTCCTCAGGATGGCAAGTCTCGTTTCATAGTCAGGCTTCTGCAGATCTGCCAGCAATCCCCACTTAAAGCGCGAGAGCAGACGCTGTTCCATTCCCTGCAACTCAACCGGTGGTTTATCGCATGTGAGTATAAGTTGTTTGCCGGACTGATGGAGATGATTAAAGATGTGGAAGAAAGTATCCTGGGTCTTCTCCTTTCCTGCAAATTCATGAACGTCATCAATGATGAGAACGTCAATCATCTGGTAGAAATGGAGGAAGTCATTCTTGTTATTGTTCCTGATCGATTCAACAAACTGTGTCTGGAACTTATTGGCGTTAACGTACAGAACGGTCTTGTCAGGATACTTCTCCTTGACAAGGATCCCTATTGCCTGAACGAGGTGTGTCTTACCGAGGCCTGAGTCACCATAGATCATCAGGGGATTGAAGGCAGTCCCGCCAGGATTGTTTCCGACAGCGAGTCCGGCGGAGCGGGCAAGACGGTTACACTCTCCTTCAATAAAGTTTGTAAATGAATAATCAGGATTGAGCCTCGGATCAAAATGAAGTTTTTTGATGCCGGGAATAATGAATGGATTCCTTATTGCAGGCTGCGTGACTTCGAAGGGGACCTGCATCGGCTTATTGTTCAGGTCACTTTTGTTTCTCGAAGGATACTTGACCGTGTAAGGTTTGCCATTGGTGTAGCCCGAGTTCTCCATGATTATAGTGTACTCAAGCTTTGCTTCATTACCTATTTCGCGCCTCAGTGTTTTGCGCAGTATGTCTATATATTGCTCTTCAAGATATTCATAAAAGAAAGGACTGGGAACCTGGATTGTCAGAATATTTTTTTCGAGCCTGAGAGGAACGATCGGCTCGAACCATGTCTTAAAACTGGCTGAGGGAATAATGTCACGGATTATCTCCAGACAGTTATTCCATACCTCATCGTGTGACTTGTTCATTCAGATCAAAATTACGAAAATTCCAGTACTTTTCTCAGGTGCCGAAACCCACGACAATATTTGTAAAAAAAAAGTTAAAAAAAAAAATTTTTTTTGCTTGACTTTTCCATTTTTTATATACTGTGATGAGCATCAGGTTCTTAGAATTTGAAAAAAAATAAAAAAAAATAATCTTCTGATTATCAGATATATATGGGGAATGTCATGTGTAACAATGATTTATAAAACAGAAGATATTTTTATCTTTATTTTCCGGCGGATGGGATTGAAAAACAAACCCTCTGCAATGACATGATTACGTTCTGTTTAGCATTATTGCTACAATTTATTCATCCTTTTTGCCAAAAAGGGAGAAGTGAACATATTTTTTAGGATTTGCCTGCATATCCTGCAGAAGTTTGTCGAGACTGTAAAGAGTGTTGTTCAGATTGGTGTATAGGCTGTCATTTGTCATAAGTTTTCCGGTAGTTCCTTCACCTTTGCTCATGCCCGTCACGAGACTGCTCATCCCGGTGAGTGATTTCTTTAGTGAGGTAAGCATTGAGGGGAGGTCAGCAGAAGCCACGGTGTCTGAAATTGCAGCGAGGTTTTTCAGGGATGTATCGAGAGATGAGCTGTTAGCTGAAAGCATGGAAGTGAACTTGTTAATGTCCTCTATGGAAGACATGAGTTTATCCTTTTCCTTTCCGGAGATCTCCCTCAGGTTGGCTGTAATACCGTTGACATTGTTCACGGTGGATTTGAGATCAGATGTCATCTGCGGGGTAAACACACTGTTAATTGCGGAGATGACAGAGTCGAGCTTTACTACCATGTCCTTAATATTTCCTTGAAGGGGATCAAGTGTCTGACTCAGCCTGTCAATTATACTTGTAGCAACATAACCCTGAAGTGTGTCATGGTTATGATGCATCTCGCTGCTCTCACCCATGCGGAGCACTATTTTCATCCCGGCAATGAGGGTTGCTGTTGTGATCTCGGCTTGTGTTCCCTGAGGGATTTTGAAATTCCTGTCGATAGATATAGAGACAGCGAGCTTCCCGCTTCCGTCATTGATCAGCTTGATGCCATGCACCACGCCAGCCTGGTAACCATTTATCTCTACCGGACTCGATTCTGTGAGGCCCGCTATGTTGCTGTAAATAATATGATATGTGTCAGTGCTCGTGAACAGCGCGCTGCCCTTTAGAAAACTGAACAGTAAAATAAATGCAATGATTGTTATGAGAGCTACGGCTCCGACTTTAACTTCATGGGTTATTTTCTTCATATTGTTACTGCTTTGTTTTCTTAGCTTCGATGGCTTCCTTAAGGGGGATGATATTTTTGTTCCTGACAGCGATCACAAATGCATCAGGAAATCTGAGCGTAAGAGTCCTTCTGTATTTCACTGCGTCATCATAGACGCTGAAAATACCTGCTGCGTACCTGGTCCGTTCGCCGTCATCAATTTTCGTGACAGTGTCTATGCCCCTGAGCTGACTCATGCTCATTGGCTTACTCTTCGGCATAGCCGTTATCTGAACCATAAACATTATATCGTCTTTTACCACCTCGGGTTTGATTCCAGTCAGTGGGAGCACGGGTGCCGGAGGAGGAGTTTCCTCCTGTATTACTTCAGTCAATTGTTTGAGGGTGCTGTCTTCCTTCACCAAAGGTACGGATTCACTTTGTGCCGTATTATTATTTGCCTTCAGTCCTGACCTGCTGTCGATAGTTTGTTTGTATTCTCTGAATGCCCTGAAGATGGCAGAGGCAAGATAGTCCTGCCCCGCTTCTGTCAAAAGATATTTTTCCTCTTCGGTGTTGGAAATGAAACCGACTTCCACAAGCACAGAAGGCATCGTCGTTCTCCATAATACAACAAAGCCAGCCTGTTTGACTCCGCGGTCTTTTCTTCCCACTCTGTCTCTGAACTGATTCTGTATCATAGAGGCAAATTCCGTGCTTTGCTTCAGATAAGTGTTCTGCATCAGTGAGAAGATAATGAATGATTCAACAGAGTTGGGATCATAACCCTCATATTTCGTCTGGTAGTCTTTCTCAAAGGTAATGACGGAGTTCTCCTTCATTGCGACCTGAAGATTGGCATCATCCATACTCTGACCGAGAACCCATGTCTCAGCGCCTGTGAACTGCCTGTCGCGTATGCTGTTGGTATGAACTGAAATAAAGATGTCTGCTTTACTGCGGTTAGCAACATCTGCCCTTTCAGCCAGACCAATGAAAGTGTCATCATCACGCGTATAGATGACTTTGACATCCGGAAGGTTATCTTTGATATATTGACCTGTTTTAAGTGCTACACCCAGATTTATATTCTTTTCCTTTGCCTTTGTACCCACTGCGCCGGGATCCTTGCCTCCATGACCTGCATCCAAAACAACAACCCATTCCTCCGTTGAGGGTGCCGCTTGCGACCATCCTTTCTGTGGCATGGTAATTGCGGCCAGCATGAAGAGAGAGATCAGAAGATCCCTTATCCCTTTTATTTTGGTGCTTTGCCGCATTATTGCTTTATGAATTTTAATTAGTTTTGTCGCTGGCATGTCGCATATGCAAAAACAATACGCAAAAATAGCATTTAACTTGCATTTTAAAGCACAAAGATCATTTGTGACAATTTTCATGCCGCTCATTTTCTCAACTGCACTTTTCTCCCAGGTGCCTGTCAGAGCTGATACCATTTCAAGGACCGATACGATTTACAGACCGGGTATCAGCTTCAGGCCTGACACACTGCTGAGAAAAGATACTATCTACGACAAGGAAATCATCCTTCCGCGTGACACAATTGTCTCAGACAGTGCCCTTACAATATCACCGGATGCCGTTGATAAGCCCATTGTGTATAGCGCTGAAGGGTATATGAAGACAGACCTGAAGGCCAAGAAGGTAAGCCTTGTGGATGGTGCAAAAGTCACCTATGGCACCCTGGAGCTTACAGCAGATTCAATCGTTCTGGATTTGGAAACGGGATCTGTCTATGCGACAGGAAGGATCGATTCTACCGGCAAGATGGTTGGCAAGCCCGTGTACAAAGATAAATCAGAGGAATTCGAGTCGAAAGAGCTGACATATAACTTCAAGTCGCAAAAAGGAGTAATCCGCAATGTCACTACCCAGCAGGAAGGAGGCTACCTGCAGAGCCTGAAAACAAAGCGGCAGGAAGATGGCACACTCCATATAAACAAGAGCAAGTTCACAACCTGTGACGCGGCAGATCCGCATTTTTATCTGGCCCTGAACAAGGCTAAGGTCTATCCGGGAGACAAGATAGTTTCAGGGCCTGCATATATGGTAGTGGCGGACATACCGCTTCCGCTGATACTTCCTTTCGGATTCTTCCCGGTACAGCAGAAGAGGGCTTCCGGTATCGTTATGCCCAGATATGGGTCAGAGGCCCGCAGAGGTTACTTTCTTTCCAACGGGGGGTACTATTTTGCACTGACCGACTATTTCGACCTGAAGCTCACAGGAACGGCATACACAAACGGTACGTGGCTGGCTGATGCTGCAACCTCATATAAAGTGAGATACCGGTTTTCAGGTTCCTTCGGATTCAGTTATGCCAACAACGTTACAAGTTACAAGGGGCTGGAAGATTATGCCAAATCGACCAACTATCGTATCAGCTGGACGCACGCGCAGGATGCCAAATCAAATCCCGGATCACGCTTTTCTGCGAGCGTCAACATGAGCTCCAGCGGGTATGATAAACAAAACAGTTATGATGTGACTGATCATGTCACCACAACAAGGCAATCAAGCATCAGCTACTCAAAGACATGGGCCGGGACGCCTATCGCCTTCTCTTCAAGCCTGAACCAGAGCCAGAATGTGCAGAATAAGACGCTGATGTTCAACCTTCCCAAAGCCAGTTTAACCGTATCCCGCATTTACCCTTTCAAGCCGAGGAAACCGGTACTCAAAAAAAGATGGTATCACGAAATTCAGACGCAGTACACGGCTTCACTGGATAACAAGATTGACACCTATGACAGTTTGTTCTTTACAGCTAAGATGTGGGAAAACATGAAAAGCGGCTTTAAACATGAAGTACCCGTGAGCTTGCAGATAAGGCCGTTCAATAACTTCTCCATTTCTCCCCAGCTTAGATATACGGGTGTGCTTTATACACAGAAGATAGAAAAGAGATGGGATCCGCTTTACTATGATGATACAAGAAACATGATTGTACCGTCAGTGATCAATGATACCATCAGAGGATTGACTTACGGTCAGGCACTGGTCCCATCAATCAGTGCTTCTTTTAATCCATCGGTATACGGTACATTTCAGTTTACTAAAAAGGGATCAAGAATTGAGTCCATCAGGCACGTGATGAAGCCTTCTGTCGGATTTTCCTATTCGCCTGAGGCGGACTGGCTTTCAAGTGAAATGTACAAGACGGTGCAGTATGATACCAGTGGTCATACCAGAAAGTACTCAATTTATGAAGGAGGCATTTTTGGCACTCCCTCCACCGGCACAAGGAGCGGAGCGGTGAGTTTCAGCCTGTCCAATATCGTTGAGGCTAAGGTTTACGCAAAGAATGATACTACTGGTAAGCCAAAGAAGATAAAGATCATTGAGGGGCTCTCGCTCAACACTTCCTACAACATTTTTTCCGATTCACTTAACTGGTCGCCTATCGGCCTGTCATTCCGCACCACTCTTGCAGAGAACATTAACCTTCAGGCCAGCAGCAGTTTCTCTATTTATGCGATGAATGACAGGGGATCGACCATATCAAAGCTGGCTGTCAGTGAGGGCATGGGTCTCCTGCGGATGACAAGCTTCAGCACGAGTATTGACTTTGATCTGGGTCGGCTCGTGCAGGGAAAGGACAAGGGAAAGCAACAGTCACCCTCGGGCACCGGACAGCAGGCATCCCAGAGAGAGGAGGGAGGTGGCCGTCCAGCCGCTACCCTGCCGCTTGATAACAGGGACTATGACGAATTCGGATATGTGAGATTTGATGTCCCGTGGTCTCTCAGGATGGCTTATAACTTCAATTACAGCAAACCGGGTTTAAAGTCAAATATCTCTCAGACAATGACGCTTGGCGGCGATATCAAGCTAACCCCAAAGATGGCGATAACATATAATACCGGAATCGATATTAAGCAAAAAGAAATTACGATGACTAGAGTGGGCATCTCACGCGACCTGCATTGCTGGGAGATGAACTTTTCCTGGATTCCCATGGGTTACATGAAGAGCTGGAACTTCACAATAAGGGCAAAAGCCAGTATGCTTCAGGATCTCAAATACGAGCGCAAGAAGGACTATCATGAAAATTATTAATGAGATAAAAACTTCAGGAATGAAAAGAATCATCAGTACAACAGCCGCACCTGCAGCAATTGGTCCTTACAGCCAGGCTGTGGAGGTCCAGGGGACGCTTTATATATCAGGACAGGTGCCTGTAGACCCGGCCACGGGGAAAATCGTTGAGGGAGGCATAGCAGGACAGACAACACAGGTATTAAAGAACATCAAAGCCATCCTTCTGGCAGCCGGATATTCAGTCAATGATGTTGTCAAGTCGACATGCCTATTATCAGATATGTCGGATTTCAAAGCAATGAATGAGGTTTATGCCATGTTTTACGAGGCAGATCAGCCGGCCAGGGCCACCTTTGCCGTAAAAGGGCTTCCGCTCGGGGCACTGATTGAAATTGAAACGGTGGCGGTAAAAAAATAGCGACGCCGGAATGGGGCGTCGCTACACCGTAATTATAGGTTTAATTTTATTATTCGGCCTTTACCTCAAAATCAACATTGACTTTGACATCTCTGTGGAGTTTGACAACAGCCTTGTAGTGTCCAACCTCTTTGACAGCCTCATCTCCAAGGAGGATGTTCTTACGGTCGATGTCAAAACCTTTTTCCTTCAGCGCTTCTGCTATCTGAATAGTGTTGACTGAACCGAAGATCTTACCTGCTGAGCTGACTTTGGCGCCTATCACGAGTTTGACTGTGCTGAGCTTCTCTGCTATCTTTTCAGCTTCGTTTTTGATCTTTTCTTCCTTGTGAGCTCTCTGCTTCAGGTTCTCATTATGTACCTTTACGGCTGAGTCAGTAGCCTGGATGGCGTAACCTTTTGGGATGAGGTAATTCCTCGCATACCCGGTCTTAACGGTAAGAATATCGTTTTTCTGTCCGAGCTTTTCGTGATCCTGTTTAAGAATTATTTTCATGTCTCCTCCTCCTTTACTTCATAAGATCAGCTACATAAGGCAGCATTGCAAGGTGGCGTGCACGCTTGATGGCTTTGGCCACTCTCCTCTGATACTTGAGCGAGGTGCCGGTGATGCGGCGCGGAAGGATCTTACCCTGTTCATTAAGGAATTTCTTCAGGAACTCGGGATCCTTATAGTCAATGTACTTGATCTTGTTCTTCTTAAACCTGCAGTATTTCTTCTTCTTGATCTCGACTGTCGGAGGTGTAAGATATCTTATCTCTGAATTATTCTGTGCCATGCTTATTCCTCCCCGACTTTTACGGTTTCTTTCATTTTTCTTTTCTTCTCGGCATACTCAACGGCATACTTGTCCATACGGAAGGTCAGGAAACGGATGATCCTCTCATCCCTCCTGTACTGCACTTCTAATTTATCTATTAACTCACCCGGCCCTTTAAACTCAACCAGGTAATAAAACCCGGTTGATTTTTTCTGAATGGCATAAGCGAGTTTCTTCAGGCCCCAGTTCTCTTCATGAACGATCTCACCCTCGTTGTCGCTGATGATCTTCTTGAATTTCTGGACCGCTTCCTTCATCTGATTTTCAGATAAAACGGGAGTTGCAATGAAAACGGTTTCGTACTGATTCAACATCTTTTTTAGTTTATATTTGTGTTAATAAATCGGGTTGCAAAAGTAAGACAATAAATCTTAAAAAAAAATATTCCGGCAACTTTTTGACTATATTTGTGACACGTATAACCAGAGACACTGCTGAAATCAGATATGGATAACTTTATTGTTTCTGCCCGTAAGTACAGGCCTGCCACATTTGACATGGTCGTCGGACAGGATACCATCACCACAACCCTTAAAAATGCAATAAAGAACAATCACCTTGCCCAGGCTTACCTTTTCTGCGGTCCCCGAGGGGTAGGGAAAACAACTTGTGCGAGGATCTTTGCCAAGACCATAAACTGTTCAAACCCCGGCCCTAACAACGAGGCATGTGACAAATGCGAATCATGCCTCTCATTTAATTCACAGGCATCATTCAATATTCATGAGCTCGACGGCGCTTCAAACAACAGCGTTGATGACATCAGAAATCTCACTGACCAGGTGAGGATACCTCCGCAGATAGGAAAGTTCAGCGTTTATATCATCGATGAAATTCACATGCTTTCCACATCGGCTTTCAATGCCTTCCTGAAGACACTTGAGGAGCCTCCGTCACATGCCATATTCATTCTGGCAACTACTGAGAAACACAAGATTATCCCGACTATCCTTTCGCGATGCCAGATATTCGACTTTAACCGTATAAATGTCGATGACATCGTGACACGCCTGAGCTGGGTGGCCGGCAATGAGGGTGTGAAGGCCGAGCATGAGGCCCTGCACGTCATCGCGACCAAGGCTGACGGAGCCATGCGTGATGCTCTTTCGATTTTTGACCAGATTGTTAGTTTCAGCGGAAAAAATATCACCTATTCCGATGTGATCTCCAACCTCAATGTGCTTGATTATGAGTATTACTTCAGGATCACCGGGTCTGCCATAGAGGGAAATGTGACATCCGTGCTGCTTACTTTCAATGAGATTCTTAATAAAGGATTTGACGGTTATAATTTCATGGCAGGACTGAACAATCACTTGCGCGACTTGCTGGTCAGCCGTGACGAAGCTACTGTGAAGCTGCTTGAGACATCGCCGTCTATCCGGCAGCGTTACAGGGAACAGGCAGTCAAAGCTCCGTTGACATTTATATATGAAGCTCTTGACATCGGATCGCAGTGCATGCTTACCTTTAAGAGCAGCAAGAACCAGCGTCTGCATGTCGAGCTTGCCCTTCTTCGCATGTGTCACCTTGCAGGAGAGAAAGCAGGAGAAGATTCAAAAAAAAAAGCTGAACAGCCAGCTGCTGCAGACGAACCCTTCATAAAATCCTCTCCTGAACAATCTGTTCCCGTGACAGCATCACCAGTTAGCCAGGCAAAAACTGCCGGGCAACAGCGCAAAGCGACACTGGACAATGATAATGCAAAGAAAATATCCATCAGGAACCTGATCTCTGAAAATAAGACAAAGGAAAATATAGTCAGTGAGCCTCAGCCGGAAACACCTGGAAGTCAGCAACAAAAAGAGTTCAGTGCTGCCGGGCTTGCTGAAGCATGGAATGCATTTGCCATGAAGGTCAGGGAGGAGAGCCCACGTATATCAGTGACATTGTCTTCAGTCACTCCTGAACTTCTTCCCGATAACACCGTAATTCTGAAACTTGACAATTCAGCTCTCAAAGAGTCTTTTGACCATAATTACAGAGCAAGGCTTGAGCATTACCTGCGCGAGACTCTCCTGAACAGCTCGGTGAACCTTAAGACTACGGTGGAAGCCACTGAAAGAGGAGAGATACTCTATTCTAACGAACAGAAATTCAACCACCTTGCTTCCAAGAACCCGGTGCTGAAGGACCTTAGAAAAACATTCAATCTCGATTTTGAATAAATCTTGATTTTACCTGATGGGCGGAAAGAAAAAGACAGGGCAGGTAAACCCGCAGACATCTGAGCAACCGGATATCGAAAGCTCTGCAAGGCAGTACGGCAGGCTGGCAGGAGGTATAGCTCATGATCTGAATACAATCCTGACAACAATCTACGGCTACAGCGAAATGGCCCTTGAATCTCTCGATGAGACGTCAGAAGCCGGCCAGAGCATCCGCAAGATAATCTGGGCGGCAGACAGGGCAAGAATACTTTCGGGACGGTTAATGAACCTCAATCTTCATACAACCTATGAGAAGGTAAACATCCGGGTAAGCAATATCATTTCCGAGGCCGTTAGCTTCATCAAACCGTCCATTCCAGTCAAAACTGAAATAGTTGAGAATATTGCTGCTCCGGATATTTTAGTTTCAGCCGACCCTGTTCAGCTCTTAAGGGTCTTTGTCAATCTCGCTGTAAATGCGTTGCAGGCCATGGAGGAAACAGGAGGCAGGCTGACAATAACCCTTGAGGCAGTAAGAAAAGAGGACATCAACCATATTCCTGCCGCCGAATATGCACTAATTCGTTTTGCTGACACTGGTCAGGGAATGAAAGAGAAAACGGCGGAGAGAATGTTTGATCCGTTTTTCACTACCGGCAAAAATGGAAAAGGAACCGGTATAGGCCTGACCCTCGTCCATGACATCATATCGGACCTGAATGGAGATATCAAGGTTTCCTCCCGAGTGAAGGAGGGTACGGTCATTGATGTTCTCATTCCGGCTGTCGCCGGCAGGATGCACAAGCTAACTGACTGACATTCTTAGTTGATAAGTTCCGACCTAATTTTGTCTCTCTGCCATAAAAGCTTTATCTTAGATAGTTGAAAAACCAAATAAACCTGAGGAAAAAATGGCTGGTGTAATGGTAGTTGAAGATGATCCTGCTCTCCGCGGCATGCTGAAAGAAGCCCTGGAAAAGAGGAAATATGTGGTTATAACAGCTGGTGACGGCAGAGAAGCCTTAGCAAAATTCCGTCCTTCGGTTGTTGACCTTGTCATTACCGACCTGTTAATGCCTGAAGAGGATGGACTGATGGTCATCATGAAGATAAAGGAGATGAAACCGTCGATAAAGATGATCGCCATCAGCGGAGGAGGCAAGGCAGGTCCGGGAAGTTATCTTCTCATGGCAAATAAACTAGGGGCAGACCTTGTGTTTCCAAAACCGTTCCTGCCTTCCGAACTTGTTCAGAAAGTTAGAGAACTGCTCGATAAACATTAGTGTAATTAACTTATTACTCTTTCGAAAAAGAACCATATGGCTGTATGCCCAGGCCCAAGCTTAAAGGGGCCATCTTTCGAGTAGAGGCTGTCCTGAAATTACGGGGCAGCCTTTTGTATACTCATTTGGCCGGAAAATTGATTACTTTTGCGGCATATTTTAAAAAACGCCATCAAATGAGTTTTATAAGCAAAGTCCTTACCGTATTTCTGGGTAACAAAGACGAGCGAGATTTAAAAGAGATCAATCCTTTCGTAGGAAAGATTAAGAGCGAATATGACCTTCTGTTGTCTCTTTCAAATGATGAACTGCGTGACCATTCTGCTGCGCTTAAAAAGGAGGTAAGAGCATCTGTTGCGGCAGAAGAACAGGAGATACGCGATCTGAGAGCCGCAGCCGATAAGGAAGAAGATGTCAACCGTAAGGAAGAGCTTTACAACCAGGTAGATAAGGTCGACAAACTGATACTTGAGAAGTTCGAAAAGAAGCTGGATGAAGTGCTGCCTGCAGCATTTGCAATAATAAAGGAAACGGCAAGACGTTTCAAGGAAAACGACGTTCTCGAGGTGACAGCAAGGGATTGGGACCGCGACCTGGCTGCCACACGACCCTCAATTACTGTCGAAGGCGATAAAGCCTTCTGGAAGAACCGTTGGATGGCAGGAGGCAACGAAATCCTGTGGGATATGGTGCATTATGATGTGCAGCTCATTGGTGGTGTGGCACTTCACAAAGGGAATATTTC
>Ga0209745_1000157_pt1 | contig 38260 bp, 31 predicted proteins | sample BarGraNGADG00312_FD_184495 | JGI IMG/M metagenome (GOLD analysis project Ga0209745, IMG submission 184495) | Arctic peat soil microbial communities from Barrow, Alaska - Barrow Graham LP Ref core NGADG0004-312 (SPAdes) (version 2) | ecosystem: Environmental > Terrestrial > Soil > Wetlands > Peat... | reverse complement strand
GCGATGATCACAACAGCGCAGTTCTGGCATGCCCTCTGGTTGTCGCTTGTCGTCTCGGGGCTTGCGACCGCCATCAGCGCGATCGTCGGGATACCGCTCGGCGTCGTACTTGCCGAGTTTGATTTCCGCGGCAGAGGCGCTATCCTCACGCTGGTGCACACTTTCATGGGGCTTCCCCCCGTCGTGGTCGGCGTCTTCACGTTCCTCGTCATCGCGCGCAGCGGGCCGCTCGGGAGCCTTCATCTCGTCTTCACGCCGGCGGCGATGGTCCTGGTGCAGTTCATACTGGCCGCGCCCATCATCACCGGGTTCACGCATGCGTCTCTCCAGGACGTCGACCCGCGGATCGGCCTGGCTGCGCGAAGCCTGGGTGCGACTCGCATGCAATCGATGATGGTCAAGGCGCGAGAGGCGCGCTCAGGGCTCATTGCCGCTGTGATCGCCGGCTTCGGCCGTGTGATAGCCGAGGTTGGGGCGGTGACGATCGTAGGCGGCGCGATAAGCGGTCAGACCGACACGCTCACGACGATCGTGGTGAAGCTGACCAGGCAGGGGCAGACTTATCTTTCTCTCTGGGTCGGCGTCGTGCTGATCGTCATAGCGCTGATCGTGAACGTCGTCCTGACGCGGCTGCAGTCCGCGAAGGGAAAGGCCGAGCCTGAGAAGAGGGTGACAGGTTACGTCAGTTGATGCGAGCGCACTGGTAATCGAAGCAGCGGGCTTGAAGAAGGCTTTCAACGGCCGGACGGTCCTCGACGTCGAGCGGCTGACCGTGGAGCAAGGTGAGGTCCTTTCAATCCTGGGGCCCAGCGGATCGGGCAAGAGCGTCCTGCTGCGCGCGTTGAACCTGCTTGAGCCGCTGCCCCAGGGGACGATCCGGTTCTTCGGGAGCGAGGTCCAGGGCCTTGAGGGGCGCAGGAGGGTGGAGGTCTCGCGGCGCATGGCGATGGTGTTCCAGGACCCGTTGCTGTTCCGAGGGTCGGTGCGCGACAACGTCGCTTACGGCTTGAAGGTGCGAAGAGTCCCGTCCGATGAGCGCGAGAAGCGAGTCGGAGAGATGCTCGACGTAGTGGGGCTCCGCGACCTCGACGGCGCGCAGGCGTCGACCCTGTCCGGCGGCGAGGCGCAGCGCGTGGCCGTGGCGAGAGCCCTGGTCATCAAACCCGAAGTCATGCTCTTCGACGAGCCGTTCGCGAACCTCGACCTGCCGACGCGGCACTCGCTACAGGACGAGACCAGGAGCATCCTGCTGGAGCGCGGGATGACCGCCATATTCGTGACGCACGACCAGGAGGAAGCAGCGCGCATGGCCGACCATATCCTGGTTCTGCACGAGGGCAGGATCGCCCAGGAGGGCAGCGCAAGGGACATATTCTATAAGCCCACCACGGAGTTCGTCGCCAGGTTCGTGGGCGTCGAGAACCTTTACCGCGGCAGAGTCGACGACGTGACGGACGGGCTCGCGCGGATCTCGGTCGATGGAGCGGTGTTCGAGGTAGCAACCCATGCGGAGACCGGGCGCGGCGTGACCCTGGGTTTGAGGCCGGAGGACGTCACCCTTGTGCCGCCCGAGGAACTCGGCGCGACGGCGAGCAGCAGGAATGCTTTCGTCGGCAAGGTCACCGCTACGGAGATACGCGGGCCGCTCGTGAGGGTCACACTCGCCTGCCCGTTCCCGCTCGTGGCGGTTGTGACGCGCCGTTCGATGGAAGACCTCGGGATCGCAGAAGGAGAGGACTTCGGCGTGCGCTTCAAGGCGACGGCTGTTGTCGTGATCCGCCGTGACCTGGCTGCGCCAGTGTGGTCAGACCCCGGTGGCGCGAGTGAAAACGCATAATATGGTGTGACCCCATTATGCGCTTTGTCATAGGGGGCGAAGGGCACTGGAGATAGAATAGTAGACGTATTCATTGTGCTTTAACGACGCGGAGTGTTGCGATTTGTCCGATAGCTTTTTAAGACTGATGCACCTGCCCGCGGCAGTGCGTCTACTGCTGGAGAGCCTGCCGGGACCGGTGGCTCGAACAGAAGAGGTCGCGCTTGCCGACGCGCTGGGCCGCGTGGTCGCCGAGGACATCTATTCACCCGAAGACCTGCCCGGCTTCAACAGGTCGAGCATGGACGGCTACGCCGTCAGGGCGGCGGACACGTTCGGCGCAAGCGAAGGGCTCCCTGCGTACCTCGAGCTCAGCGGTGAGGTCCTCATGGGGCGCAAGGAAGAGCTCGAGGTGCAAGCCGGCAAGGCCGTGCGGATATCGACGGGCGGGTTCATGCCAGACGGCGCGGACGCGGTCGTAATGGTCGAGAACACGGAGCTGTCGGGATCGACCGTCGAGATCGTCAAGTCGGTCGCGCCGGGCGAGAGCACGATCGGCCGGGACGAAGACATCGCGTCGGGAACCCTTCTTATCGGCAAGGGCCAGGTCCTGGGGCCGGCGCAGATCGGCGCGTTGGCAGGCGTCGGCATCACCGGAGTGAGCGTCTACGAGCTTCCGGCAGTCGGGATCATCTCGACCGGCGACGAGCTGGTGGAAGCGGGAGTGAAGCCCGGACCCGGGCAGGTCCGCGACGTCAATACTGCGGCACTGGGGGCTTCGGTCGCGCGGGCCGGGTGCGTGGCCCGCACGTACGGCATCATCGAGGACGACTTTGACAGACTGCTCGCCGCGTCACGCGTGGCTCTGAAGGAGTGTGACGCGCTTCTCATCAGCGGCGGAAGCTCCGCGGGGGTCAGGGACATGACCCTGGTAGTGCTCGAGGCCTTGGGCAAGCCCGGGGTCCTGGCGCACGGCATCTACCTCAAGCCCGGAAAGCCGACACTTATCGCGGTCTGCGACGGAAAGCCGGCGATCGGACTGCCCGGCAATCCGGCTTCCGCGCTCGCTGTGTTCCGCGAGCTGCTCGCACCCGTGCTGGCAAAGATGCGTGGAGAGGTATCGAGGCCGTCGGCGGGAGTCGCGCGGACGGTCGAGGCGGTAATAGACCGCTCGGTCTCCTCTCTGGCGGGCAGGGTCGAGCTCGTACCTGTGGCGCTGCGTGTCGAGGGAGAGGGGATGGTCGCCTCGCCCATACTGGGAAAGTCGAACCTCATCGGGACCCTTTCGCGCGCGAACGGACAGGTGAGGGTCCCGCTGGGCGTCGAAGGACTCGAGCAAGGACAGCGCGTTACCGTGGAGCTGCTGGACTGATGGAAAGAAACATCTACCTCGAAAAGACGCCGCTGGACGAAGCGCTCGAGCGCTGGATGAGCCTGTGCCGGGCGGAAGGGTGCGCGTTCCCGCTTCCCGCGGAGACCGTCTCGACCCCCGAAGCGATGGGGCGCGTGACCGCCGAGCCGCTGTTCGCCCGCGTGTCGTCTCCACCTTTTCACTCCTCCGCGATGGACGGCGTCGCCGTCAACTCGGAGAACACTTTCGGCGCGAGCGAGGTCGCCCCGGTGCGCCTCCGGATGGGTAGCGACATCGAGCTCATCGATACCGGAGAGCCGGTCCCGCCGGGCTACGACGCCGTCATCATGGTCGAGGACCTTAACGAAGTCGAGCCCGACGTGTTCGAGATAATCAAGCCGGCGTCGCCCTGGCAGCACGTCAGGCCGCTCGGAGAGGACATAGTTCAAACGGAGCTGGTGCTGCCGCGCGGGCACCGCATCAGGGCCGTCGACATCGGGGCGCTGCTGAACGCCGGATGGACCGAGGTGCCAGTCTTCAGACGCCCGGTCGTGGCGATCGTCCCGACCGGCACCGAGCTGGTCGAGGACCCTTCCGAGCTTACCGCCGGCAAGATCATGGAGAGCAACTCGCGCGTGCTGGTCGCGTTTGCCGAGGAAGCGGGCGCCGTGGGGCGAAGGATGGCCCTGATCCCCGACGATTACGACCTCATCCGCGACACCATAGAAGAAGCGCTCGATTCCGCGGACGTAGTCGTCGTCAACGCCGGCACGTCTGCGGGGCGCGAGGACTTCACGCGCGCCATCATGGAAGAGCTGGGCAAGGTCGCCGTCCACGGCGTCGCGATGAGGCCGGGGAAACCCGTCGTCCTCGGGGTCGCGCGTGGAAAGCCGGTCGTGGGGTTGCCAGGTTTCCCGGTCGCGAACTACCGCGGCGCGGTTGAGTTCCTGGGTCCGGTCATCGCGAGGCTTTCGGGCCTGGCGACGCGGCCCGGGCCGACGATGACCGCGAGGCTCGCCCGCAAGATATTTTCCGCGCCCGCCGTGGACGAGTTCGTGCAGGTCAAGGTCGGGCGTGTGAACGACACCGTCGTCGCGGTGCCGCTGCCGCGCGGCTCGGGGGTCTCGATGTCGCTCGTCCGCTCGGACGGCGTGATCAAGGTCCCCGCCGAGCGCGAGGGCATCTCGCGCTGGGAGGAAGTGACGGTCCTGCTCAGGGAGTGCGATGTGAACGTCGACGGCACGATCCTCGCCATCGGGAGCCACGACGTGTCGCTGGACCTGCTGGCCAGCCGCATCAGGCAGGAGGACCCGACCCTCAGCCTGGCGTCGGCGAACGTAGGCAGCATGGGCGGCATCATGGCGATCAAGCAGGGCCAGGCCCATATCGCGGGCACGCACCTTCTCGACCCGGACACCGGCGACTTCAACGCTTCCTATATTCTTAAGCAGATGACGCCTGACGAGGTCGTACTCGTGCACCTGGGCTGGCGGGAGCAAGGCCTGATGGTTCTGCCCGGCAACCCGGCCGGGATAACTGGCGTTGCTGACCTGGCGCGTGAAGGCGTCCGCTTCGTGAACCGGCAGAAGGGTTCGGGAACGCGCCTCCTGCTCGATTATGAGCTCGGGCGGCTGGGCATCGAGCCGGGGCAGGTCACGGGATATGAGCGCGAGATGTTCACGCATACCGCGGTGGCGGCGGCCGTCATGGGCGGAAGCGCTGACGCGGGGCTGGGCGTGCTGGCCGCGGCGAAAGCGCTCAAGCTCGAGTTCGTGCCGGTAGCGCGAGAGCGATACGACCTTCTTGTGCTGAGCTCGTTCACCGGGACGCGCGGGTACGAGGCGCTGCTCGAGGTACTCAAGGACCCCGGGTACAGGAGCGAGGTCGAGGCCCTCGGCGGCTACGACCTTTCAGAGTCGGGAAAGATCATCGACCTTGAAGTCACAGGATAGTGAGATGGCTGAAGAACAGGAAAAGACCGCGGAAGAGCAGCAGGTCATAGACTACCTTCGCATATCGATAACCGACAGGTGCAACCTGCGCTGTATCTACTGCATGCCTGCCGAAGGGGTGAAGAGCCTCGCGCACGATGACATCCTGACCTACGAGGAGCTCGACCTCTTCGCGAGCGCGGCCGCTGACGCCGGCATCAGACGCGTCCGGTTGACGGGCGGCGAGCCTCTGGTCCGCAAAGGATCGGTCGACTTCGTGCGGATGCTCAGCGCGATCGAACCGAAACTCAAGATATCGCTGACCACGAACGGCGTCCTTCTCGAGAGGTATGCAAAAGAGCTCAAAGAAGCGGGGCTCGCACGGGTGAACATCAGCATGGACACCCTCGAGCCCGAGGCCTACGCGAACATCACCAGGGTCGGGCGCCTGCAGAATTCGCTCGCAGGGCTGGACGCGGCGATCGACGCCGGCCTGGACCCGGTGAAGATCAACGTCGTGGTCCTCAAAGGCCTCAACGACGACCCCCGGCCTTTCGCGGAGCTCGCGCGCGACCGGCCGGTGCACGTGAGGTTCATAGAGTACATGCCGTACTTCGGCGACCCGGGAAAGTGGTACGTGCCCTCCGACGTGATAAGAGAGCGGCTGGCCACCGTCGGGACGATCGAGGAGGTCGAGTCTCCCGAAGGGTGGGGGCCGGCGCAGTATTTCAAGTTGAGTGGTTCGATGGGTGCGATCGGGCTGATATCGCCGGTCTCCTGCCACTTCTGCCCATCCTGCAACCGGCTTCGCATCACCTCGGACGGGAGGATGAGGACCTGCCTGTTCGACACCAACGGCTTCAATGTGAAGCGCGAGATCAGGGCGGGCGCGGACCGCGAGCGCATGCGTGAGATAATAGAAGGCGAGCTCAGCCGGAAGCGCCGCGAGGGCGACGACAACAAGCCGAAGCCCGGCTCGCAGCTGAGAGCGGGGGACCATATGTCGAGGATCGGGGGCTGACGGTGGGAAGAGAGAAGGGCGAAGGCGGTAGCGGCTCCGCGGGCGGACTCTCCCACCTGGACGAACAGGGGCGTGCCCGCATGGTGGACGTCGGCGAGAAAGGCGAGACCAGGCGTGAGGCCCGTGCCGAGGCCCGCGTGAAGATGAACCCCGATACCCTGGCAGCGGTCAGGGCGGGAAACTTGCCGAAGGGCGACGTGTTCTCCATGGCCCGGATCGCGGGCGTGATGGCCGCGAAAAAGACCCCGGAACTGATTCCCCTCTGCCATCCTCTGAGGATTGATTCGATCTCTGTCGAATTCGACATAGAAGAAGAACCGTCCGCCGTGCGCGTGGAGGCCGCGGTCGTTGCGACCGACCGCACCGGCGTCGAGATGGAGGCGCTTACGGCGGCCGCCGTCGCGGCTCTGACAATATATGACATGTGTAAGGCAGTGGAGCGGGGTGTCGAGGTCGCGTCGTTGAGGCTGCTCCACAAGTCGGGCGGCAAGTCGGGGACCTGGAAGGCTTAGCCGCGGTCACGAATATTCGGAGGCGAGGCATGGGCGAGCAGAAAGCAAAAGTCATCTCGGTGAACATATCCGAGCAGACCGGGGAGAAGAAACATAACGTGGAGTGCTGCCTTATCGTGGTCGGCCACGGCCTCGAGGGCGACGCGCACGCGGGTGAGTGGCACAGGCAGGTCAGCCTGCTGGCGGTCGAGAGCATCGACAAGATGAGGCTGCAGGGCCTCGACGTCTGGCCGGGGGACTTCGCCGAGAACCTCACGACCCAGGGCATTGACGTCGCCTCGTTGCCTGTCGGGACACGGCTGAAGGTCGGCGACGGTATCCTGCTGGAGATAACCCAGATCGGCAAGGAGTGCCTCGAGCCGTGCGCGATCGGAAGGCAGGTAGGGGAGTGCATCATGCCGAAGGAAGGCGTTTTTGCCACGGTCATCGAGGGTGGTAAGGCGGCGGTGGGCGACGACGTGGAAGTCGTAGAGGGAGCGTGAGGGCGGCTTGGGCAAGAATATGAGCACTGAAGGCTGTAAGTACCAGGCCGCGGTGGTAACGGTCTCTGACAAGGGCGCCGCCGGCGAGCGCGAGGACAAGAGCGGAGTCGTGGTACGCGACATCCTTGAGAGCGCGGGCATCGAGGTGGCCCGGCGCGAGATAGTGCCGGACGAGGCGAACCTGCTGAGCGAGCTCATGGTCGCGCTGTGCGACCTTGGCTTCGACCTCATCGTCACGACCGGTGGTACAGGAGTATCGCCCCGAGACGTCACGCCCGAAGCGACGCTCTCTGTCATCGACAAAGAGATCCCCGGCATGGCCGAGGCCATGCGGGCGGAGAGCCTCAAGGTGACCCCGCACGCCATGATATCGAGGGCGGTATGCGGCTTGCGCGGGGGGACGCTTATAATTAACCTGCCCGGCAGCCCGAAGGGCGCCCGGGAGAACCTGGAGACGGTGATGCCGGCGGTGCCGCACACTCTCGAGGTGGCGGGGGGGCGCGTCTCCGAGTGTGCGCAGCCTCCAGATTGACTTGCGCTTGCCTGCTGGCCGATAATCTCAAAATAAGTGATAGCAAGATGAAGTGGGGGAGTCAGTGTTAGAAGAGAAACTCGTAGAGATAATAGAGCAGAACGCGGACGGTATAGCGCTCACCTGGTACAAGGAAGCCAAAGATTCCGCATATGTGCCCAACCTCAACAACCTGAGCCAGGAAGAAGCCCTGAGCATCGCCACCAACGTGTACAGCAAGCTCAGCAGTTGGCTGCAGCCGGGGAAGCACGAGGAGATCGAGGCGACGTACGAGCGCTTCGGGGAGCAGTGCTTCTTCAAGGGCTTCCGCATGGAAGAGCTCGTGCAGGTACTCGTGCTCATCAAGCGACACCTGTGGCTGCACCTGCTCGAGCGCGGCGTCATGACCACCAACATCGAGGTCTACCAGGCCCTGGACATCAACAACAAGGTGGTCCTGTATTTCGACCGCGCCATCTTCTTCGGCCTGATCGGCTACAAGAGGACGCGCGAGCTGGAGCTCAATTCGGCGTAAGAGCTCCCCGGACCGCAAAGTTCATCAGGCCCTCGCTGCCAGCGGGGGTCTGTCTGTTAAAATGGAACTATGCATGAACCGTCAAAGCTCCATCTCATCCGGCACGGCCAGACCGATCTCAACAGGGACCGGAGGTTTAGAGGTCTGTCTGACGCTCCCCTGAACGATGAAGGGAAGTACGAGGCCGCCGGCGCCGCCAAGCTGCTGGTCGACGCCGGGCTCTCGAAGATCTATACGAGCCCCGTGCCACGAGCCGCGCAGACAGCGACGGCCATAGCGGTCACGACAGGCGCTCGCCTCGAGGCCGACGACGCTTTCATCGACATCGATTACGGGGACTGGCAGGGGCTGACGGTGGACGAAGTGCGAGAGCGCTTCGGACCGGAGAAGCTCAAGGCCTGGAGGCGCGACCCCGGCGCCTTCACTTTTCCAGGCGGAGACAGCATCCAGTCAGTGATGGACCGGCTCAAGCCGGCGCTGCTGCGGGTCGCGACCGAGGCCGGAGAGGGGAGCATCGCTGTGGTGACCCACATGGCGGTGCTGAAACTCTGCTTCGTTGTGCTTATGGACGTCGAGGCGACGTACTTCTGGAAGGTAGGCCTGGACAACGGCTCCGCCGGCCTCTTCACGTACAGCACCGAGAGCGGGTTCGTGCTCGAGCGCTGGAACCAGCCCCCGATGCGCTAAAGGTTTGCCCTTGCGAAAGAAGCACCCCCCAGAACCCGTCCGGCCCATCCAGGGGCCTGTATTCACGATCGAAGGCCAGACGACCGTACCTTCGACCAGCGGCAGGAATGCCGCGGCGATAATCATCCCCGTCGTGCTGATCGCCCTGATCGTCGCGCTCAGCGTTATCTTTCTTACCGGCGTTGTGAAGCTCGGGAAGCCTTCAGTCGGATCGATAGCCCTCGCGTCGCGGGTCAACAGCTCCAACAAGCCGGCCGATTCGCGGGCCAGGTTCACCTCGGATGACGGCGCCATCTACTGCTGCGCGAACGTACGCGCGTTCGGGAGCACCAGGCTCGAGGCGAGGTGGTATCAGGCCGGGACGCAGGTCGCGGACTTCAAGCGGACTTTCGGCGCTATGGCCGGGACGCCGCCCGCGCGGTTCCTCACGGCGCGGGGTAACGTGGCGTTCAAGCTCGAGCGGCCGGAGGAAGGATGGGCGGGAGGGCCTTACAGCGTCAAGGTGCTGGTCGATGGGAAGTCGGCGGGCGAGCGGGCTTTCATGGTCAGCGAGGCGCGGACGGCCGGTATCGCGGGCGTGCGATACAACGATCCGGCAGGGGGGTTCTCCATAACGGTGCCCGAGGGGTGGGTCGCGGCGGAGAAATCGACCCTGAGCGGAGGTCTTGCCGGTTTCATGGCTCCAGCGGGCCAGAGCCCTTATCCGCCGAGGTTCGCCGTCAGCCTGACGGACTTCACCTCCGTCGATCCGAGTTACCTCAATGGAATCATGAAACAGGCCGGCGCGAAGGATGAACAACTATTCGGCCCGTACGCGATCATGGACCTGGCGGGCGCGCGGCGCACTTTTGACTGGGATTTTACCTCGGGCGCTCAACAGTTCAGGCTGAGGACCACTCAGGTGGTAGTGCAGGTCGGGGACAAGGTCTACAGCATCGACTGCCATTCGCTGGTGACAGAAATCCCCGCAAACGAGCCAACATTTAACGTAGTGATAAACAGCTTCCGCCAGGTGACTTGATTTGGGGACTGGCACCAGATTAAGTGGCTAGTTGTTTTCGGGGTTGGGGACCAGGCGGAGCTTGCTGGGTGCGGTGCCGGCTTTTGTCCTGGTTATCCAGGCTGACGGGTTGGTGATCTCGTCCATGGTTGGCATCCTGTCGGCGTTGCCCCACACGCGGTTCATGAAATCGATCCCCTCGGCGGAGACGACCTCGTCGACGAACTTCTGGCCGATCTTGTACTGCTGCATCTTCAGGTCTATCCCGACAAGGCGCTGGAACAGGCGCTCGACGGCGCTCTTCGACTCTCGCCTTCGGTCGAACCGCTCCTTCATCTCATCGTACGTCGGTAGCAGGGTCATCCCGACCTGGTCCATGACGTGGTTCGAGTATCCCTCGAGGACGGACATGACCGCCTGGAGCCTCGCCAGGATCGCGCGCTGCTCCGGCGTGGCGATGATCGAGATCAGGCCCCCGGCTTTCAGCGCGTCGTCCTCGTCGATATTCTTCCCGCGCATCTTTCGGAAGAAGTCCGGTCGAGCGAGGTTCTTCCAGTCGATGCTGTTCAGGTAATCCTGCATCGATGCCATCATGAAGGGCCGCAGCCAGCCGTTGCAGTGGAACTCGAAGGAGTGCGTCACCTCGTGCAGTGTTATCCACATGCGGAACTCACCCGGCTCCACCCCCAGTTCGCGCTGGACCCGCATCACGTTCGGCTCGACGACATAGAGCTTCCCGCCCTTCTCGGGCTCAGGGAGGGAGAGGTCGAACTGGCCGAGCACGTTGCGCGACAGGTAGCCCATGATGATGCCGACCTGCGTGCTCAAAACGGTGCGCGCGACCTTTCGCGCCGTGCGCCCCGACGGTACCCCCTGGTCGGTCTCGAGCTCTTCGAGCATCCTCACGTACCGCTCCGAGATCGGGTCGAAGAGGAAACGGAACGTGACTATGTTCGCGTCGATCCACTCCGGCTGGCCGAAGACTTCCACACTCTCGGGGAGCCCGGCCACCTTCAGCTTCGTGTAGTCGGCGACCAGTTCCTGTGAGTCGCGCAGCATCTTCTGGTAGGACTCGACCATGTCCGGGGGGATCGCCGCCGGTTGCTCGCGCTGCAACTCAACTGTCGCTACCGCAATCTCGCGCACGTGGTCCCAGGAGATGAGCCCCTCGCCCGGGGCCTTCATCACGCTGCGGATGCCTTGACCGAGCGGGGCGAAGTGGGCGATCTTGCGCGCCACCGTGTCTATGGCCTTGAAGAGCGCCTCCAGGAACGTGATCGGATGGTCGGCGCCCGGTCCGGGCGTCTGGTAAGTCGGTTGCGAATTCAAGGGTTATCTACTTCCTTTTCTCCCACTTTTCCAGGTACGCGACCTGGCTCAGCGTGCTTCCCCTCTGTATTTCACCGCGCAGCCGGTTCTCCTTCTCGAGGACGTCCATGGCGCGGTTCGCGAACTCCGCCGCGCGCGCCTTCGGCAGGATTATCACTCCGTCGTCGTCCCCGACCGCCCAGTCACCCGGGTGGATGCGCACTCCGGCAATCTTGATCGGGATGTTGATCTCTCCGAAGCCCTTGGGCTCGCCGGCATTCGGCATTATGAGCTTGGTGAAGACGGGATAGCGCATCTCGCGTATGTCGGGGGTGTCGCGCACCGCTCCATCAGCGACGACACCTGCGATCTTGCGCTGTATGGCTGAATGCGTCGCGAGCTCTCCCCACATCGCAGGGCCCTGGCCCCCGGCATCGATCACGATGACGTCGCCAACTCCGGCGATGTCGATCGCCTCGACGGGCTTGGCCCAGTCACCGGGGTAGGTGCGAACCGTTACGACAGGCCCCACCATCTTGATGCCGTTGATGACGGGACGGATGCCGGCCAGGTCGACGGCCCTATGCATAGCGTCCGAGATGTTTGCCGTCGAGACGAGCATCAGGGCCTCGCGTATACTGGTCTCGTCGACGCGCTTGTATAGCGTCGTAGACTTTGCGACGCCGGTCACCATCGCGTTCTTTATCTCCTCGGCCGCGGTCCTGGCGTCCTCGGACTTGATGATGGCGCCACCGACGATGACTATCTGCGCTCCGTGCTCGACCGCGCGCGCGGCCGTCTCCGAGTTGACCCCTCCCGCGCACGCTACGGGGATGTCGACTGCTTCGGCGACCCGGGAGAGCACGTCGAACGGGTCTCCCCCCACCATCTGTACGTCGATGGCCGTGTGGACGGCGATGTAGTCGGCGCCCGCCGCTTCGGCCGCCACGGCCCGGCTGACGGGGTCCGCGACCTCTATCATGTCCACTACTATCTCGCAGCCGTAGTTGCGCGCTGCGTCGACGCACTCGGCGATGGTCGCGTCTGATGATGCCCCGAGAACGTCGATTATGTTCGCGCCCGCTTTGGCAGCGGTCTCGACCTCGGTACGCCCCGCGTCGATCGTCTTCATGTCGGCTATTATCTTGTGGTTCGGGAAAGCCTGACGCATCGCGCGCACGGCGTTCAGACCCTCGCTCTTTATCAACGGAGTGCCGATCTCGATCCAGTCGACGCCGCCTTCCACGGCTTCGCCGGCCACCTCTATCGCCCGCTCGAGGTCGACGAAATCCAGCGCTACCTGCAGTACCGGTCTGTCCATTGTTCTCCTAAGGTTGATTGCTCTCGCCAGGCGCCGAGAACCGCTTTAATCCAGGCTATATTACCTGCGTGAGGACGCGGATAAGTATAGCACAGGGGGTGGTTCGCTTTTGCCTGAATGAGCGCCCGAGGGCTCAGCCCTGCGGCACGGCGATCACGTGCCAGATCTGCCAGTCGGTGCCGTGCAGGCCGGTCGCAGCCGGCTGACCCCCGAGGCTCCCCGCCACGACTTCGATAGATACCTGGGGATTACCCGATGCAACGTCTTGAGACTCTCTCGTCATGTAGAAGACGTTCGGGTCGTCCGGGGAGAACTCGAGCTGCGTAACGCCGCCGTGCAGGCCGGCGTTGCGGTCGACCTTGTCCCAGACGGTCGGCTCGCCGCCGCCCGTGGCGCGGGTGGACACGCTGCACTCGGTGACGTTCATGGCCGGTGCCACGACCCCCATGCGGTCATAGGAGACGTGGGCTCCGTCGGAGGACACTGACCACATCTGGTAATCGATCACCGCATAGCCCGGCACATCGCGCTGGGGCGCAAGGTACGGGGTGTCTGTAGGGGTTCCCTTAAGAGAGATCTTGTACACGCGGCTTGAGGGAAAATCCGAGCCGAAGTGGTTGTAGTAGAGGTAGTCGCCGCTCGCGTCAGTGAAGATCCCTCCGATCGACTCGTCCATGAAAGGCTCGGGCTTGCGGTAGACCACGTCGACCTTGTTCGCGGCGATGTCGTAGCGCTCGAACCTTACGTGGATCGCGCCGTTGGTGTCGCCCGGCTCGGCGATGTTGCGGCAGAAGTATATGTACTTGCCGTCGTGCGAGAATGCCGCGCACTCGACCGGACCCCTTTCGGGCAGGGTGACCTGCCTCAGCCCGGTCCCGTCGTAGTTCTCCATGTACATGACCCTCGAGTTGTTGATCAACGCGATCTGCCCGTTCGCCGGCGACGTCGCGAAGTCATTGACGTCGTGCGAGGTCGTTACCTGGTGCTCGCCCGCGCCGTCAAGCCCCACCGTGTGGAGGTCACCATTCCGGAGGAAAGCGATCTTGTCCGTCGCCTTCTTCTTGAGCGCGAGCGTGAAGGTGACCGCGGCCCCGGGGTTCGCCTTGCCGGCGCGGTCGTATGCGGTGGGCTTGATCGTGTGAGGCCCCGCCGGCGCCCCCGTCCACTCGAACTCGTACGGGCCCCGGTCGAAGCGCTTGACCGTCTTTCCATCGACGGCGATCTCGATGGCTGTCGGCTTATTGTCGACCGCGAGCGCTATGCTCACGCGCCCGACGCCGCCGGCCTCTTCGTTCGCCGTGATCGAGACCCCCTCGAGGGGCCTCACGACCTTGACCGTGGGAGGAGGACCGGCCTCGGCGTACTTGACCCCGATGTAGGTGCCCACTCCGGCTCCCGCCACCATGAGGGAGATCCCGACGCCTATGATTGCCTTCGTCAGCGCGCTCATCCCCGCCGCGACCGTGACAGCACCGAAAGCGGCAGCCTTGGCCAGGAGCGCGCCCTTGAGAGCGAGCGCAGGCAGGACAGGGATCATGGAGCGCAGCGTCGTGGAGGCGCCGGCCATCTCGTCCATGCACTCCCGGCACTCGGGGCACGTCATCATGTGGTCCTGGACGGTCCTCTTTTCCTCATCCGTCGCTTCACCATCGAGGACCGCTGACATGATGGGGAGGAGGTCCCTGCATGCCGGCTCGAGGCGGCCCGCGTCTATCTCCTGCAATCTGAACTCCTTCTTGAACTTGAGGCGCGCCCGGGACAGCAGCACGCCGACGGCGTTACGGCTCATGCCCATGAAGTCGGCGATCTCGCCGTAGCTCCAGCCGTCTATGTCCTTGAGGGTCAGTGCCACGCGCTGGTGCTCGTTGAGACGCCGGGTCGCCGCGGCCACCGACGCGCGCTGTTCGGCGAGGAGTGCGGCGCGAGCAGGGTCGGCGAAGATGTTGGGGTCCTCGAATGCCATCTCCTCGGGTGTCGCGTCGGTGAACTTCTTCTGTCGCCCGAGTTGCGTCATCGCGAGGTTGCGGGCGGTCCCGAAGAGGTAGGACTTGAAGTCGCGCACGTCCTTCTTCTTGTCGCGGCATGCTTCCACGGTCCGCAGGAAAGCCTCCTGGCTGATGTCCGAGGCGGAATCGTAGTCGTAGAGGATGTAATAGACAAAGTTGATGACGGGCGTGAACCAGGCGTCGTATGCCTGCTCAACTGCCGCGGCTTCGCCCGACCTGATTCTTTCTGTGAGGTCAGTCAGCATCTCGTTCACCTCGTCCCCCTGTCCTGATACGTATCGTATCGGGTTTCGCGCTTCCGTGGATTAGACAACCCACGCCGCGCTTTATTACGGTCGGGCGCGAAGATCTTCAGAGCAGGGCTCAAACCTAAGGGGCTGTCGTCTCGCCGCGGATGCCGACAGAGCACGTGCCGCCGCTCCGGCCGTTGAAGTACATCGCTTTCTCCACGATCACAGGACCGTCCGCGGCAACGTGCGTGCTGAACTCGGAGGCCGGAAGGATAGTGTCGGCCGGCACGGTGAAACGGCTTCGCGGCCCCAGCCGGTATTGTCGGCTCGTCTGCCTGCCGGACGGCTCCATGAAAGTCATCGTGACCGAGCGGGCTTCGTCTCCAGGGTTCTGGACCAGCAGCCAGGTCTCGAAGCCGCCGCCCGTGTAGCCGTCCGGAAGGTACCAGTCGGTGTCGGGGGACGGAGCCCCGATCGACACGTGGCCGTCGCTCCTGTTGTTCCAGTACATCGCGCGCTCGGCCGCCAGGGGATACTGTGCCTGGACTTTCACAGAGACCTCGCGCCCCGGCAAGACGTCGCCGACCGCGACGCTGAAGCGAGATCGCGCAGGGATTTCGTAAGTACGGATGGTGTTCGCGCCGGAGGGCTCCATGAAGAAGAGCATGACCTGGTTGGCCGCGGTCCCGGGGTTCTCGAGCAGGACGTACTCCTGGAAGCCGCCGCCCGTATAGCCTTCAGCGAGGAACCACGTGCGAGAGAGCGAACGGGCCGCGATCGAGCAGGTGCCCGCGGCCATGTTGTTGAGGTACTGCGACCTCTCTACGACGACCGGGCGGTCACTCGCGATGGCGGTCGAGACCTCCTGTCCCGGCAGGACGTCGTTCACGTGTATCGTAAAGCGCGATTGCGCCGGGACGGCATATCCGCGTGTCCGGGCGCTGCCGCCACCGGTCATGAAGGTCGCCGTCACCGCGGCGTCCCGGTCGCCAGGGTTCTGGACCAGGACATACTCGTCGAAGCCTTGTGTCGTGCATCCTTCGGCGAGGTACCATCGGGTCCCCGGCGCGGTAACACCTATAGAATCGTGCCCCGCGCGGCGTCCGCTGAAGAACATGCTGCGCTCGACTGCGACCGGCACGTTCGCCTGCAGGCGCACGCTCACTTCGTCGGCGGTGAAGATGCTGTCGACGGAGATCGTCAGCCGGCTGTGCGACGCAGCCTCAAAAGTCTTGTGCACCGTCCTGCCGCCCGCGAGCATGAAAGTCGCACTGATACGCGCGCCGGCGCCCCCGGGGTTCTGGACCAGGATGTATTCCTCGAAGTCTCCTCGCGGGCCCGAGCCGGTGTATCCTTCGGCGAGGTACCAGTCTTTCGCGAGTCCCGGCACGCTGGAGTCGACGTAGACGGTCGCCGACGCGGGCCTTATCTCCGCTGCTCCACCGTCTCCTTGAGCGTCGATCCGCGCTGCGTACTCGCCGTCGTCCACCGCGTTGCCCGCGTCGTCCTTGCCATCCCACTGGAACTCATGCTTCCCGGCGGCCTGGTGCACGTCCGCCAGGCTGCGGACGCATTTCGACCCGCCCCAGATCGTCCGGCGCACACTCGAGGCAACGGGCAGATTGTAATAGACCGTGGCGCTCTGGGCGGCGGGGTCAGCGGTGTCGATCGCGTGGCCGGTCGCCCGCACGTCGCCGAGCTCCCTGACGTCCGCGGGGCCTACCGTCGCCGGCAGCAGGGAGCGGTTTGTGATGGTCGGGCTGGCGGAGGCGCTTGCGAAGTAGAGCGTCGGCACCCTCTTCGACGGGTCGGCGTTGGCCCAGTCCGCTCGACTGAAGACAGGGATCTTTACCGGTGAGGTCGCAGGCTGGTAGTAAAGTGAGTTCTCGGGGCCGTCCATCACCAGGCCCGCAACCGAATCGATCAGGCCCAGGCTCGCTGTGCCGCGCGGGTAATAACTCATGAGCGGCGTGGCCGCCGTCCCGTTCACCGCCTCGACCTTCGCCGAGAAATCATGGGCGCTGTCGTCCGCCCCTCCAAGGGTGTCCCTGACTTTCACCGTCGAGCGCGAATGCGGCCCGATGCGCACCACCTGTTCCCGCGTGCTTCCATCACCCAGCATGTAGGTGATCTTCGCGTCCAGGGGGTCCGGGCCGGGGTTCTGAAGCGAGAGGTACGGGTCGAAGCCCGGGCGGCAGGTGCCCTCCGCGAAGTAGAAGAAGCCTGACGATGCCGTGGCGCCGATCACGTCGTGACCGCCGGTCCAGCCGCGATAGTCGAAGTACTCTGGACGCTCGGCGATGATGCTCGTGCCGTTCAAGGTCTGGACCTTCGCCGAGAAATCGTGCGCGGCGTCATCTCCATGGCCCAGCACGTCGGCGACCCTGATCGTGGAGCGGGAGTGTGCCGCCACCGCGAGCGACTGCTCCTGCGTCCGGCCGTCGCCGAGCATATAGGTTATCTTGACCTCGCTGCCGGTGGCGCCGGGGTTCTGGATGCATATGTACGGGTCGAAAGCCGGCCGGCAGCTCCCTTCCGCGAAGTAGAACGAGGAGGCCGGGCTGGTGGCGCCGACCACGTCGTGGCCGCCGCTCCAGGCGCCATGGTAGTTGAAGTACACAGGGCGCTCCGCGACGATGCCCGCACCGCCGACAGACTCGACCTTCGCGGAAAAATCGTGTGAAGGGTCGTCGCCTCCACCGAGCGTGTCCCTGACCCTTACCGTGGAACGCGAGTGCGCCGGCACCTTCAGCGATTGCACCTTGTTCCGCCCGTCTCCGAGCATGTAAGTGATCCTGACGTCCGTGTCCGAGGCCCCCGGGTTCTGAAGGCACAGGAACGGATCGAAGCCCGGCCTGCAGGACCCCTCTGCAAAGTAGAAGACGGGCGCGGGGCTGGTGGCCCCGATGACGTCGTGGCCCCCGGTCCAGCCGTGGTAGTTGAAATACATCGGCCGCTCCGCGATGATGCCGGCCCCGTTGACAGATTCGACCTTCGCGGAGAAGTCGTGCGACGCGTCGTCGCCCTCGCCCAGCAGCGCCTTCACCCGGACCGTGGACCTCGAGTGCGCCGCGACCTGCAGTCTCTGCTGCCTGGTGCGCCCGTCCCCGAGCATGTACGTGATCTTCACGCTCGCGCTTCCGGCGCCGGGGTCCTGGATGCACAGGTACGGCTCGAAGCCCGGCCTGCACGTGCCTTCGGCGAAATAGAAAGTGGCAGCGGGAGCCGTCGCCCCGACCGTGTCGTGCCCGCCCGTGATGCCGCCCGCGTAATCAAAGTAAACGGGGCGCTCAGCCACGATGCCCGCCGGCGCCGGGACCGTCTCCGCCGAGCGCTGGCCGCCCTGTGCGGACGCCCGCATCTGTCTGCCCCCCGCCCCCGCTCCCGAGCCATAGATCATCCCGTCCCAGTAGCCCCCGGACAGGTCCCGGCCGAGATACTGCTCGAAGGTCCAGTACGCGTTCGAAAGAGCGAGCGGGCTCGCCCCTGCAAGCGTGACGCCCGAGTAGCATGCGAGCGCGTCCCTCCATAGGTTCGAGGAGATCCACATCCTGCCGGGGTCGTAACTGGTGTGCCTGCTGCCGTATGTCCCCCACGTCCGTGCGGTCGCGTTCTGTATGTCCTCGCGCAACCTGGTGAAGTTGGTCGCGGTCACCCCGATGTCCCTCTGTGCGCCCATGAGGTAGAGGAGCCCGTTGCCAGTGTGGATGCTGCTGGCTTCACGGTCGGCGCTCTGGACGCTGCCGTCGAGGCAGACCGCGAAGTGGTCCGACAGCCAGGCGTCGTTCTCGAGCGTCTGGTTGATGAGCTCGACCCGGCCCTGGCAACTCCCGGCGAACGAGGCCTCCTGGGGCGAGATGCCGAGCGCCATCTCGCGGGCCGCGCGGTAAGCCGCCAGGCACTTGAGCCCGAGGTAAGACTGGTCCTTGCCTCCCTCGAGGGCGGGGGTCCCGTCGTCGAACGTTGTCTGACTGTACTTGTCCGGCAGCCCGTTCCCGTTGGTGTCGCAGTTCGTGAGGAAGCCGGTGAGCATCCGCACGTAGTCGAAGCGCGACTTGACGTAGGCCGTGTTGCCGGTGCTCTTCCAGTACTTGTAGAGGAGCAGGATATAGTTGAGGTTCTCCTCGACCGGCATGTCGTGGTCGTAGACCTGCCCCGAGATCTGGTCCAGTATCCCGATGTCGTGCGGCAGGTAGACTCCGGCCTCGTTGGATTTCGGATAGAGGAGCCACTCGTCCAGGATGGTCGGCAGCAGGTCGGGCCAGAACTCGTAATAGAACCATGCCTGGTTGTATTCGACGTCGACCGTGCCGTGAAAACGCATCCACGTACCTTCCCACACGCTGAACCAGTTGCGGCCGCTGGAGGACCGGGCCCACCACGTGTTCGTGAGGTAGGTCTGGAAGCTGCAGGCGATCATGTTGCGGACGCTGTCCTTGTACGAAGGGTCCAGCAAGAGGTAAGCGTCCGAGAAGACGGTCGAGTCGAAGAAGTCGGACTTGCCCTCGATGTCGTCGCCCGCGGTCCTGCTGGCGGCGGCATAGCCGGCTACCGCCCGCACGTCGTTGAAGTACTGGTTGTAGCGGAACCTGAAGGCGCTGTCGGTGTACCTGCTGTTCTTGACCGAGAGGATGCTGTCGGCGGTGTGGCCCGCGAGGATGAAATGCTTCGTGGTCGTGGCCCCGGACGCCAGGTTGCTTATGGTCCAGAGGCAGCCCTCATAGCCCCTGGGATAGAAAGTGTACGCGGGGTTCTTCGGGTCGCCCGCAACGGGATAGCCCACCGGCGAGCTCCAACCCCAGAGCGCGCCAGACGAGAAGTCGCCGAACTGGCCCGCCGTAGCTCCTCGAAAATCGAGGCCCGCGGCCTCGGCGGTGGGCAGCGCGAGAGCTTCGCCAGCAGCCTTTGCGTCGTTCGCGTTAACTGTCTCGTCGTTGTAGTTGTATTCGGTCCTGCTCGTGATCCCGGTCGCGCTCGCATCGGAGAACCTGGCTATGCCGGCGGAGGCGAACTCGTCTTTCACCGGACGCGCCACCATGAACGTCCCCGAAGCGCTGTGGCTGCTCCCGTTCTTCACCGACAGCTCGACGTAGAAGAACGGGGCGCCGCTCACCTTCTCGTTCCGCGGGTAGAAAGGGGCTCGAAACGCGACGGTCACCTGCAGCGGCATCGAGCCAGAAGAGCACGCCAGCGCCTGCGAGGTCATCTTCTGAGTCTGGGAGATGTTCTCGAACGTGGGGAACCTGCCTGTGAACGGGAGGGCGCGGACCTCTTTCCCGCACTTGAGCGCGAATACGAACTCGGACAGGTCGCCGGTCCATGTGCCGAGCGTCGTGAACCGGCAGGCGAGCCGTTGCGGCACCAGGTCGAGGCTGGCCCGGGAGCCCAGGCGCCCGAGAACGGCCTCGAAAGTGTTCTGGCTTGCGGTGTTGTAGTGGCTGACCGGCGGGTCTTTGACGTTCCTCGAAGCGGACGCGTCGATCTCGACCGCGTCGCCGGCGCCGCTGAAGACCCTCACCGTGCTCACGGTAGCGTTGTCGACACAGCCGGCCTGGTCCGAGCGGAACGCGACCGGCAGCAGGCCTCTGCCGTCAGCCTTTGATTGCACCGTGACCTGATACGCGGAGTCGGCACCGGACGCCGAGTACAGGTCAAGATCTGATAGTGCGAGAGCCGACTGCACGTACACGTTGAACCTGCGCATGCCGCCAGTGTGAAAGTCATGCTCGACGAACGAGAGCTCGACCGAGTAAGACGTTCCCGGCTCGAGCCCCGCCGTGACGTAAGTGAAGCACTTCCCCTGGCGCTCTCGCTGGAACTTGTACTGCTGCCTGGTGCCGCCGTCGGTGTTAGCGATGCCGACCGGGAAGGTGCTGGCGCGCGTGACGTCGCGGCCGTGGTTCTGCTGGAGCTCGACCGTAACCGGGCCCGAGCCCGCGGCCAGGGCTTTGCCCGACAGGACCGCGAGAAGAACAAAGACGGCGACAGCCATCATCCAGAGATACCGTGACGCCCGCCTCACTTCTCGCATCGAACCCCCGCCGATCGCACCTCAGGTCAAAGCCGCGATCGATGTGTTGCCCCAGGGCCTCATCCTACAGCGCCATTATACTGCTCGGCGCGGCCCGCGAGCGCGCCGAATGCGACCCAATTCGGCGGGTAAATGCAGTATCATTACGTAATCGACACTATTGGTTGAGGAGAAGGGGATGGCCAACTCCACCGAACCCGTCAGAATAGGTCTGCTCGGCTGTGGCACCATCGGCTCGGGCGTCTTCCATCTCGTGCGCAAGAACGCCGCGGGGCTGGCCGAGGCCGCCCGCAGGCCGCTCGAGGTGGCGCGCATCCTGGTCAAGGACCCCGACGAGACGCGTCCTTTCCCTGCAGACCGATCGCTCATGACGACCGATGCGGCCGATGTCCTCAGCGACCCTTCTATAGACATCTATATCGAGGTCATGGGAGGCATCAGGCCCGCCAGGGAGTTCGTCCTAGAGGTGCTCGGGCGCGGCAAATCCGTGGTGACCGCGAACAAGGAGCTCATCGCGGGCCACGGGCGCGAGATCATGGAGACAGCCGCGAGCAACAACGCGCACGTTCGCTTCGAGGCGGCGGTCGGAGGCGGCATCCCGCTCATAAGGCCCCTCGAGGAGTCGCTCGGTGGCGACAACATCCTGAAGATGATGGGCATAGTGAACGGCACGACCAACTACATCCTCACCCGCATGAGCACCGAAGGTAGCACGTACGAGGAGGCGCTCGCGGAGGCGCAGGCCCTCGGTTACGCCGAGGCCGACCCGGAGGCGGACGTCGAAGGCATCGATGCGGCCAGCAAGCTTGCCATACTGTGCTCGATCGCGTTCCACGCCGGAGTGACCGCCGAGCAGGTCTATCGCGAGGGCATCTCGCACATACATACCGAGGACCTCGAGAACGCCCGCGAGCTCGGATACGCCGTGAAGCTTCTTGCGATCGCATCGCGCGACGACGACGGCATATCGGCGCGGGTCCACCCGACGATGATCCCTCTGGACCATCCTCTTGCGAGCATATCCGGAAACTTCAACGCGGTCTTCGTCATCGGCGAGTCCGTGGGAGAGCTGATGTTCTACGGGCAGGGCGCGGGCTCTCTACCGACGGCGACGGCGATACTGGGAGACGTGGTCAACGTCGCGAGGAACCTCGACAGGCCCCCCGCGACAAGGCGGTCTTACTGGTCGCGGCCGGGTGAGATCAGGCCGATCGAGAAGGTTGCGGCGCGGTTCTATATGGTGCTGAAGGTCGCCGACAGGCCCGGCGTGCTCGCGAAGATAGCGGGAGTGTTCGGCGATTGCGACGTCAGCCTCGAGAGAGTGCTGCAGAAAGGCAAAGCCGACAGCGCCGAGATAGTGCTCATCACCCACGAGGTGCTGGAGCGGAACTTCCGCACGGCGCGCGAGGGGCTCGCGAACCTCGAAGAGGTCGTGGAGATACCGAGCGTGATCCGGGTCGAATCTTCCTGAGCGAGACCTTCCAAACGAAGTCAAAGGAGAATCGAGCGATGCTTCATCCAACGCCCCGATGGCGCGGCGTGATAGAAGAATATAGAGAGTACCTGCCGGTGAGCGATGCCACGCCTGTCATCACTCTGCTGGAGGGCAACACTCCATTGATAAGAGCGCGCTCCCTTTCGGACCGGCTGGGCCTGGACGTCTATCTCAAGTACGAGGGGGTCAACCCGACCGGCTCGTTCAAGGACCGCGGCATGACAATGGCCATCAGCAAAGCGCTCGAGGATGGCGCGAAGACAGTCATCTGCGCGTCGACCGGCAACACCAGCGCGTCCGCGGCGGCCTATTCAGCAAAGGCCGGGATCAAGTGCATAGTGCTCATCCCCTCAGGCGCGATCGCACTGGGCAAGCTCACCCAGGCGCTCATGCACGGGGCGCAGGTGCTGGCGGTCAACGGCAACTTCGACGACGCGCTGCGGGTCGTGCGCCAGATAGCCGACGAGAACCCGATAGTGCTGGTGAACAGCGTCAATCCTTTCCGCATCGAAGGGCAGAAGACCGGCGCCTTCGAGATATGTGACGTGCTGGGACGAGCGCCGGACATCCACGCGATACCGGTCGGCAACGCCGGCAACATCACGGCGTACTGGAAGGGCTACCGCGAATACCGCGACGCGGGCAAGATCTCGGGGCTGCCCCGCATGCTGGGCTTCCAGGCCGAGGGCGCGGCGCCCATCGTCCACGGGCATCCGGTCGAGAAGCCCGAAACGATCGCGACGGCAATAAGGATCGGGAACCCCGCATCGTGGAAGCAGGCCCTTGCCGCGGCGGACGAATCGGGCGGCAGGATCGACATGGTGACAGACCGCGAGATCCTGGACGCCTATCACATCCTCGCTTCCGAGGAGGGAGTCTTCGTCGAGCCGGCCTCAGCCGCGTCGGTGGCCGGGCTCATCAAGGCGCGGGAGAGCGGCGAGGTGGAGGCTGGTCAGAGCGCGGTCTGCATCCTCACCGGCCACGGGCTCAAAGACCCGGACCGTGCGATCGCCGAGTCACACACGCCGCCCCTCATCGAGCCCACCGCGGACGAGATAATGAAAGCAATAACAGCGGCCCGGAGGTAACATGTCCGGACTGAAGATCGCCGTGCTCGTCCCTGACGGCGCGGCCGACCGCCCTCTCGACGTGCTCGGCGGCAGGACGCCTCTCGAGGCCGCCAACATCCCCAACATGGACCGGGTAGCCGGCGATGGGATGACCGGCACCGCGGCAACAGTACCCGCGGGGTTGCCGCCGGGCAGCGACGTCGCCAACCTGTCTCTGATGGGATACGACCCCGCGACCCATTACGGAGGGCGCGCTCCGATTGAGGCCGCCAACCTCGGCATCTATATCCCTGACGGCTGGACCGCCTTCCGCTGCAACCTGGTGAAGACGGACGGGAACGTTATGCTGGACTACAGCGCCGGACACATCGGGCAGGCCGACGCGGTGCGGTCGGTCGAAGCCCTCCAGGCGTCGCTGGGCGATAGTGAGACGCGCTTCTATCCGGGCAAATCGTATCGACACGTCCTGCTGGTGAAGGGCGACTTGAGCTCCGTGCAGTGCACCCCGCCGCACGACATAACTGGTGAGCCCATGGCGCCGCACCTCCCGCGAGGTGATGGGGCGAGCCGGATCCTCGGCCTGATGGACAGCTCCCGTGAAGTGCTCGCCGCAGTGGAGGGCACGCCGGCGGACATGATCTGGCTCTGGGGCCAGGGCGGGAGGATGGAGCTCGAGAACTTCGAGGCGCTGCACGGGGTCACGGGCTCCGTCATCAGCGCGGTGGACCTCGTCTGTGGCATCGGCCGCCTCGCGGGCCTCACGCCGGTGGAAGTGCCTGGTGCCACCGCATACCTCGACACCGACTACGCAGCCAAGGGGCGGGCGGCGGTGGAAGAGCTGGAGAAGGGGGACTTCGTCTTCGTGCATGTCGAGGCGCCCGACGAGGCTTCCCACATGGGAGACGCGGCGGAGAAAGTGAAAGCGCTGGAGCGCTTCGACGAGAGCGTGGTCGGCCCGGTGCTCCGCCACCTCGGCTCGAGGACGCACCCGTTCCGCCTGCTGGTAGCGCCCGACCACCCGACGCTCATCAGGACGCGCACGCACGATGGCGCTCCGGTGCCGTACGCTGTTTGCGGAGCTGGTATCGTCCCCTCACGCGCCAGGGTGTTCACCGAGGCGGAGGCGGCCAGGCACGGACCGCACTTCGACCGGGGATGGATGTTGATGTCCAAGCTCACCAGCCTCGCAGACTGGTAGCAAGGGGGATTCCATCGTGCGTTTTACAAATATAATGAGAGATAATTCACCTTCGGGGTCAAACCTGAAAGGTGAATCTCAGAGCCTGTGTCGTTTCGGATATTGAAATTTCACCTTTGAGGTTTGACCCCGAAGGTGAATTTGACTTGACCCGGGGGGAAATGATGGAGATGGATGGGACCGCACCACCGAACGCAAACACTCCCATGCCGCCGCCAGCGCCCGCGGCGAAGCCCGGGCAGTCGAACGCCGTTATCGGATGGATAGTCGGAGGCGTGGCGCTGTGCCTGGTCCTACTCATCATCGTCTTCTTCTGCGGGACGTGTTTCTTCTTGAGTGCGATCTTCAAGAGCGGAGAGTTCGGCGGCAGAGGCGTCGGTCTCATCGAGATCAGCGGGGTCCTGGCGTCCAACTCCGAAGGGCTCACGGGAGGCACGAGCTCGCAGTCCGTAGTCGTGCAGCTGCAAAACGCGCTCAAAGACTCTCGCATCAGGTCGGTGTTGATAAGGATAGACAGCCCCGGCGGAACGCCCGCCGCCGCTCAGGAGATCTACGAGGAGATCATGCGGGTCAAGGTCTCCAAACCCGTAATCGTGTCGATCGGCGACCTCGGCGCGTCGGCCGCGTACTACCTCGCCTCAGCGGCCAACGTCATCTACGCCCTGCCCGACTCCGACGTGGGCAGCATCGGCGTCATCCTCGAGATCCCGAACATCCAGGGACTGGAAGACAAGATCGGCGTCCACTGGTTCATCTACACGCAAGGCCAGTACAAGGATATCGGCAGCCCGCTCCGGCCCCCGACGCCGGCCGAATCGGCGATCATCCAACAGCAGATGACCGTTGCCTACAACCATTTCATCGAAGGAGTAGCCGCCGGAAGGCACATGAGCGCCTCAAAGGTGCGCGACCTCGCAACCGGACTGACATTCCCCGGCACGGAGGCGAAGGCCCTCGGCCTGATCGATGCGCTGGGGAACTACCAGGTCGCGCTTACACGCGCCGGCCGACTCGGCGGCATCAAGGGTGAGGTCCGTGCGATACCGCTCCTGCAGCGTGGGGCGCTCGGTATTTTTTCCGAGCTGCTGACGACGTTCAAAGACCTATCGAATAACCTGAACAAGCTGCTGCACGGGACAGGTGTGGACCAGTCGACGCCGGTGAAGCAATGAGCGCGAAAGCGAGGCATGGAGGGACAGATGAACAGCCGCGGGCCTGAGAAGCCAGTGAAGATCGCCCACATCTCGGACATCCACGTGGGCTCGAACCACTTCGTGTCCAACCTGCTGAACCGGGCGATAACAGAGATCAACGAGATGGAGCCCGACCTGGTCCTCGTGTCTGGCGACCTCACCAACGACGGCTTCAGGCAGGAGTACGCCGCGGCGCGCGCATACCTCGACAACTTCGCCTCCGAGCGCCTCGTGGTCATCCCCGGGAACCACGACTCGCGCAACGTGGGCTACGTCCACTTCGAGGACATGTTCGGCGAAAGGACGAGCGTGATAACCCTCCCCGGTGTGACGATGGTCGCCCTGGACTCCTCGCAGCCCGACCTGAACGAAGGCAGGCTCGGGCGCCAGAACTACCGATGGATGGCCGAACAGCTCAAAGATGACAGCAACTTCAAGATAGTCGCGCTGCACCATCACCTGCTGCCGCTGCCGGGAACCGGTCGCGAGCGCAACATCATCGAGGATGCCGGCGACTTCCTCGAGCAACTGGTCTACGAAGGGGTCGACCTTGTCCTCTCGGGGCACAAGCACGTGCCGCACACCTGGCATTTCGAGGACCTCTACGTGAGCAACGCGGGAACTGTCTCCTCGCTGCGGGTGCGCGGCTACGCGAGACCGTGTTACAACGTGATCGACATAGAGCCGGGCTCGTGCCGCATCACGAGGAAATATCCGTTCGGCGACTCCGTCGAGGTCGTGGACTTCCCGATCGAAGAGAAGCCCAAGGGACGGCGGGTGACCGACAGGCCGGACCGCCAGGTGACATGATGAACGGCGAACAGCCTCACGGCTCGGCCGACCGCGCGAAGGCGATCGCGCTCGTCGACGGTGAGCATTATCCCGACGTGACCGTAGCGGCGCTTTCCTATGCCGAGGATTCTCTCGGATTCAAAATTGTGGCAATGGTCTTCCTCGGCGGCACCGAGAAGGTCGCTGACATCAGCCGGTTCTCTTACCGCGATGTACCGATGTATGCAGGCCAGGGGCAGGTGCAGGACCTTCGACGCGCCCTCTCGGCCCACGATGCGGACGTGGTGATCGACCTGTCCGACGAGCCGGTGGTCGGCTACGCTGAGCGGTTCCGGCTCATCAGCGAGGCGCTGGCCGGCGGCGTCTCCTACCGCGGGGCGGACTTCTTCTTCGAAGCTCCCGTCCGCCCTCATAGTTGCGACAAACCCTCGATCGGCATATGGGGGTCGGGAAAGCGCGTGGGAAAGACCGCCATCTCCGGCTTCACCGCGCGCCACCTAGCAAGCAGAGGGACGCGGCCCTGCGTCTGCACCATGGGACGCGGCGGCCCCGCAAGACCGGAACTCCTCGGGGTGCCTTCCGCTATCACCGACAGCTACCTCCGGGAGAGGGTCGAGGCCGGATGCCACGCGGCGAGCGACCACTTCGAGGACGCGATGATCGGCGAGGTCATGGCCGTCGGGTGCAGGCGTTGCGGCGGGGGGATGGCCGGAGCCCCGTTCTTCTCCAACGTCGGCGAGGGGGCGGCCCTAGCATGCCGCCAGCAGGCCGACATCGTCGTCTTCGAAGGGAGCGGCGCGGCCATCCCTCCTGTTGGTGTAGACGCCGTCATGTTCGTCGCATCCGCGGCCCAGCCGATCGAATATCTCCTTGGTTACCTGGGCCCCTATCGGCTATTGCTTTCAGACATCCTTGTCGTTACAATGTGTGAAGAATTCCTGGTATCCAGCGAGAAGCTTCGTAAGCTCATAGATGGCGCTTTTTCCATCAATCCCGAGGTCAAGGTTCTAAAGACCGTTTTCAGACCCCGACCCCTAGGTGAACTCCGTGGGCGAAAAGTGTACCTGGTCAGCACCGCGCCGGCCGCCGGCGTGGACGTCCAGGCGGAGCACCTCGCACACGAGTACGGAGCCGTCATCACAGGTTCGAGCCCGAACCTCGCGGACCGCAAGAGGCTCGCAGCGGACCTCGCGGGGGCACACGAAGCGGACGTCCTGGTCACGGAGTTGAAGGCGGCCGGAGTCGACACGGTGTCGAAGTTCGCGCAAGAGAACAGCAAGGAGCTTGTTTACCTCGAGAACCTCCCTGTCGCGATCGAGGGGGACCTCGAGGAGGAGATAGATCACCTGGAAGCCACCGCGCGGGCCCGGTTCGCGAAAAGGTAAGACCGAACCGGCGGCGTATTAGGACCCTAAAGAGTTTCCCGGCAGCAAATCCCAGAATCCGACCGCGCGGACCATGGCGCGGACTAAGGGCCGAAGCCGGGCGCGGACAGAAGCCCCAAGGCATCGCGTCTCCATTAGAGGACAGGCGCGCCGATGGACCGAGAGCCAGAATGCCTGAACGACTGCAGAAGATTACAATCGTCGATGAAGAGCACCACCTCCCTTACTCAAAGGGACTGATGGCGGTCTCCATCATGGCCACGGGCCTTCCGCCCGGCCAGGCGTACAGCATCGCCTCGCTGATCCAGGAGGAGCTTCGCGACGAGGGCGTGCCCATGGTCACGATGGAGTACGTGAGGTGCACCGCCGAGCGCATCCTCGAGCGGGAGGTCGGCGCGCGCTACGTCGACATCTACCGGAAGTGGCAGGCCATCGGCAACCTGCGCAAGCCGATAATCATCCTGATGGGCGGCGCGACCGGCGTCGGGAAGTCGACGGTTGCGACCATGCTGGGAGCGCGGCTCGGAGTCACGCGGCAGGTCTCCACGGACGTCATCCGTGAGGTCCTGCGGTCCTCCTTCGCCCCCGACCTCATCCCGGTGCTCTACAACTCTTCGTTCAGCGCGTTCGAGGCGCTGGGCTCGATGCCGCTTCCCGAGACCACCGACAAAGTCATCCTCGGGTTCCTCGAGCAGGCCGCCATGGTATGGGTCGGAATACGGGCCCTGATAGACCGCGCGATCGTGGAGCGGACGAACTTCATCGTCGAGGGCGCGCACGTGGTGCCGGGCATTGTTGATCCGCAATATTTCAAGGACGCTTTCGTCGTGCAGATGGTGCTTGCGGTCGACGACGAGCAGCAGCACCGCAGCCACTTCGAGATACGCGAGGTCGAGACCGAGGGGGCGCGGCCGTTCAGAAAGTACCTCGATAACTTCGCCAACATTCGCAAGATACAGGACTACGTGCTGGGGCTCGCCGCCGAGCAGAAGGTCCCGGTCTTTCCCTGTTACAGCATGGACGCAACGGTGAGCGCGGTCCTGGACTTCGTCATCAATCAGGTGTTCGTGGAATACACGGAGGGCAAGGTCGCCGACTCGGACATCGCCCGAACCATCGAGGCGTGCACACATTACGACGTGAAGGCCGGTGCGGCCGCGGGGCCGCAGTCGAAGGAGGAGGGGCTGAATTGAGGCTGTTCATTGACACGGCTAACGTGGAGCACATCCGCGAGATAAACGACTGGGGCGTGCTGGACGGGGTCACGACGAACCCGTCGCTCGCCTGCAAAGAGAACCGCAACTACCGCGACTGCGTTGCCGAGATCGCGTCGATCGTGAAAGGCCCGGTAAGTGCGGAAGCGGTTTCGATGGAGTGCGCCGGGATGTTGGCCGAGGCGCGCGAGCTGGCGGCCATCGCCGACAACGTCAACGTAAAGATCCCGATGTGCCCTGAAGGGCTCAAGGCCATCAGCGCCCTGACCGAAGAGGGCATCAAGACCAACTGCACGCTGATCTTCTCCGCCAACCAGGCGCTCCTCGCTTCGGCCGCAGGCGCGACTTTCGCAAGTCCTTTCATCGGAAGGCTGGATGACATCGGCAATGACGGCATGAGGGTGCTCGCGGAGATAGTCGAGATATACGAGTATTACGGCGTACTGACGGAAGTGATATCGGCGTCGCTGCGGCACCCACAGCACGTGGTGGGCTCCGCGCTCGCCGGGGCGCACATCGCAACAATCCCGTACGACGTGTTCAAGAAAATGGCAAGCCATCCGCTTACGGACATCGGCATTGAGAGGTTCCTGGCGGATTGGGACAAGATCAAAGACCTGTAGAAACGGGGCGGCGCCATAAGGGGCGCGTGCTTCAAGGAGGTACGAAAGAAATGGAAGTTGTTGACAGGAGTGTGCTGGAGAGCAAGCTTCTGCCCGAGCTCCAGGAGATCGGGACGGCCCTCGACATAGACGGGGTCAAGAAGCTGCGTAAGAAGGACTTGATAGACGCCATCATGCAGGAAGCGGGCGTAATGCCCAACGGCGACGGCCGTCAGGCGCCCGACTCCGCCCCGGCGGACCCGGCGGTCCAGAAGGCGGAGCCCGAGGTGGCTGTGAAGGTCGAGGAAGACGAGGAAGAGGAAGGCGTAGGCAGCGGCATTCTGGATATCCTCTCGGACGGGTACGGGTTCCTTCGTACCTCCGGGTACCTGGCCTCGGAGAAGGATATCTACGTCTCGATGTCACAGATACGCCGGTTCCGCCTCAAGAGGGGCGACGAGGTAAAGGGCCAGATACGACCTCCCAAGGACTCGGAGAAGTACAATGCCCTGCTCCGCATCGAAGCGGTCAACGGGGATGACCCCGAGGTCGCGCAGAGGCGCAGGCAGTTCGAAACGCTCACGCCGCTCTACCCGCAGGACCGCCTCAGGCTCGAGACGCGCTTGAGCAGCATTACGTCCCGGATCATCGATCTCATCGCTCCCGTAGGCAAAGGCCAGCGAGGCCTGATCGTCTCCCCGCCAAAGGCCGGAAAGACAACCGTCCTCAAGCAGATCGCGAACAGCATCACCGAGAACAACCCCGAGTGTCGCCTGATGGTGCTGCTGGTGGACGAGCGTCCTGAAGAGGTCACGGACATGGAGCGGTCGGTCACCGGCGAGGTAGTGTCCTCGACGTTCGACCAGCCTTCGGACAACCACATCGCGGTCTCAGAGCTCGTGCTGGAGAGGGCCAAGAGGCTCGTCGAGCATCAGAACGATGTCGTGATCCTTCTCGACTCGATCACGAGGCTGGCGAGGGCATACAACCTCAGCACGCCGGCCAGCGGGCGCATCCTCTCGGGAGGCGTCGACTCCACTGCTCTGTTCCCGCCCAAGAGGTTCTTCGGCGCGGCGCGGAACATCGAGTTCGGCGGAAGCCTGACGATTATCGCGACGGCCTTGGTCGACACCGGCAGCCGGATGGACGAGGTCATATTCGAGGAGTTCAAGGGCACCGGCAACATGGAGATCCACCTCGATCGCAAGCTCGCCGACAAGCGTATATTCCCGGCCATCGACATCGAGAAGTCGGGCACCCGCAAGGAAGAGCTCATCCTCGAGCCGACGGAAGCCGTCAATGTCTGGAAGCTGAGGCGGATACTGCACGCACTGGATCCCAGCGCGGCCATCGAGATCCTGATCGACGGCCTGAAGCAGAACAAGAGCAACGAGAAGTTCCTCTCCCAGATCAAGGAACCCCGGTAGAAACAAGCTCCACCGGGGCTAGGCCCCAGGGGGGGTCAGGTCGTGCGGTGCGTTTTGCACCACTGTGACCTGGCCGACGGACGTGCTGATGTGCAAAATGCACCGCACGACCTGACCCCATCTCATTGTCTGGCGGATGTCTGTGTGCTACCATCAACAGGCAATCCCGGACACATGAACTGGAGATCACGTTGAAGAAAGACATACATCCTGAATACATGGAGACGAAGGTCACCTGCTCCTGCGGTGATTCATTTATAACGAGGTCGACCAAGCCCGAGCTCCACGTCGAGATCTGCTCTCAGTGCCATCCTTTCTACACGGGCAAGCAGAAGCTGGTAGACTCCGGCGGGCGCGTCGAGAGGTTCCAGAAGCGCTTCCAGTCGCACCTCGACGTCAAAGAGGGCAAGGGCAAGAAGACCCCCGGCCAGTAGGTGCCCCCGGACCCTGGCGACTCAGTGCATCCGCAAGAGCAACCTCGCCCCGAACTCCAGATAGGCGGACAGGCCGTCATCGAAGGCGTCGTGATGCGCGGCCCCGACAGGTGGGCCCTGGCAGTCAGGCGCCCTTCGGGAGACACGTTCATCACCGTCAACCCCGTCATGACCCTCGCGCAGAGATACCCTCGCTGGAACAGGTTTCCCGCGCGCGGGATCCTCGCGCTCGCCGACTCGTTGATCATCGGGGTCAAGGCGCTCACGATCAGCGGCGGCATCTCGCTCGAAGAGGCAGAGGAGAAGAAGGAAGAGGAGGGCGGCGCGTCTGAAGCCGGCCTCGAGGCCGACGAACGAGAGGGTGCGGAGGTGGAAGCGGAGAAGTCGGCCATATCCACCCCGGCGATCGTCGCAGCGCTGGTCTTTGCGCTGGCCATCTTCCTCGGACTCTTCATCGTGCTGCCGACGCTTCTGGCGAGCCCCTTGAGCAAACACGTGCACAACACCGTCGTCTACAACCTGATCGAGGGCGGGATCCGCATCACGATATTCATCCTGTACCTCGTGGCCATGTCGCTGATGCCTGACGTCAGGCGGGTGTTCGAGTACCACGGGGCCGAGCACAAGGTCGTGCACGCTTACGAAGCGGGCGACCCGCTGACCCCCGAAGCAGCGTCGAAATATTCGACAGCTCACTTGCGCTGTGGCACGGCGTTCATCCTCATAGTGTTCGTGCTGAGCATCCTGATATTCTCGTTCCTGGGGCGCCCGGCCCTGTGGCTCCGCGTGCTGGAGCGGCTGGCGATCATCCCGTTTGTGGCCGCATTCTCCTATGAGATAATCAGGTTTGCGGGCAAGCATGAGGACTCGCGCTGGGTGAGGGCCGTCCTGTCGCCCGGCATGCTCCTTCAGAAGCTCACGACGCGTGAGCCCGACGACGAGCAACTGGCAGTTGCGATAGATGCTCTAGAGGCGGCGATCGCGACACAGCCCGTTGCGGTCCAGCGCCTCGAAGAGCGGATGGAACCGACCTGACACCCGGAGACATGAGGACATGTTCGAGAGACTGGAGCTGCACAAGCAGCGGTTCGATGAACTGAATACGAAGATATCGGACCCCGGGATAATGGCCGACAACAAGGCCTACAGGGACCTTGTTCGCGAGCGCTCGTCCCTCGAGGACGTCATGACCGTTTACGACCGATACCTCGCGCTCGAGCAGCAGCTCGCCGAGGCTCGAGACCTGTTGGGCGAGGAGAAGGACCCGGAGATGGCTGACTTCGTCCGCGCGGAGATCGAGTCACTGGGCTCCGCGATCGAAGAGAAGCGTGAGGAGCTCAAGCTGCTCCTGCTGCCGCGCGACGAGATGGCCGACCGCGACGTCATAGTCGAGATACGCGCGGGGACCGGCGGCGACGAGGCGGCGCTGTTCGCCGGCGATCTCTATCGCATGTATACCCATTACGCCGAAAACCACCGCTGGAAGCTCGAGCGCCTGTCGGCGAGCCCGTCCGACATGGGCGGCTTCAAAGAGGTCATCTTCTCGCTCAAGGGCAAAGAGGTCTGGCCGCGCATGAAGTTTGAGTCGGGCGTGCACCGCGTTCAGCGGGTGCCTGTGACCGAATCGAGCGGCCGGATACATACGTCGACCGCGACGGTGGCGATCCTGCCCGAGGCACAGGACGTCGAGGTGAAGGTGGACCCGGCGGACCTCAAGATAGACGTGTTCCGGTCGACGGGCCCCGGCGGCCAGTCGGTCAACACGACGGACTCCGCGGTCCGCGTCACGCACAAGCCGACCGGGCTTGTCGTGTCGTGCCAGGACGAGAAGTCCCAGCTCCAGAACAAGGAAAAAGCCCTTCGGATCCTCAAGGCCCGCATGCTGGACGCGGCCCGGCACAAGCAGCAGCAGGAGGAGGCGGCGCAGCGCCGCAGCCAGGTGGGCACGGGCGAGCGAAGCGAGAAGATCCGCACCTACAACTTTCCCCAGGGGCGCGTGACCGACCACCGCATCGGGCTTACGCTCCACAAGCTCCAGGCTGTCCTGGAGGGCGACCTCGACGATCTCACCGGGGCGCTCATGGACGACGAGAAGGCGCAGGCCCTCAGGGGAGTGGCCTCGTGAACTTGGTCGAATACCTCGCCAGGGCTGCCGAATACCTCGAGCGCCACGCGATCACGTCGCCGCGCTTGAACGCAGAGGTCCTGCTTGCGAATATGCTCGGCACATCCCGGCTCGAGATCTATACACAGTTCGAGCGCCAGCTCACCACCACTCAGGCGGACGCTTACCGCGAACTCGTCGTACAGCGCGGCACGGGCCGCCCCCTGCAGTACATCACGGGAGAGACGGGCTTCCGCGGCCTGACGCTCGAGGTAGCGGAAGGCGTCTTCATACCCCGACCCGAAACAGAGTTCCTCGTCGAGAAAGCCCTCGAAAAAGCACCACTGGTGCCAGGCACCAGTGGTGCTTTTCGCGTGCTGGATCTCGGGACGGGTTGCGGCTGCATCGCGGTGAGCGTCGCTTCAGAGGTGGAAAGCGCGTCGGTCGTCGCGACCGACTGCGATCCGAAGGCCGTCGAGTTGTGCGCTGCCAACGCGGCAAAGGAGAGCGTCGGCGATCGCGTAGCAACCGTGACAGGCGACGTCTACGGGCCGCTGCGGGCCACGGACGAGTTCGACCTCATCATCTCCAACCCGCCTTACATCCCGGATGGAGCGCGAGAGTCGCTCCCGGCGGAGGTGAAAGACTTCGAGCCCGAGAAGGCGCTCTTTGCCGGGCCCGAGGGGTTGGACGTGATAAATAGGATAATCGAGGGCGCTCCCGGTTATCTCGCACCGGGCGGTTCGCTGGTGCTGGAAGTCGACGAGACCCATGCGCATGCGGTTGCCGAGACGTTGTCGGTCGCCGGGTGGGCAGAGGTCGAAGTCTTCGACGACCTTGCGGGCAAGCCGAGGGTCGTCCGGGCGAAACGGGTGGAGTGACATGCTCGAGATCGAGACGGGCCAGGAAGAATTCACGCCGGAGCAGGTCGAGGCCTGTGCCGACATCCTGCGCTCCGGCGGGCTCTGTATCATCCCGACCGACACGGTCTACGGCATCGCGGCATCGGCATCCGACGCCGCCGCGGTCGAAAGGCTCCTCGCCCTGAAAGACCGGGCTCCCGACAAGCCGCTTCCCGTCCAGGTGGCCTCATCGAATGACGCGAACGTCCTGGGAGTCGCGGACAGCCCTTTGGCTGTCACCCTCATCGAGCGCTTCTGGCCGGGTCCGCTGACAATCGTGATGGAGCGAAGGCCCGGGGGCGACCTCCCGTTCCAGAAGCCCGGGACGATTGGCATCCGGGTGCCGGCAAGCAGATTCTGCATCGCCCTGATGAAACGCGCGGGCAACCTCGTGGTGCCGAGCGCGAACCCACCGGGAGCGCCAGCGCCGGTTTCAGTGGGGGAAGTCGCCGCGGAGATCATGAGCGCGGTCGACCTCGTGGTGGATGCGGGCGCCTGCCCCGGAGGCATCGAGTCAACGGTGGTGGACATCACGGCGGGGGCTGTGGTCCTCCGCGAGGGGGCCCTCAGCGCAACCGACGTGGTAGAGGCTATCGAGGCGGGTGGCTCCACATGAGCGACCGCGCCGGGGTCGACTATCGAATATTCGACATCCTTTTCGTGTGCCTCGGGAACCTGTGCAGGAGCCCTATGGCCGAGGGTATCGCGCGCGACCTCGTCGCGACCGAGTACCCCGGACTCAGCGGCAGGATAGGTATCGCGTCCGCGGGAGTCGCCGCGATGGACGGCGAGCCCGCGACACCGGAGGCAGTCCACGCGATGCGCGCCCGAGGGATCGACATAAGCCTCCACCGGTCGAGGAGAGCCACCCCCGAGATAGTAGATTCGAGCGACCTCGTCCTGGTGATGGAGGACAGGCACAGTGAGCGCCTGATGATGGCTGGCGCCACCGGGTTGGTATTTCTCCTCACAAGGCTCGGAGAGGCCGCAGGAGAGGTGCTCAAAGCCCCGGACGATACAATTAGCGCGAGTGGCATCCCGCCCCGTCTCGCGGGTCTCACCGCCGCGGCTGAGGCCATCGACAGGGAAAGCCTCTGGACCCTGCCGGACTACGAATACGACGTGCCGGACCCTATCGGACTGCCGGTGGACGGCTACACGGCGGTCGCGTCACGCATCGAGCGCCCCATACGGGATATCTTTCGCGTCCTTCTCTCCGGCTCGTGTTAGAATCTGATATCGTCGGCGTCTTGCGGGCATAGATGCAGATCTCTGGACGGTGGAATAAATGGAAGACAAACCCGTTTCGTCAGGTGAAAAGATGATCGCGATCGGCAGCGACCACGCGGGCTTCCGGCTCAAGGAGGACCTCAACGACGCGCTGGTCGAGATGGGTTACGCCGTCCACGACGTCGGCACCTACAGCGAGGAGTCCTGCGACTATCCCGACATCGCACTCACGGTCGCCGAGTCGGTCAGCCAGGGCGAGGCGGACAAAGGTGTTCTCGTGTGTGGGACCGGTGCGGGCATGGCGATGACCGCGAACAAGGTCCCGGGCATCAGGGCCGTCGTCTGCAACGAGCCTTACACGGCCGAGTACTGCAGGCTGCACAACGATGCGAACGTGATGACCATCGGATCGCGCCTCGTCGACTTCGACGACGCGCGCAACATCCTGAAAGTTTTTCTGGCAACGGGCTTCGACGGTGAGACAGAGGCTGGCGCGCGCCACGCCCGGAGGCTGGAGAAGATCCGCGACATAGAGCGTAAGTACGGGAAGGAGAGCTGAGTTGGAATCCGCGCTTTCCGGCTTCGACCCCGAGATCTTCCGGTCGCTGACCGCGGAGCTCAACAGGGAGAGGCGCAAGATCAACCTAATAGCAAGTGAGAACTACGCGTCTGCGGCCGTGCTCGAGGCCCAGGGGTCGGTGCTCACGAACAAGTATGCCGAGGGTTACCCGGGCCGGCGGTATTATTCCGGCTGTGAAGTGGTGGACGAAGTGGAGACGGTCGCGATAGAGAGGGCGAAAGAGCTCTTCGGGTGCGAGCACGCGAACGTCCAACCCCATGCGGGCGCGCCTGCCAACATGGCGGTCTACCAGGCGGCGATCAAGCCCGGCGAGACGCTGATGGCGATGGACCTGCGCTGCGGCGGGCACCTCACGCACGGCTCGGCGGCGAACTTCTCGGGACTGCTTTACCGGGTGGTGCATTACGGCCTGAATAGAAAGACCGAGGCGCTGGACTACGACGACATCGCCCGGATAGCGAGAGTGGAGAAGCCGCGCATCATCGTCGCCGGAGGGAGCTCGTATCCCAGAAAGATCGATTTCGCCGCGTTCAGGAGTATCGCAGATGAGGTCGGCGCCATGCTGATGGTGGACATGGCCCACTTTGGCGGGCTCGTGGTCGGCGGGGTCCACCCCGACCCCGTGCCATACGCGGACTTCGTGACCGGCACGACGCACAAGACGCTCCGCGGCCCCCGCGGCGGCTTTATCCTGACCCGCGAAGAGAACTGCGAGAAGATCGACTCGGCCGTGTTCCCCGGAAGCCAGGGCGGCCCGCTCATGCACGTCATCGCCGCCAAGGCCGTGTGCTTCCGCGAAGCAATGACTCCCGAGTTCAAGGAGTACGCCAGGACGATCGTAGAGAACTCCGCCGCCCTTGCGGACAAGCTCGCTTCCGAGGGCTTCCGCATAGTGTCAGGCGGCACCGAGACGCACCTGTTCCTCGTGGACCTGCGCCCGGTCAGCATCACCGGCCACGCCGCGCAGGACATGCTGGATTCGGTGGACATCAACGTGAACATGAACGAGATACCGTTCGACGAGACCCCGCCGACAGTGACAAGCGGCATCAGGATCGGGACGCCCGCCGTGACGACGCGCGGCATGAAGCCTGCCGACATGGACGCACTCGGCGACCTCATCTCGCGCACTTTGAAGAGCAATGGCGACGACGCTACGCTTACCGCCATCAAGGCACAGACCGACGAGATGGCGAAGCGCTTCCCGATTTACCCCGACCTGTAAATTCACCTTTGGGGTCAAACCTAAAAGGTGAATTCAAATGCACCACCGGGGTCTGACCCCATTGGTGCACGTTTGGGGTTTGACCCCAAAGGTGAATCGGCATTGTGTTAAACTTGATTCAAAACCGTCCGTAACGGCCTCTGGGCCGATTTTGATGTTCGGGCAAGCGGAGCTTTTGGTGGATGACGAGATTGAAAAAGTAGCAAGGCTTATCGACGAAGCGGACATGGTCATCGCCCTGACGGGCGCGGGAATCTCGACAGAATCGGGCATCCCCGATTTCCGTTCGCCGGGCGGGCTCTGGACCCGTTACGACCCCATGGTCTGCGCGACGTACGAGTCGTTCGTCAACGACCCCACGAGGTTCTGGGAGATGGCCGCCGAGCTCAACCCTGTCCTCGAGAACGCTCAGCCCAACGCCGCGCACCTCGCCCTGGGCGAGATGGAGACCCTGGGCAAGTGCGAAGCCGTCATCACGCAGAACATAGACCACCTGCATCAGAGGGCGGGCACGAGCGATGTGCTCGAGCTCCACGGCACATACCGCACCGGAACTTGCATCAACTGTGGCACGCGGCACATCTATGAGGAGATCAAGGACTCCGCTCTCTCGGGTAAGGTCCCGGCCTGCAAAGCCTGCGGCAACACGGTCAAGCCGGACGTAGTG
>Ga0209745_1000155_pt1 | contig 38273 bp, 28 predicted proteins | sample BarGraNGADG00312_FD_184495 | JGI IMG/M metagenome (GOLD analysis project Ga0209745, IMG submission 184495) | Arctic peat soil microbial communities from Barrow, Alaska - Barrow Graham LP Ref core NGADG0004-312 (SPAdes) (version 2) | ecosystem: Environmental > Terrestrial > Soil > Wetlands > Peat... | reverse complement strand
CAATCTCCTCGTGCGGAACTTCCTCTTTCTCAGCCTCAGCAGCCGGCTGCATAAAAAGATAATGATAAAGCACCTCCCTGTCAGAAACAGAGAGTGCTGACGCTTTCAGCTGTGTGTCAAACCTGATATCAGCATTCTCCTTTAGACCGCGCAAAAGCAACATGTGAGCGGAATGAAACCAGGGAAAGAGAACGGTCAGTTCTCTCAGTCCTTCGAGATCACCCGGGCCGGGAGGGGCGCCGCCGGCAATGAACCGGTTGAATTCATTCCTGTTCATGTGTAAGTGTCACCAGTTGACAAAAGCTCTGTTAAAGATATCTTCAATCAGCATCTTTGAAATCTCTTCTGTAAGATTGGCCTCAACGGCACTAAGATCCAATGCGCTGTCGTAATCCTGATACCTTGTGAAAGTCTGCTCATAACTAAGGTCAGGATCAACATTATTGACATACCTGACCTTGACAGTGATGGAAAAACGGTTCATGGCAGCCTGTTCATTGCCGCTGACTGTTAAAGGCTGTGTTCTATAGTCAGTAATGTCACCCTCAAAGCTGACATCACCTCCTGATGTTACCATTTCAAGGTTGGTCTGTGACTTGCACATATCCATCAGTGCATCGGTCAGTTTCTGTGTCAATCCCGGCTGCACAAGGCTGGCCCTGTTCTGGAAGGTCGCAACGCTGAAGGTCTTGACTGCAGGCGAAATGGATGCCCCGGTGAACTTGTATGATACTTTTACTCCGCAGCTCTCTGCCATGATAAGGAGAACCACAGGTAGCAATATCCCGGCAAGTTTATGCTTCAAGACCATACTCCTTTATTTTCCTGTATAAAGTTCTCTCTGAGATACCCAGCTCAGCTGCAGCCAGCTTTCGCTTGCCATTGTTCTTGTCAAGAGCTTTTTTTATCAGCTCCTTCTCCCTGTCAGTGAGTGAGAGGGATTCCTCAACCACCTCCTCAGTATCCTGTATATCAACCCTTTCCCGGGGCGTACCGAAACTGACCGGTACAGGTCGCACAGGTTCAATGGTCTCTTTTTGCATGACATTGTCATTGAAGAGATTACGTACTGCCCTGGCGCCAGTTTCAGTGAGGTTGTTAACTTCTCCTCCTGAGCTGAGCATTTCATAAACAAGGTTCTTCAGATCATGCATATCGCTTTTCATATCAAAAAGAACCTTGTAGAGTATTTCCCTTTCCGAGCTGAAGCCTTTGTCTTCCACGCTTCTGACGGGCACCGGAAGACGTCCGCTCTGGAAATCGGGAAGATAATGCGTAAGCATTACAGCTGTCACCTCACGGTCCTGCTCAATCACTGAAATCTGCTCTGCTATATTTTTAAGCTGCCGTACATTACCCGGCCAATAGTAGTTCAACAGCATCTCCCTGGCCTGGTTGTCGGGTCTGATGGCAGGCATACGGTAACGTTCAGCGAAGTCAACCGAGAATTTGCGGAAGAGAAGAATGATATCCTCACCTCTTTCACGCAATGGCGGCACACGCACCGGCACTGTATTAAGCCTGTAGAACAGGTCTTCACGGAACCTTCCCGATGCGACCGCATTGACAATATCGATATTTGTGGCTGTTATTACCCTGACGTCGGTCTTCTGAACCTTTGAGGAACCCACCCTGATAAACTCACCGGATTCGAGTACCCTCAGAAGCCTCACCTGGGTTGAAAGAGGCAACTCTGCCACCTCATCAAGAAATACCGTGCCTCCGTTGGCGACTTCAAAATAACCTTTTCTGCTGTCTGTTGCGCCGGTAAAAGCCCCCTTTTCATGACCAAAGAGTTCTGAATCAATCGTACCCTCAGGAATTGCACCGCAGTTGACCGCTATATAAGGGCCATGCTTTCGCAGGCTGAAGTTATGTATCACCTGGGGAAATACTTCCTTGCCGGTACCGCTCTCGCCTGAGATGAGCACAGAGAGGTCAGTAGGGGCTACCTGCACAGCAATGTCAAGTGCCCGGTTCAGCCCTTCATTATTACCGATGATACCAAATCTCTGCTTTACGCTCTGTAATTCCGTCATCAAATTCCAATGAACTGCGAATTTACGACTTTTTTGGATTATGTTAAAGTCGTTCCCTTAGTAAAATGAAGCCATTTAGAACCCCGGTGCAGACCCGCCTAAAAATCTTGAAAAAACAGAGAAAAGGCTGAAACAGAGAGACAATACTTAAACTATTGCAGCTTATTATTGTTATTATCACTGAGTAAGTAACATTAAGAAAAATGAATGCTGGAAGCAGAACATATTCCATTAAGGACCTGGAAAACAACTGTGGCATAAAAGCCCACACTATCAGGATGTGGGAGAAGAGATACGGAATACTCACGCCTGAAAGAAGCATTTCGAACATAAGATATTATACCGAAGAAGAACTTAAAAAGCTCATCACAGTCTCAATGCTTAACCGCAATGGTCTGAAGATTTCAAAGATTGCACGAATGAGTGACAATGACCTGCTGCATGAAGTACTTAAGAATGGTTCAGGGGATGACACTGGTGATGGTACCTTCAAACCGGGTGAGCTTATAATTTCAGCGCTGAGGTTCAGCGAGGAAGAGTTCAGGGAGAGGCTGAACCTCTTTGTACAGGAAAAAAGTATGAGGGAAGCTTATATCGAGGTGTTTTACCCACTGATGCAGAAGGCAAAGGCATTATGGCTGACCGGCTGCATCTCAAGACCGCAGGAACAGTTTATCAGGCATGTGATCAGGACAATGATTGTATCAGAAGATATGGTCACTGACACGCACCTTACGGGCGAAAGCGCTGCAATCATCAATCTGGGTGATACTGAGGCAGAAAATAATCTTGTATTTCTTAAATACCTCCTCAGGAAAAGAGGGATTGACGTCGTTTACACGGAAAATACACTCCCGGCAGCAGACATAAGTGGAATACATTCAGTAAAGCCCTTTAATATCCTGGTTGTCAACGTGCCGGTTTCGGAGCCTGATGATGAGGTAAAAAAATTCTGCCGCTCACTGGTCGGTGAGTTGAAGCTGAGGAAAGTGCTGGTCACCGGAAGATATGACAGCAGCGGAACATGGAGCAGCGGCAAAACAGAAGCTGTCTGTTCTCCTGCCGGGCTGGCAGAATGGGCAGACAGTCTCTGATTTAAATAGTTAGAAAGACCAGCAATTTTTTACAGCATCCCCCTGAAATATGTCTCCTCGGAAGAGAGGTCTATGAAGGGCGCTTTTGCCTTCAGTTCGGTTATTCTGCCAAGCATTGCAGAAGCAAATTTAGCTGCCTCCTGCTTCCCGCCGGTAATGCGGTGGGCCATCGCCCTGGTGATCCTTGCTGCCTCATTCCATAAGCGGAGAGCAGGACTGTCAAAAAAGACAGAGGAGAATTTTTCCCAGACATAATCGATTGCCGTTTCTGACGGGTGGACCATATCGGAACCGTAATACCTGTAATCGCGGAGATCATCCATGAATATCTCGTAAGCAGGGAAATATCCCTCAACGGAAGGATGGGCCAGCAGCTCCTCGACAGCAAGGAGAAGGTGAGCCTTGCTGACCTGGTTTGCATGGGCCCCGTCACTCAGATGGCGGACAGGACTGACAGTGAACCATATTCTTAGTCCGGAATTAATTTCCGCGAGGCGGTCAAGCGTTTCAATCCATCTTGCAGCTATCTCCGATGAGACCGCCTGCCTGCGTTCAAAAAGCGAGGACGGCAGTTTATGACAGTTGGCCACGATGGCTCCGCTCTCCCTGAGGGTGTAAATATAGGAGGTACCGAATGTAACAAAGAGAAACGATACCCTGCGAATGAATTCAGAGGCTGCACGGCTTACATCGTTCAGTCGTCCGATAAGAACATCACGGTCGTACGACGAGAAGGCCGTATGATGATCAAGGCTCATGTAACGGTTCTGGTAGAGGTAGATATCCTTTTCTGTGTACCGGTGTGATGCTGCGAACCTGTCAAGAGCACCTGCCACAGAAAAAGGATTGAAGAGAGTACCATGCGGGTTGGTCATCACGTCAAGTTTACCGGAGGCAAGCCTGTAGCCGATCTCATTCGCAAAACACGAGCCCAGAAACATTACCGGGGTGCTGAAGGTGATCTTGCGGGGTGAAACCGGAAGGGGTACTTCAGTTCGCAGTTCCATCTTACCTGTTATAATAATGTTTCAATCCATTCAATGATGAAGTCAAAATGATCATCCCTGACGAGATCATTGTGAAGCTCATGATACCCTCCGTCCCAAAGCTTCAGCGTTGCTTTAGGGGCAGCCGCAGCGACCTCCATTGTTGCTGCAGCCGAGGTAATCCTGTCATCCCTCCCGTGAACAAGCAGCAGCGGCAGGGTGATTTCTGAAGCACGGCTAAGTATCTCCTTTCCGGCATCAGTTATAGAACCAAAGATCCCTGCTGAGATTGTACCATATACCAGTGGATCGTTCCTGTAGGATTCCACCACTTTCGGGTCACGGGAAAGATCCTCCGTTTTTAGTCCCGATGGCTGTGTCATTCCCGGCATAATCTTACTCGCGATTGAGGCAATCAGCTTTTTGATCCTGGGGGGCTCATAAACCAGTTTTATCCAAGGTGATGTAACAATAGCGCCCCTCAAATCAGGTTTTCTTTGGATCAGATAGTCAAGCACGATGCCGCCGCCGAGGCTGTGGCCATAAATAATCTGAGGGACACCCGGCAGCTCGGCAGCAATCTCTTTTATCATTATGTCGATTGTGTCATACAATACCTCAAATGGTGGCATTACGCCGCGCCTGCCTTCGGAATTACCGTGACCGGGAAGGTCAAATGCTCTCAGCGAGACACCTTCTTCATTAAACTTTGCAGCCCAGTCGCTGTATCTGCCGGCATGCTCTCCAAAGCCATGCACCAGAAGTATGATTGCTTTGGGTTTATCCGCAGTTTTAAAATTATAAACGGCTGTCTTGCCCGAAGGGTATTCTTTTAGTTCCATTTGTTGTTTTTTGTAAAGATAACGAAAAGATAAAATGAGACAGGTCACCCCCAAGAGTAGGAATGTTTAAATGTGCTAGAAATCAAAAAAATACCTCCTTGTCCTAATTTAGACATATATATCGTTTTAGCTTAATTATCAATCATATACTATTTAGAATTTATCTAATTTAAGATCAAAATCTCATAATAAAAGATATTCGGATTTGCATATCTTTAATTATGTGTTTAATTTTGTATCAACAAATAGTTTAAAACGCTGAGAAATGACTGCACATGAATTCACATCAAGCATAATAAGTCTGAAGGGCAATCTTCAGAAGTACGCACTCAGCCTCACACTCAACCGCGACAACGCGCTCGACCTTGTCCAGGATACTTTCCTGAAAGCTATACAGAACCAGGATAAATTTGTGGATGCCACTAATCTTAAGGCCTGGATCTTCACAATAATGAAAAACACCTTCATCAACAACTACCGCCGCAAGATGAGGGAGAACACAATGATGGACGGTACGCAGGAGCTCTATTTCATTAACCTTCCCTCTGACAAGGGAAGCATCTCACCCGATTCGTCTTATGCCGAAGACGAGATACTGAAAGCCATTGAGGCTCTGCATGCCGATTACCGCCTCCCCTTCCGGATGCATCTGGACGGATTTAAATATGAAGAGATTGCAGAAAAGCTCAGTCTCAAGCTCGGAACCGTGAAGAGCCGTATTTTCTTCGCACGTCAGAAGCTGATGAGCGTTCTTAAAGATTATAATGGTTAGGTTTGATTTTCAGTTTACATTCAGGGAGGGTATTTGAGTTGCCCTCCCTTTTTTTTTGGAAAGCTGGCAAGCTTTTTGACAATCTTTCAGAAACCTTTCTTTTTGAATACCTTTATAAAAAATTACATGGAAATGAAAAAGTTCTTATTTGTAGTACTATTGGCTATGGCCATCTCTGCATCCACCATAGAAGGTCAGGAGAAGTATATCGCCTCAACGGTCAGCCAGGTAACCGTCTTCAGGCAGGGCGCTCAGCTTTACGGTGAGCTGCCTTTCACGGTGCAGTCCGGAACCATAGATATTGTAGCCGGTGGTCTTTCGCCTTATATTGACGTCAACAGCATTCAGGTAAAGGGAGAGGGAGACTTCATGATCATGGGAGTCAACCACCGCAACAACTACCTTGAAAACCCGGCAGAGACGGAAGTCATAAAGGGACTTCGTAATAAGATCGAGGTACTGGCCAATAAGATTGAGGATGAAAATACCGCTATTGATGTGCTTCTTGAGAAGGAAAATTTTCTCAAGTCAAACTATGACGTGGTTACCAACAAATCGACTATCACCCCGGAACAACTCAAGGCATTACTTGATATATATACGTCAAATACAGAATCAGTAAAGACTACCATACTTAAGAAGAAAAGGCTTATTAAAGGTTACGATGAGGAGAAGAGACAGCTTGAGAACCAGCTTGCAACAACGGTTGACAAATCGAAGCTGCCCACAGGTGAGATAGTCGTGACAGTTGCCGGGACAAAAACTACCACCGGAAAGCTTAAACTATCATATGTTGTGATGAATGCCGGCTGGTACCCGACCTATGACATCAGGGTTGATGACATAGCATCGCCTGCTTCAATAATCTACAGGGCAAATATCTGGCAGAATAGCGGTATCGACTGGAAGGATGTAAAGGTGAGTCTCTCAAATGCATCACCCATGACAGCGGGTGCGCTACCATCACTCAGTCCGTGGTTCATTGACTTTTATCAGCCGATTGCCTACCAGCAACTAAACGAGACCGTCACCGTAAGAGGTGCAAAATCAATGCCTGTATCCAATGCAAAGGCTGAAGATGCCATGATGGAAGCCCAAAGCGCTCCGCTGCCTGTGACCGTGAGCGAATCCAATATCAGCTTCAGCTTCGACGTGAATGTTGCACAGACAATCCTTTCTAACGGAAAGCCGCAGATGGTGGAGCTGCAGCGTCTGACTGTGCCGGCCACGTACAGCTATGCTGCCACGCCCAAGCTAAGTACATCAGCCTACCTCATGGGTTACATTACAGACTGGGAGGAGTATAACCTCCTGCCCGGTGAATCAAATATTTATTTCAATAATACTTTTACCGGCAAAGGGTTTATCAACACTGCAGAGCTCACTGATACTCTTCCGGTATCTCTCGGAGCTGATAACAATATTACAATCAAGCGTGAGAGAAGGAAAGATTTCACCTCTCAGAAGCTGATCGGAGCCAACAAGGTTGAGACACTCTCCTTCCTCATCTCAGTAAGAAACAATAAGAGCCAGACTGCTGAGATCAAGCTGCGCGACCAGATACCGTTGTCGCAGAACAGTGATATCACTGTTGAAGCCCTTGAGCTCACCGGAGGAAAGCTCAATTCTGTCACGGGAGAGGTCAGCTGGAACCTCAGGGTTGAGCCCCGCGAGACCAAAGCGATCATTCTCACCTACAGCGTGAAACATCCTAAGGACAAGAAGGTGATACTTGAATAACAGACACTTACGAATCTCAAACATACCGGGTTATCAACATTTGTTGATAACCCGTTCTTTTTAATGCCAATTAACTGATTAATAGCACTATATTATTGTTAATAAACCTGTGCATTTCCTGTTCTTTCTATTATGGGATTTTTAGCTTAAAATATTTGACAGGTAAAGCTTATCCTATTATATTTGTTAGACTATGTGAGCGATAAAAGGTCGCTCTGAGGTAAGAAGGTTCTTTCAAATGGTTTAACTATCAATCTGAAACTACATCAGACTTCAGAGTCTCACGCTGAAAGATCACGGTCTTGAAGCGTCCGTCACGGGTGTAGGCTGAGAGGCCTTCCCATCCTGGCGGTCTGACGGGGGCAATCTTCAAACGGTGTAACAATCGCGAGTTGAAAGCAACGTAAACGCAGGCTTAAAGCTAATAAGGCAGCGCAAACGCCCGCTCAGAGAAAGGAACATCATGCCATCCAAACCGGCGAGGAAAGGATGGAGATGATCCGGGCAGGACAGCAGCTATCCCTTCGGGGAGTGTCCGGTCTCAAGGGTTCATGGCTCCGCGTTTCATCATGCGACCTGGAAAACCGCAAGGCCAGTACAGAAAACAGAAGAAGCACCGGAACAAGGTCCGCAGTCCCTCCGGGGATATCGACAGACTTCGGAAAGGCAGGAGTAACAGAGATGAACCGGCTACTATAACGGTAGCATGGCGATGGTGACGGTCATGGCTGTCACTCGTCGGAATGGGAACCTATACGTACAGTATGGTTCCCATTCGTGTTTTATACACCTGCCAAAAAAAAAGGGGCTTAACGCCCCCTTATGACTCCCCTTACGGAGTTCCTGAAAAATTCAATTATCTGATCTCTTTCAAACGTCGGGGCAAAATTATCTTCAATATACTGGAAAGCCTGAGTTCTGTTCTTCCCCATATTGTATATCGCCCTGTATATCTCGTGTATCTCATGTATCTTTTCCTTGCTGAACCCTCTGCGTTCAAGTCCCACCGAGTTAATACCCATAAATGAAAGAGGATTCCTGCCTGCCTTGACATATGGCGGGATATCCATGACGATCAGAGATCCTCCTCCGGTAATCGAATGAGCCCCGATATGCACAAACTGATGTGCCCCGCTTCCACCGGCGATAATGGCCCAGTCATCTACAATCACCTCACCACCAAGCATTGTCTGAACAACCAAAACTACATTGTTACCGACAACACAGTCATGCGCCACATGAGAATAGGCCATAATCAGGCAATTGTTCCCGATAACCGTTTTACCCTTGGCCCTGGTGCCCCGGTTAAGTGTTGCGAACTCTCTTACAGTTGTGTTGTCGCCTATTTCCAGTGTGGTCTCCTCACCGCTGAACTTGAGATCCTGTGGTATTGCTGAGATTGTTGCACCGTTGAAAATACGACAATTGTTTCCTATGCGTGCACCGTCATAAATAACCGCATGAGGTCCTATCCATGTGCCATCACCGATAACAACATCTCCCTGTATAAATGCAAAAGGCTCTATAATGACATCTTTCCCAATCTGCGCTTCTGGATCAATATATGCTAAAGATGATATCATATATTTCTATTTGTTCTTTATCACCTGTGCGGTCAGCTCGCCTTCAGCCACCAGCTTTTCACCTACAAAGGCCTGGCTGTACATCATCACAACATTCCTGCGGATGGGCTCAGTGAGATCGCACCTTATTACAATTGTATCGCCCGGTACAACCTTATGCTTGAACTTCATCCGGTCAACCTTAAGGAAATAGGTTGAGTATTTCTCCGGTTCATTAACATTATGGAGCACAAGCAGCCCGCCTACCTGTGCCATTGTCTCAATAAGCAATACCCCGGGGAATACATGCTCGTCAGGAAAATGACCCTGAAAAAAAGCTTCATTATAGGTTGTGTTCTTTATCCCGATGATATGATTTTCTGTCAGTTCAATGATCCTGTCCACCATCAACATAGGGTAACGGTGGGGAAGAAGCTTTTTTATCTGCTCAATATCCATCACTGGCGGCTTGCGTGTATCAAGCAGCGGTATCTCCCTCTTTGTAGACTGTCTCTTTATTTGCTGGCGGATCAGCCTTGCAAGTCTTGTGTTTGAGTAATGGCCCGGACGGGTTGCAACTACTTTGCCTTTGATAGGCTGACCGACAAGCGCGAGATCACCCATCATATCAAGCAGCTTGTGCCTGGCAGGTTCATTAGGGTATTTTAGTTTTGTGTTGTTAAGCACCCCGTCATTATGTTCGGTGATGCCCGGTTTATTGAAAAGCCTGGATATGCGGTCTATCTCAGCCTGGTCCACTTCCCTTTCGAGTATCACAATGGCATTGTCAAGGTCTCCGCCCTTGATCATCCCTTTGAGAAACAACGTTTCCAGCTCGTGAAAAAAGACAAAGGTGCGGCTCGTGCTTATCTCCTTCTCAAAATCATCAATGTTATCAAGAATTGCGTATTGGTTACCCAGGATTTTTGAGTTGTAGTCAATGAGAACATCGACACTGAAATGATCATCAGGATATACTATGAGGTCAACCCCATGCTCCTCATCAGAGAAGGTAATCTTCTCCTTAACCTTAAAGTAATTTCGCTCTTCTTTAAGCTCAACCACACCTGCCTCTTTAATTGCCTGGACAAAAGCATAAGCATTGCCTCCCATGATCGGAGCTTCCGGGCCGTCAATCTCGATGAAGGCGTTGTCAATCTTCATACCCGAAAAAGCGGCCAGGACATGCTCAATGGTTGCAACAGATGCATTATTCTGAACAAGGGTCGTGCCCCTCAAGGTCTCAGTTACGTTGTCAGCTATAGCATCAATCACCGGACGGCCCGGAAGATCGATGCGACAAAACTTGAATCCGTGATTTGCTGGTGCCGGTTTTAAAGTTATGGTGACATCAACTCCTGTATGCAACCCCTTGCCTTTAATAGTCACATCTTTATACAGGGTCTTCTGCTTTTCAACCATCGATAACTTTTTTAAAAAACGGTACAAATAAAGTTAAAAATTTCCGAATGTCCCAGAGGAAACGAATATATCTGTATGAGGGTCAAATGAATTCCTTTGGAACGTCACTAAAATACTACCTGTTTTTTAAAGCATCTACCGCCTTTGAAAGTTCGTCAACTTTCTTATTCAGCTCAGGCAGTCTGAGAATGTATATGTGGTTTCTTATAAACTGTCTGCTGTTAATGGCAGGATAACCAAATATGTTTGCGTTTTCCTCCTTAACTTGTTCGGATACCCCTGACTGTGCTCCTATCCTGCATCCGTCAGCAATTGAAATATGTCCTACTATTCCTACCTGGCCTCCTAACATACAGTTCTTCCCCAGTTTTGTAGATCCCGCAATTCCTGTCTGGGCTGCCATAACTGTATTTTCTCCGATTTCAACGTTATGGCCAATCTGCACCAGATTGTCAATTTTAACACCCCGGTGTATTAATGTCGATCCCATAGTTGCACGGTCAATGCATGTGTTGGCTCCTAATTCAACATTGTCTTCCAGGATGACATTTCCGATCTGTGGTATCTTCATATAATTGTTTCCGGCCAGAGGTGCATAGCCAAAGCCGTCAGCGCCTATCACAGCGCCGGCATGAAGTATACAATCATTACCTATGATACACTCTTTATAAACCTTCACTCCCGGTTGAAGGGTACAGTTTTTCCCGACTTTCACCCTGTCGCCAATATAAACATGAGGATAGAGATTACACCCGTCTCCTATGACGGCATTCTCCGATACTACAGCGTATGGCCCGATATATACATCCTTCCCCACACTGGCAGTCTCATCTATTACAGCTGTCGGATGTATACCCTTCTTTACGGCCTTTGCCTGCTCATACATTGTAAGCAACATTGCAACAGCCTTGTATGGGTCTTCAACCCTTATCAGTGTGGCCTTTATTTCCTTTGCGGGCTTGAAGTCGTTCCTCACCAGGATGGCTGAAGAACCCGTCGTATAAATAAACTGTTCATATTTGGGATTGGAAAGAAATGAGAGTGCCCCTTCATGTCCCTCTTCGATCTTTGCTATTGTGTTAAGTCTGGTTTCGGGATCCCCTTCAACCGTGCCCTTTAGCATTTGGGCTATCATTGCGGCTGTAAATTCCATTTAAGTATTTTTTAATTTTTAAATATTTCTTTCGGATAACAGAGATAATATTTTGTGACTTTCTCTGAAAGTGCATCTTTGTCAAAGAGGTCAGAGACAGCGGTGATATCTTTTATGGTGCCGTTCTTAAGGAGAATACGTACCTCCGGTGTACCGGGGGCATAAGTTTGGTTATACACATCTCCGGTGTTAACGTAAAATCTGATCTCATTATCATTCAGCTTCAGGGCGTCTTTTGCCCTTTGCTCCATTTCCGCCACCTTCATGTCGTCAAAGGGAATATTTTGAAGCTCAATCCCCAGCAGGTCCCTGGTGACCAGGCGCCGGCACAGGTCAGCCAGGATACGCTCGCCGGCTGTCATCCATACCTTGGTGGCTGACATGATGTCGCTCTCGTCAAGTGCCGTGAACTGGCTGATCATCTCCTCAGTATCTTCTGCACCATCCGGGATGTGCCGTTGCTGAAGGAAATATGAAAGCGCAGGTGTTGCAAAGAGGACAGTCCCCTTACCGGTAACCTCCCTCGCCCTGATCAGCAGGTTTGTCAGGAGCTTTTCAGCTGATACAACAGTACGGTGGTTGTATACCTGCCAGTACATCATCCGCCTGGCTATAAGGAACTTCTCAACTGAATAGATGCCTTTCTCGTCAACCACCAGCCGGTCGTCAGCGACGTTGAGCATCCTGATGATCCTGTCTGATCCCACCGAACCCTCGATTACACCGGTAAAAAAGCTATCGCGGCGCAGGTAATCCATCCTGTCCATGTCCATTTGTCCGGTCACCAGATCATGGAAAAATTTTTTTGGATATGTTCCCCGGAAAACATCTATCGCATCAGTCAATCTCCCGTCAAACTGATGGTTCAGCACCTCCATTATCATGAGTGACATCCTTTCGTGAGGCATATCTTCGACAAGAGAGTGCTCAAGGGCGTGTGAAAAAGGGCCGTGCCCTATGTCATGCAGCAGGATGGCAGCAAGAACAGCCTCCTCCTCCGCAGGGGTTATTTCAATATTCTTTATCCGCAGAGTGTGTATCGCCTGGGTAGTCAGATACATGGCGCCAAGACTGTGCTGGAACCTGCTGTGAACTGCGCCGGGATACACATAGCTTGAAAGGCCAAGCTGTCTGATGTTCCTCAGCCTCTGGAACCATGGGTGACTCACAAGATCAAAAATGAGATCACACGGCATACTGATAAATCCGTACACAGGGTCATTGATGATCTTCTTCTTATTCGTCAAACGGGGCTGATTTAGTATTCCAAAACATTTAACAGGCACAAAATTACTTCAGAAAAGCTTCACATACAACGCAATTGTTAATTATTCACACTCCGCTCCTTTTGTTTATTTAAAAAATGATATTATCTTTGCACCCGAATAGAAGGGTACGAATGGCCTAGGGGACAAAAGTCCCCTATTTTGTTATCAAAAAACAGACTATGATTACAAAAGATCATATCAGGAAGCTGGCTGAGAACCACATCAGCGGTACCGGTATTTTTCTGGTTGATGTCAGGCTGAGCAGCACCGGTAGGATCACTGTACTCATTGACAGGAATGAAGGTGTGACAATAGATGACTGTGTTGAAATGAGCAGATATATAAGCTCGGAGCTTGGAGAAGAGGTGGGCGATTTTGAGCTCAATGTTTCTTCACCCGGGCTTGATATGCCGCTCATGGTCATTGAACAGTACCGCAAGAACGAAGGCCGAATGGTTGATGTGGTTTCAAATGACGGCTCACGTGAGAAGGGTACCCTGATGAATGTCACTCACGGCGGCTTTGATCTCAGAGTTGATACGAAGCAAAAGAAAAAGGCAGATGCCTCGGTGATCAGATCATTTAATTTTGAGGATGTTAAGTCAGTTAAAGTAATTATATCATTCAAATAACAGAATTCATTACCACAATGGAAAACGTTAATTTAATCGATACCTTTTCAGAATTCAAGGAGCTGAAAAACATTGACAGGCCCACCATGATGAGTGTGCTTGAGGATGTCTTCAGGGGTATGCTGGCAAAAAAATACGGATCGGCTGATAATTTCGACATAATCGTCAATATCGACAAGGGCGACTTTGAGATATGGCGAAACCGTGAGGTTATTGATGACGAGGCATTCACTGACCCCAACACTCAGATACCCCTTTCAGAGGCTCATAAGATTGATGAGGACTATGAAGTTGGTGAAGAGGTCTCTGACGAGGTTAAATTCCTGGACTTCGGCCGGCGCGCAATCCTGGCTCTGAGGCAGAACCTCGTGGCACGTATACTTGACCTTGAGAAAAACAATATCTATCTCAAATATAAAGACCGCATCGGTGACATTGTGACCGGCGAGGTATACCAGGTGTGGAAACGTGAGACCCTGGTCCTTGATGATGACGGTAATGAGCTCATCCTTCCGAAAGGAGAACAGATACCGTCAGACCATTTCCGCAAGGGTGACACCATCCGTGCAGTTGTCATAAGGGTCGAAATGAAGAATAACACTCCCAATATCATTCTCAGCCGTACTTCTCCTGTCTTCCTTGAGAGACTTTTTGAACTTGAGGTTCCGGAGATATTCGACGGGCTGATCACCATAAAAAAGATCGTAAGAGTTCCAGGTGAAAGAGCCAAGGTGGCAGTTGAATCGTATGATGAACGCATTGACCCCGTCGGTGCATGCGTGGGCATGAAAGGATCAAGAATACACGGCATAGTTCGTGAACTGCGCAATGAGAACATTGATGTCATCAACTTTACGTCAAACAACCAGCTCTTCATCACCAGGGCGCTCAACCCTGCAAAAATATCTTCCATCAAGATCATTGAATCAGAGAAGAAGGCAGAGATATACCTCAAACCCAGCGAGGTCTCGCTGGCTATCGGCAAGGGCGGACTGAATATTAAGCTGGCAGGACAGCTTACAGGGTATGATATAGAGGTATACCGTGAGCCGGACAATGAGGATGAGGAAGACGTCTCTCTCGATGAGTTTGCAGATGAGATCGAAGGATGGGTAATTGATGAGCTGAAAGCCATCGGTTGCGACACAGCCCGCAGCGTGCTCAGGCTTACTGTACATGATCTTGTGAAGAGAACAGACCTTGAAGAGGAAACAGTTAAGGATGTTGTGAATATTCTCAAGGCAGAATTTGAAAAAGAATAACCTTCTTCCGTTTAAAGAAGAAATAATTGAATACTTACATAAGAGGTTATTATAAAGGGATATATGACTGAAGATAAAAAGGCCATACGTTTAAGCAAGGCAGCCCGCGAATTCAATGTTGGGATCCAGACTATTGTTGAATTCCTCCATAAAAAGGGATTTGACATCAGCAATGACCCCAACGGCAAAATTCCCCCTGAGGCTTATACGTTGATACTGAAAGAGTATAGCGGCGATCTCAGTGTCAAAAAGGATGCCGAGAAACTGGCTCTAAAAGAGAAGGTGACCCTTAAGAAGTCACTCTCCATTGAAGACAGGGAGGCGGGTAAGGAAGGCGAATCAACCGAGCCGGATGAAGACTTCCTAATTACTGACATCTCCGGTATCAAGAAGCATATTGATCTTCACACCGAAGCAAGAAAACCGGAGGTTAAGACCGTAGGAAAGATTGATCTTACCACACCCGCAAAACCGGTGAAGAAAGAGCCTGAGGCCACACAGGAAAAAGTCAAAGTACCTGAGCCGGCCACTGCAAAAGCCAAACCTTCTGAAGCCGAAGCTGAAACAGTTGTCCCGAAGAAGGAACCGAGGGTGGTTGACAAGGTTGACCTTGACAAACTCACCCCCAGGCCTGAAAAAGCCGCTAAGAAGAGTGATTCGAAAAAAGCTGCGCCGGAAGCTGTCACACCAGAGCCTGAACCGGTTGTGGAACAGCCGGTAGCTGAAGCGGAAACGAAGGAAGCTCAGGCAGAAACGGTCATTCCACAGGAACCCAAGGAAGCTGAGATCTATCGCCCCGGATATGAGAAGCTCACTGGCCCGAAGATAATTGATAAGATAGAGCTTATTCCTGAAATCAAGAAGACCAGGGAACAGATAGCAGAAGCGCGGCAGAAGCATGATGACAAGAGAAAGCGTGAGAGGATAAAAGCCAAGCCGCGTGAAAAAGTGGCTCTGAATGAGACGCCGGGTCAGGTCACCGAAGCCAAGAAAGACAAGAAGCCGACGGTTGGTGCAAGGGATCATCGCGGCGAGAGGAAAAAACCGTTCCGTGTACTCCGTCCGGAGGTCGACAAGGAAGATGTCGACAAGAACATCAGGGACGTGAACCTGCTCATGAGCAAGAGCAAGTCCAAGGTAGCCAAATACCGTCGTGACAAGAGAGATGCCATCAGCCAGAGGATGAAGGATGACACTGAGAAGAAGGAGCTCGAAAAGAGTGTTCTCAAGGTCACTGAGTTTGTCTCTGTCAATGAGCTGGCTACGATGATGGACGTACCGGTGATTGACATCATATCAACATGCATGAGCCTCGGCCTTATTGTGTCAATAAACCAGCGGCTTGATGCAGAGACGATGGCCCTTGTGGCAGAAGAATTCGGGTTCACCGTTGAGTTTGTCAGCGCTGAACTGCAGGAAGCAGTAAGGGAAGAGGAAGATGAGGAAACGAATCTCACCCCGCGTCCGCCTATCGTCACGGTCATGGGCCATGTTGACCATGGGAAGACGAAGCTGCTTGACTATATCCGTAATACCAATGTGATCGCCGGCGAGGCGGGAGGTATCACACAGCATATTGGTGCTTACAGTGTGCTGCTTGATAACCAGAAGATCATCACTTTCCTTGATACACCCGGTCACGAAGCTTTCACAGCAATGCGTGCCAGAGGCGCACAGATAACTGACATCGTCATTATCGTTGTGGCTGCCGATGACGGTGTCATGCCTCAGACACGTGAGGCAATCAACCACGCACATGCGGCAGGTGTGCCTATAATCTTTGCCATAAACAAGATTGACAAGCAGACAGCTAACCCTGACAAAATACGTGAAGAGCTTGCCGGCATGAATTTCCTGGTTGAGGAATGGGGAGGTAAATACCAGTCACAGGAGATATCAGCCAAGAGCGGAACAAATATTGACCTTCTTCTTGAAAAGATCCTCCTGCAGGCTGAGATGCTTGATCTGAAAGCCAATCCTGCCAAACTCGCACTGGGCACTGTTCTTGAGTCTTCACTCGACAAGGGACGGGGATTTATGGCGACCATACTTGTGAAGGCCGGTACACTTCATATTGGCGATGTTGTCCTGGCAGGAAGCTGCTATGGCCACATCAAGGCTATGTACAACGAACGTAACCAGAAGGTTGACGAAGCCGGTCCCTCAATGCCGGTGCTCATCCTCGGTCTTAACGGGGCACCGCAGGCCGGCGACAAATTCAATGTCATGGAATCTGCCAATGAGGCGAAAGAGATAGCTACAAAGAGAGCGCAGCTGCAGAGAGAACAGGGCTTGCGCACACAGAAGCATATCACCCTTGATGAGATCGGCCGTCGTATAGCTATTGGAAACTTCCAGGAGCTTAATATCATTGTCAAAGGTGATGTTGACGGATCAGTGGAGGCTTTGAGTGATTCACTTATCAAGCTCTCAACCGAAGAGATACAGGTCAACATCATCCACAAAGCCGTGGGTCAGATATCTGAGTCAGATATACTGCTCGCCGCTGCTTCCAATGCCGTAGTGGTTGGCTTCCAGGTCAGGCCTTCGTTCAGCGCCAGGAAGCTTGCCGAGAAGGAAGGCATTGACATCCGTCTCTATTCAATCATCTATGATGCCATAGAGGAGATCAGGGCAGCAATGGAAGGTATGCTTTCACCCGAGATCAAGGAAGAGATAGTGGCCACCATTGAGGTCCGGGAGGTATACAATATCGGAAAGGTTGGTACTATCGCCGGGTGCTTTGTCCGTGACGGTAAAGTGACACGTAACACCAAAGTACGGGTTATACGTGACGGCATCGTAGTCTATACCGGCGAACTCGGGTCACTGAAACGGTTTAAAGATGACGTAAAGGAAGTTACTTCCGGTTACGAGTGTGGACTGAATATCAATGGCTTCAATGATATCCAGGTCGGAGATATAGTTGAGGGGTACCAGACGGTACAGGTGAAGAAAACGCTATAGACAAAAAAAGCTGCTCTCGCAGCTTTTTTTGTAGGGTTATGCTCCTATCAGTTTCTTATAAGCTTCGGCATCCATCAGCGCATCCATCTCTGACAGATCATCAGCAGCCACTTTTATCATCCACCCTTTGCCGTAAGGATCACTGTTGACAAGCTCTGCCGATTCGTCAAGCTCTGAGTTCTTCATGGTCACTGTGCCGCTGAGTGGCATAAACAGGTCTGACACTGTCTTTACTGCCTCCACCGTCCCAAAGACCTCACCATGCCCCAGCTTCTCTCCCAGCGTTTCGATCTCAATGAAAACGATATCGCCGAGCTCATGCTGGGCAAAGTCAGTAATGCCTATAGTAGCCTCTTTTCCTTCAACAAGAACCCACTCATGATCCTTGGTATACTTAAGATTTGCGGGAACATTCATCGCCTTATGATTTATTTAGTTAAACTGATCAGTATTAATGTCAGGATGTCAAAAATACATTTTTTTTAATATTTAAACCCTGATTTGCATATTTTTTAGAATTCAGAAGGGGCTATGTCACTGAACCAGGGTAAACCTGAGGCTGAAACCGAAGTTGGTGTTTGATGTGCGGAAGGTGTTGGCCACAAAAGGATTATTAAGATTATGATCTGCATAGATCTGCAGATTGAACCTGTCACTCAGAACATAGTCTGCGGTGATTCCTGCAGTGAAGACCTTCTGGCCGGCAACAGGCTGGTTGACCTCTTCTATCAGTTTGCGGGCCAGGGTCTTGTTATCCCTTATTGAAAGATCAAGCCTCAGATTCAGATCGCTCTTCAGTGCCCGCTGTCCGGTACGTGACTTAAGGGTAATGGCGACGTCGTCAAACCTGTAACCGGCCCCGATGGTGATCTCTTCATTCCTGATATCGGCAACCTGGTTGCTTGTCAGGTTAAGTGTGACAGTGCGCGACTTGCGGTATTCCAACCTCGTTGTAAGTGAGTTTTTCCACCCAAGGTCAATGTTTATGAACGGGCTGAACTGTTCGTTAATGGTGACGGCATTTACCTCATACATCGGGATGAAGTTTGATTTCATGTCACGTACAATGCTTATACCGTTGGCATCAGGATCATAATACAGGTTTGTGTTGAATGATCCAATGGTGTAGGTCGACCTGTACTGATGCGATAAACTCACTGAGTTAAACAATTTGCGCACTGCCTCGAACTTTGTAAGTCCTTCGAAATTGATGCGCCAGTTAGGCATCATGTGAACCCATGATGGAAAAGTTGACAGTGTTATCTTGTTCGCATCGCGCTTGGTATATGCCGCCAGGAAGGCTGGTACAAGCACTTCTCCCGACGTCATCCCGTAACCGTTGGCATACGGGCCGGTGATCGTTTCTCCGGTGAGCGGGTCAAAGTTCGGATCATAATTCGGGTCAGCAGCGCTGCGCTCATGGCCCCTCCTCTGTGAAATGATGGTGGTATTTTCCCTGAACTTTTCAAAAGTCTTTGAAAGATAATCACCCGACTTGGGTATCTTCTCAAAGGCTGTGCCCCATGATATCACTGAGATGGTATAGTTACCGGTAATGCGGGTGTTGCGGGTACTGTCAGGGAAATGACCGTTACGGTCAGCGGTCAGATATGACGATACCGTCTCTGAGTAACGGCGGTCTGCGGTGATATCAATGCGAAGGCCGGGGAACGGTTCAATATTTGCCCTCAGATTGAGCTGATTACGCTGGTTGTATACGGCAGAATTACTTAACATTGTGTCCCTTGTGATCCAGCCGTTGACGACTGCCTCATCAAAGAACCTTTCATCAGTGAATCCAAGCAGGAAGCGCAACCCCGGTGCAGACATACCACCGTAGTTTTGCTGTCCCATAAAACTTTCTCCCGGGAGATAGCCCGGTAATATATGGCCCTGCTCAAGGGTATATGTCCCGGAAACGTTACGCAGCATCATGAGTGCACGCACAACATACCGGCCGGCAACACTGGCCATGCTTGGTTTCTTCTCCACCCGGCCTTTCACAATTATCCTGGCATTGGCAACATCAGCATCAGCTGTATAGTCAATCCTCATATCAGAGATGATCTCGAATTTCCCGCTCACAGGCGTGCCGTCAGGCCCGGTCACAGTGACAACAACATCTTTCGTTTTAAGATTATGGTTGACAATCCTGGCTTTCCCGGCTTTGAGGGGCACACCGTTCCTCGTGTGAGTGACTTCCTCATATCCAAGGCTCATTCTGCGTTTTGCTCCAGGCTGTGTCGTAGCCTCAACTTCCTTGAGAAACTTGACCTTGGTATAAAGATTGGTCAGGTTGGCCTGTACCGTCAGCTGTCCGTTACCTGAGTTCTTGATGGTATTACCAGGTATAATATGGGCCGATTCGGGAAATACAGTTCCTGCCAGCCAGTCATATCTCGAATTGTAACGTACATTAGAAGTCACCCATGATAAAAGCGGAAGCTTGTTCACGGGAATATTATAGTTAAGATTTAAAAGGTGAAAGTAGTTTGTTGTCCTGCCAAAATGGGATAAACTTGACATAACGGAATCGCGCCATACATCGTAGATATCGGGGTAGCGTACCTTGTCTACCCCCCCTAACGGCTCGTCGATGCGGGCAATGGTACTGGCCGTTATGTCGACTTTCAGCTGTTTGGTGATGTCATATTTTATATTATAATCCCACGACCATTTAAAGTCTTTTGTAAAGACAGGCTTGATCAGCAGATTGGGATTACTGATATTGCGTGTCTTGATCTCGTTGTAATAACGGTAGATATCAGTTCTGAGGGTGATATGTTTCGGGAAGAGATATATATTGAAATCCTTGATCAGTTTGAATGCCGGTGAACTGAACGCTCCCGACTTCTGGAAGGGTGTGTGATTTTTCGGGTTTGCCTCATAATCATAGGCAATGCCTCCGCGATAAGTTTTTTCGACATCAATCTCCGTTTTTGTGCTTGAGCTGTAAACCTCGTTAAATGCATAGCTGGCGGAGACGTTTGCCGGATCCCATGCATGAGGTTTCTCCCCCCTGTGTGTTGTTCCGGCGTTGCTGACGGTCAGGGTACGGCGACGCAAATAAACTTCAGCAATATTAAGGATTGAATCTCTGACAGCCTTGTTCTCAGCATTTGCCAGCGAAACATTAAGGGGGACGTCAGGATCCAGCGGGTCATATTCGGGTCTTACCCTGTTCGCTGATAAACCCAGATAAACAGGTATACGAATGCCTGCCTTTTCAGGGAAAAACTTCCCAAGCTCAAGGTTTGATGACATATCGTACTGGATGACCGTTTCCTTGCTGCGTTCATTGACTTTTTTATCGATGCTACCCCATCCCGGTGTACTTGTCCGCCCCACGAGATTTAATGTACCAAGGTCAGCCAGACGGGCTTGCATCTGAGCGTTGGCGGCCCATCCCCCATCCTCCTTAAAGTCACTGAGCCGCAGCTCATTGACCCACACCTCGGCCGATTTCTCGGCACCGTCATCTTTTAACGGGTCACGTGTTCTGATCGGATTCCTGACGCCCACCATGACCACTTTGATATTGCTCATATTGGGATTTCCGCTTATTGAGATACGTGCATTATCGATATATGTCGAGTATATGTCTGTCTCACTGAGAGTGGATCCTGGCGTCCGCATGGCCAGATCGCGGGCCTGCTTTGCATCAAGGAGCCGCGACAGATCGATTTCTATCTTGTTATCTACAGGCCACACAATGGCTCTCTGCTCCTCGCTTTCATTACTGTACTTGCCATACGGAGTAAGCTTCAGAGGTATCTCATACTCATAGAAGTTATTCTTATAGTCAGATCCTATCCTGATGAATACTGTTACCTCATTATCCAGCAGCGGCACACCTATCAGGGCTTCAGCATGCACCTCCATCTTCAAAGTGCGGTACTGCCTCATATCAAGAACGACTGTCTTATAAGTTGCCCTGGCATCACCGTCAGCAAGGTTCCTGACACGCAGCACCATTGACTGCTCATTGAGCTGTGTCAACTGCGGATTGGCAGGGTCAATGACACGGTTAAAGCCCGGAGGCAAAACATAGTTCACTGGTTCTTTGCCGGCATTCTCCTCTATGCTCACCGAACTGATCTCAAAGGTACCATCTCCCTCCTCCGGGATGGTAATACGCTCACCGCCCTCGAAGAAAGTGAGGTTGTATTTACGCCATTCTGACCTGACAAGCTCAAGCCTGGCAAAACGCATAATCACCTCCTCATTAAAGTTCCGCATGAACATGCGCAGGAACCTGATTGATTTGAAATCGCGAATAGAGCCTACAACCTTCTCATAATCAGTGATTGGAATCTTGAACTGATACCACTTCACCGGTGATTTTTCGCCATTGGCGAAAGTGGCCGTATATTCAGTCTCATCAACTATAAAATTCTTTCCGACCACCAGATCTTCAGGTCTGAGGCTCACGTGATACTGGTAATAACTCTCTGTCTCACTAAGAGTGTTGTCACGGTTGATGTCCTCCATGTCTGGCAGTGTCGATCCGCTTGTGGGATACGACTCATTTGACATCTCTGACGTAGGTGAATTGCCGTCAGTACCGTTGAACTTCTTGTAACGCTCAAGGATGCCAAGTTGAAGCAGGTCATAATTGCTGCCCCTGAAATAATGAAAGTTATCGTTTGACGGGTCTTCAAAGATCTTTGCAAGCACTTCGGGGCTTACCACCGCTCCGACAGCCTGCAGATAACTGTCAAAGAAAGTCACTTCATCCTCATGACCCAGTCCGTCAAGACCAATGTCCTGGTAAAAGCGAGAATTGGGATCATTATCGAAGGCATGTACTACTGCCTGCACTGTTGGCACACGGCCCCAGACTGTTGTGTCAACATTGACCACAAGCGATGATGTCGGCAGTCCGTTCTCAAACTGCTTCCGTGAGTCGCGCAGTATATCTTCAGAAACATTACCGAGGTCAAAATAGAGATCACCTCCTTCATGATCAGGATTTTCGGCGAAAGGATCCATCACCCAGAATTTCAGGTACTGGATATTCGCCAGCTCAAAATCATTTGTCAGCAGCTCGCGCATCATCCCTCCCCAGCGTGTACGTGGCGAGTTAAGCAATCCTTCAGCAGAGATGCCTGCCGAGTATGTTCCGGGCAATACATCGAAGTTGTAGGGGCCTCTCTCTGACGGGTAAAAGGCAACGTTCAGAACCGATATATTGGTGGGGATGCCGCTTGGTGATTCTTTATACGGGAATATTTCGGTTTCATATATTTCTCTGACATAGTGGCTCGACTGAAGGTCGGGGTTGGCCCTGATGTAATCCGGAGTGGTAGAGCCGTTTCGAAGGAAAAGTGGGTCAATGACATACCAGGCTGTCAGGGCCCTGTTGAATCCTGACCGTAAATCTTTGCTCAGCTTAGCCTCAGGAAAAAGATTATCCTGACCCTGCGGCACGCTTGCCAGTGACCATGCGTTGAATGCCCGCAGGTCAAGGGATATCTCACTGGCCTCGAAATCATCAATATAGGCATTCCCGGCAGTACTGATAGCCTTGCTATGACCCGGAACAAGATAAGCAAACTCGCCAAAGAAGTCAATTGACGATGGCGCATTGGTTTCAATGAACGGGAGCCAGTCAACTGCACTCGTAAGCAGCTGCGATTCAGTTCTGTATGACGCATCAAGCCCGTAAATAGTGTTGGAGATGGGATCCTCGCCATAAGTCACTTTCTGAGTATATGGCCTTTCGGTAAGATGCAGTACTGTGCCGCCGAGGTTCAGCTTATCGTTTAACCTGTAGTTTAAATGTGTTCCGATAAGTGTCTTGGTCTGCAAGCCGAAGAACTGATTGCTTTCAAGAGAGACCTGAACAGGTGTGCCAGACTGAATGATGGCCGGGTTAATGATCTTGACGGACCCAAGATTATAATCAACCGTATAATCGGCATTCTCGGTAAGAGTCACCCCTCCTGCAGTAACTTTCACCGAGCCCGCCGGGATATTGGCAACATTCAGCTGTATCTCTGAACCGGTGGCTGAATTAAACTGTCCGCTGAGAATGTACTTGTTCTTCTCCGCCATCTGTCTCGCCACTGTCTGTGTCGAGTCATATAGTTCAGTAAAAACAAACTTCTTTATCTGTTCCGGATCAGTCAGGTACTTCAGAAGGTGTCTGCCGAAAGGTTCCCTTACCGGAAAGATTATCCGCCCCTTTTCTGCCATGACGGTTATACCGTCAACAAAGTCAAACAATCCGTCAGGCTGTCTGTCAAGCTGGGAGTTGAGCTGATCAAGGCCAAGGGCCTGCAGCAGCACTAAAGTGTCAATTGGCGTGCCGGGTAAATAATTGAGGGCATTACCACTCTTATCGTCCTGGTAGAGAATATTGACCTGAAATTTATTGCTCTCTATACGCCCAGACCCGATATTATAAATGTTCTTCATCATCAACTGCCAGGTGGGTATGCGGGGGCTGAGAGTGGTTCCTTTTATAAGCTTAAGGATCAGCGCGTCAGGAGCAGTGATGCCATCTGTTGAGAACTCACCGACCTTGAATACTTCTCCGTTATAGGTATATTCATAGGCCACTGCCAGCACTTCATCGTTGTTCAGTGCTACGTTCAGCGAGATATACCCCAGTTGTTCATTGACAGTGTATTCACTTGTGGTCAGCTTGCGGGCGTTCTCTATCTTTTCATAGTCGCGGCCAATCTGAAAACCTGGATACAGTGACGTAAAAGCGTCAGCAACCTGGTCAATATTTCTTACACTGTTATATGCTGTGGTAAGTTGCTCATAGAGAGCATTGCTATTGTTTGCAGGGTTAATGGGAGCACCGGGTGTGCTCTGGAACTGAGGGACTGTGTTGTATATGTTCGACTGATTCTCGGCAAGGTCAAGGAAGGCAACGATATTACGGTTACTGACATCTTCAAAACGGCTTGTTGCATTGGTGATCCAGACTTCTATCTTTTCGATGTTCAATCCTGTGCTTACAATGGGAATGTTCTGGAGCGACTCATCAAATGTATCCTTGAAATGTTGTGAAAGAAAAAAGTGTCTGTTGGCTTCATAATCATCCGCAGTGATCTCGTAATCAGTCAGCTGAGATCCGCCCTTCGACTCCACTACCGATGTCTCTCCCTTTTGCTGGGAGAAGACAGTGGTCATAGTCAGCTTGCCAAACTGCAACTCGCTCTTGAGTCCGAAAAGGCTGTAGCTGCCGGTGATAAGGGTGCCATTAAGTGGCAGAGTAACATCCCCCGCCTCGATCTTCTTTATGATCTCATCCTCCTTGCCTGAATATTCAAGTTTGGTACGGTTCTCAAAATCGAACATCGCCTCGGTGTTGTAGTTGATGCTCATCTGCATCTTGTCACCAATGGTGCCGGTGACATTCATCTGTATCTTTTCCTGGAAGTCAAAGGTGGGAATGGTACGCAAATTCTCTGACAGTGTTGGGTTCTCAGTATGTGAGACGTTTATTCCGAAGATGAGCTCTGCAGATCCCTGCGGCACGATGTTTATCACATTGCTTCCGAATATCTTATCAAAGGTTTCACCCCCAACCTGTATCTGGGGTATCAGAGACGACCTGAACCCCGTGGCATCACCTCTGAGGTTGGCATCCCAGTACTCACGCATAGCCTGGTCAAACTCATACTTCCTGTACTCCCCGGGATTCATGAAGACAGGCTTGCGGTAATCCAGGGTCCCTATCTTCTGATAAATTATATACTGATTATTGCGGCCGTCATATTCGACCCTGGTGCTGATATTTGAGGGATTGTCAAGATAAAGCGGAGATGATTTCCTGGCCTCCCAGGGAAAAGCCGGATCAGCATTGAGCTTTATGAGGGAATCTCCTGAGCTTTTCTGCGCGGACAAAGATAGAGAGGCAAGGGAGAAGACTGTTAGAAGTCCCACCCCGAATATCAGACCTCTATTTCGTAAAGAAAACTGCAATCCGGCACCCCTGGTTTATAAGAGTTTAAGCGCCTTCCTCACTACCTCCTCCACCGGGAGTGTTTTATTCTCCTTCAGGAGGTTATCAACAACCTTTGCGGCGCTGTTCCTGGCAAAGCCAAGCATTACTAATGCAGATAACGATTCTTCGCGCGCGGTATTGTCGGAAAACGCAATAATTTCACCGGAACCGGAATGTTTTCCTATTTTATCTTTGAGATCAACAATTATCCTCTGTGCAGTTTTTAATCCGATGCCTTTAACTGACTTGAGAAGGCTGACATCACCCTCGCTGATTGCCTGGCGCAAATCAGCCGGTTTCAGTGACGAAAGCATTATACGGGCTGTACTTGCCCCGACGCCTGAAACAGTTATGAGTTGCCTGAACAGGTCACGTTCATCCGCTTCGAAAAAACCGTACAGCAGATGGGCATCTTCACGGATGGCTTCATGCACCAGTATCTTGCAGCTGACCGCTTTGTCAATGGCAGCATAGGTGTTAAGCGAAATGTTGAGGTTGTATCCAATACCGTTGCACTCGACCACGACAAAAGCAGGGTTAAGTACGGTAATCTTGCCGATTATATAATCAATCATAAGGCGTGATCGAAATTTTCCGGCTCGGGAGGAAGCTCATCAACATGATCGGGATGTATCTCAATCTTCTGCGTCTGAAGCGGATTGCGCATCATCTCGTCATACATCTCTCTGTTACGGAAGATGTCACAGGCTGTATAGATAGCCTGACGCATCGAATTGCCTGAGGCTTCGTTCCTGCCTGCTATGTCGAATGCAGTGCCGTGCACCGGCGAGGTTCTTATCACCGGCAATCCTGCCGTAAAATTTACGCCTGTATCAAAGGCTATAACCTTGAAGGCCCCCAGTCCCTGGTCATGGTACATCGCCAGCACGGCATCGAACCTGGTAAATGCACCTGATCCGAAGAAACCGTCAGAAGAATAGGGCCCGAAAGCAAATATGCCCTCTTCATTGGCCTTAGCAATAGCAGGGATTATTATGTCCTTCTCCTCCATACCCAGCAGGCCGTTATCGCCTGCATGCGGATTGAGGCTGAGAACAGCTATGCGCGGTCCCCGTATCGCAAAATCCTGAAGCAACGAACGGTTCATCAGCTTCAGCTTATGCATCAGAACCGGGATTGTTATGGCACCGGCAACATCCTTCAGCGGTATGTGATCAGTGGCAAAACCTATCTTCATGCTCTCGCAAAGCATAAACATAAGCACATCAGGTGCGCTGAGCTTCGATTTCAGATAGTCGGTATGCCCGGTGAAATGAAACTTGTCGGACTGAATATTATGTTTGTCAATAGGACCTGTGATCAGCACATCGATCTTATGTTTCATAAGGTCAGCGGTAGCAGCCTCAAGCGCAGCAAGTGAAGAATGTCCTCCTTCAGGAGTGGATTTTCCCAGCTCAACGCGCACTTCATCACCGAGGCAATTGACAAGATTAGCTTTCCTGGGGTGTGCCTCCTCGACTGACCTGATATTATTAAAGCTGAAATTGGCAATATTAAGCACTTTGCGGTGATAGGCCGCAACCTTCGGCGAGCCATACACCACCGGCACACAAAGATCCATTATGGCAGGCTCCATCAGGGCTTTTATTATGACCTCATATCCAATACCGTTGATATCACCGTGGGTTATCCCGGCAATTATAGGTTTTCTTTCCATTATTATTCCGATATATTGAACATGTAATGACATGTTCAGGATTGTAAAGTTAATCAAATTATTGAATGATTTAGCTATAATGTATTACCTTTACCATCGCCCTGAACATTGCGCAGGGTGCGATTAAATGGCTGTCATAGAACATTTGTACAGGAAGGTTTCGGAAGGACATAGGCTCACTGCCGGGGAAGCACTTAACCTCTGGGAGGAAGCTCCTCTTGCATTACTTATCCGCCTCGCTGATACCGCTCGCAAAAAACTGCATGGAGACAATCATGTGGGGTGGATGATAGACCGTAACGTCAATATTACAAATATCTGCTTCTCACAATGCCGCTTCTGTAATTTTTGCCGGACTTCCAAAAGTGAAGATGCCTATGTCACAACTGATGAAGAATATGACAGTAAGATAAGCGAGTTGATCAGTCTCGGGGGAGATCAGCTTCTGCTTCAGGGAGGGATGAACCCGGCTCTTGACCTGAATTATTATGCCGGGCTTTTCAGAAAACTGAAGGAACGATGGCCGCAGATAAAGCTTCATGCGCTCGGCCCTCCGGAGGTGGCTTATCTTGCCAGGAAGGAAAAGATGAGCTACCGTGAGGTCCTTACTCTATTGATTGATGCCGGTCTCGACTCACTCCCCGGTGCAGGGGCTGAGATACTGGTTGACAGGGTCAGGAAGGCAGTCTCGCCGGCTAAGGCCACGACCGAAGAGTGGCTGGGTGTTATGCGTGAGGCACACAGGTTAAATCTTCCTACCTCAGCGACCATGATGTTCGGGCATGCCGAAACCGTTCCGGAGAGGATTGAACACCTGATACGCCTGCGCGACCTGCAGGATGAGAAACCAAAAGGGCATTACGGTTTCATTACATTCATCCCATGGCCTTTCATGGACCGCGGAACCCCACTGGCCGAAAAAGACGGTATTCGCAACAATGTAACAGCTGCAGATTACCTCAGGCTCATTGCTGTCAGCAGACTGGTTCTTGATAATATTCCCAACATACAGGCATCAATACTCACCGTCGGACGTGAAACCGCAATGATCTCTCTCCACAGCGGTGCCAATGACCTGGGCTCGGTTATGATTGAAGAGAATGTGGTGAGTGCCGCCGGTAACCCGTTCAGGGTAAGTCCTGAGGAGATGAAACAGATCATCAGAGATGCGGGATTTGTTCCTGTGCGGAGAGACCAGCGCTATGTGGCAGTGGGCAAACCCGGCGAATAAGGTCAAAATAAAAAGCCTGCATTCGCATGCAGGCTCCGAATATAGATATCCTAATATTAACTTTTCTCCTCCGCATCTTTCTTACTATCCGGATTATCCGTGTCTTTTGCTTTCTTAAACTCCTTCAGTCCCTGCCCTATGCCTTTCATCAGCTCGGGTATTTTACGACCGCCAAAAAGCAGTACAATCACCAGTATTATGAGGACGATTTCAAGTGGTCCGATTTTTCCCATGGCTCAGTTTATTTATTTATGCAAATATACAAATTCTTTCTTAATGGATATTAACCCCGGATAATACTCATTTCCTGATAAGTTTTAGAATATCATTACCGTTGGCAAAGATCAGCAGGGCGAACAATATTATCATACCGACAATCTGGGCATATTCCATGAACTTGTCACTTGGCTTCTTCCCGGTCACGACCTCAAAGATCAGGAACATTACATGGCCTCCGTCAAGAGCAGGGATGGGGAGGATGTTCATCACAGCCAGGATGAGTGAGAGAAACGCTGTAAGGTTCCAGAATGCCTGCCAGTTCCAGATACCTGGAAAGATGTTACCTATGGCTATAAAACCGCCGAGCGATTCATATGCTTTGGTGTGCTTTGCAAATATCAGCCTGAACTGTTTAAGGTAGTCCCTGGTTGTCTTCCAGCCCTTGGAGATTCCCGCAGGGATAGCCTGGAAGAAACTGTAATGCTTAGTACTGAGCTTTAAGACATTACCGGCCTCCCGTAACACTCCCAGGAAGCCTGCTTCAGTGGTCCTTACCTTGAAATCAACCAGCTCGTTGCCCCGTTTTACCGTCACAGTCATAGGGGTGCCTTTATGTGAGGCAAGGTAACCCTGGAACTCATTGTACCATACGAAAGGTATACTGTCAAGCGCCACGATCTCGTCACCGACAGCCATTCCCGCATTTTTTGCAGGTGAATCATCCGCAAAGTCAGAGACTACAAATGGCCCGAAAGGTATTCTGGCATCAAGGATATCAGGGTTTTTCAAAAGCTTCGGTATGAATTCGCGGCTAATGGGAATGTCAACCCTGGTGCCCTGCCGGTCAACAGTTATGACCTTGCGGTCATTGAGCAGAACGTCAGGAATAATAGTATAAAAGTTGTCAACCGGTGCACCGTCAACTGAGATGATCTTGTCTCCGTTACGGAACCCCATCGCATAACCTGTCGAATCTGTAAGTATACCATATTTGACGTTGGCGGCAGGGAGGTAAGTTTCACCCCATATGCTGAGCACGCATACATAGATCATCAGGGCGAAGATAAAGTTGAAGATCACACCGCCGAGCATGATAAGAAGACGCTGCCAGGCTTTCTTCGATCTGAATTCATAGGGCTGCGGAGGCTGTTTCATCTGCTCGCGGTCCATCGACTCATCGATCATACCTGCTATCTTGACGTATCCGCCGAGAGGTATCATTCCGATGCCATATTCCGTCTCTCCCCATTTGTGTTTAAAAAGTGCAAAAGGCCAGTCGAAGAAAAGATAGAATTTCTCAACCCTCGTTTTGAAATATCGGGCAAGTACAAAGTGCCCGAATTCATGAACTATGACAAGTATGGAGAGTGAGAGTAAAAGCTGGATGATCTTAATAAGAACTGTCATTGTTTCTGTGTTTTGCTTATAAACTCCGTGGCGAGACCCCTGCTCCTGCTATCAGTCTCTTCATAAACCTCCATGGAGGCTTCGTTGTTATATTTTGTTTTTTCAAGGACATATTCAACCGTATTGGCTATACCAGTAAAGCCGAGCTTGTTTTTCAGGAAGGCTGCGACAGCCATCTCGTTGGCAGCGTTAAGGGCACATGGCATATTTCCACCTGCCCTGAGTGCGGCACGTGCCAGCGTCAGGCTGCGGAAACGCAGCATGTCGGGTTCTTCAAATGTCAGAGACCCGATCTCTGCCAGAGAAGGACGTGGCAGGTCAGTAGTGACCCTGTCAGGATATGTTAGGGCATAAATAATGGGTAGCTTCATATCAGGCACTCCCATCTGTGCCTTAAGCGATCCGTCAGTGAACTGCACCAGGGAATGAATGATCGACTGCGGGTGAATGAGCACGTCAATATTTTCAGCAGGTATGCTGAAGAGCCAGTGTGCTTCAATAACCTCAAGCCCTTTATTCATCAGCGTTGCTGAGTCAATAGTTATTTTGTTACCCATGCTCCAGTTGGGATGGCGCAGCGCCTCTTCCGGAGTGACCATTGCCATCTTCTCAGCCGGGGTGTTGCGAAAAGGCCCTCCTGAGGCGGTGAGGATGATCTTTTCTACAGAGCTGTGAGGCTCGCCGTTTATGCACTGCATTATGGCAGAGTGTTCTGAATCAATAGGCAGCAGGCGACTGCCGGTCTTTGCTGCAGTACGTGTTATCATTTCTCCCGCCACCACAAGAGTCTCCTTGTTTGCCAGCGCCACTTCCTTGCCTGCTGCCACTGCAGCAGCGGTGGGACGCAGTCCGGCAAAACCGACCATGGCGGCGACAACGGTGTCAATATTCTCCGAGGCAGCGACAGATTCAAAGGCCTCCTGTCCGGCCAGCACCTCAATACCAAGACCTGCAAGACCATCCTTTAGCTTCTTATAATGAGTTTCGCTGCCGATGATAATTTTTGAAGGCCTGTAGCGTCTGGCCTGCTCCATGAGAAGGTCAGAATTAGTGCCTGCTGTCAGGACGGAGACTGTAAACAGCTCTGGGTAACGCGACACTATTTCGAGGGTCTGCGTGCCTATCGATCCTGTTGAGCCAAGAATTGCCAGTCGCTTATGCATATTTTCGAATGCTGTCAGAAGAAGATATAATCCGTGGGATTAAGCGGCTCACCGTTGTGCCACAGCTCGAAATGGAGATGGGGGCCTGAAGTGTAAAGCTCACCTGAATCACCTACTATTGAGATGGCCTCCCCTGCCCATACCCTGTCACCCGTCTCTTTCAGCAGCCGGGCATTATGCTTATAGACCGAGACGAGATTATTCTGGTGCTGTATCATCATAACAAAGCCTGTCTCCATAGTCCATCCGGTCATTATCACCGTGCCATCAAGGGTAGATGACACGACAGCTTTTGGCTGGGTGACAATGTCTGTGGCATAATGTCTTGTGCGTTCGTCGAAGTTACTCGACACAATTCCTTTTACCGGAGGGAAGAAGTGGATGTTAGCCAGGCTTGTTCCCCTTTCGGCACCGGTGGTGCCGATGGAAAGGTTATATTGCTCCTCCTGCTCGACACGTGATCTCAGTATCGAGTCTTCAGGTGATCTGCGAAAAACTATATTGCTGTAGTCACGGGTGCTGTCTCTCCTCGACACACGCTCTATGGACTGATTGCCGGAGATGACAGAATTGAGATCCGCAAAGTATTTATCCCTTATATCAAGCTCACGCTCAAGAGAGTCAAGCAACAGTGCATTCATGATGATGTTACGGCGCATTTCCACATCCGGGTAACCCGGAATGAATTCACGCAGGTTGGTGAAAGCTATCAGCGAAGTGTTTATAGCTATGATCAGAAACATCAGAAGCCCCATCGCCAGCAGGGCATTCGATTTGGTAAGCCGTACGCGCCACACTTCCTCATATGTCGTGTCATTGAATATGGCAAAACGGAACTTGTCGCGCCACTTTCCTTTCCTTTTTTCTTTCTTATCCATCAGCAAATGTGTCTGAAGAGACAAAGATAGCAATCATGTTGAAAGGTTGAAGGGTTGAGAGGTTGAAAAGTTGAAGGGATGAAGGATTGCATGATTGCATGATTGCATGATTGCATGATAACATGACCCTCAGACTTCAGACGATTAACGCGGAACGCGGAATTACCAACCTATCCCGTAATCCTCTCCGAAGTTGCTTGATCCTCCCCAGAAACTTCCGTGCACATTATCAAACCCGATTGCATTTATCGGACCTGATGTTCTCTCCTGGAATGAGAGTTTGTATCCCATTCCGGCAAGTTCTTTTCTTACCCACTCAGGCATGCTGTTGTTCAGCACCAGGCCTCCCGGAACTTTCTCGTGTTCGCCGAAGCTTGAATGCATCTGCAGTGTCTTGAATGAGGGAGCCTCGCAGGCCTCCTGTATGGTCATTCCGAACTCGACAACATTCAGGAAGAACTGCAGCAGAAGCTGATCCTGTTCATCGCCACCCTGCTTGGCAAATGAGAGCAACGGCCTGCCGTCCTTCATGGCCAGTGTCGGGGTCAGCGTCACGCGCGGTCTCTTGCCCGGCTCGACAACATTAAACGGATTCTCTTTTTCATCAAGCACAAAACTCTGCATACGCTGGCTCATACCTATACCTGTATTTCCTGCTATGCATGCAGGTATCCATCCCCCGCTGGGGGTGACAGAGACAACCCATCCTTCTTCATCTGCTGCTTCGACGGATGTTGTGCCAGATTGGAATGTTTCAAGGAACCGCTCATATTTCTGCGGATCATCTCCAGGATAGATATTATTCTCCGAAGCGATTTGCCCGTCAAGCAATGTGCTGAACGGATTTGTCTTTCCCTCATACGGATATGGGTTGCCGGGCTGTGTGACAGGATCATTGCGGTCATGATTGATCAGCCTGCTTCTCTCCTTTGCATATTCCTTCGAGAGCAATCCCTGCATGGGTTCCTCAGGTGGGAAGGCGGGATCGCCATAATAGAAATCGCGGTCAGCATAGGCAAGGTTCATGGCCTGGTAGAGTGTATGGATATATCTGGTTGAGTTATACCCCATCTCCTTCAGGTCAAAGTTTTCAAGTATGTTCAGTGTCTGAAGCATCGCGGGCCCCTGTGACCACTGCTGCAGTTTATATACCTCTATGCCCCTGTAAGTTGTCATCAGCGGTTCTTCGATCTTCACCTTCCACTGTGCCAGGTCCTCTCCGGTGATCAGTCCTCCCTGCTCGCTGCTGCCCCTGACAAATTCTTTTGCTATATCACCTTTATAGAACCTGTCGTATGCAGCAAAGATTGCCTCTTTTCTTGTCATGCCCTTCTTCAGTGCAAGCTGCTCGGCATCCACAAGCTTTGTCAGTGTGGCCAGAAGGTCTTTCTGGATAAATATTTCTCCTGCTGACGGGGCCTCGCGTTCATCGCCTGCATGAGTAAGGAACACTTTTGCCGAATAAGGCCATTCCCTGATCCGGTCCTTGTTACGTTCAATTGAGTTGGCTGTCTGTGCCTCTATGGGATAACCCGCTGCCATCTGCATGGCAGGCGCGAGCACTTCCTTCAGGCTCATGGTACCGTATTCTGCGAGCATGGTCATCAGTCCGCCCGCCGTGCCAGGGGTCACAGCGGCGAGAGGACCGTATTCCGGAGGGTATTTCATCCCCTTCGACTTAAAGAACTCTGCTGTGGCTCCGGTAGGTGCCACTCCCAGGGCGTTTATGGCGATGACTTTTTTTGTCTTCGGGTTATAGATGAGTGCCTGTGTCTCGCCGCCCCAGCTTAGAACGTCCCACATAGTGCATGTGGCGGCAAGCATGGCACATGCCGCATCGACTGCGTTGCCTCCCCTGTCAAAGATCATTGCTCCGGCGGTAGCTGCCAGGGGCTTGCCTGTGATAGCCATCCAGTGAATACCATGAAGAGGCGGTTTCTGGGTTGTTACATTTAATGTATTGAATGACTGTGCATTAGCCATAATAATCATACTTAACAGACTTATGGAAATGATAATTCTTTTCATAATTTCTCTTCTGAAAGTACAGCAATGTTTCAATTGCCATCCTTGGCAATTTCGCAAATTATTATGATTATTATATGTCCCCCGGGGAGTTACTTGTAGAGTTTTGTTTTAGAGGATGATTTCATTTAATACCCGAAAGTGTTGCAGCCCAGTCGCAGATAATTTTCTTTTCTTTATCTGAAGGCTTAACCTCAGGATTAGCATCTAGATATTTCTGTGGAGGCATCTTGCCCTTGGTCAACATTTTGCACATATCTTGTCCGGTTGAAACCTGCTTTTCGGTGGAATACTCATCCCATTTCGTAAAATTGAATTTCATTTTAGCCAGCGCGTTCCCATCTTCAGAATGGCAGGCGATACAGGATCTCTCCACAATGCTTTTCACTTCTGCAGGTACGGGTTTCGGCTGGTAAGTCTCTTTTTGTTCGGTCTGTGCTTTCAGAGGGTTAGCGACACCAACGGCAAGCAACAGGGCGGCAGCTGAAATAATCATCGTAATTTTTTTCATCTGAGTAATTTTAAATTTGTCTAAATCAATTCAAAGATCTTTTAATGGAAACTGAATTGTAAAGGTAGGCAGGTATGCCTGATTAAATACCGTTATAGCCAAGTTTTTTTGAAGACATTCTGTAAATGACGTGTGAATGACGGGTAAAGTACTCTGAAAATATTTCACTGTTAATTTTTTCAGTCGTAATATTGCTCTGAACTTTAATTTCACTGCCATGAAACAACCTGAATTAGGAAGAAGAATAGTTGAACTGAGGAAGGAAAAGGGTCTGACCCAGGAAGAACTTGTCGACCGGTGTAATATCAGTGTAAGGACTCTTCAGAGAATTGAGACCGGAGAGGTCACCCCGCGCGTCTATACCATAAAGACAATACTTGCCGCCCTGGACTATGATCTGAGCAAGATATCGGATAATGAGAACAGTTTTTTCGAAAGAGTGACTCTGTTTCTGAAGAATATATTCCTTATTGAGATCGATCAGGAGAAGCCATCAGGCTATCTTATCAGGCAGTTGAATATCGCTTGGATATTCGGAATCATTTACTTTCTGTCAGGATTTGCCGAAGCGCCGGCAGAATATTACAGGTATGAAGAGGGCCGTATGATCTTCAGCATTGCCTTGTATATAATAATCAAGATCGTTGTCCTGGTCTCCTTCTTCTTTTTTCAGCGCGGTTTTGTTCTGGTCGGTTTCCTTTTCAGGAATTATCTGATGAAGATAATTTCATATATACTAATTTTCTGCATGCTGTTGACTATTGCATATGACATTGTTTCGGTGTTTTATGATGCGGATGAGCGCAAGTTTATATTGGGGGCTGAGGCTCTGACCTTCGGAACCATCTTAATTATATTCGGGTTCTCGCTGTTGAGACTGCGCAGGTCTGTCGGGATGGTTTCCACTTTTGCAGGGATATTTGAGATAGTCGCCGGGTGTTTTTTCCTCACGGTCATTTTATTTTTTATAGGTGATATCCTTTTGATTCCTGCCGAACTTTTTGAGATAGTAATTCTATACAAGTCTACTGAGCTGATAAGGTCGAAGCAGCAATAGATTCTCCTTTTCCTGAAGTTCTCTCAGGCCGGTCCTCCGGCCTGAAGGCTGTATTCAATAATTCCATAAATCAATAACTTACCAATATCTCTTTTTGTTATTAAAAATATTGGTTGTATATTTGCATCCGATATTGCGGGGTGGAGCAGTGGCAGCTCGTTGGGCTCATAACCCAAAGGTCGGAGGTTCGAATCCTCCCTCCGCTACAAAGAAAAAGCCCTGGCGCTGAAAGCGCCGGGGTTTTTTATTGACAGCCCGAAGGAAGCTTGCTTACTGAAGGGATGGAAATAAAAAATCCGGCAGCCGACGAAGGAGGCTGACAGGGCTTTTTCTTTGCAAAAGCTCCCTCTAGAGGATCATGAGCGTAGCGAATAATCCGCTACAAAGAAAAAGCCCTGGCGCTGAAAGCGCCGGAGTTTTTTGTTTTTAGCTCAAGATTAGCTTGATTATGCAAGGGACAAAAATAACATAGCTTAAGAGTATGCTTCGGGCATGGCCTTTTTTGTATAATCAACCGTAAATCAGAAATATATCACGCTTTTCCAGAAAACTCCCAGCGTTTCGTTGGATAAATTCATTATTATGGATAACAGGTAATTGCAGATCATCGCAATTGACCAATGTTGGGTTTTTGATACCAAGCTGCCGGTAGTCTGTCGGCGATATTCCAGTTTTCCTTTTAAACTGGTTCGAAAGATGAGAACTACTGCTGAAGTTTGTCAGGATGGAGATTTCGTGCAGACTGAGTTCACTATATCGTAGCAATTCCTTTACACGTTCAATCCTGTGGGCTATATAGAATTTTTCGATTGAAGTTCTCTTTACCTCTGAAAAAACAGAAGTAAGATAGCTATAATCGTAGTTTAGTTTTTCACATAAAAAATCAGAAAGATTAGTTTTGATAGGATCGTCTGAATAATGAATTAACCCGATTATTGCGTTAGCAATTTTTTCAGAAATGATCTCCTTACTGCTCTGGATTACTTCAAGTCCGAGTTGCAGCAAATCATTACTTAAAAGTTCTAATTTCCCCACTGAAATATCTTCAGTTGTTTCCACTAAGCCCAATTCAATAGTTCTGTAGCGAATGCTTAACTTTTCCAATTCTGCCTTTACAGCCATCTTGCAACGACTACTCAGCATGTTTTTTATAAAAATTTTCATAATTAAATATTTTATGCCAGTTAAACATATTTAATGACCATCGTTTTGATGTTTAAATTATTAAAAATGGAAATACTTTTTTTTTACTATTTGGTTTTTATCCTGCCAATCAGGAATATTCAGATGGCTATTTACATTAATAATTATTGATCAAAGATAGACCTGCAGAAAAAACAGTAGATTAAGACTTGATTAATGTTTAATTAAGAAATCATTAAGATATAAGGGACTCACCGACAGGAATGATCTATCTAGCAGACATTGTCTCAGATTTGGCTATTTACAAAGCAGGGAGTTAAAAGAATTGACTATAAATTATTTTACCGGAATTGAAAGCACAAAATTGCTACCTTCATTTTGAGTACTTTCTACATGTATACTGCCGCCCATCTTTTCAGCAAATTCCCTGCACAGTTTAAGTCCAAGCCCGGTTCCAAGTTCATTTGCAGTTCCCGGGTTCGAAAATTTTGAATCCAGCCTGAACAGCTTTTCAACTTCTTCTTTTGAAATTCCTATTCCTGTGTCTTTTACTGAAATATGAACCTCGCCTGATTTAATATTTGCTTTTACAAAAACGCTACCTCTCCTGTGAGTATATTTTAACGCATTACCGAGAAGGTTTCGAAGGATGGAAGAACAGTTAAACGTGATGGGAAAGAGATAAAACTGACAGCTACTGAATTTAAAATTCTGGAATTACTTTTGAGCAATAAAGGAAAGGTTTTTGAAAGAATTCATATTGCAGAGAAAATATGGGGAGTTTCATTCAATTCAGGTACAAATGTTATTGATGTTCACATAAACGCTCTGAGAAAGAAAATAGATAGAAATAACACTTAAAAGCTTATACATACCAAAAAGGGGGTTGGTTATGTGTTAAAAGATGATTTATAAGTCGACCTAATCTTCTTCTAAATTATAAGCACTTCGGGAATACATTTCCGGATTAATTTTCCGTCTATATCAGTAATCATTTGGAATCTGGAGAGCTATCTGCCGTCTAGAGTTTACTAATCCACTTAGTTACAAAGAACCTCCAATAGACAAAAGAGCTATTAGGTTGGATTATGTCTGGCTTGAGATTAATTAGATTAATTTTGTTTAGAAGCGTTATCTGTTAAAGCGTTTAAAATAGGGACAACCCATTTCTCTTTATCAATGTCATAAACGATAAAATCGCTGTCGAACTGCCAGTATGCCCAGCTAAACCCCAGCCTTTCAGCTGTACGCGCAACATA
>Ga0209745_1000153_pt1 | contig 38639 bp, 31 predicted proteins | sample BarGraNGADG00312_FD_184495 | JGI IMG/M metagenome (GOLD analysis project Ga0209745, IMG submission 184495) | Arctic peat soil microbial communities from Barrow, Alaska - Barrow Graham LP Ref core NGADG0004-312 (SPAdes) (version 2) | ecosystem: Environmental > Terrestrial > Soil > Wetlands > Peat... | reverse complement strand
CCCCCTAGCAATATTTGAGCCCGGCCGAAGGCCTCACCGTCCTCGTGGGTAAAGAAAAGGAGGTCATCTCTTGCCGCCGCCTCCTTGAGAACCCTCTCTTTCGCCGCCATCAGCTCCAAAGGAAATAGATCCCAACCCATGTGCCAGCTGGTCTTGAGATGGGCCATAGTGGGAACAAGATCGCCCAGGAAAAGGCAGCGCGAACCGCCCGCTTCCAGTATTACAATTTGATGGCCCGGTGTGTGTCCGCCGGTGGGTACTACCCTCAAGCCCGGCACGATCTCGGCCGTGCCATCTACCATATGCAGAACCCGCTCCCTTTCCAGCGCCTGAAAATTGCGGCCATCGTAAGATGCCTTGCTCCTGCCATCCGGATTTGCAGCCGCCCGCCACTCGCTTTCTTGAATAATATAACGAGCCTGCGGAAATGTCGGGTTAAAGGAATCGCCGCCGCGGATAGTGCCCCATCCGCAGTGATCGAGGTGCAGGTGGGAAAGGATTACAAAATCGATGTCCTCACACCCCAGGCCTTCATCCGTGAGTTCCCCAAGCAGGCTTCTATCCCGTTCCAGCCCGTAAATATCCTCTTCCGCCGGCGACATCTTCTCCCCGATGCCGCATTCTATCAACGCAATCCAATTCGGGCTCTTTACCAGAAGGCAGTTGAGACCCAGGTGGATCCGGTTTCGTTCGTCCGCGGGCTTCTTGCGTTCCCACAACGTCTTCGGTATTACCCCGAACATCGAGCCGCCGTCCAGGCGGAAGAAGGCATCCCTCACTGCCAGCAATTCCCAATCGCCCAACTGAACCCTTCGCTCTTCCATCTAGCTCCTCAACCATTCAAGCGTTCGTTCCAGAAGAGGATAGGCCGCGCCGAGGATGAGAAAACTCTCGCCGCGCAGCGCACCTCCCGCCTTTGCCCACGGCAAATGATTGTCGTAGGCGATCTCCACCTTAAGAGACGATTCCAACTCAAGACCCCCTTCGATCGCTTCCGACAGCCTCAGCACAAACCTTTCAAAAAGGGACGACGTCTTCTCGAGGTCTCCGAGGAGGTCGCATGGAAGATACAGCCCGATCAGATTGGGCGATCGGAAAAGCACGACCATGGGATCGTAAACCAGCCCGAGTAGACGGCGCCTGAAACGGACGACCTGATGGCCGCTGTGCGGCAGGTAACATGGTATTTCCTTTCGCTCGCCCCTGGTGCGCGGCTCGAATATTTCCTGCACCGTTCGGCAAACCGTCTCCTCCAGAATGGCCAGCACGCGATCCCATCCCGGAATTCCAGGAAATGACATTTCGGTGAAGAGCGAACCACGCAAGTGGTGGGGCTCTGCGGTGGGCACGATTTCGAGCGGTTTTAGAAAATAGCTGAGCCCGCGTGCGGAATAATTTTCATAGGATCTCTCGCCCACTCCGGCCCGCTCCGCCATTGCTTCCCGGCTCAGCCTGCACAGCCTGGCCCGGAAACGTACACTTCCCTCAACCTGCTGCCCGGCTTTGGCAACAAGCGGGATGTGAGGGTAGTCGCGGGTGAGGACGTCCCTGATATTCCCCGGCAGATCCGGGCGGTCGAATGCCTGCTTTGCCCGGGGAAACATGAAAGCTATACGTGAGCCGTCGGGGAGGGGCGGCAGCGTGCTGACCGGCAGATAATGAGCTGAAACATCGGGTTCTTCCGCTCCTTTGCGCAGCTCGGCCCGCATTTCACCGAGGAAATAGGAGGGGTAGTAGGCGCGGGGGTTGTATATTGCCGCGAAGCCCGACAAAACAGCCTCGCCCTCGACTTCGTCGCCTGCGCGCAGCCTCTCGCCGAGGATCGCCGCTTTTATACCCGCGGCATCGGTGCCCGATAATGTACGGCGCCCGCCCTTCGGGCTCATCGCCCTCTCATGTTCAGACAGGGCGAAGCACAGCGCGAATTTCGATATTTCCTCGGCTAATCCCCGCCTTTCGCGCACCTTTGGTACCCGGTAGGTTTCCTCTTCCAAGCCGCACCCTTTTCATCTCGACTGGCTGACTGCCGGTTAATTATAGCTCGAATCTATTTTGTTCCAGACGAATAAAGCAAGCGAGGCGATCAGGCGCTATTGCTCGACTTGAGCCTGCGCCCGCGCATTGGCCCGATTTGCGGCTGCGACCTTGAGGGAACGGAGGGTCATATATCTATAAATGAGGCCTGCTACGACTATTCCCGCGTAGATTCCGAAAAGGATCTTCAAGAAAGCTCCTCTTTTAAAATCAAAGCCGAGCATCAGACCATGTGCGAAGACTGCACCGAATATCAGGTAATTGATGCGGTGGATCCAGCGCCAGGAATTCTTGAGGCGGCGGCGATAGAAGGCGATCAGCATTGTCAGCACGAGTAAGGCCAAGACAGTGGGGCCGATAGATACGATGAAAGCATTGTAGCCGGCCAGGCCGAAGACAAGGACCAGGCTGCCGTGTGACAATGCGAGGGCAAATCCGGCGAGGGCTATGGCGACGTGTATTTGTTGGGCGCTTGCGGGCTTGAAGATGCGGTTGAAGAAAGGACGAAACGACCCGGTGAGGATGCTTATGAATATGAGGGTGAAAGCCATTAAGGCCAGGATGCGCAGGGAAGTATAGGTTGCCGAAACGCTGAAGCTTCCCGAGGTGGCCACGACGATAATAGGTATCGCCAGCAAGGCGAGGGCGACTACTATCGCAAGCGCTTGAAGCGCGAACCTGGCATTTCCAGTGAAGGCGATTTTTCTCTTTACCATTGGCTGTCCAGCTTATTGGCTCAGCGAACCGACGCCCGGAAACTTCTTGAGCTGATCACGCATATTGGCGGGAGCGGCTTTTATGACCTGGGATAAATCCTTGCCGGCCATAGCACCCAGGTTGCAGGGCGTGTGCTGTCCATCCGGCCAGAGAGAGCTGTCCGTGACGTCATAGACAACGCCGTCCACCGCGACATATGCGGGGTTTCCGTTTTGTCCATCGTAGTTGGCCAGATCTTGCGAGGTGAAAACCTGGTTTCCGGGACCGGATGAAGTGACCTGCCCCTGCCCGGCAGTAGTCTGGCTTTGCGCGCTCGCTCCCCCGCAACCGAAAAGCAAACCTGCCATTATGAAAATACCCAGCAGAAATACGGCTAGAATCAGCCTCTTTTTCATTTTCCTCCCCTATGTTCCCTGGCGACTCTTTGCAACGTGTCTCGACTGCAGCACTTGCGCATAGACTAATTCTTCCTCATATTGGTCTGCTTAAACCTTAGAAGCATCCGTCGCGCTTAAAAGGGTTCTCAGCGCTTGGGGTGGAACCGCAGCAAGAATTTAACGGATAATTACAGCTAGAGCAAATGCATGACTTTCGCGCGCATGCTTTTTGAAAGCTATAGCGGGCTTGCGTATCCGAAGACAGGAAGGAGACGACGTGGCGAAGAAGCAGGCAGATATTACCATTTATGGTGGTGGCATGTCCGGCCTCGTTGCCGCCATCGATCTGGCACGGCACGACTATGAAGTGGTTATCAGGGAACGCGAGGAAGGCTTCGGTGGAGACAAGGCGTACAATCCGTCGGCGCACACGACGAGCATAGACGTCGGGAGGACATCGGAATACGTCGGAATCGATCTCTCCAGCGTCTTCCATCCCCTTCTCGCCTGCCCCTATTACTTCCACGAAACGGTGATCTATCCGCCGCTCTCCCATATCGATCTGAATACGGTTGAGAGGGGGAATCGTAAAGGAAGCCTGGATTCCGTCCTCTATAGGGAGGCTCGCAAGCTGGGGGTGCGGTTCGAGTTCGAATCTCCGCTTAGAAAAGAGGATCTTCCCCGCCTTCCAGATAATACCATTGTCGCCTGCGGCCTGACACCGAGCGTTTACGACATGCTCCAGATCCCTTACCTGCGCTGGTACGGCTGGTGCTCGAGGGGCGAAATAGGCTTCGGCAACCGATCGTGGATCTGGATTGACGAGACCATCTCCGAATACGGCTACCTCAGTTCGTGCAACAATTATTACTTCGACTTCATCTTCTCGAATAGACATATCGATCGAAGCGCTTTGGATAAATACCGGGAGTTCATGTCCCGGCGCGAGGGTGTGGAACATGCCGACGACTGGACTTATATTTCGGGGGCGGTCCCGCTTGCCCGAGCGGACAACCCGCGTCTCTTCCACGAAGGCCTCATCCTGTGCGGCACTATCAGCGGCACAATGGATCCATTCTTCTGGTTCGGCATCGTCGGCGCCCTCACCAGCGGTAAGATCGCCGCTATGGCCATATATGACCGGGCTCACGCTCTTGAGGAATTCGAGCGCTTCAACCGCCGTTTCTCCAAGGCCTTCTGGTTTAAAAACAACGTCTGGTATAAATTTCTGAGGCCCCGTGTATCCCTCATGGAGTCCACTATCAACGCCATAGGCACCGAGAGGTTGCAGAGGATAATGGATAAGGTCCTGGCCCGGGATGAGCTGTACTTTTCCATTCCCGGCCCCGCCCGGCTCGGCTTCTAAGATATATCATCGCCCCAGAAATGCGGATGCGGGGGGTTGACCCCATGCAGGGGCCTGACCCCATGTTGAGGCCTGACCCTATTGGCATGGGATGAGGTCGCCGGCGAGGGGCGGCATGGCATTGTAGACCTCTTTCACCCGCAAGAGGAAGCTGCCGCCGCCCAGCGATGAGAGTTCGCCCTTTACCTTGTAGGACAAGGCATCCATGGTCACCACGCACATCGCCGCCTGGCAGGGCATCTCCGCCACCTCGATCTCGCGCCTGTAGGCCGATGATCTCACGACGAATCCGGTCTCGCCCGCCGATGCCACCGTCAGCGCCGGATATACGCGGGGATAGCCATCCTCACCAATGAAGGCCAGGCCTTTTATCGAAGTCAGCTTCAAAAACTTCTCGCGCACCAGCTTGGGCGCCGCCACGCCGTCGCTATCGGCGCCGCCCCTTCGCATGCGCACCCGTATCAGGTCCACGGCCATCCCGCCCATAAAAGAGTGCGCCATTCCGCAATCCCGGACATCGATCACACCGGCCGAGCGCACCCCCGAATAAGCGTTATAGCGCATCAACGGCGATGAATCTATGGTTTCTTTGTAGGGCCCGCTGATTTCGAACCCGCGGAAATCGCCGATCAGCGTGGCCGCCTTCAGCTTGGTATTTACCACGGCGGCAGCCACCCGTGAATTCCCGAGCAGGTTTTCTTTCGTCTTCCACATCAGGAACTCACCGAAGATCAGCCTGTCCTTGCGTTCCTCCGGCACCGGCTGCAACGTCACCACCAGGGCCACGTTTACCCTTCCGGATTCATCAACCGTAGCGAGAAATTTGGCCGCCCTCTCCTCGGCGAAAAGGCCCCTCACCTCTTTGGGCATATCCATGCTCAAGCTCCCTTTCCCTTCGAAGTCGCCCCCGACCAACGCGCCGTCGCAACTCCTTCCTCCGACGCCACCTCGGCCAGGCGCCGCATCTTCTCCTCCGCGAGCAGCGGCTCGCCCGCCAAATGGAAGACCCGGTCCAGCCGCCCGTATTTGGCACCGCAGGTATTATTGAAGGCCAGGATATCGTAGCGCTCGACCCCCGGCAATTCTTCTCTTATGAAAGCGGCAATCGCGCGTATGTTATCTTCGGAATCGGTATAACCGGGCACAGCCGGGGTGCGCACCCACATCGTCTTGCCGGAACGCGCCACCTCCCTGGCATTATCGAGGACCAGCTCGAGAAGGACTCCGGTGTAGCGAAGATGCGCCTGGGCATCCATGGTCTTTAAATCGTAGAGGATCATGTCGGCCGCGTCGATGAGCGGCTGCAGGCGATGCCAGCTTACTCCGCCACAGGTATCCACCGCTACGTGTATGCCTTCCTGTTTAAGCAGTTGGATCAGCTCTATCGAGAACTCATCCTGAATCGCCGGTTCCCCGCCTGAGAGAGTAACTCCCCCGCCCGACTTCTCATAGAAGACGCGGTCGCGAGCCGCTTCCCGGGCCACATCACCGGCCGTTCGGGCCTTGCCAATAACTTCCAGCGCTGCCGCCGGACAAGCTTCCTCACAGATCCCGCAGGCATCGCATTTATCCCTCGCGATGACCATGCCCTCCGCCGTCAGGGTGAGCGCTCCCGCCGGACAAGCCGAGAGGCAGTCCCTGGCCCCGATGCAGCGCACCTCGTACCATACCAGCTCGGGATCGCGCCGCTCGCCTTCCGGATTGTGGCACCAGGGGCAACGCATGGGGCAACCCTTTATGAAGACGGTGCTGCGAATTCCCGGGCCGTCTTCGGTCGAATAGCGCTGGAGGTTGAAGATGATTCCGGTCAGGCCCGCCTGCTCAGAGGGCGTGGCTTTCCCGGGCGATGATTTCATTCTGGATTTCCTTTCCCAGCATCACGAAATAGGCGTTATAACCGGTCACCCTGACCAGCAGGTTGCGATATTCCTCGGGGCGCGCCTGCGCCTCCTTCAGGGTATCCGCGTCGATCACGTTGATCTGCAACGCCGTTCCGCCCTTTTCCCCATAGGCTCGCAGAAAAGCCATCAGCTTGCCGACATGTTCCTCGTCGCCCAAAAGAGAGGGGCTGAAGCTGATGGTGTGGGAGGCCCCATTGGGAGCCGTTTCCAGCCCCATCTTTCCGACCGAAAGCGTCACAGCGGTTGGACCCCGCCGGTCGCTGCCGTCAACCGGGCCTATGGCATTGGAAAGATAAGTACCCCTTTTTCGACCATCGGGTGTGGCCGATGTTCCGGGGGCGAAGGCGATCCAGTAGTTCCAGGAAAGGTAGCCCGCGCGATAGCGCCTCCCGGTGGCCGCAGAGGTGCGATCAAAAACCAGGCGCGTCCAGGCCTGGGAGAGATAGCGGGCGATCTCATCGGCGTAATCGTCGTCGTTGCCATATTGTGGCACTTTGTTGAGCAAGCTCTGGCGCAAGGACTCGTGGCCCTCGAAATCGGCGCGAATCGCCCGGGCCAACTCGGCTATGCTCACCTTGCAATCCTCGTACACCAGCTTTTTTACCGCCGCCAGCGAGTCGGCTGCCGTGGCAAAGCCCACCCCTTCCACGGTTATGAAATTGTGCCAGGGGCCTCCCTGGGTGACGTCCTTGCCTTTGTCGGCACAGCCGCCGATCAAGGCGGAGAGGTACGGCGTGGGTTCGTATTGCGATCTCACGCGGTCGGCCTCGTCACTTATGGAGAGCATGCGGTCGAGCAGGGCACGTAGTTGGGTTTCGAAAGCTTCGCGGAATTCCCGCCAGCTGCCGAAGTCCTCCACCTTGCCGGTGTCTGGACCCAGCCTGGTTTTCGTCCGGGCGTCGAGCCCGGCAAAAAAGGTCAGTTCGACCGCTTTCGCCAAGTTGAAGTTGACGTCGACTGTTCCCGAGCGGTCGTCTCCCTGCAGCGTATTTTCCAGGCACCCCACAGGCGCGTAGTCCCACAAACGCTCCTCCGGCAAGCCCTGCCAGGCCAATCCGCGCATCGAATTCTCGTCAAAGTTCATCAGGAAGGGTGAACCCTGCGCCCCGGCTATCATTTCCGCCACGCGGCGCAGCAGCGGCTCTGGTGTTTCTTTGTGCAGCCTGATGTTGGGCTTGGGCTCGAGCATGTTCATCTCTTCGATTACATCAAGGATCAGCCAGGTCAGCTCGTTGGATGCGTCCTTGCCCTCAGCATCGATTCCTCCGATGGTCATCAATTGACCGAAGCCGGAATTGATGCCCTGGTTGGAGAGGACACGGCTCTGGAAATCGTAGGCGTAGTTGTGCTTTATCCAATAACATTCCAGCATTTCCTTGGCTTGCTCGGCCGTAAACCTGCCACTGCTTATATCGTTGATGTAGTAGGGGTACATGTACTGATCGAACCTGCCGTGGGAGAGGCCGGCTCCGGGATAGGATTCGGCGGCCATGATCAACATATGGGTAAACCATATGGACTGCAGGGCCTCGTGGAAGGTGGATGCCGGCTGCCAGGGCACCACGGAGCAAACACGGGATATCTCGCGCAGCTCTTGCGCCCGTGTCAGGTCAGGCTCCTCGGCCGCCAGCCGATCGGCCTCCGCCGCATAACGTCCGGCCAGGCTTCCCGCCGCCCGGCAGCATATCATCAGAGCCTCCAGGAAATCGGCGTGAGCTTCGTCGCTCTCCCCTTGCTTTCTCTCTTCGAGGTCGCGGCAAATGCCCGATAATCCCTCGCGCAGAACCCTGGGATAATCGGGAATCAAATGTCCCGGTACCGCACCGGCGTTTCCTATCCCCAACTCGTTTATCTCCTGGCAACGCTTCCACCATTTCTTGACGTCCTTTTTCCAACGCTTGGCCTGGTTGCGATCGTGGCATTTGGAAAGAGCCGTATTAAACTGGCCGCCGACGATCAGTTCGCCATCGAGTATCTTCACCGGTAAGTGCTTTTCACAGACCGCTGCGAAGAAGAGCGCCCGCCGCATGATCAGTGATTTCTCCCAGAACCCCGGCGGCAGGTCCACTTGCCGTGCCAGTACGAGCAATGACTCGGAGAAGGCGCCCATGAACGGGACCAGCTCGGGGATGATCCCCCAATTCACCGGGGACCAGACGGCGTCCCAATCGCTGCCGGTGGTAAAGGGCATGACTTCGTTGCGGAAATAGGGCCGCTTTTCTATCGAATAGTATTCGTCGCGCAGCTTTCGCACCCGGGGGGACAAGCCTTCCGATTCATGCCAGATCTTATCGGGCGATATGACCTCATTTTCTCCCATCCTCGCTCCTTCCCGCCGCCCGCTCCTGCCGGGGATACGGCCGGCACGAAATTCGAGATGTTTCCCACCCTAGAAAAGCAGCTTCTGGAATTGCCAATCGAGGAGGGAACTTCCCACCTCGAGCAGACGAAGGTCTCTCAGCATCTCCGTCGCCAACTCATCTAATGGAAGCATAGCATTCTCGATGCTGTGCCGCATTTATTCCAACCAGGCGGGCAGGTTCCTCCCTAGCGGGTCGCCGCCTGTCCCCGGTTCCGAGATGGCCGCCGCCCCTATGAGCTCTCCGCCGCTCAAGGCCGGCAGGTAGCGCTCCCGCAAAGCTTCTGAGCCGAATATATCGACCGGGTACGAGCAAAGCATAACGTGATCCACCAGGCTCAGTGTCAACCCAAGATCGAGGCCTTCCGAGGCCATAATTTCAACGTCTTGCGCGAATTCGTTTATCGGTGCCGCCGCTCCCCCATAGGCCTCCTCTATTATCATGCCGGTCGTTCCCAGCCGGGCCAGCTCCACCCAGAGGTCAAAATCGAAGTCGCCCGATTGCGATCGCTCCTGAAAGCTGGGCATTATGCGGTCGCGAGCGAAACTTCGCAAGGCTTCGCTGTTCATCTCTGCCTCACATTTAAGGGATTGGCCTGCGGAGATATTTTTCCCTTCATTATGCGGTTCTCACGACCGCTACTTTGCATCGGGCTCCGAATCTGAAACAAGGCAAGATTAAAGGCCCCGCTTTTCTATGCCGGCCACAGATTGCTTAATTATGAATCCCCACTCCACACTAGATTTTACATTTTGCCCATTTTTTCTCCATAACTCGATAACATCCAACCCTTACATTTCAAGTATGCGCCTGATCATAAACCAAGCGAGAACAAAGGAGGAATAAATTGGAAAGCTACGAACTTGGCGAACAACAACAGCAAGTAGAAGCTCCACGAAAACGCGCTAGACCGATCTGGCTGAAACCGCTTGTCGGCTTCCTGCTGTTCGCAGCCATTGCCGGCGCAAGCTTTTATGGCGGCATGAGCTACCAGAAGGGCAGACAGCCAACCGTGAATTCAGCAAATGACGGCCAAGCCGGGCAGTCTGTTCCGGGCCAGCAAGGCGCCGGGTATGGTCCGATGGGCGGCAACGCACAGGGAGCCATGGGCAAGGTTACCGCGATCAGCTCTTCGAGCATTTCCGTAGAGGATGCCAGGACCAGTTCGGCCACTACTTACAGCATTACAAGCTCGACAACGATAACGGATAATGGCCAAAGCGCATCAACCAGTGATATAGCGGTCGGTGATTCCGTCCTGGTAGTCCCCAACACATCGCAATCGAGCCAGGCCGCGCAGATAATGCTCAGCCCGCAGGTGGGCGGGGGTTATGGCCAGAATGCTCCGCCTTCGACTTAATTGAGAGGTGGTGATATTCAGCCGACCAAAGGAAGCCCGTAATCACCCTTTCGGGCGATAGGATAGTATCCCGGTCCTGGCGACTATAGATGTATGAAAACCAAAGAGCGTTGAACGAAGAGAACTAAGAGTGAGGGACAGCGTATTTCCCCCTATTGCGGAAACACCGCCATAGCCCGACAGCCCTCAACCACAACTGTCCCTCTGTCCGGCCCGCCGGTACCCCCTCCGGTGGGCCTTTTTCTTTTGGGGCCTTTTGGGGTCAACCCTCTGCATCTGCATGGGGTCAACCCTCTGCATCTGCATTTTTAGCCCTACTCAATTTGAAGCGACCGCGTTCTTGAAAATGCAGATGCAGAGGCCTGACCCCATTTTAGACCCCATTTTAGGCGCGGATGGAGTCGTTGAGGTATTGCGTGTAATCGATTAGCTCCTGCATGGAGGCGAATTCGTTGTTAATGAAGCAGAACTCCTCCGACCAGCGATTGAGCCTGAGCTTTTCCCTCTCTTCCTCACCGAAAGTCTTCAAGAAGAGCTCGTAAAGCTCGGTCCCCTTAAAGACCACCAGGGGGAAGAATGTGGCCTCCCTGATGCCCTCGGCGCGCAACGTCTGCACCGTACGCTCCAGGCTCTGACGCCCCTCGCCGGGAAGGCCTGCGATAAAAGTAAGGATGGGATTTAATCCATATTCACGAACGGCGCGCGCAGCGCCTAGTATCTCTTCTCGGGTGGTCCTTTTCCGGACCACATCCTTGAGCACCTTATTATCGAGCGATTCGGCTCCGATAGCGACCGTCGTGAAATTGCTTTCCTTGAGCCCCCTCAGAACTTCGGGTGTGAGGGAATCGGCCCGCGTCTGAATGTTGTAAGCATAAGGGAATTTCTTGGCCTCCTCCAGCAGGGCGGCCAGGCGCGGTCGGTTCAGGGCGAAGGTCGCATCACCAAAAAAGAAAGTACGGTCGCCGTTTGGATAATTATTCCAACAATACTCGAGCACTTCCCTGACATAAGACGGCGAGTGAAAGTGAGTCTTGCATTTCCATACCGCCGGGTCGAGACAGAAGGAGCAGCGCTCGGGGCATCCCCGCGAGGTGAGGAAACCGTCGCCCGGTATGTAATCATCGAAGGGATTGAGCGACCTGAGAAGCCGGTTCCTCTCCCCTATCTTGAACTCCTCGGATACGGTATAGATATGTGGGAACTTGTCGAGATCCCGTTCGCGCGCCCTCTCGCGGTTATGCACCACCCTGCCGCCCTCGTCTCGCCAGCTCAAGCCATCGATCTCGGAGAAATCACGCTCGCCCTTGGAAATCGCTTCCAGCAACTCCCAGGCCGTCCACTCCCCTTCACCCCTCACAACGAAATCGGCCGCGCCGTCCTGCATCAGTTCGGCCGGGTGCATGGTGGAATAGATGCCTCCCGCGATGATCTTCACATCGGGCATCTTCTCTCTGAGATGCTTAAGCATTTCGCGGGCGTGAAGGGCCACGTAATAAATTGAAATGGGAAATAATACCACGTCGGGTTGCAGCCGTTTTAAAGAATCTTCGAAGTGGCCGCGCATAAGGGCCAGCGCTTCGTCCCCGGCTATGGGCGCGGTAGAGAGGTCATCCTCAGCCAGGCCTTCCCGGGTTTCTTTGAACCAATCTTCCGAGGTGAAGACGCCGGCGAGTAAATTGAGGACGTTTATGTCGATTCCCTGCCCTTTAAGGAAGGCGGCCACGTACATGGCGCCGTATTCGGGAACCAGGAGAGCTTTGTTGCGGATCGCCCAATAACGCACGAGCCACAGCGGATAAGGCTTGATCTCCATGAGCCCATAGCCCCAAGCGTCGGAGATGATGGCCGTCTTCAACCGCCCCTTGGGCACGGACTCGCCCTCCCCTACCCGCCCGCCATGCGGGTGAAGATATATATATCGTCCCCGTCCTTCAGCCGCTCCTCATTATCGAGCCCGGAAGAACCCTTGCGTGCCGCCCGTATGGTGGGGTGGAACCTCTCGCCCTCGGCATCCCACATCTGCTCGGGCAGACGGGCACTATAATCTCTTCCCACCGCCAGGAGCAACTGATCGATCATTGCTCCCTCGGGGAATTCGTATGTTTTTTCCGCATCTTTTGTATGGTGCTTGAGTATTCCAACGAAATGCACCTTTACCTGCATGGCGATCAACCTCCTCAAACCCCATTATTATAACGGAGGCGGCGCGAAGGTGTCTGGTGAAGAACCGGTGGGTAGCGGGCTGCGGCCTTCTCTCTACTCGAAAATATCCTCTTCTTCATCCGGTTCCTCTTCATCCGGTTCCTCGGGAGGCGCCGGGGGAGCGGGCGGTCGAGGAAAACCGGGCTGCTGGGGAATGGGCGTAGTTTCCGGCGCCGCCTGCTCGCCGGTCGCACTCCCCGACTCAAGCGGTACCCTTGCAGGACCCTCCGGTGCGGTAGACCGCGCCTCCTCGTGCTTCGGGGCGAAGCGCTTCAGGCCGGCAGCCGGCTCGCCGCTCGAAAAACAGGTGGTGAAACATTCCGTCTCGTATTCCAGGCCGCGATTGATGTCCATGTCGAAGGAATGGTTTATGCAGCGCTTGGCTTGGAAGAGCGCGATGCGACCTCCCTGGGCGAGTCGTTTCGACTCTTCCTCGACCTGATAGGCAAGATCCGCCGGCTCGGCCACGGCGTTGATCAACCCCCAATCCAGCGCTTCAGTGGCATTGAGGATCCTTCCCGCCAGGATCATCTCCTTGGCCCTGCGCAAACCGACCACCCGCGCCAGCCTCTGGGTCCCTCCTCCGAACGGAATCATCCCCATCCTGATCTCGGGGAAGGCGAATCGCGCCGTGGTTGAGGCTATGGCCAGGTCGCAGGCGAGGCATATCTCGAGGCCAGCGCCCATCGCAACCCCGTTCACGGCCGCTATGGTGGGGATCGATAATTCGGCGATTCGATTGGTTAGCATCTGGATTTCGCGTGAGCGCCGCCTGGCTGCAATTGGCGACTGCTTCTCCATGCCGGCCATTTCAATTCCGGCGCAGAAAGCCTCTCCGCGTCCGGTAAAGACGCCAACCCGGATGCTGGGATCGCCCTCCAACTTGCCGACCGCCGACCACAGCTCGCGCAGCGTTTCCGCGGCCAGGGCATTCATACGCTCGGGACGCGTAAAATAAATCCATCCCGCCTGGGCCATCTTCTCGAAGGTTATGGTTTCCCTGCCCTCTGCCATCTATCCTGTTCCCCCTGAAAAACGGGCGCTATCCCGGCGTTTGCCCGGGATGCCTATATTTCCCAGTAACTTTCCTGCTTCCCACTCGAGTAATCGTAAAATCCCTTGCCGGTCTTGCGGCCAAGCAGCCCCGCCGACAGCATTCGCTTGAGCAACGGCGGCGGATAATACTTGGGGTCATCGGTATCGTTGTACACGGCCATCGCCGCACCGCTTATTACATCCAACCCGACCATGTCCGCCAGCTCGAGGGGACCCATAGGGAGGTTGTATCCCAGCCGCATTGCCTTGTCAATGTGATCCGGGGAGGCCACGCCGCCTTCGAGCATCCTCACCGCCTCCATTGTCATCGGAATATAGAGCCGGTTGGAGATAAAGCCGGCATGGTCCTTGCGAACCACCACGGTCTCCTTGCCCAGGGATTGCGCCCACGCCTCGGCGGTCTGCATGGTCTGCTGCGAGGTTTCCAGTCCCCTGATGATTTCGCACAAACGCATGAGGGGCACCGGGCTGAAAAAGTGGGTTCCGAGGACCTTGTCCTGCCTCTTGGTGGCAGACGCTATGGCCGTGATGGGGATGGCCGAGGTATTGCTTCCCAGGATCGTGTCCGGAGGGCAGATCTTGTCCAACTGCCCGAAGACGTCTTTCTTTACATCGAGGCTCTCAAAGACCGCTTCCACCACGAGATTGGCGTCCGAGGCATCCTCGAGTTTCGTAGTTGTAGATATATTAGCCACGGCTTTGTCGTACTCATCCTGGCTCAGCTTCCCCTTGGAGACGAACTTCTCGAGGGAATTTTTAATGGCGTCGAGGCCCTTTGAGGTCCTTTCGTCGTCCACATCGTGCATCTTCACCTTATAACCGGCAACCGCTGAAATCTGCGCTATTCCGCCTCCCATCAGGCCGGAGCCCACGACAAAAATATTCTTGATCTCCATGCTTACCTCCCATGATTACTATCTTTAAAAAAAGCCGGAATAGCCCATTCCACAGCGCTAAAAGTATAACACAAAAAGCTCGCCTCGCTTAATTAACATTGCCAGGGCATTAACCCTCATTTTTCATTATGATCAGGGATGGAATAGGATAAACGTGGCGGGGATTTTTTGGTCGGTCCCCTAAATAGGGGGACGCACCGAGAGCTTGTGTACTGTCCCTCTAATACCGGGATGCAGCAACGTTCGAATGCTACTCTATTTATGGGACGGTTCACTAGGCTTGAATGGAAAGTGGTTCGATGATAGAAGACGCGCTCGACTCGGTTAAGACCGCACGCTATCAGTTCGACTCATTGTCGCACTTTAGTCAGGATGTTAAACATGCCGTGGACGGCTTGAGGGCATGGACCGAAAAAATGGAGCAATTCTTCGCCGACCCCTCCCGCACCGCAATAGTAGCCGCGTCGATCATCACTCTGGCCGTGCTCATAAGCTACCTTCGCGCCCGTTTCGCTCTGCTCTCGAGGCGGCTCAAGAAGAAATATTCCATAATATGACAGCTAGGATGGAAAGCCTCCGAAGGCCTAGATGAACAGGGGTACGTGCGAGAAGCTGGTTATATCGAAGAGGCCGCGATCGGTGATCTTAAGCTCGGGTATCACCGGCAGGGCCATGAAGGAAAGGGTCATAAAGGGGTCTTCCAGGGAGCATCCCAATTGCCTGGCCGCTTCCCGCAGCCTCCGCACACGTTCCCCCACCCGCCCTAAGGGCAGCGTGGACATCAGTCCGGCGATATCCAGGGGAAGATCGGCGATTACCTGTCCCTCCTTCACAACCGCCTGGCCGCCGTGCATGGCCTCAACCGCTTTGGCTGCGGCCATGATTTCCTCATCACTGGTTCCAACCACCATTAGATTGTGAGAATCGTGGGCGACGGTGGAAGCCATGGCTCCGCTGCGCAACCCAAAACCCCTAATGAACCCGATGCCCACGTTTCCGGTTCCCCGATGCCTCTCGAAAACGCAGATCTTCAAGATGTCCCGGCCTATGTCGGGCGCCACTATTCCACCTTCAACATGCGCCGCTTCCTGCAGGCGGGTGGTTATGATCTGATCCGGAACCACCCCTATGACCAGCATGCGGTCGCCGGTCGCCGCCACACCGATGCCTGGTATTTTCTTCCAGTCTATGTTCATGGCCCCGGGGGCGGGGGGTCCCGGGCGCAGCTCGGCCAGAAGCTCGCCCCCCTCGGCCAGCTTCCTCCCGTCTTTGAAAACCTGCAGTACCCGGAAATCCTTCAGGTCCTCGAGTACGGCCAGATCGGCCCTCCAGCCGGGTGCGATGCCGCCGCGCCTGGAAAGACCGAACCTGCGCGCCGTGTTCAGGGTGACCATCCTCAGGGCAATGATGGGATCGAGCCCCAGGGTGATAGCCTGGCGCAAGATAGCGTCCATGTGCCCCTCGCGCAGCAGATCGGCGGGTTGCCGGTCGTCGTCAACAAAGATGAAGCGGCTCTGATTTGCGGCATTGATCAACGGGAGCAGGGCTTCGAGGTTCTTGGCGGTCGAGCCCTGACGGATATAGATATACATTCCCTTGGATAGTTTCTCCTCGGCCTCCACGGCCGTAACACATTCATGATCTGACTCCACCCCGGCCGCGACATAGGCATCCAACTGAGCGCCGGACAGGCCCGGTGCGTGCCCGTCTATCGGCCTGCCCGAAAAGGCCTCAATTTTTTTCATCACGGAAGGATCGCCCGCGACCACTCCCGGAAAGTTCATGACCTCGCCCAGCCCTATAACCCCGGGCTCGGCCAGCAGCGCAACCAGATCTTCCGCTTCGAGTACGGCGCCTGATGTCTCCATGGGGGTGGCGGGCACACAGGATGGCAACATTACGAACACATCCAGGGGTACTTCCTCGGCGGCGGCCAGCATGTAGGATATGCCGGAGGCGCCGAGTACATTTGCTATCTCGTGGTAATCGGTCACCACTGCAGCCGTTCCGTGCGGCAAGACGGCGCAGGCGTATTCGGGCAGGCTGACCAGGGAGGATTCGATGTGCACATGCCCATCGATAAAAGCCGGGCAGAGGAACGATCCTTCAAGGTCGACAATCTCTTTGGCTTTGCGAGCCCCCGTCCCGACTATCCAGCCATCACAGAGGGCCACGCTCTCTTTCCTGATGCTGCCGCTGAAGACGTCGACCACTCGTCCGTTGGTGAGGAGGAGATCGGCTTCCTTTTCGCCGCGCGCCACGGCCAGCAAATCCTCAAGCTTCATTGCCCCGGTTTCCTTTCGCCATGCAAAGCGGTCAAGATAAATCCGGCGACATCAGGTTCCATTAATGGGGATGGAATATTATTCCAATCGGCCAGCCGGCCGAGCCCCCTCCGGCGGGTAGCCGCGCATCTCGAGTATCACCTTCAAGGCCTCCTCCCGCATTCCGTACTCAAGGGCCTGCAAGCCCATCTCGAGGGGAAACCTCCTGTCGATCAGTTCCTGAACGTTGATCAAACCCCTGGTCAGACTCCTGATCGCCGGCTCGAATGGCCCGCAACGCGAGCCCACCACCTGTATCTCATCAACCACCAATCGCGATATGTCGATGCCCACGTTTTCCAGGAATGTACTCTTCTGCACGATTATTCCCGCCGGATCGATCAAGGCGCAAGCGAGCTCGAAGCCCTCCGGCTTTCCGGTGCATTCCACTACTATGTCGAAGCGCAGTCCAACATCCAGTTCGCTCTCGGCCACGGTGCGGATTCCAAGCCGATCGAGCACCTTCAGCTTATGGGTATGGCGCCCGATCGCCAGCAGGCTGCAGCCGGTCAGGCGCATCACCTGGGCGGCCAGCAGGCCCAGCTTGCCGTCACCAAGAACGGCAACCCTCAGGCTCGGATTTATGTGCACTTGCTCTATGATTCGAAAGCAGGCGGCCAGGGGTTCTATGAAGACCGCCGTATACAGCGGCATGGTGTCGGGGAGGGTGTGAAGGTTGCATAGCGGCAGGGTCAGATATTCGGCGAAGGCGCCGTCCTTTCCACTTATTCCCAGGGTCATTCTGGTCGCGCAGTGGTTGGCCTTGCCCTCCAGGCACATGGGACAGGCGCCGCACGAGCAATTGATGTCTCCCACTACCCGCACTCCCACCATACGCGGGTCGTCCGCCTCCTCGATCAAGCCGACGAACTCGTGTCCGGGGATGCCCTTAAATCCCATGTAGCCCCTTACGATCTCGATGTCGGTATGGCAAATCCCAGCCGCTAAAACCTTTATCAGGGCTTCACCGGGCGCCCTCACCGGCATCGGCAGATCGTCCCTCAACTGCAGCTCGCCGTCGTAATACAAGCCGAGCATCCCATCCAGCTCCTCTCACTTTGCTTACCGTCCCCATTGAAGCAGCGGTCTTTTGCCGGCCCGCTCCAATAATATCGTTCGTCAAAGCGGCCACTAAGACCTTCTGTAAGGCCAGCTTTCATCCCCTTTTTTCGCAAAAAGGCGTTGCGCAGAGGCTACCTGATTTCGTCGCCGGCATATATAGTTGTCAGCAGGCAGGCTTATCGGACAGGCGAGCATGATAAAGGGGTGATCCGCATGATTATCGACTCCCACGTGCATCTGGTCGGCATGGATTGGATCGATCGCAGCTTTTTCATTGGAATGGGCAGGGTGGCAACCGCGCCGATGGGAAAGGCCACAGGCGTATATCCCGACGCCGAAGAGCTGATTAACAACCTGATGCCGCTGCTGGAAGACACGACGGGAGAGAAGACCGTGGCCAACATGGACCAGGCCGGGGTGGATAAATCATGCATTTTCGCCGTCGACTACGGGCTGCAAGCGGGCGAGCCGCCGATCTCGATGGAGGAGCAGAACCGGCTCATCCGCGAAGCGGCGTCTCGTTTTCCCGACCGCCTGCTCCCCTTCTTTACGATAGATCCGCGGCGGCCGGAAGCGCTGGACCTATTCAAGCGCGGTGTCGAGGAGTGGGGTATGAAGGGTTTGAAATTGCACCCTACCTCGGGCTATTTCCCCTATGATCCTGTCGTCTATCCCTTTTACGAGAAATGCATGGACTACAAGATTCCGGTCCTCTTCCACACCGGGACCCAGCCCGCACCCATGAAGTTTCGCTTCAGCCAGCCGATCAACGTCGATGACGTGGCCGCCGATTTTCCCGACCTCCCGATAATCATGGCCCACGTTTCCCATGGCCTCTGGGAGGAAGCACTGCTGGTAGCCGAGATAAAGCCCAATATCTACTTTGATTTCTCCGGTTGGCAGATGAAGTTCCTCAGCCACCCGGCCGAATTTTACCGCATGCTGCGCAGCGTGATCGACCAGGTCGGTCCCTGGCGGGTCTTCTTCGGCACCGACGGCCCCTACCTGAATGTCCTGTGCCCATGGGGCGATTGGGTCAAGGCGGTCACCGAACCGGATCTCACCGCCTGCCCGGGAATCTCCTTCACGCCTGAGGAGACGGAGATAATCATGGGCAAAGCTTTCGCGCGGCTGTTGAACCTCGACTGAGCGTGGGCGATCAAGCGTCGGGGCTAGAGGATCAAGCCGGGTACGGGAATCCGATCGAAGCCCTCGGCTTCAGGCCTCGGTATCGATTGCCGCTTCCCCGGACGCCTTTTTCGCCGCAGCCCGCGCCTGGCGTCTGGTCATGAGGACCAAAAGCGAGGGGATGACCAGCAGGCTGGCGGCCACGCTGACCAGCAGGCAGACCGCGGTTATGGCGCCGAAGCGCTGAATTGGAGCCATGCGGGAGAAGACTATGATGGCGAAGGCAATGGCCATCGATACGGCTCCGGCTATGATCGGTTTTCCCACGGTCCGGATGGTTACATCGAGCGCTTCCTCGACCGTCCCCAGCCGCTTGTACTCTTCTCGGAATCTGTAGGTGAATTGAATTCCGAAATCTATGCCCACCCCTATCACGATGGAAGCGATGAGGACGGTCATCATATCAAGCTTCCAGCCCATGAGGACCATGAATCCCATCTCGGCCGCGATGGAAACGGCGAGGACCGACAGGGTGATGAGCCCATATGCAACGGAACGGAATATGATCATCAGGACCAGGGCGGATAGGCCCAGGGCGAGGATGGCCGTCCATACCTGCGTGGGCACCAGGTTGCCGAGCATATCCTGGGTAAGTGGAGTAATGCCGGCCAATTTCCAGTTTATTCCAATCGGCTCAAAGCAGGCGGCTGCGGCGTCATTCAGGACGTTGTAGCGATCCTTTACCTCCTGGTTGGTCTTCGCCCCCGCGCTCATCATGTTGACCAGCGCCGCCTGATGATCCTGGGAAATAAGGAAGCCTTCCTGCGGCCCTATTAGAGAGTCTATACGGGCGATTGCCGCTTCGACTTCTTCCTGGCTGGATGGAATATAATCAGCAAAGTTCGCGCGGCCCTGCCCTGCCGACCCCCCTGATGTCGACATTACAAAATCATGAACCAATTCCCCGATGCTCGAAGTGCTGCCTTCGTCGAAGTAGGGAGTCGCCGCCAGGCGTTCCTGGAAATCGTGCATGGCAAGCAGCGCCTGGGGCTTCAAGACGTCCCCGGTCAAAAGCAGGACGTCCTGTTGTTGCCCGCCGAAGACGGCCTCCTCTTCGTACTGCGCCTTCAGCGATGGGATGCCCTTTGGGGCTAAGGCCCGCAGATCGGGCTCGGTGGTCAGGCGGAAGGAGCCGAGCAGGCAGATGAGCACGATGAAGCCGAAGACAACGAGAACGGCCGAAGCATGCTGCTTCGAAGCCCCCGCTATCCTTTCCAGCAAGGATTCGAAGCGAAATTTGCGCTCGCGGGCGAACAGCTTGGTACCCCTGGCCGGGCCTTCCTTGCCGCGGGACTTGCGGTAATCCTCCCTCAAGACCATCAGCGATGGCAGCAGGGTGACCGTGAAGATAAAAGCAACGCCTACACCGACGGCCGCCATAATGCCGAACTGTTGCAGGACGTCGAAATCCGAGAGCTGGAAGGAGAGAAAGGCGACCACCGTGCATACGGCGGCGATAAAGGTGGCGACTCCCACGGTCACAATCGCCTTGGTACTCGCCTTGCGTGCCTGCTTGCGGATTCCCAATTCCTCGTAGAAGCGGGTGATCATGTACAGCAGGTCGCCAAGGCTGATGCCTAGAACGAGGGGCCCCAGGGCTATCGAGATCTCGGTGTAGGGATAGCCTATCCAGCCCATCAACCCGTAGATCCAGATGGTTGCGATGGCGATGGTAAACAGGGGAAAGATAACGTCCGTGATCCTCTGGAAAAACACATAGAGCAACAACAGGAGCAGGCCGAAGGCGAGCAGTGCCAGGAACCACGAACTTCTGTAAACGTAATCCTCGAGGTCCCTGTTGATGGAGGGATCCCCAGCCACCACCACCCGCGCCGGCGGATCGCTCCCCTCGAAATAGGAATGGAAAAAGTCCTGGATTTTGAGGGCCGCTTCCTTTTCCTCGTCGCTGCTCAGATCGGGGTTTATCTTAATCAGGACCTGGGCGAATTTCTTATCGGTCGAGAGCAGGCCCTGCAATCCCTGCTTCCCCATCGTCCATTTCTGTGCGGTGGGATCGGCCAGGTAGAGCTGAACACCTTCCTCGATGACTTGCGGGAAGGGGACCATCTGATCGGGATGCAGAGGGCTCGGCTGGGTGGTTCCCTCCAGCGTGAATATGGTCGAGATGTCGTTTATGTCTATCCCCGCCCGCTGTTTCGCCTCGGCGATAGCATTGAGGGCGAATCCGGTCATGTAGTGTTGTATCGATACGTAGTATTGCTGGCCTATGTTTTGCTTGGCCTCCTTGTCAAGCAGGAGGAACTTCTTGATCATGGGGTACTCGAGAAGGTGGTCGCTCTGGACCATGGGTATTTCGTAAGTTATGCCACCGAAGAGTTCGTCCACTTGGTCGAGTGTCCGCGAGGTCTCGTATTTGGTTGGAATGAGGTCCTTCTGGCCGGCTTTGACTTTTATTCTATACATGCCGACGGCAACCGGAAGGGTGAGCAGGATGCATATGATGACAACCGCCTTGGCGTGATCGCGGCTCAATCGGGCGAAGAAACCCATTTCTACCTCCAGGCGCTAACGGCATCCGTAAGGATCATACAATATATATTATTTTCGGGCCTGCGTGGTTACCTCCTCCCCCGAGCGTTTCCCGGCTGTGTCCAAAACCGGGGAATACTCTTAAGATATAACCGGCGAAGCAAAGGGAAGAGAGATGCCGTTTCTAATTGTCGAAAGGCTCGCGGAATACGACGAGCGACGCTTAAATGAATTGGTCGCGGACATGCTGGAGGCGAGCGGCCTGCAGTGGCGCGGCAAGAAAGTGCTCGTCAAACCGAACCTCCTGGGTCCTTTTGCGCCCGATTCAGCCGTGGTCACCCATCCCTCACTCATCCGGGCAGTATCCCGGCAACTTCACGATGCGGGCTGCTCGGTGATTGTAGGTGACAACCCCGGCATTCGTGGTTATGGCATGGTTGCAAAAACCGCCACGGTGAGCGGCGCCGGCGAAGCGGCAGGCGAGGATTTTCTCAATCTCACTCTGCGGCCTCGAAAATTCGAGCTCAACTCACGATTTGCCAAGAGCATCTCCATCAGCTCGGAGATACTCGAGGCGGACATCCTCGTCTCCCTTCCGAAATTGAAGACCCACATGGCGACCATCATTACCGGCGGTGTGAAGAACAGCTATGGCTTCGTGGTCGGGGCCGATAAAACCAGGCTTCATGCCGCGGCTCCCCGCCACGAGGACTTCGGCGAACTGATCGCCGATATCTATGCTATTCGGCCCCCCGACCTGGTGATCATGGATGCCATCATCGGCATGGAGGGGAACGGCCCATCGGGTGGTAAGATCAGGGAGATAGGCTGCCTTATGGCCTCCGACAATGCGGGAGCAGTGGACCTCGCCATATGCGGGATGACCGGATTGAATCCCTTGAAGGTAGCCACCCAGAGGACGATCATGGCCAGGGGGCTATCGCCGTCAAGCCTGCAAGAGGTGGATGTGCGCGGTGAGATCCCTTTCCTCCCCAACTTTCGCATTCCCGCCAACCTGATGCGCCTCGATCCTTGGGGATTGGGCCACAAGATAATCAGCCGCCGGCTCGCCAGGCCCCAGATCAAAGTGGACAAATCGAAGTGCATCGCCTGCGGCGCTTGCGCTGAAAACTGTCCGGTAAGCGCGATCGAGGTGGTAAATTATCCCACCTTTGATTACAACCAGTGCATCTCCTGCTATTGCTGCTACGAAATCTGCCCGGAGGGAGCTTTACGAGTCGGAGGCCTGATGCGCCTCCTCCGCCACTAATGGGGTCAACCCTCTGCATCTGCATGGGGTCAGGCCCCTGCATCATCCCTTATTGTGAAATCAACGTCCCTGCAATATCGTTCTTGTTAAAATAAGGCTAGACATGGCATCCGGAATCAAGGCGGTTTAAAATGACGATTCTCACCGATATCTTCGATGGTAACTACCATGTCTACTCCGAATATCCCATTATGCTGTTCGATGGGGAATCATATACGAATCACCTGCAATACAAGCGGCTGTGCCGTATGGGAAACGGTCTCAAGGCGCTGGGGCTGCAGCCGGGTGATATCCTCCTGATCCACATGGAAAACCTTCCAGATATGGTGAATCTTTACATGGCTTGTGCCAAGACAGGCATTGTCTTCTGCCCTACTATGTTTCTCATCAGCGCCGAGGAACTATCCTATATAGCCGAAAATTCGGGTGCCAAGTACATTGCGACTTCAACCGAGCTGCTGCCCAAAGTACGCCTTGCCTGCCCCGATCTTGTCGAGGCCGGCGCGGTTATCCTGATCGGGGCGGAACGAAAACCGCGCACAATACTCCTCGAGGAGCTCATTAAGGGTCAGCCGGAGACCCTCGATACCCTTCCCGACCTGGCCGATGACGATCTCGCTGCCGTCCTTTTCACTTCCGGAACGACCGGAAAACCCAAAGGCGTAATGCTCACACATAAGAACATCGGCTCAAACGTGCACTCCCTCGCCATCTCGAATCGCATAACCCGGGATGAAATGGCGCTTTCCGCACTGCCTCTTGCCCATTCCTACGGCCTGACCATGTCCTTACTCCCCTGGCTGTCCGGCCTCACCTGCATCCTGCTACGCTGGTTTGAACCGGAGGCCATCTTCGAACATACCGAGCGCTATCACGTAAGGACCATGACCGGTGTCCCCGCCATGTATATCCAGATGCTCAATCATCCCCGCGCCTGGCAGTATAACTGCCGCAGCTGGAAAAGACTGCAAACCGGGGCAGCCCCGCTCCCGGAAGAGGTGCTCAGGGCATTTCGACAAAAATTTGGCACCTTCCTTTACGAGGGATACGGCTTGACCGAAGCATCTCCCGTGGTGTCCTGCCAGAGGCCCGAGTTGGAGGTAAAGCCGGGCTCGGTGGGGCCTCCCATCTATGGGGTTGAGGTTAAGATCCGCGACGACCACGAACGGGAATTGCCGGCCGGTAGCCCCGGGGAAATCACGGTGCGAGGACCGAACGTAATGAAGGGCTACCTGAACGATAAGGAGGATACCGACAAGGCGCTTCGCGGAGGTTGGCTGCACACCGGGGATATAGGATACATGGATGAGGAGGGGTACATCTTTATCGTCGAGCGCAAGAAGGACTTGATCATCACCGACGGCTTCAACCTCTACCCTTCAGAAGTCGAGCAGGTGATCGAGAAGCACCCGGCCGTCAAGGAAGCAGCGGTAATCGGCGGCCCGGATCCGGTAAAGGGTGAAGTAGTGCATGCTTTCGTCGTGCTGGAGCGCGGGCGAGAGGTTTCGGAGGCGGCCCTTATAGAATTCTTGAGGGAACACCTCGTCTATTATAAGTGCCCTCAGAGCGTGACCTTCTTGGATGAGTTGCCCCGTACCTTCCTCGGCAAGCCTTCGCGCCGGGAGTTGAGGGATTACATATAAGCAAGCTTCAGGCGACGTTTAATAAAGAGACATGCCCCTTTCCTCTGCGATTCGCCTGCGCAGTTCCTTGAGCGCTGCCTCGCCGGGGCTTATCCCGCCCACTTGGATTTCCTTTACCATCGATGCCAGGGCTTTATTTGCCGGAATCGATGTCCCCCGGGCTGGCGCCGATAAGATCAGCCGACCCCCGAGGTAATCTATCTCCGTCCTCCTGCCCGCCTCGATATCGGCGAGCATAGGGGGTTTTATCCATCTCCATACCGCCTCGTCCCAGGGCGAGAGGGGTATTGTGCCTTCGCCCGCCCCTCCGGCGACTTCATGACATTCCCGGGCGGCTTCGCGACAAATTAAATCGATTTCGTCGATCCCCCGTATCTCCTCCGGCACTCCCCCTGTGATTGCACATAGCGCACTGACCGGCCCCACCGCGCAGATCCTGTTAAGAACCGCTTCCTCCAGGTCTTCGGCCACTTCGATTTTGTCCCCACAAGCAGCGATCATTGCTTCCAGAAACGGTTGGAAACGAAGGGCTGCCTCCGTGCGGTAGCCGAAGAGAAGGAACGATCTCAGCTCCTCCACCTCCACCTCGCCCCCTTCCGTTTCGGCGGCGGATACCGCGGATAAGCAGGCGGCCGTCCTATCGCCCCCCACGATCTTTGCCAGCTCCTCGACAGCGCTTCCCTCCTGGAAGGAGACGTAGACCGTATCGCGATGAACTAAAGGGGAGAGCGGCCTGAGGGCTTCGGCTCCGGTTACGGCGCTCACTGCAAGCACTATGAAATCGAAAGGGGAATTGGAGCGAGGCTCGGATTCGATGGGAATCAAGGCTTTGCCGGAAAGGGCGCCCCGCAACCTCACCCCGCTGCCGGATATTTCCTCAACCCTGTCGCGCCTGCTATCGAAGAGGACGATTTCGTTGCGATCGCACAGCAGGTAGGATACGACGCTCCCCATCGCACCCGCCCCGACAACCGCAACGCGCATCGAGCCTCCTTGATCGTCTAATGGAAAGTATTTCCAGTGAGAGAGGAGCCTCTACTGGCCCGGTTGTTGGGTCTGCCCTGCGCCGAGGCCGGGGTTCTCCGGACCGACCACCGGACCCTGGCTCGCCGGAGGAGGGGGTACGGGCTTCGAAGTCCAGATAAAAACCGGGGTGCCCACACTTGCGTTATCGAAAAGCTCCATCACCGCCGAATTGGCCATTCGAATGCAACCGTGCGAATACAGTCCGGGAGTGAGGTTGGCGGTGCCATGGATGAGGACCGTTCCCCCGGCTGCGCTCGTCACCAGCGCTCGCACGCCCAACGGGTTGTCCAGGCCCGGATCTATTCGGGGCGGCATGGTCTTCGACCACTCGACATTGGGGTTTATCCAGACCGGGTTGGCTTCCTTACGGATTACGTAATATTTTCCAAGTGGCGTGGGATACTTCGGCTGGCCGGTGGCAACCGAGTAGGTCTTTACCAGGCTGTCCTGGTTATACCACTTCAAGCTGTTGCCCATGATATCGATGACGATCACCGTTTTGACGTCGTCGCTTGAGGTCGCCGGTTTGGTCACCGAGACCACCGGCTGCACCACCCGGTTCTCCGAAACCAGGCCTTGTTCCACAGCCACAAGCGATGCATCCACATCCATCAGGATGCCCTCCTGCGAGGGATGCATTTTCAGCACACCCGTCTGGTTGTTGAAATCGAGCGAAGCATCCTTCACGTCCCTGGTGATTTCGGCCGCGATCCCGTTGAGCTTTTGAACGATGACGTCCCGGCTGGTGGAATATTCCAGCCCGATATTAATGTCCTTCGGCTGGTTGAAAGCGCGGCGGAAGATGCGCTCAACCACCGAATTATTCCAACCCATGCCGTAAGCCCGGTCCACCAGTTTCTGTACGTCTATCTGCAGCCCCAACTCGGCCGGGTTGAGGACCCATTGTTTACCCCTGAACTCTATGGTGAGCGGAGCCATGAGGGGTTTAACCGCGTCCTCGGTGATGGCGGTTATGGCTTCCTCCTTGCTCATCCCCGTTATGTCCACTCCAAGCACCGCCGTTGAGGGAAACATCTCGCCATGATGCTGGGAATCGGCATACACGAGTACCGAAGAAGCGAGGATGAAAAAGCATAAGAGCGCGCCACCTACGATCATCAGCCATCGCACGATCCCGCTGCGCGGCTTGAAGAAGGATTTGAATTTGTCCCAGTTGCTCAGCTCTCGTCTAGACATATCCTGCTTTTCCTCTTGTAAACGCTTTCGGCTTTCGGACGCTCCCGAAGACCTTTCCGTTCCTATTATTGCACGACCGCCCCGCTATTATTGTATAAGTGCTTCGGCCGCGCTCGCCCGCCCGGTCTTTACCACCTGTCTATGAATTGCTGAAAGTGAGTGAGGAACGAGTATTCGGAAAGCACACGCTGTCTCTCCTCATGCAGTGATCTCAAGGACGCCATGTCGCGCACGGCGCCTCTCCTGCTCTCCGCCTCTATGAGTGCAACCAGTTCCCGCTCTCGTCTCGCCAGTTCCTCCAGACGCAAGTGATAGCGGGGAATATCCATTGCCATGAGCGCTTGGTCATCGAAGCGAGCACTTGATCCGCACCTGCCGCATACGAAAACGGCTGCATCTTCGGTGGGGTATGAAACACCTTTACAAAGTGGACAATGCCGCTCTTCCATCTCAATCGGGGCCAATCGTCCACCTCCACATTGGGGTCCCACATTGCGGAGGGCTGGAGGGGATTGACCCCAAGACCCTCTCTTCCTCCCTAGTCGTCGGTCTGGGGGGCGCCACCGCCACCGATCAGCAGACCTATTATAAGGATCAAGGCTCCAACGATGAGCAAAGCCCAGGGGATGTAAACCTTGGCCACATTAATCTTTCCCGATTGGTTCTTGGCGTCATCTACGGCCTTTTTCACCGACTCGTCAGTCTGTTCGTATGAGTATTCGAATATCTTCTGGGGCTCGGCGCCGCTTAGCTGGGATTGCAGTTTTGCGAGCACCGGGCCGAGGGTGGGATCCTGGGCGTATTTGGCAAGCACCGCGGCCAGTTGGCTGAAGTCCGTTTTGGCCGACAGGCTCTCCGCGTCTTTATAAACGTCCACGGGAGCGCCGGTTTTGGGCTCGATCGAGGTCTCCATGTCCATATCCCAGAGATAGTTCAAGGGTATCGGCTGCTGCAGGGCCTGCAGGTCAGCCGCGCTCAGCTTCTGATTCAACAGTGCTAGAAGGCCGTTGACGTCGACTCCCTGAGCCGCCAGCTGAGGTCCTATATCCTGGAACGTGACCTGCTTGGGCAGCCCGAGGCCGCCTTGCCCGCCGGCCGCACTCTGGCTCAGCACATCAACGTAGGCCGGGGCCACATCCTTGCCCGCAAACGAACCCTTGAAGTTGTATACCGTAACTCCGTCCTTCTCCTCCTCGTTGACGAACTCGCTGTTGACCGAGTCGTTGATCTCATTTTTCCAAACCGAGTAGCTCTGGTCCTTGGAGGTGTCGAGTGGCAGGAAGGGATAATAACTCGGTGACCTCTCCATGACATCCTGCGGTGTCCAGGCCCAGGCCCGGCTATCGTTCTTGTTCTGCATGTTCTTGCGATCAAGCACATAAGAGAATTTGTAGTTCTGGGCCGGGAATCCCTCGATGTTGAAAACGATCTCCTCCGAGAGGGCTCCGGTCGAGGAGTTGTATTGGTCTTTGATAGACGAGACCGTCCGCTCGACCTGCATATTGAATTTCATCTCCTGCCCCTCCGGCAAGGGCTGGTGGTTCAGCGGATTGACATAAAAAGTCATGTCACCCGTGTATTCGGTGGTGGAATTGATGTCGTCGGGCAATTTCACGAGGGCGTTTACTGCGATTGCCCACCAGAGAATGGCGGCCAGTATTAGAGCGATACCCAAGCCTATGAGAATCTTACTGGCAACTCCCTTCATCGGAACCTCCTTTACAGGCGCTTACGGCTGTGTTCATAGGAATAATTCTATCTCGGGGAAGGCTTCTCCTCTCGCCCCGGCAAACGAGCTTTCATCTCAACGCTCAGAGCCCGGAGCGTAACCGGGGGATACGGTTCCTCCCACCCAGGCCCCCTTGTACCTGAAATAGATGGGCCTCTCCACGATAATATCCCCGCTGCCATGAATAGAGAAGCCCATACCTTCTTGATAGGGATTCATTGAATTGACCGAGAAGGTGGTGCGGCTGTGGGGCGCGAGGGTGTGCCTCTCCCACAGCACTTCATCGCTCTCCATATGGAACCTTATCTCCACGTCTACGGGCTGGTCGCCCGGGTTCTGCAAACACAACCAATCCTCGAAACCTTCACCGGTATAGCCCTCCGCGAAATACCAATGCCGCGATGGTCGAGTCACGCCTATGCCCACATCTCCACCTGTGCACCAGTTGTGATAATTGTAGTATATGGGACGCTCAGCCACTATCGGCGAATCGGAGTTGATCGAGGCCGAGAGCTGCAGGTTCTTGCCGATCTCCGTATTGACATCGAAGGTGTACCGCGAAAGGGCGGGGATTTCGACCTCATGGGTCTGCTGAGCCGCACCCTGAATCTGGAAATTAAGCCGCGCCTTGGTAGGGGTCGTGGCCGGATTGAACAGGCAGATGAACTCCCGGAAGCCGGACCCGGTATAGCCTTCAGCAAAATACCAGTCAGCCGCGGGGTGATTGGCTCCGGTGGAGACTGACCCTCCCTTTGCGCGTCCCTCGAAGTTGAAGTACATTGGCCTTTCGGCAACTATCGGCCGGTCCGATGTCACCCGTAACGAGACATCCCGGTCCGGGCCCACCTTTTCATTTACAAAGATCGTGCTGCGGCGCCAGGGCTCGACCGCGATCTCTTCCTGGCCGATCAGGCCTCCCGCCGAAAGGTATTCAATTTTCACCTTGGCCGTAGTGTCCCCGGGATTCAGCATGCAAAGCCACTCTTCGAATCCCTGCCGGGTCGTTCCCTCCGCGAAATACCAGTCGGTCACGGGCTGATTCGATCCACTCGAGACGTGGCCGCCGTCCCATTGCCCCTTGTAAAGAAAGTACATGGGCCTCTCCACCATGATGGGAAGCGGCGAATCGACCAAGATGCTGACGTCTCGCCCCTCACCCACCTCGTTGGCTACCTCGATGGACAGCCTGCTCTCGGCCTCGATGTGGTAACCCCGCTTGGCGGCGTCGCTGCCCTCAAAAGCATAGGTCACGCTGAAATCGACAGGCTGCGTATTGGGGTTAAGCACGGTGAGCCATTCCTGGAACCCGGATCTGGTAGTCCCTTCGGCGAAATACCATCGCTTGGTTTGATTGGCGATTATCATATCCCTGCTAATCGAGGCCTGTCTGCCTCCTTGATAAGTTGCCACCGCCCGCAGGCTATACGAGCCGTCCCCGAGCCCTGCGGTATCGACGCTGAAGTCGTAGGGCTCGGAAGATTTGGTTGCCATCAAGCTGTCGTTCATAAGCAGATCAACCCTGCTCACGGTCTCAGAGCCCACGACCTGGAGGTCAACGTCGACGGCCTGGTAGGATATCATGTTCTCCTGCGGCAGGATGAAGTTTATGCTTGAGGGCATGTGGATTCCTTGCATGATGGCAGAGGCCTCACGGTAGAGGTAGCCGTCATCCCGCAGCCGCTGCTCCTCCTGAGGGTTGCTCAAGAACGAAGCTTCGGTGAGGATGGCCGGCATGTTGGTATGGTTGAGGACCCCGCAGTAATCGACCTTCTTGACGCCCCGATTCGGTAAGCCCAGTTGGCCCACAAGAGCCGCCTGAACGCTGTTGGCGAGCTCCATCGAGGCCTGGCTGGCATAGATAGCAACCAATGTTTCGGTGCCGTTCACTCCTGGCTCGCCGTCCATCGCATTGTGATGAATGCAGATGAAACGATCGGCGCCCCAGTTGTTGGCCATGGTCCATCTGTCCGTGATGCTGACAGCAACGTCACTCTGCCGTGTCATCAAGACCGTGGCCCCTTCGGCCTCGAGCAATCCTTTGAGGATAAAGGCCACTTTGAGGTTGATGTCCTTCTCCTGCGTCCCTCCCGGACCGACCGCCCCCGATTCGGAACCACCATGCCCGGCGTCTATACAGAACTTCCAGCCGGAAAGCCCGCCGGCGCGTGCCGGTTTGGCATTTAACGGGCCGAGTAGAAAAAGCGATGCCGCAACCAGCAGAACGAGCAAAATAGTCAATGCCTTCGAGGAGATGTCATGGAGCAAGGGCTTAAGCTTATTGAATAAAATATTTGCGTCGTGCGTCATACCGAAAAACGTCCTCCACCTTATTATAAATCTTCTTTTTCTTCGACAACCAATGCCCGAACCCTTGACTGGCCAATCGAAAATAACCTGAAGGCCAGCGGCTACCATAGGGTCGAACGGGGGGTCGATCCCCCGATGTATCCTCGCTCACCCTGTTGAGATCAGCGCTCCTCTCGATCTTTATAACGCCGTCCGGCCTTGCTTGTTGCTATTTCCCGGGAAATCTCGGCAAGGGGCTATTCAAGCAGCGATGAGCGTATTACCCGCCGAGTTCGGAGAGGAAGCGGAGGGCTTCGGGTTCATCCGGCTGGATGCGCAAGACCTCGGTGAAATCCTTGATGGCACCGGAGATGTCGCCTTTCTTCCTGCGGCCGAGACCCCTGGCCAGGTAGGCCTGATATAAATCGCGGTTGAGGATGAGGGCGCGATCCCAGTTGTCGACGGCTTCGTTCCAGGCGTTCAAAAGCGCATAGCAGACGCCGCGTTCGTAATAGGCCTCGGCCCAACCGGGCCTCGCTCTTATGACCTGATTGAAATCCCGTATGGCGCGATTGTAGATGGGGTTTTCGTCATAACTCATCTTGTGCCGCAGGGCTTTGCCCCGCAACATATGGGCATCTGCGAGTTCCGGCTTCTGTCTTATCGCGCGGGTGAGGTCCCTGACCGCCGCTTCGTAGTAGCCGTTGTCGAGAAGCAGTCTTCCCCGCCGCAGCAGGTTGCTCTCACCGTGTTGGTCCTCCCGCAGTGACTCGGTTAGCTCGCGCAGCAGCCGTTCGTCTTCTTCATAGCCCGGTTCCTCAACTGCCTCGCCCTCCAGGAGTTCGGTTACAATGCCTAAAACTCGGCGGGAGCGAATCAGCCCCAGGTGCGTGCAGAACCACCTCAGCCTCAAATTAAGCGCCCCCTCCAACCTGGCGCTCCTCCAGGGCATTACGCTCAGGTCGTAGGGGGAATAGATGGAAGCGTATGGTGCCTCGGTCTCATCCACCAGCAAATCATCATACGATTCGTTGAGCTCGCGCAGAAACGAACTCCATGGCAGCATCTGCCTGCCTGCTTTGAACAGGAAATAGGGCAATCGAGTATAGGAGCCGTTGTTCGCGGTTCCCAGCATTATCAGGCGGCCCAGATAATCCCGGCCTCCCATCTCCTCCACCGTGCACCTTGCCACCACGCCCCCCAAGCCCATTCCGATTACCGAAAGCCGCCTGACCCCGAGCAGCACTCGCACCTCTTCCATTTTCTGAAGGAGGATCGTGCTCCCTTTTCTAATATCGCCGACCGCGAAGTTGGGGAGCCGGACAGTATAGAGCTCGAAATCCAGATTCCTGAGTCTGCGCCTTATGGATGCAGAGAGGATATTGAAGCCGAAGAATCCCGAGACGTAGAGAACAGGGTCGCGCGCGCGCCTCGAAGGCGAAAGATGCTCCGGAAAGAATTCGTGGCGTATTGGTTCCGCTTCCCTGCGACGCATGACTGTTTCCTGCAATTCCCCCGTCCTTGCAGCCTCTGAAAAAACCCATCTAACAGGCTGAGTATACCCCACAAGATGCCGGATCTTCATTCTTCACCTTGGGCGCCGGCCCCTTTCATCAGTCGCCTATATTCGGTCCCGGCCCTAACGGGGCAGGAGCGGAGTTATGCGGGCCGTGGTGCGATGTAGTCGGGCATTAAGCAGAAGCGCCGCCGACTCCCAGGGGGGCAGGGGCACCATCTTAAGGGGGCTTACTTTCATAAGCGCTGTCAGGCGGGCCAGATCGTCCCGAAGGTTGTTGCATCCCCTCGATGTCTTGACCGATTTCTTACCCAGGCGGTTTACCAAATTATGGTATGCTTCTTCGACGGCGCAATCGCCAACCAGCAAGACTCTGCCCTCGATCCGCGAGAGTTGTTCCGGGTCCAGGCCTTTACCCATGCAAATGGTGAACCCGCCCCTGCCGTTGAAATCGAGGAACAGCGTTTGCAGCACCATGCGGATATTGAGATTGCATCCCTCCCGGCAGCAGCGCTCCCTCCCTTCGACAATGGGCACGTCGTCCGGGTAGATCGGTAGTAGATCGTGGCTGTAATTGCGGCGGAAGCGCTCGCGATCGCCGATGACCTCTATGCGGTCGAGATCGATGGTTCCACCCCCATCCTCGGCCGCCAGCTTCAGGTGCTCGACATCGTCGGGCTTGATGCCCATCAGGTCGGCGCCGACGGCATCGACCGCCAGGGTATCTTCCCCTCCCAGGAGCACGCCCAAGCGCTCGACGCAGCGATCGGCGAGGGCGGTTGTGGAATAGTGGCCGTGATTGCAAGCGTAGAGCCCTTCGATCAGGGTGAAGTGCGGCTTCACAACCGCATAAATCTCGGCCAATTTTCGGTGCAGGTTCCAGTTGTGATCGCGCATGCGGTCTTTCTGCATTATCAGACCATACTGGTTCTTTACACCCAATGTCACCTTGGCCATGGAGTGCGTTTTCAGCTTGGGAAGGCTCAAGTAAAAGTTTTCTTCACGGCCTTCTATGAGACGGTCTCTTACCCATGCCGACACGCGCACCGCATAGCCGAGCTTGGGAAGCCGCACCTCCACCTGCCTGCCTTCGTCCAGAAACAGCGGTATTCCGCCGGCCTCCTTAGCTGCTTTTCCCAGCCCGCTGACCCGAAAGACCAGCCTGGTAAAATTGCCCTGGGTGCAATTGTCCATGACGTAAACCCGGCTGGCCCCGGCCGCTCGCAGCGAGCGCACGACGGCCGCCGTCACCGCGGGATCGGTATAGCAATAGGGCTTGAAATCTATGGCATTGACCTTGACGAAGGCGGTCTTTCTGCCTCCCAAGAGGGAGGTCAGTCCGCCGAAATAGCTGAATATCTCCGCGACGGACTGATCGAGGTTCTCCCCGATAGCCGCCACGGCAACCCTACTCATAAATCCTCCCGGCAGGCCAAGGCAGAGACCTCGACTTTGAATTCGCCCGGAAGCGAGACTCCCGCGACAGTGCGAGCAGGATAAGATTTCTCGAAGAACTCCTCGTAGACCTCGTTGAAAGCTGTGGGGTCCGCGATATCCGAGAGGTAAACGCAGACCGAGAGCACCTTATCGAAACCGCTGCCCGCGGATTTGAGGATGTTCTTGAGATTGCGCAGTACCACCATACTCTGTTCCCTGACATCCTCGGTCACCCGGCTGCCGTCGGGAAGGGTTGCCAGCAAGCCGGATACAAATACCATATTATTCCAGATCAACGCCGGGGAGTAAGGTCCGGCCGGTTTGGATATGGATTTTCCCGTTACAGAGGCAATAGTTTCGGGCAAAACATACACCTCCCTTGTTTAAAAATTATAGGCTATCGCCGGAATCCATTCCTGTATCCTTAAAACCCCTCAATCGCAAGGAGTTGGTGACCACCGAGACCGAGCTGAAGGCCATGGCCGCCGCGCCGTAGATTGGATTCAGGAGCACACCCCATATGGGATAGAGGGCACCGGCAGCAATGGGGATTCCGATAACGTTGTAAATAAAGGCCCAGAATAAATTCTGTTTTATGGTGCGCAGCGTCTTGCGGGACAGGCGTATTGCGGTTGCCACTCGCGTCAGATCCTCGGATATGAGGGTTATATCCGATGCCTCCAGAGCGACATCCGTACCCGTGCCTATGGCGATACCGATGTCCGCCCTGGCGAGGGCGGGAGCATCATTGATGCCGTCTCCAACCATGGCTACCACCCTGCCCTGCGACTGCAGCCGCGCAACCTCGGCCGCCTTATCCGCCGGAAGAACTTCCGCGAACACCTTGTCCACTCCCACCTGGCGGGCGATAGCCTCCGCCGTTGAGCGGCGGTCTCCACTGATCATCGCAACTTCGATTCCCATCCGCCTGAGTTCGCTCACCGCCTCCACCGCCATCGGCTTCACGGTATCGGCCACTGCAATCAGTCCCTGCAACTCGCCTCCGTAGAGGATATAGATGACCGTCTTTCCCTGCCCGGACAGCTCCTCCGCGCGCGACTCGACGGCGGAGAGGTCCAAGCCGTCCTCCTCGAGCAAAGTGGTGTTGCCCAACTTGAGCTCCTTACCTTCCAGCTTCGCCACCACTCCCTTGCCCGGAAGGGCGCGGAAATCCTCGACGCCGCGCAGTTCGGCTCCGGCGGCCCTGGCCGCCTCGAGCACGCTCGCCGCCAGAGGATGCTCGCTGCCACTTTCCACCGAAGCCGCCAGTGACAGCAATTCACCGGGGTCCTTACCATTTAATGGCAGGACATCGGTTACCACCGGCTTGCCCCAGGTCAGGGTCCCGGTCTTGTCGAAGACGACTACGTCGAGCTTGCCCGCCCTCTCCAGCACTTCTCCGCCTTTGATCAATATCCCCAGCTCCGCGCCCTTGCCGGTGCCGACCATAATCGCCGTGGGCGTGGCCAGGCCAAGGGCGCAGGGGCAGGCGATTACCAGGACCGCCACCAGGTTGAGCAAGGCGAAGTTGAAAGCCGGAGCGGGACCCGCCAGTAACCAGGCCAAAAATGTCACAGCCGAGATGCCAATCACCACGGGCACGAAGATGGATGCCACCTTATCCGCGAGTCGCTGAATTGGGGCCTTGCTCCCCTGTGCTTCCTCCACCAACCTGACTATCTGGGCGAGCACGGTGTCGTTTCCCACCCTGGTCACTTGAAAGAGAAAACTCCCGGTGCCGTTTACGGTAGCTCCCGTCGCCTCATCGCCGGGCCCCTTCTCAATAGGAATGCTTTCGCCGGTAAGCATCGATTCATCGACGGCGCTACGCCCCTCGATAACGATCCCGTCCAGTGGAATCTTCTCCCCCGGCCTCACCCTGACCACGTCACCCACGCGCACTTCCTCGATCGATACCTCGAGTTCCCCGCCGTCCCTTACAACCCGGGCGGTGCGCGCCTGCAAGTCGAGCAACCTGCGGATCGCCTCAGAAGTACGGCCCTTGGCGCGCGCCTCCAGATACCTTCCCAGAAGGATCAGGGCGATGATAGTGGCCGAGGCGTCGTAATAAACTGCAACCTTGAGCCCGGTGCTGCTGATGAATCCCGGGAAGAAGGTGGCAACCACACTGTAGGCATAAGCGGCACTGGTTCCTACGGCGATCAGGGTATTCATATCCGTGGTACCATGCCTGGCAGCTTTATATGCGCCGCGATAGAAATTGAATCCGGCGACGAATTGCACCGGGGTGGCCAGAATGAAAAGGATCGTAAACAGGGTTCGATCGGAAAGGTTCTTGATGCCCGGGATATACATGCCGAGCATCGAGAGCACCAGGATAACCCCGGCTGACGCGGCACTGTAAATGAGTTTCCATCTCAGAAGGTTTATTTCGCGCTCGCGGCGCCGCCGCTCGATATCCCTCGCCTCCTCGCCCTCGGCCGGCTCGATCAGCTTATACCCGGCCGCATCAACAGCCCGCGCCATCTCGGCGAACCTCGTTTGCTCCGGGTTGTAGGTCACCGTTACCCTCTCGGTGGCCAGATTCACATCGACGGCGTCCACCCCTTCGAGATCGGCCAGTGCTTTTTCCACGCGCATTACGCAAGAGGCGCAAGTCATTCCCTCTACTTCGAAGGTGGCCTTTGCCAAATGCGCCTCGTACCCCAGGCCCTCGATGGTGCGCACCATATCGGCGACCCCGGTCTCGTCCGGCCGGTAAGCCACCGTTGCTTTTTCCGAAGCAAAATTCACGGCAGCGGTGTCCACTCCGGGAATCCCACTCAGCGCTTTCTCGACCTTGGCCGCACATGCCGCACAGCTCATGCCGCCGAGATTGATTACCACCCTCTTGGTGGTCTCGCCGTCATTGCTCTCCTTGTCCGCCAATTATCCTTCCTCTCCTAACATTGCCGGGCGATCTACTAATATCCTCTTGTTTTTATTTCTCATTATGGTCTCAATCCCCTGCTCCCGCCACGAGTAGGCTCACCGGCGAGGAACAGCGCCCCCTTGCCGCTCGGGTGCTTCGTCACGCCTTCTTTTGCTACCCGGCGCTCCCGCTTAAAGGATAGCGAGCTGTTTTTCGCGAGCAGCTGAGGGTAAGATTTTATTATGGGCGAAGAAATGGAGATGAAAGAGCGGCACCCTTTTAAGAGGTCCGGGCTGCGGAGGGGCATTATTATCGCCGTCGGCCTCTCAGCGAGTGCATTGGTAATCATCTCGCTCCTTTCCATCAAGCGCGAAACCTTCGCGGCCATTTCGCACGCCTCGCCGTTCTTCTTCATCCTCGCCGCTGTCCTCTCTCTGGGAAGATGGTTCTGGTCGGTAATGAGAACCCGCATCCTGCTCACGGCCACCAGGAAGAAAATACCATTTCGGGATCTGGTCAAGATTGTTTACGCAGGTTACTTCACGGGACTAATCACCCCTCTGCGCGCGGGCGGAGTAAGCGGTGAAGCTTTCTTTCTATACGAGTACGGCCTCGAGGCCGGTGAATCGGTCGCCGTCGTAGGATTCTCCGCCGCCGTCTCCACGATTCTGCTCCTGCTCACCTTTCCCATAGCCATAGCACTCGGCGGAAGATATATAAATCTCTCGTTCACGATTCGCGGTATCCTGTTCACCGCCCTGGCCTTCGGTCTCGCATTCCTCTTCCTGGTGTTACTGGCCCTGCTGCGCCCCCAGCTTGCCATAGACGTCAAGCTCCTCGAACATTCCCCCACCTTCCTGGCCAAACGCGAATGGTATCTCCGCTTTCTCAAACGGCTGGCGGCGGAGACGAATACTTTCGCCCAATCGGTGAGGGATATATTAAAACTAGGTTGGAAGAAGCTATCGGGTGTCGTTCTGTTTACCGCTCTTTTCTGGTTGTTCGGCTTTCTGGCCGTACCTACCGCCCTGGTAGGCCTCGGTTATTCTTCCTATTTCTGGAAAGCCATACTCGCGCAAATGGTCGTACAGGCCCTTTTGCCCTTTATCCCCACACCGGGGGGCAGCGGGGTCGGAGAGGTCGGATTCCTCTATGTCTACGGGAGCATCCTTCCCAATACCGGAATCGCGGCATTGTTGACCCTTATCTGGAGGTTCCTTGATTTTTATCTCGGGCTTTTGGTCGGTGGCATATGTTTCATGATCGTCATGAAGGACGTGAACAACAACCCTCGCAGCAAGCGGCTTGAAAGGGCGGGGCAAGGTGAAAACCGCTCTAAGGGCGTCCTCGAAACGCAGGAGGACGGCGAAAAGCTTAAAGAGGCACCGCCCTCGACAAGTTGATAGATTTCATGGGCGGCTGCGCCCAAGCTATGATTATTAACAGTCAGCCCGCTAAGTACCTTGGTTTATAAATACGGTCACGCACCGAGAGCTTGTGGACAGTCTCATAGATACGGTCACGCAGCGAGAGCGTCGATGCGCCGTGCCGGCAAGGCGCGCGACCGAGGCGTACTCGGTGAGTACGTCGCAGGGAGTGGAACGCAGCCGGAGCGGATGCAGCGGCGCTCGAATGCGATCGTATTTATGAATCGAGGTACTAAACTGTTGATATAATACTCCCGGTTCGTCTGCGATTATTGCGGAAGGATGAAACATGTTCGGCGCTCATGAGTTGACAGCGATCATCGGCGAGAGGATCAACCCCACCGGCAGGCCCCAACTGGCTGACGAATTGCGCCGGGGCAAAATGGAAAAGGCCCTCTCGGATGCCCGCGCCCAGGCGCAGGCTGGAGCCGATTATCTGGATGTCAATGTCGGAGCGCCGGGTGTCGATGAAGCCAAACTGCTTCCCCTCCTGGTAAAGGCCGTGGCGGATGAAACCGGGCTCCCGGTCTGCATCGATTCCGCCGATCCGCGGGCGCTCGCTTCCGCACTGCAACGGTATGATGATGCTCGCACAATATTAAATTCGGTGACCGCTGACGACGAGAGTATGGACGAAATCTTTCCCCTGGTTTCAGAGGCGGGCTGTTTCGTGATTGCCCTGACAAAAAGCCGGGAGGGCATACCGGCGACTGCGGCGGAAAGGTTTCATATGGCCGAACGATTGCTCGAACGCGCCTCCCGTTACGGCGTTTCACGGGACAAGGTGCTCATCGATTGCCTGACCATGCCGGCGGCAACCGATTCGGAAAGCGCCAATACAACCCTCGATTGCATTCAGCAGATAACGAGAGACCTGGCATGCCCGGTGGTCCTGGGCGCTTC
>Ga0209745_1000152_pt1 | contig 38643 bp, 35 predicted proteins | sample BarGraNGADG00312_FD_184495 | JGI IMG/M metagenome (GOLD analysis project Ga0209745, IMG submission 184495) | Arctic peat soil microbial communities from Barrow, Alaska - Barrow Graham LP Ref core NGADG0004-312 (SPAdes) (version 2) | ecosystem: Environmental > Terrestrial > Soil > Wetlands > Peat... | reverse complement strand
TTCCGAAGAGGACTTCATGGTGCGGTTGGTCATGACTATCAACACGACCGTGCAAGGCACTTTCGTCTTCTCGAGCGGAAAGAACATGGGCGTCTTCAAAGCCGTCGGCTTCGCGGAGGACGTAGGCGAGTTCTTCCGGCTGCCGGAGTACCAGGGATACACCTGGATCGGGCACGGCCGGTTTCCAACCAACACCCCCGGCTGGTGGGGAGGCGCGCACCCGTTCAACATCCTGGACTGGGCCGTGGTCCACAACGGGGAGATCTCGTCGTATGGAATAAACAAGCGCTACCTCGAGATGTTCGGGTACGAGTGCACGCTGCTGACCGACACCGAGGTGATGGCTTACATGTTCGACCTCTTGATACGCAAGCACGAGCTGCCGCTCGAAGTCGCGTGCAAGGTCATAGCCGCGCCCTTCTGGAAAGACATTGACATCGACTCCGACGCCGATGAGAAAGAGCTTTTTGAAGCGCTGCGGATAGTCTATTCGAGCGCGCTGGTCAACGGTCCATTCGCCGTCATAGTCGGCTTTGGTCGCGGCATGCTCGGGCTGAATGACCGGATAAAGCTACGCCCGCTCGTGGCCGCCACGAAGGGCGACGTGCTTTACGTCTCGAGCGAGGAGTCAGCCATCCGGCAGATATGCCCGAAGCCGGACACGGTCTGGGCGCCCAACGCGGGGCAGCCCGTGATAGGGCAATTGAAAGGTGATGTCTGATGCCCGGAAACCTGGTTACCAGCGAGTTCCTGGTACACGTTGACCACGAGCGCTGCCGCAGGTGCAAGCGCTGCATACTCAACTGCGGGTTCGGGGTCTTCGACTTCCAGAACATGACCACGGCGGACTCGTCCAAGTGCGTCGCCTGCCACCGCTGCGTGGTCTTCTGCCCGGAGGAAGCTATTACAATAACGCACAACCCCCTGGCCTTCAGGGAGCACTCCTCGTGGGACGTGGACAAGCGCAAGGCGATCTGGAAGCAAGCGCAGACCCCCGGCATGATACTGACCGGGATGGGCAACGACCTTCCCTGGCTGAACGTCTTCGACCACCTGCTCATAGACGCGTGCCAGGTCACCAACCCTTCGATAGACCCTCTTCGCGAGCCGATGGAGCTGCGGACTTTTCTGGGAAGGAAGCCTGACGCGCTGAAGGTCGAAAAGAAAAACGGCGGCTTCAAGCTAGAGACTCGTGTCGCCAACAACATCAAGCTCGACATACCCATCATGTTCAGCGGCATGTCTTACGGCTCGGTAAGCCTCAATACGCACCGGGCGCTTGCCATCGCGGCCGAGAAGCTCGGGACCCTCATGAACACGGGCGAGGGCGGCCTGCACAGGGAGCTCTATCCCTACAAAGACCACATCATCGTCCAGTGCGCCTCCGGGAGGTTCGGGGTCCACTCCGAGTACCTGAACGCCGGCGTGGCGGTCGAGATCAAGGTCGGGCAGGGAGCGAAGCCGGGCATCGGCGGGCACCTCCCGGGGGAGAAGATCGGAAAAGAGGTGTCCAGCACGAGAATGATCCCTCAGGGCACCGACGCGCTGAGTCCGGCGCCTCATCATGACATCTACTCCATCGAGGACCTGCGACAGTTGATCTACGCACTCAAAGAGGCGACAGGCTACAAGCCCATCTCGGTCAAGATCGCCACTGTTCACAACGTCGCCGCGATCGCGAGCGGCATCGCGCGGGCTGGTGCCGACATCATCTACCTCGACGGGTTCAGGGGCGGCACGGGCGCGAGCCCGCAAGTCATCCGGGACCACGTTGGGATCCCGCTGGAGATCGCGCTCGCCGTGGTAGACCAGCAGTTGAGGTCCGAGGGGATCCGGAATTGGGTATCCATCATCGCAGCCGGAGGAATCAGGTCGGCCGCCGATGTAGTGAAGGCGCTCGCGCTGGGCGCGGATGTCGTCGCAGTAGGTACAGCCGCCCTCATCGCGATGGGTTGCCGGCTATGCCAGAAGTGCTACACGGGCAACTGCTCATGGGGAATCGCGACACAGAGGCCGGAGCTCACAGGAAGACTCGATCCCGACTGGGGAGCGGAGCGGCTCGTGAACCTGATAAACTCCTGGAGCCTCGAGGTCAAGGAAGTCCTCGGCGCGCTCGGCGTAAATGCTGTCGAGTCACTCAGGGGCAACAGGGAGCGTCTGCGGGCGCTTGGGCTCGACCAGACGACCATGGACATCCTTGACGTTAAACCGGCGGGAAGGTAGAGGAATGGCGACTACGTCAAGAGACGAAACGGCGCTGCGGACGGTGACGATAGATGCCGGTGGCGTCTACTACAAAGAGCTGAACGAGCAGGTAAGAGAGCTTACGGCGCAAGGGTTCGAGGAGATCGTCCTCGACCGCGTGAACGGCCAGCGATACATAGCCGACGGGATGCGGGACAAGGTCAGGATAGTCATCAATGGCGTTCCGGGCAACGACCTGGGTGCCTTCATGGACGGCCCGACGGTCATGGTCAACGACAACGCGCAGGACGGCGTGGGCAATACCATGAACAGCGGGAAGATCGTTATCTGCGGCCACGCCGGAGACGTGATCGGCTACGGGATGCGCGGTGGTAAGGTCTTCGTGACAGGCAACATCGGCTACCGCGTCGGCATACACATGAAGTCGTTCAAGGAGCAGGTTCCGGTGATCGTGGCAGGCGGCCACGCGGGGGATTTCTTCGGCGAGTACATGGCCGGTGGCCTGCTTGTGCTGCTCGGGATGGGAGATGGCGGAGGCCCGGTGGTGGGAAACTACGTGGGCACGGGCATGCACGGTGGCGCTATCCTGCTCCGGGGTGAGGTGACCGAGCACCAGCTCGGAAGTGAGGTAAGGGAGTTCGATCTCGACGAGGAGGATAACTGCATCCTCGAAGCGCTCCTCGAGGAGTTCGCGTCCGACACAGGCGCGGACCTCTCCGACGTGAATGCCGCCGATTTCATCAAGCTGCAGCCCTTCTCGCACAGGCCGTACGGGAACCTCTACTGCTACTGATCCCGAGCGTTCCGGCGCAAGGGATTATGGCGCCTGGTGCGTAATTACTCATCGTGACCAACGAGTTCGCGAAATTCCCGGGGGCTTGCCGATGGGCGGAAAAGCAAAACTATCACCTTCTGTGCTCAACGCGGATTTCGCGAACCTTGGCAGTGAAATCAAGGCTGTTGAGCCGTATTCCGACTACATCCACCTCGATGTGATGGATGGCCACTTCGTCCCCAACATAACCTTCGGGCCGATGGTGGTCCAGACAGTCAAGAAGATCACGGATGTCCCTCTCGACGTCCACCTGATGATCTACAACCCCCCGGAGTGGGTCGAGACATTCGCGGAATCGGGCGCCGACAGGATCTCGTTTCACGTGCGCTCGTGCCGCGACGCGGAGAGCGTCGTCAGGGCTACAAGGGACCTCGGGGTATCACCCGGGCTCGCTATCAGTCCCGAGGTGCCGGTGTTCGAGCTCAAGCCGTACCTGGGTATGGTCGACTTCGTGATAGTCATGTGCGTCTATCCGGGGTTTGGAGGCCAGAAGCTCATGCCGGAGATGCTCAACCGGGTGGGGGCGATCAAGCGCGATGCGGCAGAGCTGGGCGTGAGCGTGGAGGTCGAGGTCGACGGGGGCGTAAAGGTACAGAACCTGCCAATGGTGATCGAGGCCGGGGCGGACAACGTGGTCGTCGGATCCTCGATATTCTCGAGCGACGATGTTGCGGCGTCCGCCGCTGAGATCAAGGCGATACTCGAGGGAACGGTAGCAACGGCGTAAGAGCCGGGCCCCAGCTTTAAAGCTTCTCTTTTATCTTAACCGACGCGGCTTCTTTTTCCAGCTTGTCGATAGACGCTGCGATCGTGTTCGACTGCGTGCTGAGGTCGTTCGACGCGCTAACGAATGCGACAGGATCGAAGCCGGGGGCGGCTACCGCCGGCGTCCACTTGTCCATGAACGCTTTGAGGTTGTTGACGCCCTTCGCGTTCAGGTCCAGCGCCTGGATCTGCAGGTCCGCGTATTTCTTGTAGACGGGGACCTTCTTCAGGACGTCTATCAGTGCGTACTGCTTCCTGGCGAGGGCTGCGCCGGCTGCGAGCTTTGCAGCCTGGGACTGGACCGCGACGGCGTTCTTCTGAAAGGAAGCGGCGTCGACCTTGCCCCCCGCGAAAATGCCCCCGAAGAGCGCGGTGACGCTCTTCGTCAAGTCGTTCGAGACGACCTGCAGCTTTGCGATCTCAGCGTCGCCCTGCTGCATGTAACTTTTTGCGCGCCCCGCATCTCCACCGCATCCCGACAGGGATAATACGGCGACGGCGCCCGCGATAACGATGATGAAGACCGATCTCAAAGCGTTCAACCTCAATCCTCTCGAATCGGACACGCCAATGATAACAGCAAACGCGGAAATGGAAAAAGCCGCGCCAGCAGTAAGGCGAGGCATGTTCAGGAAACGCCTGAGATCAGAGATTGTTGTCCGACTTGTATTTCGCGGCGGCGTTCTCCTGCTTGGTGATCTCGCTTGTCAGGTTGTTGAACTGGGTCTCAAACTGTGTCTGAAGGGACTGGACCTTGGCAGCATCGCCCGAGGAGGCAGCCGTAAATATCTCCGCCATAAAGCTCTTGAGCATGGCGGTCGCCTGCTTGATGAGGTCCATTAACCGCATCTGCATGTCCGCGTATGTGACGTACTTGTCCGCGCCCTTCAGGGACTTCACTTTCGCGTAATCGGCCTTCGCTTCGTCCGCCTTCTTGTCCATGCTGTCGAGAAAAGCGTTGAGGCCGTTGATGGAGACCCGCAGCTTGGACCGGTCAGCGAGGCTCGCGGTCGCGGCCGTGATCTTTGACGCAAGCTGGTTCGAGTCGGTCGCGATAGACTTGTAAAGAGCGTCCGCCTGGCTTACGTCGGCCCTGGCCTTGCTCGTGTCGCCGCCGCCGCATCCAGCGACTGCCGCGATTGCGGCAACGAGGAACACCGCCACCAGCGGGATCGAAATGGTTCTCTTCATCCCTGCTCCTTTTCCTGATGTGCCTCTTGCCCGCATAATAACCCTTTCTGGTCCTCGAGGTCTTTCGCGCTCACCCGTCTTGGGACGCGGGCATCCGGGCGTAGCGTCAGCCGATTAGATAGTCCACGTTACATTTGAACCGATCCGCATTTCAGGCGGCGAATGTTGGTTTCTCTTGTCCTAATGACCGCCGCTTTGCTATCATCAAGAAAAATATCGTCTTCGGGACAGGGTGCAATCCCCGACCGGCGGTAAAGCCCGCGAGCTCGAAAGAGCTGACCCGGTGAAATTCCGGGGCCGACGGTGAAAGTCCGGATGGGAGAAGATTTCTTTGTTGCAGTGCGCCGACTTCTCCCGGCGCATTCTCTATTCCCCGTTGACGTGCAAAGACATGGAACTCATATCGCATACAACTGAGACGATCGCGGGGAAAAGGCGACCGAACCCGGAGTCAGACGATGAGCGGTTCATGCTGCGCGCCCTGGACCTCGCGGAGCGCGGAAGAAGGACGGCCTCTCCCAATCCCGTGGTCGGCGCGGTTATCGTCGACGGCGGCCAGATTATTGGCGAGGGTTTTCACATGCGCGCGGGAGAGCCCCACGCGGAGGTCCACGCCATAGAAAAAGCCGGCGCGAGGGCACGTGGGGCCACCATGTACGTGACTCTCGAGCCTTGCGTCCACCAGGGACGGACACCGCCGTGCGCCGACCTCGTGGTGGAGGCGGGCCTCAGCCGCGTGGTCATCGCGATGGTGGACCCGAACCCGCTGGTTGCCGGCTGCGGCGCAGGCAGGATGGCCGGGACCGGGATCGACGTGGTCGAAGGGCCATACCGTGCGATCGCGGCGTGCCAGAACGAGACATACATGAAGTGGATCGCGACACGGCGACCTTTCGTCACGCTGAAGATGGCTATGAGCCTGGATGGAAAGGTGGCCACCAGGACCGGGGATTCGAGATGGGTCAGCTCGGACGGGTCCCGCGAGGACGTCCACATGCTGCGGGCGGAAAGCGACGCGGTGATGGTCGGCATCGGAACCGTGCTGGCAGACGACCCGCTGCTTACCGCGCGTGACGTCGGGGCGCCGCGACAGCCGCTGAGGGTCGTCCTGGACAGCAGCGCGCGCACTCCGCTGGAAAGCAAGGTGTGCAACGTCCGTGAGGCGCGCACGCTGCTGGCGGTGGGCCGGGAGGCGCCAGCCGAGAGGCTCGATGTACTGCGCGAGCACGGTATTGACGTGTTCGAGGCTGCGGCGGGCCCGCGGGTGGACATTCCGATGCTTCTGGACGAGCTGGGGAGGCGCGAGATCACGAGCGTGCTCGCGGAAGGCGGCCCGACGGTTGCTGCGGCTTTGTGCGACCAGGGGCTCGTCGACAAGTTGGTATTTTACGTAGCGCCCAGGCTGGTGGGAGGAGCTGCTGCGCCGGGCCCTCTGGGCGGCGAGGGAGTGGCGTTTATGGAGGCCGCGGCAGGAGTGGAGATGGACAGCGTGTTAGATCTCGCTCCCGATCTCAAAGTCGTGGCATACCCCTCAGGGAGGAAGAATTGTTCACCGGAATAATCGAGGAAAGAGGCAAGGTCATCGAGCTGTCACCTAAGGGTGCGCTGAAGGTCGGGGCGTCCCTCGTACTCGAGGAGACGAACCCGGGCGAATCGATCGCAGTTTCGGGGGTATGTCTCACGGTCGTGGACATGACCGCGTCGACCTTCACCGTCGACGTGATGCCCGAGACCCTCAAGCGAAGCACTCTGGGCTCACTGCGCCCCGGAGCCACTGTAAACCTCGAGCGCGCCGTGCAGGCTGGCGGAAGGCTTGGAGGCCACCTGGTGAACGGTCACGTCGATGGCGTGGGGACAGTCCGGTCACGACGACAGCAGGGGAACGCGGTCTTTTTCGACATCGATGTCGAGACGGAGGTCTCGAAATATATGGTATCCAAGGGGTCGGTGACCGTCGATGGCATCAGCCTGACGGTAGTGGAAGCCCGGCCGGCGGGTTTCTCGGTATCTATCATCCCTCACACGCTGGCACAAACGACGCTCGACGACGCGCGAGTCGGGACCAGGGTCAACATCGAGGTCGACATCATAGCGAAGTACGTGGAAGCATTCATCTCCCGCAAGAGTGGGGGAGGCATCGAGGACGCGCTCGCCAGAGGGGGCTACCTGCTCGGCGAGGGCGAGTAACAGGAGGTTTGTCGATATGCCCTTCAGCACGATAGAAGAGGCGATAGAAGAGCTGCAGGAAGGCCACATCATCGTTGTGGTCGATGACGAGGACAGGGAGAACGAGGGCGATCTCATCTGCTCGGCGCAGATGATCACCCCTGAGGTGATCAACTTCATGAGCAAGAACGGGCGGGGCCTGATATGCATGCCGTGCATATCGAGCCGGCTCGACGAGCTCGACATCCCGGCTATGGTCGAGGACAACACGAGCGCGCAGGGCACGGCCTTCGCCGTGTCGATCGGTGCCAAAGGGAAGATAACGACCGGGATCTCCGCATATGACAGGTCGGCTACCGTACAGGCGGTCATCAACCCCGAGACAAAAGCGGAAGACATCAGCAAGCCGGGCCACGTGTTTCCGTTGAGGGCGCGCGAGGGCGGGGTACTGACCCGCGCCGGGCACACCGAAGCCGCGGTGGACCTTGCAAGGCTCGCGGGGCATTTTCCCGCGGGAGTCATCTGCGAGATCATGCACGAGGACGGCACGATGGCCAGGGTACCCGAGCTCGAGAAGTTCACCAGGAAGTTCGGGCTGAAGATGATCACCGTCGAGGAACTCATCAAGCACAGGATCGGGTCCGAACACCTGGTGAAGCCGGTGTCGGAGGCGCGGCTTCCGACCGCTTACGGGGATTTCAGAGCGATAGGGTACGAGAGCCTCGTCGACAAGACGTTCCACCTCGCCCTGGTCAAAGGCGACGTCCGGGGCAAGAAGGACGTGCTTGTACGTGTCCACTCGGAGTGCCTGACCGGGGACGTGTTCGACTCCAGCCGGTGCGACTGCGGCTCGCAGGTCCGTGATGCCATGCGCCTGATCGATGAGGCCGGCGAGGGCGTGCTGCTCTACATGATCGGCCACGAGGGGCGGGGGATAGGCCTGGCCCACAAGCTGCAGGCTTACCAGCTCCAGGACATGGGGCTCGATACCGTTGAGGCAAACGTGGAGCTCGGCCTGCCGGTTGACGCCAGGGACTACGGCACCGGGGCGCAGATCCTTCGGGACCTCGGCATAACGTCCATGCGGCTCCTCACGAACAACCCCGCGAAGCGTGTCGGGCTGGAGGGTTACGGGCTGTCGGTGAGCGAGCGCGTCCCGCTGCAGGTCACCCCTGGCGCGGACAACCTTAGATACCTGCGGACGAAGAAAGAGAAGATGGACCACGTCCTCGATTTTGAGGACACCGAAGAGGACTGAGGCAGGGAAGCAGACAACCGGGAGGAGAGGAAATGAGCACTTTTGAAGGACAACTCGTCGCACGCGACTACAAGTTCGGCATAGTGGTGAGCCGCTTCAACGAGTTCATCAGCAAGAGCCTGCTGGCCGGCGCGATGGATTCGCTCAAGCGCCACGAGGCCGCGGCGGAGAACGTCGACGTCGCATGGGTGCCCGGATCGTTCGAGATACCGCTCGTTGCGAGCAAGCTCGCGGCGTCGGGCAAGTACGATGCCGTGATATGCCTGGGAGCGGTCATCAGGGGCAACACCCCTCACTTCGATTACGTCGCCGCCGAGGTGTCGAAGGGCATCGCAAGGGTCGGTCTCGACACGGGAGTGCCTGTGGCGTTCGGCATAATCACGGCTGACACGCTCGAGCAGGCCGTGGACAGGGCAGGCGCAAAGGCCGGCAACAAGGGGTGGCAGGCCGCTCTGACGGCGATCGAGATGGCGAACCTCTTGTCGACCATGTGAGCACAAATTCACATTCGGTCGCACGAGCCCTATAATTAAATTGCAGAATCCCGCTGAGCGAGGTGGTCGTTGGCACCCGGATCGTCCTTCACAGATGGTGGAAAGACACTGGCATTAGAAGTTCTCGGCAAGCGACGCGCTGAAGTATTGGGGCGCATTCCCGAGAAAGAAACGCCGTCCTCGTCTTTTTATGCCTTCATGAAGCAGACCCGCAAGAAGTACTTCAACAGCTATCTCGATTCCGTCAAGGACGCGCTGTCCGACGGAGACACCACTGATTTCCTTGGCAACGAGACATTCCAGAGTTACTCGCATGCAAAGAACGGGTACGCCTTGAAGGACGTCATCTGTGTCCCGACGGTTGTGAAGAGCGCGCTGCTTAGCGTGATCAAGGACATGGTCGAGAAGGGCGACGCCGGACCGGCGGATGCCTTCAGCGCCGCGCTCGCGCTCGACGAGTTGCTGACCCAGGCCGAGATAATCCGCGCCCAGTCCTTCACGCAGACGCGCGATGAAGTCATCAAGTTCTACCACGCCTACCAGGAGGACATCGACAGGTTCCCCAGCAACCTGGCGGCCACGCTGGACTTCAGCACACTGATGCTTTCTTCCATCAAGAAGTGCATCGAGCTCATCGACGCAGGCCGATGCATGTTCGTCACCAGGGACCTTCTGACGAACGACATGCACGTGGAAGCGTCTAACTTCGACCACGAGAAAGTATTCGGTGACGGCGCTTTCAAGCTTGACGAGGCGCTGGTGAAGCAGGTGGTCAAGGAGCGGAACCCGGCGGTCGTGGAAGGTTACCCCCGCACGATGCCGCTGATGTCGGCGATCATGAAGAAGATGAAGACGAAGGTCGTGCTCATCACGCCATTGATGGTCAGGGACCGGAACGTGGGCCTGATGATCGTCGACAACGTCGAGCGACCGCACATGTTCACTCCCGAGACCGTCAATCTCGCCGTGAGGTTCTCTAACAAGGTGGCCGCGGCCATGGAGAACGCGAAGCTTCATGGAAGCGAGCAGCAGAAGCTCAAGGAGATGATGGCCCTGCTGGAGGTTGCCCGGCTCGTCACGTCGACGCTGGACATAGACGTGCTGCTGTCGCGCCTCGTTCAGATAACCGCCGACGTCTGCGAGGTCGGCAAATGCAGCGTCTACCTCTACGTGCCGGATAGCGGCAGGTTCTATCCGACGGCGACGTACGGGGTGTTCCCTCAGTGCGAGTGGGAGATGGCCCTTGGCGAGGGCGTTCAGCTTGCCGACTTCACCGACGAGGACGCAGAGGCAATATTCAACCACCGGTTCGCATTTTCGGACCCTCAGTTGTCACCCCTGATACCGGACGACCGCATCGCCGACACCCGCACTCTCTCGGTACTGGTGGTACCTATCTATTCGCGTGAGAACATCCAGGGGATTATGGTGCTCTTCTACGCGAAGGACCGCGATGAGGTGGATAACGAGGACCTGAACCTGATCACGGGCATCGCCGGACAGGCGGCCGTGGCCCTCGAGAACGCGTCGCTGTACGAGGACCTCGAGATGAGCTACTTCTCCACGGTCAAAGCGCTCGCCAGAGCGATCGAAGTGAAGGACCCCTACACTTATGGCCACTCAGAGAGAGTGACCGACTACGCGATGGCGATCGCTAACAGGATGTCCCTCAGCGAGTGGGACCTGCGCAACATCAAGTATGCCGCCGCGCTGCACGACATTGGCAAGATAGGCATCGCAAGGAAGATACTGAACAAGCCCGGTGCGCTTTCTGAAGAGGAGTTCGTGCACGTCAAGACGCACCCGCAACTCGGAGACTCTATCATTGAGCCGGTTACGTTCCTACAGGCGCCAAGGCAGATCATTCTCCATCACCACGAGAGGTACGATGGCAAGGGCTACCCGGGCGGTTTGAGCGGTGACGACATACCTCTCGGCGCCCGCATCCTAGCGGTTGCCGACTCGTTCGAGGCGATGATGTCCGACAGACCCTACAGGAAGGCGCTCCCCGTTGTGGAGGCTGTCAAGGAACTGCAGATAAACGCGGGGACACAGTTCGACCCGGATGTCGTCAAGGCGTTCATGCGCGCGATCGAGGACGGAGCGCTCGACAAGCCGATGGACGCCGGCGCGGCGCCCCGGGAGCCGGCGGATCCCTCGGCTGCTCGCTTCAACGCCATCTAGGCCACGTCGGTCTCGACGAAGACCGGGAGCGTGAAGAAGAACGAGGAGCCCCGTCCCGTCGCGCTCTCAGCCCAGATCTTCCCTCCGTGCAGCTCTACTATCTCTCTCGATATGGCAAGGCCCAGCCCGAAGCCGCCCTGGTCCATCGATTCCGCGCCGTGAGCCTGGAAGAAACGGTCGAAGAGGTGCGGGAGCGCTGAGCTGGATATCCCGACCCCCGTGTCAGACACCTGGACCTGGACGCTCGAGCCAGCGGCGTGCGCGGTGATCTCGACTAGTCCCCCGGGGCCCGTAAACTTGATGGCGTTGCCTACGATGTTGGTGAGCACCTGAGATATGCGAACTCCGTCGGCGTTGACCGCCGGAAGATCGTCGCGCAGCTTGAGCCTGACCTCCACATCGCCTTCCTTCGCCGCCCGGGCCAGGCGTTTCACGACCGACGTGGCGATCTCCTGGAGGACCGTGCGCTGCGATTCGGTCTTCACCCGCTTTGCCTGCAGCCGCGAGAGGTCCAGCAGGTCTTCGATCATATGCGTCAGGTAGCCGGACTGTTGCTTCACGACATCGAGGTATTTCTCCTGGTTCGCCGAGAGCGGGCCGGCGCGTCCCGCGAGCAGGAGGCTGACGAAGCCGGAGATACTCGTCAGCGGAGTCCGCAGCTCGTGAGAGACGTTGGACACGAAATTCGACTTGAGCTCGTCGACCCTCTTGAGGTCGGTGATGTCATGCAGGAAGAGGACCATTCCCGAGACACGCGATACCTGGTCGCGCAGTGGGATGAAGTGGGCCTGTACCGTCACCTTCGTGTTGTCTGTCGAGACGGTCATCTCGCCGAAGACCGGGCGGCCTTCGAGCGAGGCCTCGACGGCCTCGTCGACAGACAGGTGGCCGATGTCGCTGCCCAAGACCACACGGGACAGGACTTCCGGCAGCCTCATGTGGCCTGAGGAGTCCTCGAGCGCAAGCATGCGCTCGGCTACCGGGTTCGCCTCGACCAGGAGACCTTGAGCATCCGTCAGGACGAGGCCGTCCCGCAGTGCCCCGAGGATGGTCTCGACCTTGGTCTTGTCGTCGAGCGTGCGCGCGTAAAGCCTTGCCTTTTCCACAGCCACGGCCGCCTGGCTCGCGATGGTCGAGAGAATGTCGAGGTGTGACTCGCGGAACGGGCGGGTGTCGGCCGAGAAGCAGAGGAGATAACCTGTTACGTCGCCACCCATGAACAGCGGAGCCGCCGCGACATTGTTGTTTCTGCCGGCTGATCCGGGTGGCAACGGAAGCCAGTCGAGGGTCACTTTCTCGTCGACGACGGCGTCGCCGGCCGCAAGCCTCACCTGCCAGCTCTCGACCGCTGGCATCTCGACCGCCTTCATGTCAGAGAAAGGGAGTATGCCAAGCGCAGCCTTGAGGACAGGACGCTCTGCCTCGATGAGAAATACCAGCACCCCTTCGCACGAGAGCATCCGACGTGCGAGTGCGGCAGTGGTCTTAAGGATCGTGTCCAGGTCGAGCGTGTATGAGAACCTCCGGCTGAGGTTGTAGATCAAAGAGACATCCCTCTCGCGGTGGCGGGCTACCTCGAGGAGGTGCCTGTACTCGCTGGACTCGCGTGCGTACATCTTCTCGCCTTCGACCACGTAGCACGACATCAGGCCGATGAAGACGTATGCCACCGCGGATAGCACCAGGGCCAGGTGGTCCAGACCTGTGATGTTGCCGTTCATGAACGGTATATATCGCATGACCCCGGTGAGAAGCGACATCAACAACGTGCCGGGGTAGCCGTAGTAAGCAGAAGAGAGGATGGGCACGGCGAAGAACAGGAACCCGAGCAGGCTCGAGCGCCCGCCGGTGAGGTAGACGATGCTTGCGGTAAGGGCCAGGAATGCAAGCATCAGGACGAAGAAGAGGACCGGTCTGTACTCGTCGAAGGGGAAGAAGTGGTTGCCGATGACGACGGCGGCATACGAGGCAAGCATTATGCCCACGACAACCGGGTGTTTAGGGCCACCGTGGATGAGCGTGTAGGCGAGGGTCGCGGCCGTGAGCACTGTCCAGAGGAGCTGTAACCCGGGGCGCGCGGTCACGAACAGGAGGTGGCTGATGTCGCCTCTAGTGTGGCCCGCCTCACGGGAAGGCGCGGCCCTGCGTGAAAGAAAGCCTCGGTAATCCATAATGCAGTCTCAGATAAGGAAGCGCCTGGATGCGCCCGTCGCCACGTTATGCTTTCCTGTGGTCGAAGACGTACACGCTGCCCTCGAGGTCTTTTGCGTACTTCTTCAACTCAGCCGCTATCCTGCCGATCTGTCCCGGATCGGTGAGCGGACGATTATCGTTGTGAACGATCGAGATGGAGATCGTCATGACGGGGAACTTCATCACGTACCCGCGCCTGTCGATCGAGACGATATAGCCCTTGTTCAGGTCCTCAGGGCTGTAGTGGTTACGTATGCGCTCGTCGAACAGTCGGATGATGTCCTTCGAGACAGCCTCCGCGGATTCGATAGGGGTCAAGACCACGAAGTCGTCGCCGCCGACATGGCCGAGGAAGTCGTCCCCCGAGCGGTTCTGCTCGATGGCTTCGGCCAGCACGTCCCCTGTCATTCGGATGACTTCGCTGCCGGCGGTGAAGCCGTAGTAATCGTTGAAAGCCTTGAAGTCGTCGAGGTCAACGTAGAGCAGGGCGAACTTGCGTCCCGACTCGACACGTTCGGAAAGAGCCTGCTCGATGGCCTTATTCCCGGGAAGCTCGGTGATAGGGCTCATGTCCGAGTCGCGCAGGTACCTCCGCAGGTGCATCTCGATGCGCGCCTGAAGTTCCATTGGGTCGAAAGGCTTGGTTATGTAGTCGTCCGCGCCAGACTCGATGCCGTCAAGCTTGTCCTTGAGCTGAGCCTTCGCGGTCAGCATGATTACGGGTATGTTGCGGGTCTGGGGGTTGTCGCGCATCATCCGACATACCTCGTGGCCGTCGATGCCGGGCATCATCACGTCCAGCAGGACGATGTCCGGCCGCAGGTTCTTAACGGTGTCCCAGGCCTCTTTTCCGTCGGCGGCCTGGTAAACCTCGAACTTGTGCTTGGGAAGCGCCTCCATGAGCAACTGCCTGAGGTTATGATCGTCGTCGGCTACGAGTACCTTCGGCCTGGGTTGGAGCATGGTCAACTAATCCTTTCTGTCACAAGGGTATTATCGGTTAGAAGGTGCGGTTTCGCCACCATATCCGTCAACCGGCGGCGTGGCTCGGTATGCAATGAGCTCAGGGCGTGTGCTATACTCTGCGTAATAAAAGACAAGAAGGGGCCACGATGCTGCTCCTCACCCTGCGGCGCCGGTAACAGGGAAAGCTCAAGGGCTGCTGGCAGGGTTATCCATATCGGATAGTTGAAGGGTGGCATTGTGTCATCCTCTTTTTTGTGTGTAAGCCTGACAGGGAGGTACTGCGATAACTGGAAAACTGAGGGTTAACGAGACGATCAGGTGCCCGCAGGTGAGACTGATTTCCGACACCGGCGAGCAGTTGGGGATCAAGCCCATAGAGGAGGCCCAGGCGATCGCCCTCGATAAAGACCTCGATCTCGTCGAGGTCGCTCCCCAGGGGCAACCGCCGGTCTGCAAGATCATGGACTACAGCAAGTTCTGCTACGAGCAGGACCAGAAGCAGAAGGCGGCGCGCAAGAAACAGAGCGTGATCGTGGTAAAAGAGATGAAGATGAGGCCGAAGATAGACATCCACGATTATGAGACCAAGAAGAAACACGTTGTGAGGTTCCTGAGCCAGGGAAACAAGGTGAAGGTCACCATCATGTTCCGCGGGCGTGAGATGACGCACACGGAGCTGGGGCTGGGCCTGCTGAACCGCTTGGCGGAGGACGTACTCGAGCTCGCGACGGTAGAAGCTAAGCCGAGGCTGGACGGAAGGAACATGACCATGGTCCTCACGCCCGTCGCAGTTGTCGAGCCCAAGAAGGAGTGATCGCATGCCAAAGATGAAGACCCATAGAGGCGCTGCCAAGCGCTTCCGGGCGACCGGCAGAGGAAAGCTGGTCCGGAAGCACGCATACAACGGCCACCTCTTTACCAATAAGAACGCCAAGCGCAAGCGACACCTGGACAAGCAGGGCCAGGTAGACCCCGCGGACGCGTCCAACATGCGCAAGGTGCTGGGGCTTCCGAAGCCCAGGTAGCTCGAGACTCATCCGACACCAACCTTAATCCCTGGGAGGGGCTGGTCACTATGCCAAGGACAAAGAACAGCGTCGTCACGAGACAGCGCAGGAAAAAAGTACTGAAGATGGCGCGCGGGTACCGCGGGCCCAAGAGCAAGTGCTTCAGGCCGGCAAACGAGCAGGTCATGCACTCGCTGCAGTATTCATATCGAGACAGGAGGGCTCGCAAGGGCGAGTTCCGCAAGCTCTGGATCACGAGGATCAACGCCGCGGCCCGCGAGCACGGAATGTCTTACAGCCGATTTATCAGCGGCCTGAAGACAGCCGGCGTCGAGGTCGACAGGAAGATCCTGGCGGACATTGCAGTACACGACCCGGTGACATTCGGGCAACTGGTCGAAGTGGCCGGCGGCGGCAACCCCGGCAAGATCGCTGAAAAGGTCGAGAGCGCCGGCAAGGCGGCGGCAAAGGCCGCGGCGGGAGCGGGCGAAGGCGAGGAGACCGCGGGCGAGCAGGCCGCGGGCTAGGCACGGGACATGCTGAGTCCAATAACAAGCCGGAACCATGAGGTGGTCAAGCGCTTCAGGAAGCTGCATCGCAGGACATACCGCGACAAGTTCGGGCTCTTCATGGTGGAGGGCCTTAACCTCATCCAGGAAGGCCTGGATTCGGGCGCGAAGCTGAAGGAGCTGGCTTACATCGAGACGCGCTCCGAGGAGGCCGCTTACGTCAGGAGCCGGCTCGAGGAGCCGGTTCCCGTCCACGAGCTCAACCAGTCCCTGATGGACTATGTCTCCGACGTCGTGACCTCTCAGGGCATCGTGGGCATCATGGAGCAGGTGGACGCGAAATACGAGGAGATCCTCTCTACCGACCTCTCGCTCCTTCTGGTGGCCGACCAGGTGCGCGACCCGGGCAACCTTGGAGCCTTGCTCAGGATTGCCGACGCCGCAGGCATCGACGCGGTCGTTATGACCGTCGGTTGCGTAGACCTCTACAATCCCAAGGTCGTACGCTCGGCTGCAGGGTCACATTTTCACATGCCCTTGGTGCGTGACGCTGACGTGGGAAGGCTAAGGTCGGACCTGAGCGACAGGGTGAAGATGATCGGGCTGGACCCGAGGGGAGACACGTGTTACCTCGATGAGGACTTCACTCAATCCATGGCCGTCGTCGTGGGAAATGAAGCTTTCGGCATCACGGAGCAGGACAGGTCCTGCCTGGACGGTACGATGTACATCCTGATGCCCGGCAAGGCCGAATCTTTGAACGTTGCGTCCGCCGCGGCCGTGGTCCTGTTCGAGGCCCTGCGGCAGCGGCGCATCGGCTGCGGGAGCAGAGATGTCTGAAGACCTTATGAAGAAACTGGCGGATCTTACGGCGGGAAGGCCTGAACTGGCCGAGCTCGCGCGCGAGGCTCTCGGAGCCATAGCGTCAGTACAGACGCTGACCGAACTCGAAGAGGAGAGGGTCAGGCTTGTCGGGAAAAAGGGCTCGATAACCGCCGTTTTCAAAGGGCTGGGAGCGCTCCCGCCTGAAGAGAAGCCTGTGGTCGGGGAGATCGGCAACCTTCTGAGGCGCCTTGTCGAGCAGGAGCTCGCGAGCAAGTCCGAGAGACTCAGCGCGCAGGAGACGGAGGCCAGGCTTCTGAGCGGCGCCGTGGATGTCACGCTGCCCGGCAGGCGCATGCCCAGGGGACACAAACACCTGCTTATCCAGGTTAAGGAAGAGGTCACGGACATCTTCGTGAGCCTCGGCTACAGGGTCGCGGAAGGTCCCGAGGTCGAGCTCGATTACTATAATTTCGAGGCGCTAAACACCCCCGCATACCATCCGGCGCGGTCACTTCAGGACACTTTCTACGTCCGCAGGAAGGACCCGGTCCACGACAATCGCGACGACATCCTTCTGAGGACGCACACCTCGCCGGTCCAGATCAGGGTGATGGAGAAAGAGCGCCCGCCGCTTTACGTGATCAGCCCCGGTACCGCGTACAGGAAGGACGAGGTCGACGCGACGCACTCGCCGGTCTTCAACCAGGTCGAGGGATTCGCCGTCGGCCCGAACATAACGATGGGCGACCTCAAGGGGACGCTCGAGGTCTTCGCGCACAAGCTTTTTGGCGCGGACAGAGAGGTGAGGTTCAGGCCGCACTTCTTTCCGTTCACTGAGCCGAGCGCGGAGGTGGACGTGTCCTGTTACGCCTGCGAAGGGGCTGGCTGCGGCCTTTGCAAGGGAGTCGGTTGGCTCGAGATACTCGGATGCGGGATGATCGACCCGGCAGTCTTCTCTTACGTCGGCTACGACCCCGAGGAGTTCAGCGGCTTCGCCTTCGGCGGAGGCATAGAGCGCATCGCCATGATGAAGTACAACGTCGACGACATGAGGGTTTTCTTCGAGAACGACGCGCGCTTCCTGCGCCAGTTCTGACTGGAGATAGTGATTTGAGGGTTTCGCTCGAGTGGCTGAGAGAATACGTGGACTTCGACATGAGTCCCCAGGAGCTGGCTGACGCGCTGTCGATGTCGGGCACCGCCGTCGACAGGGTGCTGACTCTGGGCGGCGGCGTTACTGGCGTCGTCGTGGCTGAAGTGCTCGAAGTGAAGCCGCACCCCGACGCTGACAACCTTCAGCTTGCCGTGGTGAACGACGGGACAACTGTCAGAGAGATAGTCTGCGGGGCGCCGAACCTGCGCGTGGGCATGAAGAGCCCGCTCGCGCGGGTTGGAGCGACGCTTCCCGCAGTGAGCGGCAAGCCACTCAAGAAGGCGAAGATCCGCGGTATCGAGAGTGAAGGGATGTTGGCCGCGGCCGACGAGCTCGGCATGGGCGATGACCACACAGGGATCATCGAGCTATCGCCCGAGGTGGAGGTCGGGACGGACGTCCACGAGGTGCTTCCGCTGGAAGACGTGGTTTTCGACCTCGAGATAACCCCGAACAGACCGGACTGCATGTCGATGGTCGGTGTCGCACGCGAGGTATGTGCCCTTACGGGGGCCGAGCTGCGGCTGCCGCCGGTCGATGTCGAAGAGACCGGGCCAGAGATAGACGGGCTCGCGAAAGTCGTGTTGAACGACCCGGAAGGTTGCCCAAGGTATACGGCCAAGGCTGTTGTGGGTGTTGAGACGGCGCCGTCGCCGGCCTGGATGCAGAGGCGGCTCACCGCGGCCGGACTGCGCCCGATCAGCAACGTCGTCGACGTCACCAACTACGTACTGCTGGAGCTGGGACAACCGCTTCACGCTTTCGACCTCGAGGTGCTCGCCGAACACACTATCATCGTCCGGAAAGCCGGGCCGGGTGAGCCGATGCGCACCCTCGACGGGGTCGACAGGCAGCTGGACGACCGCTCCGTTGTGATCGCCGACGCGCAAGAGCCGGTGGCGCTGGCGGGCGTCATCGGCGGCGAGGACTCCGAGGTGACCGAGCGATCGACAAACATCCTCATCGAGTCGGCGCACTTCGATCCGACCTCGATACTCCTGACCTCGAAGCGGCTTGGCGTTCGCACGGAAGCCTCGAGCCGGTTCGAGCGGGGAGTTGACCCTGGTGGCACGATGTTCGCGGCCTCGAGGGCCGCGCGCCTGATGCAGGAGCTTGCCGGCGGACAGGTGGCCAGGGGGGCGATCGACGCTTATCCCAGGGAGATCGAGCCCTGTCGCATCGAGCTGCGCCCCGAGCGCACAAACAAGATCATCGGAGTGGACCTGTCGGCTTCCGACATGCGTGGGATCCTCGAGAGCCTTGGCATGACAGTAGCCGGGAACGGCTTGCTGGTGGTGACGGCACCGACCTTCAGGCGTGACCTTGAGCGTGAGATCGACCTCATCGAAGAGATAGCGAGGATCCACGGCTATGACCGGATCCCATCGACGCTCCCGGCGGGCGGAGGGCTCTCCGCCGGTTTAGACGAGAAACAGGGGCTCGAGAAAACACTTCTGGAATCGCTCGTCGCGCAGGGGATGTCGCAGATCGTCACCTACACCTTCATGAGGCCTGGAGACCTCGACCTGCTGGAGCTGGGCGAGGAAGATGAGAGGCGGCGTGCCGTGACGCTCATGAACCCTCTTGCCGAGACCGGCGAGGGCATGCGTACGTCCCTGGTCCCGGGGCTGCTCCGGACGGCGGCCGGCAATATCAACCGGGGCAATCGCGACCTCGCACTCTTCGAGGCCGGCCGGGTCTTCATCTCGCAGGGACAAGCGGAGCTGCCGGTGGAGACGGAAACGGTAGGGCTGCTCATCTGCGGAAATGTTTATCCCGCGGGATGGGCGCAGCCCGAGAAGCCCGCCGACTTCTTCGATCTGAAAGGGATCGTCGAAAACGTTTCGGAGGCGCTTGGTTCTCAAGGTCTGGACTTCGAGCCAGGCTCGGAGCCGTTTCTCGCGCCGGGGCGCACCGCGAGGGTGCTGGTCTCTGGCAAGAACATCGGATATCTCGGGCAGTTGCATCCACGGATCGCCGCGGCATTCGACCTGGAGGGCGACTTCTACATTGGAGAGTTGGAAGCCGATGAGGTCATCGCCTCGTCCGCCTCCACGGTCTACAGCCCCGTCGGGCGCTTCCCCAACGTAAAAGTCGACATAGCCGCAATCGTTGACGAGGGTGTAGAGGCGAGAAAAACCGCGGCCGTCATATTGAAGAAAGGCGGAAGCTTCCTCAAGTCGGTGAAGCTGTTCGACGTCTATCGCGGCCCACAGGTCGGCGAGGGCAAGAAGAGCCTTGCCTACGCGCTCGAATTCGGCTCGCCGGAGGCCACGCTCACCGACGAGCAGGCACACCGCGAGATGGACAGAGTCATAAAGGCCCTCGAGATAGAGCTAGGCGCCTCGATAAGGGGCCGCGAGCGGGAAGGTGATGCTTCTTGAGGCTTGGTGTAATGGGGGGTACGTTTGACCCCATTCACGTCGGTCACCTCGTTGCGGCCGAAGAGGCCCACTGCCAGTGCCAGCTGGACAAGGTCATCTTCATCCCTTCGGCGCGCCCGCCCCACAAGACCGATACGCGGAACAGCCCCCCAGACGACCGCCTGAGGATGGTCAAGCTCGCAATCGAGAACAACCCGTTTCTGGAAGTCTCCGACATGGAGCTCACGCGGCATGGCCTGTCGTATACGATCGACACCCTGCGCGAGCTGCATGCCATCTACGGCATCGGGGCCGATCTGTTCTTCATAACAGGCGCCGACTCGATGATTGAGATCATGACCTGGAAAAAGCCCGCCCAGTTGCTTGACGAGGCGCGCTTCGTCGTTGCTACGCGGCCCGGATATTTGCTGGAGGACCTCGAGCGCAGTCTGCCAGAGCAGACCGAGCGGGGCGAAAACCCTCTCGAGAGCGTCTATATGATGGAGATTCCCGAGCTGGCCATCAGCTCGACAGACATCCGGTCGAGAGTGGCCACAGGGCGCCCGTTCAGGTACCTGGTTCCGGACGCCGTCTGGGAGTACATCAAGGCCCGGGGTCTGTACTTGAAAGGTCTTCAGGACTGACACGGGTAAAAATATAGTGGCCTCTCGCGGTGAACAGGTTCGCGGAAAGTGGAGCGCGTGACAGAGAACACCAGTTACAGGACTCAAAAGAGACAGCAGAAAAAGAAGAGCAAGAGCAAGCTGATCTATGTCGCCATAGTGGTCGCGGCGCTCATCGTCGTGTTCGCGGTGCTGGGCGGAATGGTGAAGCTGTCACCCATCGACAAGGCGTGGAATAAGACCATGAGCGGCTTCGGCTGGGTCGGACACCAGGTCAAGTCGGCATGGCCTTTCAAAGGATCCAAAAAGGTAGTCGCCGCGGATTTCATGCCCGACGGAAAGAAGACGGCGAGTTACCTCATCGCTGTCACCAAGCAAGCGGGCGGCTCGACGTTCCTCTCGACGACGGTCCTCGCCTCCTATGACACGCGCGACAGGACCGGGAGTCTCGCATTCTTGCCGAACGACCTGCTGGTAGCGCCGCCCGGCCTGGGCAGCGACCAGCTATCGAACCTCGTGGAGCTTGATGGTGGCAGGATAACCGCAGCCCAGGTCACCGCGGAGAACATACTGGGCACCCGGATCGACCGCTATGTCCTCGCGAGCGATCGCGACCTGCGGATGATACTGACGCAACTCGGGAATAAGTTCACCGTCGACGTGCCGTCGAAGATCTCCTACAAGGATCCGAGCCTTAACGTGACCGTCGATCTGAAGCCAGGCAAGCAGAGCCTCAACCCGACGGTGCTCGCTTCCTATCTGACGTACGGTCCCGCCGGCAAGTCGCTCGACCTGACGAAGAGGCAGGCGGCCTTCGCGCCGGCGCTGATATCGATGATGGGGTCGACGGATGTCAACAAATTCATCGCCAAGGACGCCAACCTGTTCGACACGGATGCCACGAACAAGGAGCTTGCCGGAATGCTAAAGGCGTTCTCTGGCCTCAAAGGAGGCGCGCTCGCGACTGGCATAATCCCGGTCAAGGAGTTCCGGTTCGAGAAGACAGTCATCAACAGAGTCGACAAGGCGGCGCTCGCCGGGTTCGTCCAGAAGTACGTGAAATCGGAGGTCACGGCAGATTCAGGCGGACGCGTGAAGGTAGAGATATTGAACGGAAATGGAGTGCCTGGTACAGGAGAGAAAGTGGCCGCGAAGATCGACCTTGCCAAGTTCCAGGTCGTCAACTCAGCGAACGCGGACAACTTCCTGCACCCAATAACCGCCATCATCGTGTACAGCGAGGACAAGGCGATTGTAAACGCCGCGAACGAGCTGAAGAACGAGCTCGAGATCGGGGACATAGTATCGCAGCCGAAGGGGCAGGACCTCGCGGACATCACGGTGATCGTCGGGCAGGACTACGCCAACAAGTGATAAACGTTCAGACGGAGAGAGGGACGACTAGCCTGGAGCCGAATAATTGATGACCGCGGAACAAATGGCCGTCGATGCCGCCAGGGCGGCCGACGACAAGAAAGCCACTGAAGTCCGAATCATGGACATGAGGGATACCCTGGGTATAACTGACTACTTTGTCATCGCGAGTGGCCGCAACGACCGCCAGGTCAAGCGGATCAGGGACGCGATAGAGGAGAAGCTCAGAGAGCAGGGCGTGAAACCGGCAAGGCGCGAAGGTGAGCGGTTCGGGCGCTGGGTACTTCTGGACTACATCGATTTTGTAGTGCACATATTCCTTGACGAGGAGCGGGAATTCTACAGCCTGGAGCGGCTCTGGGGAAATGTGCCCCTCGTAGAATGGCGTGAAGAAAAGGTCACCGAAGCAGACGCCCCCTGATTCAGGCAGGACCTGCAAACTAATTTCCGGGTCGAACCTCCATGATGCCAAGTGCACTTAAGAGCGCGACCGAAACGTGCGCCAGTGGGGTCAGACGCCGGTGGCGCGTTATTTGTGTTGGCTGCCGGTGTCGTACCAAGACGCTGCAATAGCCTCTGTATAAACATGGGTTTCCCTGCTACAATTCCGTCTGTCGGCGAGAGCCGGCATTTTGCGACCGTGGGGCTGTAGCTCAGGGGGAGAGCGCTACCTTGGCAGGGTAGAAGTCGAGGGTTCGAATCCCTCCAGCTCCACCAGCAGCGTGAGGTTACCCGCCAGAATTGGATGCATCCTTGTAAACCAGCACTATGCTTTGCCAGAGGCAGTGTTGTGGTTGAGCTCTGGCACCAAGGGTGTCTTGCGTGAAATCTCCGCATGCACTTAGCAGTATCGTGTTGAGGAACTGGAGGGATAGAACACAAGGGGGCCGGGTGCCCAGGGGGGAGTTGGGGGGAGCCAGATCTTGTTACGTTTGCAGCATCATTCAGCAGGACAACCTCCCCTTCGACCGAAGAATCTCTAGGCCGTCTATTAACGCACGTCGCTCAAGGAGGACTTGCCATGAAGAAGCAGATCGGAGCAAAGAACTGCCTTTACCCTATGCCGGTGACGATCGTGGGGGCAAACGTCGACGGGAGGCCGAATTACATCACGATCGCACACGTGGGGATCGTCGACTACCAACACGTGTCCTTGAGTATGGGCAAGAGCCATTATACAAACGACGGTATCCGTGAGAACGGCACGTTCAGCGTCAACATCCCGACGGTGGACATGGTCGTGAAGACCGACTACTGCGGGCTCGTGTCAGGCCGCAAGTTCGACAAATCCGCGGTCTTTGAGACCTTCTACGGCGCGCTGGAGACGGCGCCCATGGCCGCCGAGTGCGCTGTGAGCATGGAATGCCGCCTGGTCGGCACGATGGACATGCCGAAGCACGACGTCTTCATCGGGCAGATTGCCGAGACATATTGCGATGAGGAGCTCGTGGAAGGAGAGATGGTCGACTTCGCGCGATTGAACCCGATCCTCTTCGCGATGTACGACAAGAGCTACTTCAAGCTCGGAGAGCGTTTCGCGGACGCATGGAGCGTCGGCAAGGAGCTCATCAAGTAGTCCACTGATCCCGTTCGCCCGAGCCTGACGGAGTCCTCCGGAATTCTGAATAAGCACGCCTGCGAACGGTCCGCAACGCCCAGCCTGTGTGTTACCTACATTTTACAAACGCGAAACCCGGCTGAAACACCTTCTCGCTAGCCTTATATCGTCGCAGTCGACGAAAGGGTTTGTTATGGGTGATCCAAGAATGCTCAGGCAGGGTGAGGTGAGACGGGCCCAGGTATACAAAACGGTCCTCATTCTGGTGCTCGTGCTCGTGGCGCTGTTTGCGCTGGGAACGCTGGCCAAGGCGGGCGACCCGACTGGAGTAAATACGGGGAACAAGACCGACGTCAGCCCCCCGGCGACCAGCGGAAAGAGTCCGGTCGAATCGGCGCTGGACGACATCGGTCACACTAAGATCGCTATCAACTTTATGTGGGTGTTCATAGGGGCCGCACTCGTCTTCTTCATGCAGGCGGGTTTCGCTCTGCTCGAGACTGGACTATGTCAGAAGAAGAACGCGCTTCACGTGATGATGACAAACCTTATGATATTCGGCATAGCTGTCGTGGCGTTCTACTTCCTGGGCTTCGGCTTGATGTTCGGGGGTATCGGGGCTCTCAAGATGTTCGGCGGCCACGCCATCCTCAACCACGAGGTGACGATTGCGGGATGGGGAATCTTCGGCGCAAAAGGCTTCGCGCTAAGCGGCAAGTCCTACGACGTCGGCATATTTCTGCTGTTCCTGTTTGAGGTCGTTTTCATGGACACGGCCGCAACCATACCAACGGGTGCGATGGCCGAGAGGTGGAAGTTTTCTGCTTTCTGCATCTACGGCGTGTTCATAGGAGGCCTGCTCTACCCCATATTCGGGAACTGGGTATGGGGCGGTGGGTGGCTCGCCCAGCTCGGTGTGCACGCGCACCTGGGACACGGCTTCGTTGATTTTGCTGGCTCTTCGGTGGTCCATGCGGTGGGGGGTCTTACGGGCCTGATGGGAATACTGGTACTCGGGCCACGCTTTGGAAAGTTCAAGAAAGACGGGACGCCTAGGGCTATCCCGGGCCACAACATCCCCATTGCGATCGCGGGCACGATGATATTGGTGTTCGGCTGGTTCGGATTCAACGCGGCGAGCACGCTGAACGGCAGCGATCTGAGGCTGGCGGTGATCGCGACCAACACCTTGCTCGCATCATGCTTCGGTGGGGTGGCCGCGATGCTCTACATGTGGAAAAAGACGGGGTACCCGGACCCGTCGATGAGCGCTAACGGCGTCCTCGCCGGACTGGTGGCGATCACGGCTCCGTGCGCTTTTGTGTCAGGCTGGGAGGCTGCCATCATAGGGACGATAGCCGGCGTCCTCGTGTGCGTAGCAGTCTACACGCTGGAGAGGCGATTCAAGATCGATGACCCTGTCGGTGCCGTGGCCGTCCACGGTGTCAACGGCATCTGGGGCGTCATCGCTCTGGGAATATTCGCCGATGGCACGTATGGCGCCGGCTGGAACGGAGTAAACGGGACCGTGAGGGGGTTGCTCTACGGAGGCTGGGGCCAGTTCGCGGCGCAGTTAGTCGGCGCAGCGACCTGCGTCGTCTTCGTGTGCGGCGTAGCCTACGCGTTCTTCAGAGTCCAGGACAGATTACAGGGGATCAGGGTCGCGCCGCATGAAGAGGTGGAGGGGCTCGACTCAGCGGAGATGGGCGTGCCGGCCTACACCGATGAGACCCGGGACCTTTACGACAACCTTGCTTAGGAGTGTTTGGAGGATGAGATGAAGAAAGTCGAAGCGATAATACGGCCGGACAGGATGGACGCGGTCCTGGAGGAGCTCGAGAAGATCGGCTACCCGGGCCTCACCGTGACCGAGGTGAGAGGGCACGGAAAACAGAAAGGCGTCACCCACCACTGGCGCGGCAACGAGTACACAGTGCGCTTCATCCCCAAGGTAAAGATAGAGGTCGTCGTCCTGAACGAGGACGAGAGCAGGACGATCGAGATAATCGTAAGAAAAGCGCGCACAGGGTCGATCGGTGACGGAAAGATCTTCGTGACCGATATCGAGGATGCGGTCAGAGTCAGGACGGGCGAGACGGGAGACAGGGCCGTCTAGCCCGGCGCCGCCTCCCGGATGTCGTGGTATGCTTATTTCCTGCGGCGGAAAAGGGAGGTTTTTGGTGTCAGGACTGGTGTTGGCGCTGGCCCAGATAAAGTGCGACGTTGGTGACCTCGAGGGCAACTCGAGGAAGATACTGGACTACATAGAAAAGGCGTCCGTCGGCGGAGCGGACGTGGTCATATTCCCTGAGCTCAGCCTCACAGGCTATCCCCCTGAGGACCTTCTCCTGAAGACCGATTTCACGCGTAGCAGCATGGCCGCTTTGAACGAGCTGGCTGGCGCCGTCGGGGACATGATCGCGGTCGTGGGGTTCGCGGAGGCGGCTTACGACGTGTTTAATTCGGCGGCAGTGATCAACAAAGGCGCAGTCCGCTGCGTCTATCGCAAGACTTTCCTGCCGAACTACGGGGTCTTCGACGAGAAGCGATATTTCGGAGCCGGGAACCGCAACGTGGTGCTCGACGTTGCAGGCTCGCGCCTCGGCCTGACTATCTGCGAGGATATCTGGTTTCCCGGAGGGCCCGTCGAGGAACAGGTGGCAAGAGGTGGGGCCGAGATAATGTTGAACCTCTCGGCGTCACCTTTTAACCGCGGCAAATACCAGTACCGCGAGCGGCTGATCGGCTCTCGCTCCATGGATGGACCGGTCGTGCTGGCGTACTGCAACATGGTAGGTGCACAGGATGAGCTCGTCTTCGACGGCGGCTCCTGCGTCTACCATCCTCAGATGGGCTTCATCGCGAAGGCCGGTCGCTTCCGCGAAGAGCTTCTCTTCTGCGAGGTGGACCTGGAGGTGCTGAAGAGCAACAGGCTGCTCGAGCCCAGGTTCAGGTACAGCCGGGCCGACTGCCCTCACGCCGAGGTCGACGTCTGCGAACTCGAGAGGCCGTCAAGGCTCGCCACAAAAGGAGCAGGGCCACAGAAGGCTCGCAGCGCCGAAGAGATGTCGCTCACCGAGGAGATCTTCGAGGCGCTGGTCCTCGGGCTGAGCGAGTATGTCGCGAAGAACGGTTTCCGGAAGGTAGTCCTCGGACTGTCCGGTGGAATCGACTCGGCCCTGACCGCCGCCATCGCGGCGGAGGCCCTCGGCGCCGACAACGTGACGTGCGTGTTCCTCCCCTCCAAGTACACGGCCGACGAGAGCGGCGGCGCCGCCGAGGAGCTCGCCGGCAACCTGGGGTGCAATTACATGACGATCCCGATCGGAGACGTCTACAAGAGCTACGTCGCAGAACTTTCTGGCGAGCTCGGGGACGCGGAAGAGGGCATCGCCTTCGAGAACCTGCAGGCCCGGATCCGTGGAAACATCCTCATGGCGCTCTCGAACCAGTTCGGATGGCTGGTGCTGGCGACCGGCAACAAGAGCGAGCTGTCAATGGGATACTGCACGCTGTATGGAGACATGGCCGGGGGTTTCGCGCTGATTAAGGACCTGCTGAAGACCCAGGTCTACGAGGTCTGTGAGTTTATGAACGCCCGGGCGGGCAAAGAGGTGATCCCCAGGTTCATAATCGAGCGCCCGCCGACCGCCGAGCTCCGAGAGGACCAGTTGGACACCGATTCGCTGCCTCCATACGATCTGCTGGACCCGGTCCTGGAGGCTTATGTAGAGGAAGGTCTCGGCGAGCAGGAGATCATCGCACGGGGGTTCGATCGCGAGCTGGTATCGCGGGTGATCCGCACCGTCGACGCAAACGAGTACAAACGGCGTCAGGCGCCCGTAGGGGTAAAGATCACGCCGCGCGCCTTCGGCCGGGACTGGCGAATGCCCATCTCGACGCGCCGCCGGTAGCGGGCCTCAGGGATAGATGCCGCGCGCCTTGATGGCCTTCAGGACCCTGTCCACCGCAAGCATCATCGAAGCCATCCTCAGGTTGACCCCCTTGGATTTACCGAGCTCCAGGACGCGGTAGAAGGCGTAGACCATGATCTCGTGGAGCCGCTCGTATACGTCCTCTTCCTTCCAGAGAAGAGACTGGATGTTCTGGACCCACTCGAAGTAGCTGACCGTGACGCCTCCGGCGTTGCACAAGATATCGGGGATCACGAACACACCGCGGTCGAACAGTGCCCTCTCCGCCTCGGGGGTGACCGGGGCGTTGGCGGCCTCGGCAATCATGCGGGCCTGGACCTTGTCGACGTTGTCCATCGTGATCATCCCACCGAGGGCCGCCGGGATGAGGATGTCGACGTCGAGCTCAAGGAGCTCTTTGTTGGTGATGTTGTCGCAGCTCGGGGTGTCGCAGACCGTTCCGTGCTTGAGCACGCGGGCGGCTACCGCCCAGAGGTTGAGGCCGTCCGGATTGTGTACGCCTCCGTGGACGTCCGATATCGCGACGACCTTCGCTCCTTTGTCAGTCGCGAGCTTGGCCGCGTTGCCGCCCACGTTGCCGGCGCCCTGGATGGCCACAGTCGCACCGTCGAGCGACTTGCCCGTGACGCGGCAGGCCTCCTCGATCATGGAGATGACGCCCCTCGCAGTAGCGTCGAAACGGCCCTCCGAGCCGCCAATCTCGGGCGGCTTTCCGGTCACTACCTCAGGGACCGAGTAACCCACGTTCTGGCTGTAGGTGTCCATGATCCAGGCCATCACCTGCGGGTTGGTGTTCACGTCGGGGGCCGGAATGTCCTTCTCGGGCCCGAGGATGATTCCGACCTCGGAGGTGTACCTCCTGGTCAGCCTCTCGATCTCGGATAGTGACATCTTGTCGGGGTCGCAGATGACGCCGCCCTTTGCCCCCCCGTACGGGATCTTCACGACCGCGCACTTCCACGTCATGAGCATGGCAAGCGCCTTCATCTCGTTTACGGTCACGTCGGGGTGATATCTCAGGCCGCCCTTTGCCGGGCCGCGGTCCAGGCTGTGCTGTACGCGAAATCCTTCGAATACCTTTATCTTTCCGTCGTCCATCTTAACCGGAAGAGAGACCGTCAGGATGCGCTTGGGACTCCTGAGGATATTCGTAAAATCCTCCGGGATATCGAGAAGCCCCGCGACTTCGTCAAGGTCGCTGAGCGCGTTTTCCCACTCGTTCACTGGAACTCCTCTCGCTTGAGGTTGCTGGCGCTGACGCACCACCACAATTATGATATCTAGTGGCGCCGCCCAGCGCCAATGATGGACCGCAGCATAAGACGTCCGCCGGGCGAAAGGAAAACGAAGATGAGAGATCGCAAGCCGACCCCGCCCAGGATGATCGTAGATGGCCAGGTTGCCGAGTACGGAGCATTCGTCGAGCCTTTCCGCGAGGTGAACCTTCTCGACATCGACCTCGTCATGCGCGGGCGCCATGCGCCGCGGATGGTGCGTGACTTCCGGCTTAAGGAATGGGAGCACTTCGGCATCATCACCGACGAGTACTATTTCGGCATGGTCATCTTTGACGCGAAATTCATGGGCACGTCGTTCTTCTATGCCTACGACAGGAAGACGGGCGAGTTCTTCGAGCACGAGAGGACGTCGGTGGGCGGCCCGGTGAGGGTATCGCGAGAGCTGTGGCACGGTGAATGCTACTTCCGGCACTACGGTTACAACATGGAGTTCGAGAACAGGTTGGACAGCGGCCTGCACAGGCTCAGGGTGGACATTGCCGCCAAGAAAGGCAAGCCGCCGATCAACGCCGAGATCTACATGCTCGAGAACCTCGAACGGCTCGAGCCGCTCGTAGTTGTAAGCCCCATCTCCGACAACCGTCCGCTCTTCACCCATAAGGCCGCAGCTCCCGTCGAAGGAAGGATCATGATCGGCGACAAAGAGATCAGGCTGCACCCGGAGAAGGATGTCGCGCTCATGGACGTCCAGAAGACTTTCTACCCGTATCGAACCTTCTGGAACTGGGCGACCTTCGGCGGGCACGACGAGTTCGGCAGCTTCATCGCGATGAACGCGTGTCAGAACTTCATCACCGACGACGCGGTCTACAACGAGAACTGCACGTGGGTCGACGGGAAGATAACGCTGCTCGGATCGGTGAAATTCGAGTTCGACAAAGGCGACCTGATGAAGCCCTGGAAGATATACGCGCCGGATGGCGGCCTGGACCTTACATTCAAGCCGCAAGGAAAGCGTGTCGGGAGAGTCAACCTCGGCGTCGTCATGTCCGACTTCAACCAGCCGTTCGGTACGTTCAGCGGGACGATGGCCGGGCCGGGAGGCTCGACCGTTGAAGTCGACGCCCCCTTCGGCCTGTGCGAGTGGCACCTCGCACGCTTCTGAGAACTATCAAGGACACTGACATGGATGAAACAGCTGGCGGGGGAAGAACCGCTCTGGAGGCCGTCGGGCACCTCGAGGCCCTGTCTGAGATAAGCCAGGCCATCACCTCCGAGACTTACCTCGACGACATTCTGCGGCTGATTGTGGTGGTGACGGCCAAGGTGATGGGCTCGAATATCTGCTCTCTGATGCTGCTGAACGAGCAGAGCGGCGAGCTCGAGATCATGGCAACTCAAGCCGTCAGTGAGGCATATCTCAAGAAGCCCCCGGTCCTGTTTGGCGAGGGGTTGAGCGGCCTTGCCGCCAAGGAATGCAGGCCCGTCGACTGCTGGGACGTGAAAGATGACCCTCGTTACGTGAACAAGGAAGTCGCCTTAAGAGAGAACCTCTGCTCGCTCCTGTGCATGCCCATGAGCATCAAGGGGAAGGTCGTAGGAGTCATCAACTGTTACACGTCGGTTCCACATGACTTCACGCGCGAGGAGAAGACGATACTCATGACCGTAGCCAACCAGGCGGCGATGGCCATTGAGAACACCGATCTCGTCATGAAGGCCAAGCTCATGGAAGAGGAGCTGGAGACCCGCAAGCTCATCGAACGGGCAAAAGACATCCTGATGGACGAGCGCGGAATCAGCGGCTACGAGGCCTTTCAGGCCATGCGGCGCAAGTCGATGGACGCCAGAAGGCCCATCCGGGAGATCGCCGAGGCGGTCATCCTTGCTCACGAGGTCGGCCTGCAATAACCCGTCCGCGCTGTCACGCGACGACCTGTCTCTTTAAGGCGACCGGTTGACGCGAAGAACTCCATGGCATATCATTTCTCGCGGATTGCGCCCGATGAAGTGCGCCCACATAAAGACGACGTCGTCATGAACGGTCGTCTTTTTTTTGTTCTACAAGGAGTGTGGACATGGCGGGAACCGACACAAAAACACTTTCCCAGTTTGTCGCCGGGCTCGTGGATGAGTGCGGCGTCGACCGCAGCAAGCTCTCGGGGGTGCTCCATGCGGTACAGAAGGAGTACAACTACCTGCCGGAGCAGGCCCTCCGGGACATCTCCCTGCTGATGGAGATCCCCATCACTGACATCTACGCCGTGGCCACTTTCTACACGTCGTTCTCACTCGAACCCAAAGGCAACCACATAGTGACCGTCTGCACGGGGACGGCCTGCCACGTCAGAAACTCACGAGGCATCCTGGACGAGATATGCAGGTTCCTCGGTATCGCACCGGGCGAGACGTCCGAGGACATGGCATTCAGCCTCGAGACGGTCAACTGTCTGGGCGCGTGCGCGATGGGTCCGATCATGGTGGTCGACGGTAAGTACTACGGGGAGATGACTTCATCCAAGGTCCCGCGGATTCTGAAGATATATCAGAAGGATGCGGTCGCCGAAAAGCCGGAGTCGAAGAAAATAGATTCGCCCACCGAGCTTGACTCATACAGGGAAGCTGTAAGCAAGGAGCGTTACACGGGTGGGACCAGCGTGTTCACTTGCGCCGGCACCGGGTGCCAGGCGAGCGGAAGCCTCGATGTGCTTCAGGCTCTAAAGCTCGAGCTAAAGAGCCGCGAGCTCGGCGAAAAGGTGATGCTCCGGGGAACCGGGTGTCACGGGTTCTGCGAGCGCGGGCCGCTTGTGGTCATCGGCCCGGACAACATCTTCTACCAGAAAGTGACGGCTGGCGACGTGCCCGAGATCGTTGCCGAGACGGTTCTGAACGGAAGGATCATCGAGAGGCTCCTCTACAAGGACCCCGGCACCGGAAAGAGTGTCACGCACAAGGACGAGGTCCCGTTCTACGCCAAGCAGATGCGACAGATACTGGGTCCCAACGGCGAGCTCGATCCGAGAGAGATCGACGACTATATCGCCCGCGGCGGATATTCCGCCTTGTCCAAGGCGATCTTCGCCATGGAGCCCGAAGGCATCATCGACGAAGTCGACAAGGCGGGGCTGAGAGGACGTGGCGGCGGCGGATTCCCTGCTGCCAGCAAGTGGAAGGCTTGCCGCAAAGCGCGCAGCGTTGACGGCGTCAAGTACGTGCTGTGCAACGCCGACGAGGGCGACCCGGGGGCTTTCATGGACCGGTGCCTGCTCGAGGGAAACCCGCACAGCGTCCTGGAGGGAATGATCATCGGGGCGCGAGCTATCGGGGCGACCAACGGTTATGTTTACGTACGGAACGAGTATCCGCTTGCCATTGAGAGCATAACAAGGGCGATAGAGCAGGCGGAGGAGAAAGGGCTGCTGGGGCGCGACATCCTCGGGTCCGGTTTTGACTTCTCAGTGTCCGTGAGCAGGGGTTCCGGCGCTTTCGTATCAGGTGAGTCGACCGCCTTGATGGCCTCGATCGAAGGCAGGGTCGGCGAGCCGCGCGAGAAATACATCCATACGGCAATAAGGGGACTGTACGTTCGCCCGACGAACCTCAACAACGTCGAGACCTGGGCCAACGTGCCGCTGATCATCAGGGAAGGCTCTGAAAATTACGCCTCGGTAGGGACCGAGGGCAGCAAGGGGACCAAGATCTTTTCCCTGGTGGGCATGATCAATAACACGGGCCTGGTTGAAGTGCCGATGGGCATAACCTTGCGCGAGATCGTCTACGAGATCGGCGGCGGGATCCCGAAGGGAAAGGCATTCAAGGCTGTGCAGACCGGCGGTCCTTCCGGCGGTTGCCTGCCCGAGTCGCTGCTCGACATACCGGTGGATTTCGACCGCCTCACCGAGGTCGGCTCGATGATGGGTTCGGGCGGCATGATCGTGATGGACGAGGACACTTGCATGGTCGACGTGGCACGGTACTTCCTCGAGTTCCTCTGCGACGAGTCGTGCGGCAAGTGCACGCCTTGCAGGGAGGGCCTCAAGCACATGCTCGAGATCGTGGACAGCGTGACGAAGGGCATTGCTACGATCGACAAGCTGGACTTGCTCGAGGAGTTGGCAGAGGTCGTCAGCGACACTTCACTCTGCGGCCTCGGACAGACCGCGCCAAACCCCGTGCTCTCCACGGTGAAGTACTTCGCTGAAGAGTACAGGGAGCACATCCTCCAGAAGAGGTGCAGGGCGGGAGTCTGCAGGGCGCTGATCAGATACTCGATCGACCAGGCTGCCTGCACCGGGTGCGTCCGGTGCCTGAAGGCATGTCCGTCGGAAGCGATATCCGGTGAGAAGAAAGAGCCACACGTGATCGATCAGGCGAAGTGCGAGAAGTGCGGCATTTGCCTCGAGGTCTGCGAGTTCTGCGCGGTTACAAGGATGTGATGTCGTGGTTAAGCTGATTCTGGACGGACAGAGCGTCGAAGCTGAGGATGGCTGGACCATCCTGGAGACGGCCAACTATTACGGCATAGAGATACCTACGCTGTGTCACGTCGAAGGACTGACGCCCTTCAGCGCGTGCCGTGTGTGTGTGGTCGAGATGCGCCGCGGCAACAGGACGCGGCTGGTGGCTTCCTGCTCCTTCCCGGTGGAGGAGGGCATCGAGATCAAGACGAACTCGAAGCGCGTGAAAAAATCGCGCAACATGATCATCGAGCTGATGCTCGCGAGCACGCCGAGCTCGCGGACGCTTCAGTGCATGGCCTCGAAGTACGGGGTCACGAGCGTCAGGTTCAAAGGTGAGAACAGGAACTGTATCCTGTGCGGCTTGTGCGTCCGCATCTGTGACGAGCAGATGCGCGGGGGCGCTATCGGCTTTGCCCGCAGGGGCATCGAGCGTGAGGTATCGATGCCTTTCCACAAGACACCGGAGGCATGCCGCGAGTGCGGCGCTTGCCTGTACATATGTCCCGTATGCGAGCTGCCTTGCAAGGGTTTGATGGAGCCCGGGGAGCTATGCAATGCCTGCCTCGATGCTGTGCAACTGGAAGCGTTCCCTTCCGGGGACTGAAACAAGGAGGAGTAAGAGTATATGTCAATGACCAAGATAAACAGGTCTGCTGCGACACTGTCGAAGAACCGTACGCCTGATAGCGTCAGCCCGTTCAGTGGCATGTGCGCCACTTGCGTGGAAGGCTGCATCGGGATGTGCGAGATCGGCAAGTCCTCTATCAGGGGAGCGGAGTGCCTATACCCCCAGCCGTTCGGGACCATGACGGCGGCCTCGGAGAAGGAGTACCCCGTTGACTTCTCCCACTTCAACATCATGGGAAGCGCCGTAGGAGCCTTCGGCGTGCCGGCGGACAGCGAGCACGCGGTGTTCACGGCCGTCGACCTCGAGACCACCATCGGCGACAAGAACCCCCTCAAGTTGAAGCTCCCGATCGTCATACCCGGGCTCGGTTCGACGTACGTCGCGAAGAGGAACTGGGATGCCCTGGCCGTAGGCACGGCGATCTCGGGCACGATCCTGACGATCGGCGAGAACGTCTGCGGGATGGACGACGAGTCGGTGATACAGGGTGGGAAGATCAAGAAGTCCCCGGACATGGAAAGCAGGATCAAGACTTATCGCGACTGGCAGATAGCCGGATACGGCGACATCGTCGTGCAGTTCAACGTCGAAGACACCAACCTCGGCGTGCCCCGATACGTTCTCGAGGACCTTGGCATCGAGACGGTCGAGCTCAAGTGGGGCCAGGGAGCGAAGGATATCGGCGGCGAGGTGCGGCTGAAGTCCATCGACAAGGCTCGCGAGATGAAGCATAAAGGCTACATCGTCCTTCCGGATCCGGACGACAAGGAGGTCATCGAGTCGTACAAGCTCGGCGGCGTGAAGGACTTCGAGCGCCATTCGAGGCTCGGCATGGTGACGGAGGAAGGCTTTGCGGCGGGGGTTGAGGAGATGCGCAGCATGGGCGCAAAGAGGGTTTTCCTGAAGACTGGTGCTTACAGGCCGGTCGACCTCGCGAGGGCGGTCAAGTACGCGTCCGACAACAGGGTCGACATGCTCACGGTGGACGGCGCCGGCGGCGGCACGGGGATGAGCCCCTGGCGGATGATGAACGAGTGGGGTGTGCCGACGATAGAGCTCTGCAGCCTGACCTACGAGTACATCGATTTCCTCGCCAAGCAGGGCAAGTACGTCCCCTCGGTCGTGTTCGCGGGTGGCCTGACGATGGAGGACCAGATGTTCAAGGCCTTCGCGCTGGGGGCCCCATACGTCAAGGCGATCGGCATGGCCCGCAGTTCGCTCGCGGCCGCGATGGTTGGAAAGACGATCGGCAGCCGCGTTATGGCCGGCGACCTACCGGTCTACATCGAGCGCTTCGGTACGACAATGGAGGAAGTCTTCATCACAGGCGTGCACCTGCGAGATAAGTATGGAGACAACTTCGAGAACCTCCACCCCGGAGCCATCGGCGTGTACACGTACTACGAGCGCCTCGCCCAGGGGATGCGCCAGCTCATGGCCGGCGCCAGGAAATTCGCTCTCGGGTATATCACGAGAGACGACATATGCTCCCTCACGCGGGAAGCGTCCGATGTTTCCGGCATCACGTTCGTGACGGAGCTTGATAAGGAAGCGGCCTGGGAGATCCTCAAGGCGTAAGTGCTTGAAGCCCTTTCCGGGCTACTGAAAAGAAGAAGGCGGGCGCCCGCGGCCCGCCTTTTCTCTTCGTGACGGTTCTCGAGCCTTATGGCCTCGTGTTCAATATCGCTTGATCTGAAGTCGGCTGGAGGAATCCGCCGCCGATAAATAGAATATCCAACAAGACCGGACGATAAGGAGAACCAGATGGCGAAGTGCAAGAACTGCGGCGCGAAAGTAGCACGGAAGGTCGACAAATGCCCTGACTGCGGCATGAACATGACCGCTCAGACGATAACCGACCTTCCGAAGACGAAGATCCGGAGGGAGAAGAAGCCTGAAGACATCACTGTTCCCTCGAAAGAGCGCCAGGTGGTGTGCGAGCACTGCAGGTCACCCGTTCCCGGCAACATCAACATCTGCCCCAAGTGTGGGCTGAACATGACCGCTCAGACGATAACGGACCTGCCGCCCTGGAAAGAGGGGTAGGGAAAAGGAGGCGTGATGGCAGACTGCCAGAACTGCGGTAAGGAACTGCCGCCAGGCGTAGGGTTCTGCCCGAACTGTGGAGCGATGTTAGAGGCTCCGGGGGCCCCTCCGCCTCAGCAGACGACAGGAGCCCCACCTCCGCCTCCGCCGCAGGGTCAGATGGCCCCGCCCATGCCTCCCCGGGCCGGCACCCCGCCTCCACCACCACCGCCCGGTCAGGCTGTTCCACCTATGACTCCACAGGCAGGGCAGCCGCCTTATGCGGGCGCGATGCCGCCGCCACCCAGGAAAAAAGGCATGTCGCGCGGCCTGAAGATAGGTCTGATAATAGCCGGCTGCGTAGTAGTGCTTGGCATAGTGGCGATAATTCTCGGGGTCGTCTTAGTCGTGGGCGTGGTCACGGGCCCCGCGGATGCCGCAAACAACTACACCCGCGCACTCAACAACGGCGATATCGCAACCGCCTACAACCTGCTGAGCAGCGGCACGAAGGCGAGCGAGACGCTCTCCGGCTTCAGGCAGAAGGAAGCTGACGTCAAGGGCGCCATCTCCAAGTACTACACCACCAACATCAACGTTCAGGCAAACGCCGGGAGTCCATCAACCGCTAATGTGGAGATGCAGCTTACACTGACGGATGGGACAAAAGTCGTATGGGACATGGAACTTGTGAAACAGAATGGCAAGTGGAAGATACAGACGGTATCGCCACGGAAGGTCTGATCATCTCCCGGCGACGTAGAACCGCCTGGGCGATACCACTTTAAGGCCGCCGCGGACGAAGAGCTCTGAAACCATCGAGCGAGCCCGCGAGAGGTTGCGCCGCGGTAGCGGATCGCCCAGCGCTTCGGCGACAAGCTCGTTGAGGTGCCATACCGGGATGATGAACGGCGTGAGCTGGGTCCCGACCGAGAACAGCAGATCGCACGAGTTGCAGTAGACGACCAGCCTCTCGGCGCCTGTGGATTTCGCCTCGCGAAGCCTTCGCACTGTCCCGAACGTCATGTCGATTGGGCTGAACCGCGAGGCGCCGTGGCCGAGGCCGCAGCACAGCGACATCTCTTCCGTGTGGCGCATCTCTACGACCTCACAACCCATGTACTCCAGGACCGAGCGCTGTCGCGCCATCAGCTCGCTCCCCAGGAGCTTGGCATGGCACGGGTCCTGCAGCGTCACCTTCAGCCCCTTGAGCTTCCCCTTAACGGGGAGCTCGCCTGACAGAACGCGCTCGGCAAGGATGTCGCCGAAATACGAGAGCTTGAAGTCGAACTTCGCACCGAAATACTTCGGCAGGATGTTGCCCAGAACGTTGTAGCAAGCCTGGCAGTATGCGACCACCTCTTTGATGTCCGCCTCCGCATAGATGGAGGACAGGTTCGCGGCGATCGAGGCAACCTTGTCGAAGACTCCCATCCTGTAATAGACCTCGCCGCAGCACATGTCCTTGCGACCGAATACAGGAAGTCCTCCGAGCAATGCGGGGCTGGCCATGTATGGCATTATCTGCAGATTGCAGCCGGCAAAGACGGCCTTGTCCGCCAGCTCCGGCCTCTCGAGGTCACCCCATGAATCCAGGAGTGACTTTTCTTCGGCGGGAAGGTGGTCCATGACCCTGTGCCAGGCGTTACCCTCCTCGAGGGGCATGACGAGAGAGGCGCGTACCGGAAGGCCCGCGGAACGGGTCCGCTCAAACCAGCGATAGAGGATCAGCCCATAAGGGTTCGCGTCCGCATGGCATATGGCGCTGCACGACATGCACGTGCTGCATTTCTTGAGGACCGCGGACGCGAGATCCGAGGTCGAACCCGCGATCAGGTCGCGCACGGCCCCGCCCGGGTCCGCTATGGAGTCTCCCATCTCCGGACAGAGGCGGACGCAGTCTCCGCACAGGTCGCAGGCCTGATCATCGAAGAAGTCTGACAGTAAGAATTCCTTCAAGTGATAACTCCTGTAAGTCTACCTGCTGAGGCAAGTGTAGCTTACCACTGTTCGCGTCACTCTTCGTCGAGGAGTCGGGAGTTGTCAGCTTCCACAGGAAGCGCGCCAGACGGTCGGGAGGCAAGCAAGATATCAGGTCTCAGCCGGTAGAGGCATGCGAGGACGCCGAAGATCGGTATTGCGATCGCGCACATTCCCGCGACGCGACCGGCAAACTGGTTCACGAGCCCGACGAAATAGGGTAGCACCGCCCCGCCCGCCGCACCAGCGGCAACGAAGATAGTGAAGACAGCGGAGGAGACGGACGTCGGGAACATGGCGATGTAGCCGATGAGCAGAGGGTAAATGCCCGAGTAGAACAGCCCTACCAGCGGGTAGATGATCACTGCCGCCGCCATGGTCCCGGCCAGCGGAGCCGCCAGCAAGGCCATGCCTGAGGCAATCGTCAGGAATATAAGTATCCTGAACGGGTCGACCCGCTGCGAGAGCCAGCCGCATATCCATCGCCCAATCACCACGCCGGCCCAGAGACCGGTCAGGACCAACTCGGCGGACTTGAGCTGCATTCCTTCCTGCACCTTCAGGAAAGTGATAAGCCACATGGAGACAGCGGCCTCGGCAGCAATATAAAGCAGAAGTGCAAGGAAAAGGCCGTAGAAGAGCCTCCTGTTGAACTGCAGCACCGTATCCATCGTCTTCCGCGAAAGCCTCTCTACGCCCTCGAGGGGC